>JAAUYH010138414.1_pt1 | contig 12343 bp, 11 predicted proteins | sample 7278061 | NCBI WGS metagenome assembly JAAUYH01 (sample SAMN14350203, study PRJNA611818) | marine sediment metagenome | isolation source: surface marine sediment (0.6m) | place: French Polynesia: Moorea | collected 2018-08
CGGTCCACGAGCTGCCCGTCCAGCTGCTGCCCGTCCACGACGAACCAGTCCAGGAGCTGCCCGTCCACGAGCTGCCGGCTAGGTCGCCGCCGGTCCAGGTGAGTCCGGCGTCGCCGTCGGCGATCCAGGCCGAGGCATCCCAGCCGTCACCCCACACGGTGATCTCTCCGGCGATCTCGACGCCGTCGATGACGACACGGTTGGTGCCACGGGCCGCATCGAGGCTGCCGAGGCCGGTCGAACGGATCCAGGTCTGGGTCACGTCGGGGGTCGGGAGGGCGAGGGAGGCGGCAACGTCGATCAGGCCGTCGCCCTGCATCGTGCTGAGCGTCCACGACAGCTTGGTCGCACCGTCCTCGAGCAGGGCCTTGACCTGATCGGGGGTGAGCTCGGGTCGGGCCTCGAGCATGAGCGCCACCGCACCCGAGACGACAGCGGCCGACTGCGAGGTGCCGCTCCCCTTGAGCAGCGTGTCGTTGATGGCGCCCGTGGTCTCGGTCATCGCCACCCGGCTGCCAGGCACCCGGAGGCTCTCGATGCTGGCGCCAGGGGCCACGACGTCGGGCATACGGCCCACGTAGCCGTCCATCCAGTAGTACTGCGTCGAGTCACCAGCCGTGGTCGAGAACTCGCCGGCACTGGCCCAGCTGGGGATCCTGAAGCCCGTCTCGGTCGCCTCGGCCGCCCCGACGGCGATCACGTAGGGGTCGTTGGCCGGGCTGGCCAGCCCGGGGCTGGTCCACCCGTCGTTGCCAGCGGCAACGACCACCACGATCCCGGCCTCCCAGGCCCGCTCCACGGCGTAGGCCAACGGGCTGTCGACATAGCTCTGGGCATCGTCGGTGCCGTAGGAGAGGTTGATGACCCGGATGTTGAGATCGCCGGCGTTGCGGTGTTCCACGACCCAGTCGATGGCGGCGATGACCTGCGAGACGTCGACGGCGCCGGTGTTGTCACCGACCTTCACGCTGACGATGCCGGCCCCGGGGGCCACACCGACGAACTGGTCGGGGCTCGGGGGGCCGTCGAGGTCGACGCCGGGATCGACGCCGGCGATGATGCCGGCCATGTGGGTGCCGTGGCCGTTGGTGTCGAGGTAGCGGGCCTCGGGGATTCCTGCTTCGAACGAGAGGTCGACCAACGCTCGCACCTTGTTGTCGCCGGCCAGCGCCGGCACCGGGGCGATCCCGGTGTCGATGACGGCCACGTCGACGCCGGATCCCGTGATGCCCTGGGCCCAGAGGTCCCGGGCCCCGATCTGGTCGACCACGTTGACCATCGAGCCGAGCCGATCGGCCGCATCGAGCGTTCCCGACCGGAACAGGCTGTCGTCGGTCTCGACCGAGGTCACCGTGGTCAGCGACGAGTCGGTGGTCAATGACGAGTCGGCGGTCGGCTCCGAGACGGTCGGTTCCGGGGCGGTCAGTTCCGTTGTGTCGGTGCTCTTGGTGTCGGTGCTGGTGGTCGAGAAGTACGACCAGCTCCACGAGCTCGACGATTCGTCGTCGTCACGCTCGCCACCGCCGTCACGCCCGCCATCGTCGCACGACGACCAGCACGACGACGACCGCTCGTCGTCGTCATCGTCGTCGTCGTCGGCGGCGGCGACCGAGGCCGAGCCTCCCAACACCATCATGATGGCCACCAGGGCGGCGAGGAGTTGGCGGAGGCGAGCGGTCAGGTTCTGCGATTCCCGTGAGATCTGCATGGCGCTGGTCGATCCTTCGATAGGGCGCTTGGGTCGATCCCCGGAAGGGGACATCTGACACCTCGGCCGACGCCTTACTTCCGCTTGACCAATGGCGGCCACAATGACGCGCCGCGACCAACCCATCTGGGTGGGACGCAGGCAAGCTCACCCACGAAACCTCACCAACGCAGCGAAGCGAGCGCCGTGATCAACCGACGCGATTCAAGAGCATGGCCGTCTCGGCGTCGGGCTCGGCTCCGAGCTCGGCGAGGGCAGCGAGACACCGCTCGATCGTGAGTGCGAGGTGGTCGGGCGCCGCTCCCATCGCCGCCGACCCGATGGCCAATCGATGGCCTCGTTCGTTGTACGGATCGTGGCGGATCAGCTTCTCGGCCATGTCGGCCGCAGTTCGATGCTCGCCGGTGGCCAGCAGCCACTCGCCGGCATCGGCGACGGCCGAGACCAGGCGGCGGTCGAACTCGGCGATCTCGCCACCCACATCGACCAGCTCTCGGAGGTCGGCAAAGACGTCGCCAGACCACAGATCGGCGGCCCTGGCGAAGTGATGCACCGCCTCGGCCGGTCGCCGTCTGGCCTCCATCGCCTCACCAGCCCGCAGCTCGGCATCGATCTGCCAGACGTCGACGGCGAGAGAGTCGGACCGCCGGAGCGCGAGCTCGTCGCCGTCGCCGGTGAGGTGGAACGACGCCTCACCCCGACGACGATCGGGCTCGAGCTCCTGTCGCAGATGACCGAGCGTGACCCTCAGGTTGTTACGGGCCGCTGCCTCGCTGCTCTCGGGCCACAGCAACGCAAGCGCCTGACCCCGAGTCAGGCGGGGCCGGAGGAGCAGCAGGCCGAGAAGCTGTCGCACCCGAGCCCGCGACAAGCTGGTCGGTGCGTCGGCCCCTCTGGCAACGGTCAGCGGACCGCACGCCGTGATGTGCAGAACCGAGTCGGGCTCGGGGGCGACGTGACCGAGGAGTTGGGTTGCGCCGATGGCGAGCTCACCCGATCCGGTCGAGAGCTCACGCAACCTCTCCCGCGCCCGCTCGCCACTGAGATCGACGAGCAACTGGGCCAGGGCGATGGCGCGGTCGGCGTCGACGGCGGCCAGCCGGCTGGCGAGCTCGATCGACCACGGAAGCGGAAGGGCGCAGAAGATCTCCTCGAGCTCGGGGAGGAGCGAGGGCGTGAACCCCTCCGCCGAGTCGCGTGCGGCGAGAACGATGCGAGCCAGGTCGCGCCGCGCCGCAAGCTTCGGCCCGAGGTCGACACCGTCGAGGTGAGCTCGGGCCGTCGGCGACAGCACGTAGGCGTAGGGCACGAACCGACCCAGCTCGCCGCCGACGAGCGGGTCGTCGACTCCGGTCTCGGCCAGATGGGCCTCGAGCACGGCAGCGGCCCCGGCCTCGTCGCCGTCGATCACCCTGGCGATGGCGGTCACGAGGGCAACGAACGTGGTCTCCCGGGTGCGGTCGGTCCCGAGATCGATGAACGACAGATCGGGGGCGGCGCCGAACGAGCCGTTGATCATGGCCGCCTTCACGCCGACGAGGAACTGGTCGCGTGCGTTGCCGATCTGCGGGCACCCGCCCGGCACCCAGTGATCACGGACCGCGCTGACGTCACCGTGTTGGAAGCACGCCGCGTCGTAGACGAACCGTGTGTAGTCGTTGGGGAGCAGCTCGGCGCAACGTCGGGCGACCTCGACCCCCTCGGCCGAGCGACCTCGGAGGAAGAGCATGGTCGAGAGGAACCGCAGGGCGAGCGACGCGATCGGCCGCGAGACCTCGTCGACATCGATCGAGGCAAGGTGCGTGATGGCATCGTCGAACCGACCGTCGATGTCGGCCAGCGCGCCGTCGGCCATCGACACGAGCGCGCCCAGACCGTCCTCCCCTTCTGCTGCGAGCTCCTGAGCCCGGATGTAGAGCTCGAACATCGTCCCGACGTCGTTCGTGGCCCACGCCGCCGTGCCGACCTCCATACCGGCCGACGCCTCGGCTCGGAGATCGCCCTGCTCCTTGAACATCTGCCACGCGCGGTGGGCCAGCTCCGGTTCCTTTGTGAATCCGTGCTCGAGCCGACCGAGCATGCTCCTGAGCAGCAGCAGCTCGGGTTCGTCGTGCTGATCGGCCGGGAACCGGGTCAGCCAGTCAGCGACGCCGGCAACCGTGAGGAGGGCGTCGCCCTGGAGGATGGCGTCGACGACGGCCATGCGAGCCAGCGGCCACAGCCCTGCCTCGGCGGCGGGCACGATCGCCTTGTCGGGCTGCCGTGCCCGGAGATGCGACCGCACGATGCCCTCGGTCAGGTCGCGCCGCTCGTCGGCATCGAACAGGCGGTCGACCGCTTCCCGCCACAGGTCGTGGACCCGAACGGTGCCGTCGTGGTTGGCCGCCACCAGCGGGACCTCGGTCGCCAACTGCTTCGGCGTGCACCTCACGTCGAGCTCGTCGAGCAGGTCTTGGTCGACGAGGTCGGAGAGGGTGGCCACACACAGGGCCCGCCGGACCTCGGCGTCGAGGCCGGCCACCACCTCCTCCATCATGAAGTCGATCGATCCCGTCGGTCCTACGGTGGCCGCCAACCGAGCGACGGCCGGCCAGCGGGTGGAGGCGACGACCGGGTCGAGCTCCACCTGATAGTGGTCGGCGAGTCGAGCGACCTCGTCGGCGGTGAAGGCGAGGTCGTCGCGGTCGAGTCGGACGACGCCATCGGCGGCGACCAACCGAGCCAGCGGCAGCCGGGGCAGGTGCCGGCCGCAGACGACGAGGTGACCGTTGGCCGGAAGCGAGTGGACGAGCCGGTCGAGCACCGCTTCGAGCGGCTCGGATCCGGCAACCAGGTGGATGTCGTCGAGCACGACGGCGACGGCGGTCGGCGAGAGGAGACGAATGCGATCGAGGAGGGCGTCGAGCAGGCGATCGGCGTCGGCCGCCGGCTCGGGATCGCCCCCCAGCTCGGCGAGGAGGGTCCGCAGGAGGCGGACGGGGTCTCGATCGGCCTCGAGGCACCGAACGAGGTGATCGACACCGACCGGTCGGCTCCGGTTGTCGTGGAGTGCCTGGACCAGGAGCGTCGACTTGCCGAACCCGCCAGGGGCCTCGATCAGCACCACGGGGACCGTCCAGCGGGCCCGCAGGCGCTCGACGAGACCGTCGCGGGGCACCTCGCCGTCGAGACCGACACCTGGCGCCGTCGCCCCTCCCTCCATGGGCTCGACGGTAGTCGCACCGGGGCTGGCGAGGCAGGGTCGCAGTAGTCTCTCTGGATGTCGCAGTCGCCCGCCGGGTCCGGCCTCGGCCACCTGGCCCGACGGATCCACGCCAAAGCCATCACCCGAACCCTGGTCAGGGCCGGCGTCAGGTTCGTCCTGACGAGTGCGGCGATGGCCGCGATCCGCGAGTTCGGACTGCGGTGGAACGACCGACACCATCCCCCCGGGGACACAAATCCTCCCCCTGGGTGAAACCTCCCAGCCGCCGACGAGGTCAGAACCCCCAATGAGCTCCGTGATGATTGCCTTCACGTTCCCCGGCCAAGGTTCACAGGCCCCTGGCATGGGGGAGGCCTGGCGCTCCCATCCCTCGTGGGAACTCGTGCCGGAGGCCTCGGAGGCGTCGGGCCGCGATGTCGAGCACCTGCTGCTCGAAGCCGACGCCGACGAGCTGAAGCAGACCAGGAATTCTCAGCTCTCGACCTTCGTGATGAGCATGGTCGTCCTCGACGCGGTGGAGCGCACCGGGGTGGAACCGGCCTTCCACGCCGGCCACAGCCTCGGCGAATACTCCGCCCTCACCGCCTCCGGCGCCCTCGCCTTCGCCGACGCCGTTCGCCTCGTGACCGAGCGGGGCAACGCCATGCAGGCCGCGGCCGACGCCCAGCAGGGCACGATGTCGGCCGTGCTCGGTCTCGACGACGACAAGGTGGAGCTCGCCTGCAATCGGACCGACGGCGACGTGTGGGTCGCCAACTACAACGCACCGGGCCAGGTGGTCATCGCCGGTGACCCGGGGGCGATCGAGGCGGCCGCTGCCAACGCGAAGGAGCTCGGCGCGAAGCGAGCCATGCCGATCAAGGTCGGCGGGGCGTTCCACACCCCGTTCATGTCGCCGGCCCGTGAACGCCTGCGCAAGGCCCTCGTCGACATCGACATCCGCAACCCGAACCGGCCCGTCATCGCCAACGTCGACGCAACGCCGCACCTCGAGGGAACGGAGTGGGCGTCGCTCCTCGGGGCGCAGCTGACGAGCCCGGTTCGGTGGCGCCAGACGCTCCACACCCTCGAGGAGGCCGGGGCCACGGTCTTCCTCGAGCTGGGCCCCGGCACGGTGCTGACCGGCATGGCCAAGCGAACGCTGAGCGGCACCACCAACATCTCGGTGTCGGCGCCGGGCGACGTCGATCAGCTCCTCGAGAAGCTGGCCGGCGCAAAGGAGGCAGGACCGGCCCAGGACGGTGAGTATCTCCACGCCGTCGAGCGCCTGGTCGTGAGCCCCGGTACCGGCGTCTTCACGCCTCTCGGCGGTCTCGCCGAGGGTGGCCTCATCGAACGAGGTCAGGTCGTCGGCGTCGTCGCCGGCGCCGACGTTCGCTCGCCATTCGAAGGTGTGCTCCAGGGCATGCTCGCCCTCGACGGCGAGCGAGTCACCACCTCGCAACCCATCGCCTGGCTGCGGACGTCCTGAGCTGCGTCCCCAGCCGATACCCGAGCCTCATCCCCAGACCTCCCGCCACACCAGAGAGAGCATGTCATGACCCGTGGCTTCCGCTGCGCCGGCGTCGGCTCCTACCTCCCCTAGAAGATCGTCACCAACGACGTTCTGTCGGAGGGGATGGACACCTCCGACGAGTGGATCCGTGAACGAACCGGCATCGCTCAGCGTCACGTCGGCGGCACGACCTCCGAGCTCGCCGTCGAGGCGTCACGATCGGCCATGGAGCGGGCCGGCGTCGGACCCGGCGACATCGACCAGATCCTGCTCGCCACGACCTCTCCCGACTTCATCTGCCCGGGCACCGCACCCGAGGTCGCCCACCAGCTCGGCCTCGACTGTGGGGCGCTCGACATCCAGGCCGCCTGCTCCGGCTGGGTCTACGGCCTCGTCCACGCCAACGGTCTGATGCTCCAGGGCATGGACCGGATCCTCGTCGTCGGATCCGAGAGCCTCGACCGCATCACCGACTACACCGCCCGTGACACCGGGATCCTCTTCGGCAACGGCGCCGGCGCGGCGGTCGTCGAGCGCGATCCGAACGGACCGGGTGAGCTGCTCTCGTTCGATCTGGGAGCTGCCGGCGAGTACGTCCACATCCTCTACGCCGAGCACGGCGACGTACTGCAGATGGACGGCAAGGAAGTGTTCCGGCAGGCCGTGACCGCCATCAATCGCTCGGTCACCAACGCCCTGGAGCGGGCCAAGCTGACCGTCGACGACATCGACCTGGTGATCCCCCACCAGGCCAACATCCGGATCGTCGAAGCGGCATGGAAGCGCCTCGGCCTGTCGATGGACAAGACACCGATGCGGCTCCACGAGACGGGGAACACGTCGGCCGCCTCGATCCCGCTCGTGCTCGACCAGGCGCTCGATCAGGGCCGCCTCAGCGATGGCGACATCGTGATGTTCGTGGGCTTCGGGGCGGGAATGACCTGGGCGACGACGATCCACCGATGGTCGGGCGAGACCCGATGACCGAACCCCGGATTGCCTTCGTCACCGGGGGCACGAGGGGGATCGGCCTGGCCTGCGCCCGAGCGCTGGTGGCCGCGGGCCATCGAGTGGCCGTCGGCAGTCGCAGCCGACCCGACGACCTCGACGACGACCTGTTCTGGGTGCCGTGCGACGTCACTGACGCAGAGGCCGTGGATGCTGCCTTCGCCACCATCGAGGCCGAGCTCGGCACCGTCGACGTGCTCGTTGCCAACGCCGGTGTCACCAACGACACCCTCGTCCTGAGGATGAGCGACGACGCCTTCTCGTCGGTGCTCGACGCGAACCTGTCGGGGGCGTTCCGGGTCGCCAAGCGGGCGGTCAAGGGGATGATGAAGGCCCGCTGGGGGCGCATCATCCTCATGTCGTCGGTCGTCGGATCGCTCGGCCAGACCGGGCAGGCCAACTATGCGGCGTCGAAGGCGGGCCTCGTCGGGCTCGGTCGTTCGCTGGCCAGGGAGTTCGCCTCCCGCAACATCACGGTCAACCTGGTGGCCCCGGGTCCGGTGGCCACTGACATGCTCGATGCGCTCGGCGACGCCGCCCGCGACGCCATCGTCGACTCGGTGCCGCTCGGGCGGGTCGGCCAACCCGACGACATCGCCGCCGCCGTTGCCTTCCTGGCATCCGACGGTGCGTCGTACATCACCGGAGCGACCATCCCGGTCGACGGTGGGCTCGGGATGGGTGGCGGAGGTTGATGTCACCAATCGGGCATCGGCCGTGTCTGAGAGTCAGCGTTGTCGGAACAGATAGCGTGTGGAGGTCCGGCCACGAGGCTGGCCGAGGGTTCAGGAGGAACCACAAGTGAGTGAAGACAAGTTCGAACGATTCAAGGCGTGCGCCGTCGAGGTGCTGTCGGTCGAGGGCGAGAAGATCACGAGGGACGCTCGCTTCGCCGAGGACCTCGATGCCGACAGCCTCGATCTGGTCGAGCTGGTGATGGCCCTCGAGGAGGAGTTCGACGTCAGCGTCGAGGAGGAAGAGCTCGAGGGTGTCGAGACCGTCGGCGCCGCCTACGACCTGGTCGTCGGCAAGCTCTGATGTCGACTCGTCGCGTCGTCGTCACCGGCGTCGGGGTGGTCGCTCCCTGCGGGGTCGGCGTCGAGGCGTTCTGGGCCGGTCTCCACGAGGCGCCCGAGGTCGGTGACCAACGGGCCGTCGTCGACTGGGACCCATCCCCCCACTTCGACACACCGAAGGAAGCACGCCGATCCGACCGCTTCGCCCAGTTCGCGCTGGCGGCGTCGGCCGAGGCCCTCGCCCAGGCCGGCGATCTCGGCGCCAACCCGTCGCGGGTCGGAGTCTGGATCGGCACCGGCATCGGTGGCATCGAGACCAACGAGAAGGAGATCGTCAACCGCCACGTGAAGGGCGACCGGCGTGTCTCCCCCTTCCTCGTGCCGATGATGATGCCGAATGCGGCGTCGGCGTCGGTGTCGATGCGGTACGGGTTCCAGGGTCCGTGCGAGAACACGGCGACCGCCTGCGCCGCCGGCACCCACTCGATCGGCCGGGCCACCGACCTCATCAAGTACGGGCGAACCGACGTGATGATCGCCGGAGGGTCGGAGGCACCGCTCACCGCCACGGCGCTGGCCGGGTTCCGCAACATGACGGCGATGACCAAGCAGGGCGTGTCGATGCCGTTCGATGTGCGACGCGACGGCTTCGTGATCGCAGAGGGCGCCGCCGTGCTCGTTCTCGAAGAGCTCGAGCACGCCCGCCAGCGGGGTGCGACGATCCTGGCCGAGGTGCTCGGCTCAGCGAGCACCGCCGATGCCCACCACATCACCGCGCCCTCACCGGGAGGTGTCGGCGCCGTGCAGTGCATGGAGCTCGCCCTCGACGATGCGGGGCTCAAGGCCTCCGACATCCGACACGTCAACGCCCACGGCACCTCGACCCCGCTGAACGACTCGGCCGAAGCCCATGCGGTGACCAAGGTGTTCGGCACCGAGCAGGGCCCGATCGTCACCTCGACGAAGGGTGTGACCGGCCACGCCCTGGGGGCCGCCGGCGCTCTCGAGGCGGCGGCCATGGTCCTGTCGATCCACCACGCGTCGATCCCGCCGACGATCGGGTTCGAACAGGCCGACCCCGAACTCCCGGAGCTCGACCTCGTGGTCGGCGAGGCCCGCTCGTGGACGCCGGCCCCCGCCATGTCGAACAGCTTCGGGTTCGGCGGCCACAACGGGTCGCTGATCGTCGCACCCGCTCCGGAATGAGCGACGCGTCGGCGCTGCCTCGGCCGATCGACCTCCTCCCCCATCGAGATCCGTTCCTGCTGGTCGACGAGATCGTCGAGCTCGTTCCCGGCGAACGCGTCCGGGGTCGGTGGCACCTGACCGGCGAGGAGTACTTCTGGCCCGGCCACTTCCCCGGCCTTCCCACGCTCCCGGGCGTGCTCATGGTCGAGTCGCTGGCGCAGGTCGGGGCGTGCTCCGCCCTCGCCGATCCAGCCCACGCCGGCAAGATCCCGTTCTTCGGCGGCGTCGACAAGGTCAAGTTCCGACGTCAGGTCCAGCCGGGCGAGACCCTCGACCTCGAGGTCGTCTTCACCCGCATGTCGGGCCGGGGCGGACGAGGACAGGGGACGGCGTCGGTCGACGGCGCGGTGGCCTGCACGGCCGAGCTGATGGTGGTGCTGGCACCAGCCCCCACCGACGCCGACCCGTCCTGACGTCGGCCCGACGCGAAACGTCGACCCGCATCTGCGGGCCGACGATCGCTGTCAGTCGAAAGTGAACGTGACGTGAGCCGAACGTGATGTGTGCCGTTGCGTCGGCTCAGGCCGGCTCGTTTCAGGCCGGCGGAGCCTGGTCGCCCTTGGCGTAGGCCTTCAGCTTGGCTCCTGCCGTGATCTTGACCGCATTCGATGCGGCGATCTGGATGGGCTCGCCGGTCTGGGGGTTGAACCCCTTCCTGGCCTTCCGAGCGACCTGCTCGAACGACACCATCCCGGGGATCGTGACCTTCTCCCCTCCACGAGCCACGACCTGCGAGATCTCGACGAACATGCCGTCGATGACGGCGGCCGCATCCTTCTTCGACACGCCAGTGCGCTCGGCCACTGCGTCGACCAGTTCGGTCTTGTTCATGGAATTACTCCTGTTTCTGGCTCCCGCCAATCGGGAGTACAGGAGTCAGTCGAGCAGCGGGAAATCACAAAGTCAAGGATTTCCGGGGTTCGGGGGTCGCCAAAGCCCGCTTCCCGAGGGGTGTTCCGACCTCCGACATCAAATCACATCGACCCGTGTGGCACCCAATCCGGGTCGCCGGAACGGGCCCGTCAGGCGTCTCGATTGATCATCGCTGCGCTGCCCTGGTCGAGGTAGTCGCCGATCAGTTGGCGGATCGTGTCGGCGACCGCATCGCCCTCGGTCGGGTGGGCCAGCAGCGACCCGGGGGGCGGGGCGGCGATGGCCTCGTCGAGGGCCGCAAGCATCAGCCGCAGCCACGCATCGCGCTCGGGGCCCCCGATGCTGAACGGAAGATGACGCATCCGGAGCCGAGGGTGACCGCGCTCGTCGCTGTAGGTCGTCGGCCCTCCCCAGTACTGGGCGAGGAACAGCGCCGTCTTCCTCCTGGCCTCGGTGAGATCGGGCGGATACATCGGGGCCAGCAGCGGCTCGTCGGGAACCTCGTCGTAGAACCGATTCACCAGGTCGAAGAAGAAGACGTCGCCTCCCACTGCGGTGTGGACCGTGACTCTCGTCTGCTGATCGCCCTGGTCGGCTGGGCTCTCGGTCATGGTCGCGAAGGATACGGCCGGGGGAATGCGGCTCCCCACGGCTCGGTTCCGACCCCTATGGTGCTCACCATGAGTCCCCCACCGACCGACCAGCAGGCGCTGTTCGAGCGCCACGTCGTGCCGGAACTGGATGTGCTGTACCGAACGGCCCGTTCCCTGACGAGGAACAACACCGACGCAGAGGATCTCGTCCAGGAGACGCTGCTGCGGGCGTTCCGGGCGATCGAGCGATTCGACGGCCGCTATCCGCGGGCGTGGCTGCTCACCATCATGCGCAACGCCAACATCAACCGGGCGAGGAAGAAGACACCCGACCTGCTCGACGATCCCGACCTGACGTTCGAGCGATCGACCCGCTTCGCCGACGACGAGACGCCAGAAGACATCGTCGTCGCCCCCGTCTTCGACGCCGTCGTCCAGGATGCGTTCGACCGCCTGCCTGACGCCTTCCGCCAGGTCGTCGAGCTGGTCGATCTCCAGGGCATGGCCTATCAGGAGGCAGCCGATCTCCTCGACGTGCCGGTCGGAACGGTGATGAGCCGCCTCCACCGGGCCCGCAAGCGCATCCGCGACGAGGTCAGCGAGCGAGGGCTCGACAGCGAGCTCCGAGCAGAACGAGGAGAGGAGAGGGAGCAATGATCGGGCGCTGGTTCCGACGACGGGGTCTGTCGTGCGACGAGGTGATGGTCGTCTTGCAGAGCTACATCGACGGCGAGACCGGCGTCGACACGGCACGCGCCGTCGCCGCCCATCTCGCCGACTGCCCCGACTGCGATCTCGAATCGACCGCCTACCGGAAGATCAAGCTGTCGCTGGCATCGACCGCAGCACCGCTCGACCCCGAGGTCATGGCCAGCCTCAGGAACTTCTCCGACCGCCTCGTGAGGGGCGAGATCGACGGCTCGACAGCCTGACGACTCAGGTCGCGACGATCTCGGCCGACGAAAGACGTCAGAGCCGGTGCATCACCGGCTACGCTGACGATCCGATGGAACTCCTCCTCGACCTCCGACTTCTGAGCCCGGCCGCCTGATCAGGCGCGCCGGGTCTCGTCACGACGTCCGAGCAGTTCGAGAAGCAGGAGAGAATCACATGAACCGTCCATCGATGCGCAATCACGCCCCGGGCGTGATTGCGCATCGATGGACGGTTCATGTGATTCTCTCCTGCTTCTCGAAC
>JAAUYH010180280.1_pt1 | contig 12343 bp, 9 predicted proteins | sample 7278061 | NCBI WGS metagenome assembly JAAUYH01 (sample SAMN14350203, study PRJNA611818) | marine sediment metagenome | isolation source: surface marine sediment (0.6m) | place: French Polynesia: Moorea | collected 2018-08
AGTTTTCCGGGAGAGGTAAGACCATTACTATGGCGCTATAGTTTTTTGGGAGAGGTAAGACCATTACTATGGCGCTATAGTTTTTTGGGAGAGGTAAGACCATTACTATGACGCTATAGTTTTTTGGGAGAGGTAAGACCATTACTATGACGCTATAGTTTTTTGGGAGAGGTAAGACCATTACTATGGCGCTATAGTTTTTTGGGAGAGGTAAGACCATTACTATGACGCTATAGTTTTTTGGGAAGGTAAAACCATTACTATGACGCTATAGTTTTTTGGAAGGTAAGACTGTTGTGTTTTCCCATTTCCTATTTTCAAGTCAATCAATCACGGGAAAATCCCACAACCAAACATAAAAAGTCATTGAACCAAGAATCCCACGGCTTGTAGCCCTGTGGAGTGTCAATGTGATAATGTTTGTAAAAAATCAGTATGTTCTTGGGAATCCAAGCCTTGTTGTAGTACCGCTAAAACTTGCTTCATATCACCCACCAATAACGCTGCAGATACTAACCACAAACCTGGAAACACCAAACTTTTGATAATACCATCTGTATCAGCTTCCAGTGGTATATATTCACCTGCTTGCAAACTAAACCAATCTAGTTTATTCTCAAATACCTGCCAAACTATATATTCCCGAACCCCGTTACGACGATATACTCGTTTTTTATCATGCAAATCATTGGATGCACTACTAGCTGCAACCTCTACCACTAATTCTGGTGCACCTTCAATATAGTCATCTTCGCTAATATTTGTCTGTCCTCCCAAACTTGGATCTATTAACAGCACAGCATCCGGTTGGGGTTCATTATCTAAATCTAAGCGCACTGTGGCATTATCACCCAATTCTACACCTGGTGTCATTACCTTATAGGTTCCCAACCAAACCATTACCAAACTGTGGGGTTGTGCATGACTTCTAAAACGTAACGGAGATGCCATATATACTATTCCTTCTATTAATTCTGCCTTTTTGACATTGGGCATTGCCAGATAACGGCGTTCAAACTCATGTCGGTTGAGTCTGTCTCCACTTTCCAAAGGCAGTGTCTTGTGTAAAGCTTTTTCTATTGAACCAGTCATAGAAGGAGTCCAAATAATCACAAATTGCTAATTAGGCAATTAATAGGCAATTAATAGCAGGATTTACGTAAGTGCTATAGTTGAAAATTCATTTTTGGTTCGTAGTGAGTAGTTTAGTACCGACGCACAACGCTTAAAACCCAGTTGGGTAACTCCTAAATAGGAAAAAAGGTAATTGGTAATTAGAAATCCTATTACCTATTACCAGTCTAGCTACAATGGCTAGTACAGGCTGGTGGAAATAAACCAACCACGAAAAAAGAATTGCCCAGTCGTACTAGTATCCGCCAAATTTAGGCAAGATACCAAGTATAGGTAGCAAATAAAAAGACACAATCAACCCCAATAAGGTTACAAATAGCCACGAAACTACAGGTCCGTCAGAACTGTCTAAAAATACCCGTAAATCAAAATTCTTCCACGGATCGTATTTCTTGGGTTTGGGTAAATTGTCACGATAATCTTGGGCATAACGGGACATTCTGGCAAAAGGTAATTCCCCTCGATCTCGCTGGGGTAAAATCCGTCGCCGTTGATAGGGAACTGTATTGTAACCAAAGTTCTCTAAATATTCTTCCGTATCTAGCAAAGCATTGATAAAACCTTGCAATCCTTTGGTAGCCAGAACAATTGACCACGCCAGTTTTTCACGCTCATTATAAACTGAACGACCCAATATCCGCTGAATGCATAGTTCTACAAAGCGGTAGTTATTATTACATTCATAGTTGAGTCGGCGAAATGAATCGGAAGTTGCTAATCCCCGAATAAAATCCCTGACTGTAATTTGACTAGCTTTAAGCTGCGATTCCAAATAAAGTTGGCGGTTGCTAGCCAACATCTGTTGTTCGTGAAAAATTTGGTAATATGCAGCCCAAATCAATTCATCAGTTTCCCTCGAATTGGGTGAAGTTTCTTGAGAGTAAATTCTGGATTGTTCTTCACCCGCTATCTCATACCCAATTACACGCTGATTTTGAGTTGATGGGGAATACTCCAATAAAGGAATTGCCATATTACAGTCCTTTTGTCTAGAATTTTGTAACGATTGTTAATATCTTTGGGTGAGTACAATTGCTTAATATTTTCGCCCAAAGACCACTTTTTCACCCTAGACCAGATTGCAACATTTCAGTGAGAAATCTTAATGAAATTTCAAACCTCTCTACAATGTTTGGAGTAGATGCTTGTAATTCTTCTCTCTACAAACAACTTTGGCTATACACAGTAAAGGTATAACTTTTGCTGCTTCAGCCTTCAATGATAAATGAAGTTTTGTAAAGAGATTTTACATATTTTGATAAAAAGTAATACAAACACCTGCCAGATCCAAAACTCCAAACTCTTTCGTTCCCCAAGGTTTTGTTTCCAGTTTGCCATTAGGGTGAATCATTTCTCCTCCCTTTGCTTGAAATTCCTCATAAAGCTGTTCGATACTCTCAACCTGGATGCGAAAAGAAGTGTTTTGTGCAAGATATTTATCATCATTTTGGCACAGAAAAATTTCTGCCCCATCACGTGCAACAATTGCCATAGTAACTGGTTCACCTTCTTTGTAGATAGTTGTAAATCCTAATTGTTCCTCATAAAAGGCGATCGCCCCTTCTACATCATCTCCAGCAGGAATCAAGGGACTAATATTACCTAGTTTTGTTGTATTATTCATCATCAATTGTGCGCCTCCCAAAACAATTAAAAATTAAAAATTGGTAAGTAAGTCGGTGCTAATATTTCAAGCAATGTAGGGTGTGTTGTCGCGTAGCGCAACCCACTATCAACCATTTAAGTTGCCGTACCCTCAGGCGTAACACACCCTACATCTCTTTGCGACCCTACGAACTGGGGGGCTTTTTTGGGCGCAAGCTTTGCGCCCCTACGAACTGGGGGGCTTTTTTGGGCGCAAGCTTTGCGCCCCTACGAACTCCTCATTCTGCTTCACCTCCAACAACCACATTGCGAATCCGCAAACTCGGACCACCACAACCTACAGGTAAGCCATTTTGTCCTCCCTTACCGCAACCACCAGACTCATCCCAATAAAAATCATCACCGATGGCTTCAATATCTGCGAGGGTTTGGAAAACATTTCCTGAGAGGGTGACATCCTTGATTGGTTCAGCAATTTTGCCATTACGAATCATCCAGGCTTCTCCAGCACCAAAAGTGAACATTTCCCCATTTGTCATTCCCCCCAGCCAGTTACGGGCATAAACTCCTTGTTTGACATCAGCAAACAAATCTTCTACGGGAGTTTTACCCCTTTCTATCCAAGTGTTTGTCATCCGTACTAGGGGGGCATAATGATAATTAAGACAACGAGCATTTCCCGTGGGTGCTTCTCCTAATTTGCCAGCGGTTTCCCGAGAATGCAAGCGTCCCACGAAAACTCCATCTTTGATTAATTGGGTGGTAGTGGCGGGTGTTCCCTCATCATCGTAAAAATAACTACCACGATGTCCTCCCAGTGCAGCACCGTCGAAAATTTGTAACTCTGGGTGACCAAATCGCCGTCCGATGGTCATTACTTCCAACAAATCCGGATTTTCGTAAGCCATATCTGCTTCGGAAAGATGCCCAAAGGCTTCGTGAACAAATAAACCAGTGAGAATCGGGTCAATGACTACGGTATAGGTATCGCCTTTGACAGAGGGCAAGGATAAAGCAGTTACAGCTCTGTGTGCTGCACCTTTAACTTGGGTATCCAAACCCATTAAGTCTTCAAAAGCACGCCGGGAACCAGTGGTTTCTCTGCCAGTTTGCACCATATCCCCGTCCCTAGCGGTAGCGGCAAAGCGCATTTCCATATCTACCCAAGATTGTTCAATTAGACTACCTTCACTAGTAGCGATAATTACTCTTTGTGCAGAGTCAGTGTAATGTACGGAAGTAGTAGTTATACGACGGTCAAGACTTTTAAGTAACTCAGTGTAATGGACACACAATTGTTGCTTTTTTACTATGGGAATGTGACGGGGGTTAGTACCTGTTAGGGGTAATTGACATACGGCTTGTACTGGTTCGATTGGTGCTAGTAAAGTTTCTTCGTCACCCACCATCCGCGCTGCTGCGATCGCTTCGGTGATGCGGTCTTCAATTGTATGTATATGGTTAAAGCTACTTAAACCCCACCCACCTCGATAACAAGCGCGAATATGTCCGCCAATGGAAATGCCTTCGCTGAGGGTTTCTATTTTGTCACCCCGTAGGAGAATATCTGTACCTTCTGATTCTTCTAAGCGAATCATCAAAAAATCTACCCTAGATGAGTAGCGGCTAATCAGGTCAGACAGCAAATTTTGAAGGTCAGCAAGTAGGGTAGGCATTGAAAAGCAGCAACGATCGGGAACTGCATTTATTTTGCAATATCTGTGCCATTTTGGCAGCAGCACCATTTTAAATCCTCGATTTTTTATATTTGACTTTGGATCAAAGCGTTTGAACTATAGCGCGCTTAGTTTTTCTCCCTTGTGAAGCCTTACTCTAGCGCGAAGCAAGTTTTTCCCCTTGTGAAAGTCTTGTACCAAATCAAAAAATGTTTGCAACAGATCCAATTGTAGGGGCGCGGAAACCGCGCCCCTACCAACCATGTATCGCATTCTTTTTTCAAATTGGTATTACTCTAGCGCGAAGCGAGTTTTTCCCCTTGTGAAGTCTTACTATAGCGCCAAGCGAGTTTTTGCTCCTTGTGAAGTCTTACTATAGCGCTAGACTTTTTTCCCTTACGAAGTCTTACTATAGCGCGAAGCGAGTTTTTGCTCCTTGGGAAGTCTTACTATAGCGCTAGACTTTTTTCCCTTGGGAAGTCTTACTATAGCGCGAAGCGAGTTTTTGCTCCTTGGGAAGTCTTACTATAGCGCTAGACTTTTTGCTCCTTGTGAAGCCTTACTATAGCGCGAAGCAAGTTTTTGCTCCTTGTGAAGTCTTAGTGTAGCGCTAGTTTACAATAAACTGTAATTTTTCCTGTGAGTGAGTGATGTGGTCACAATTACCTAAGCATTTAGAAATCCTGCGAAAGTCAAAGACAATCTTAGTAATAGCAGGATTATTCTTTTTCCTTTGTTTACTATTATCTCTGAACCGCTACTATAGTTTTTACTCTTCCTTTGACCAAGGCATTTTTAACCAGGTTTTTTGGAATAACCTCCACGGTCGATTTTTCCAAAGTTCCCTTTCTTCCAGTCTTTCCACTAACGTCGTCCATGCTGGGGAAGTAACTAGAGTTGATTATCATCGCCTCGGTCAACATTTTACCCCTGCACTCTTGCTGTGGCTACCAATTTACGCTTTGTTTCCCTCCCCAGTCACCTTATCTGTGCTGCAAGTGATTTTTATTACGGCAGCAGGTTTAGTCTTATACATATTAGCACGGCAGTATTTAGAACCACCATTGGCAACAATAATTACCGCCAGTTTTTATGGTGCCAACGCGGTAATTGGTCCAACATTAAACAACTTTCACGATATTAGCCAAATTCCCCTATTTATCTTTACCCTATTACTGGCAATGGAAAAGCGCTGGTGGTGGTTATTTTGGTTACTAGCTATTTTAACATTGGCTGTGCGGGAAGATGCTGGCGTCGGATTATTTGGTGTGGGAATTTACATGATTCTTAGCAAGCGCTTTCCTCGTGCTGGACTAGCATTATCTAGCCTTAGTTTCGGCTATATGTTGCTGCTGACTAATCTAATTATGCCCCTGTTTTCCGAAGATATTTCCCGACGATTTATGTTAGAACGCTTTGGACAATATGCTGATGGCAATGAAGCTTCTACCTTGGAAATTATTTGGGGGATGATTAGCAACCCTTGGCGGTTAATAGTAGAATTGGTCACCCCACCAGTGAAAACAATTAAATATTTACTCGGTCATTGGTTACCCTTGGCATTTGTACCTGCTGTAGCACCCGCTTCTTGGATGATTGCTGGTTTTCCCTTACTAAAGTTACTTTTGGGCAAGGGTCAATCAGTACTAGCAATTACAATTCGCTACGCTTTAAGTGTAGTACCTGGTTTATTTTACGGGGTGATTCTCTGGTGGTCGCAAAATCCCCAAAAATTTAAACCCTCTTTTCGCCGCTTTTGGGTGGCTTGCATCTGTGTTTCCCTATTTTTTACGGTGACATCCAACCCCAGTCGGACATTATATTTTCTCATACCTGATTCCATCCAACCTTGGGTATATGTATCTTTACCCCAACAATGGCATCATGTAACCCAAATGCGTTCCTTACTGACAAAAATACCCCCAAATGCTAGCGTCTGTGCAACTACCTACCTAGTACCCCATCTTTCCAGTCGTCGGGAAATTCTCCGCTTACCGTCACTAAAATTACGCAATGATAGCCAAGAAGTGATAAAGGTAGATTATGCCATCGCTGACCTTTGGCAGTTGCAAAAATATCAAGTAGCATTTAAAGGCGATCGCAATTTACTTCGCAATCTCATTCCCCTGATTGAACAAATGTCTGCAAATCAGGAGTATGGAATTATCGGCTTTGCAGATGGCGTAATTTTAATGCAGAAACAAGCCCCATCTAAGCCTGAAGCGGTTAGTGCTTGGTTGGCGTTTAGGGAAACACTAAAAAATATACAGATATAACCTATGACGAGATATTTAGTGAGCCGATTGGTTAAAAAGTTCGCCTGCTGCGAACTTATTTTTCAAAAATTGTGCTACATTAATTTCAGTCGGGTTAAAAGGAGATAGTTGCCAATTACTGGATCGCTTTTGCGATCTGAGGAAGATGGGAAATCATCTTCTACCGTGTTCACGGGTAACCCAGTAGCAGTAGTTCACTAATAGTTCACGAACAGTTCACGAACAGTTCACGAACTGCACATGAGGTTCAAGCATCAGTGCTAGTCCATCTGAGGGAAGGTTCAAGCATCAGTGCTAGTCCATCTGAGGGGTGGGTAAGAATTGACTACTGATTGACTACTGTATGACCCCGTGCACCAGCGCAAGCGCGCACGCAGCCCAGGCAATTTGGCTGCCTGTATAGGGAGGGTTAAAACTGCTGTTCTCCTGTGTTGTTTGAGGCAACATTCATTCACGGCAACGTGGATGGGTGCAAACACACAATATTAAGGAGTTTCCTTATGGAAAAACAAAATCCCGACAAACGGCAGCAGCAGTTGAAAAAGCGTAAATATAAGCGGTGGCTAAAATGGCTCCGCAAACCTCAAACGCTCCGTTTACTATTTCAACTCGGTCCAGCTATCTTCAAGTTATTGAAGTGGCTGATTGAGCTGTTGCAGGACTAAACTGCTAACCCTTCTATTACAACCCTTTAAACCCTCTAGCCACGGGAGGTTAGATATGCTGAATGAAGCTCTAAGGTTGATGAGGGTATTCCACGATCTATCGCAGAAGGAGCTTGCAGAGAAACTAGGAATATCCAAGTCATATCTTTCGGAAATTGAGTCGGGGAAAAAGACTCCAAAACTTGAGTTGCTGAACCGATACTCGGAGGTTTTTGATATACCAGTATCCTCGATTATGTTTTTCTCAGAAAGCTTGAATAAAGATGTAAAAACAGAGAAGTTGAAGACTTTTGTATCCTCTAAGATTATTGCCATTCTTAACTTTATCGCTGAAAGGTCTGGACATTCTTATGCCGAAGAGTAAATATACAGGATATGAATTAAACCAATCGCCTTTTTACTGTTTAAACTCTAAGGCAAAACTTGTAAAGCTCTTGCACGTGAATCGAAGTAAGTTAAAATTGCTTACTCATACAGAGGATCTATATTTAGAGTGGGAGAGACGTGATTCTAAGAGCAAAAAAACACGTCTTGTCGAAGAGCCAAAACGCATCTTAAAATGTGTCCAGAAGCGGATTGAGGAGCTTCTGAAGCGAATTAAGCTCCCGAATTATGTACATGCTCCTGCAAAAGGACGTTCGTATATTAGTAACGCTAAAGCTCATGTCAATGCTGTGGTTGTGAGGAGCCTTGACATCGAAAAATACTTTCCTTCTACACCAGCAAGGCATGTTTATTGCTTCTTCCACAAACGAATGAAATGTTCCCCAGATGTTGCTGGTATCCTAACCAAACTATCAACTTTCAAAGATCATCTGCCAACTGGAAGTCCATCAAGTGCTATCCTCTCGTATTTTTCACATATAGATATGTGGGAGGCTATCAACGAGATTGTTGAGCGTGCAAATTGCACTCTGACTGTTTACATGGACGATGTGACAATTTCAGGTGATTGTGTTCCAGATAACTTGATTTGGCAAGTAAAACAGCAGTTTCATCGTTATGGATTGCATAGTAATAGGAATAAGGAAAAGCATTACATTGGCAAAAAATCATATGAAGTGACTGGAGTTGTTATTACAGACGGTGAGTTAAAAAGTCCCAATCGACAGCATTATAAAATGCATGAAGTTCGTAAAAAAATCCACTTGGAAACTGAACCAGAAAAACGAATAAAATTGATGCGAAGTTTAAGGGGCTTAAAAGCACAAATGCAACAAGTTAGGGAAGCAAATAATCTTGCAGTAGAAACATGAACTGATATCTATAGCTGAAGGGGCAATAATCTAGCTTCAAAGCATTATGTAGCAAGGATTATAGAAAAGTGAGCTTGAAACAGATAAAAGCAAATTTAGAACCTTTCCCATAAGACCTCTGTTGGAAATTAAATATGCGTTGTCCAAAACCCTTGTTCCAGACGTTGCATTGCAACGTCTCTACATTCTTTTCCACCAGATGTCTATAGGAATCCGGTTTGATTCCTGTATGTCCTTCGGGCACAGTACGTGAACGCTAATTCTAGCAGTTCCCACAGCTTGTGGTGGATACTGCCTCCACCTGTATCCTTTAGGGGTAGAAAAGTAGCTCTTACCAATGCACAAAAATGGTGATATATATGTAGGGGCGCAATGCTTGCGCCCCAATCCCTAATTTATACCAACGACAATATTACTCCGCACCCTCAATTGGTGCAAAACCCTGACGCTGGATATTCTCCGTCACAGTGCGCGGTTCCAGGAATTGCAATAGGTAATCGGGACCCCCAGCTTTAGAACCAACCCCCGATAACTTAAACCCACCGAAGGGTTGCCTTGCTACAATCGCTCCCGTAGTTGTACGATTAATGTACAAATTCCCTACTTCAAACTCCTCCTGTGCTTGCTGAATGTGGGAAGGAGTGCGAGAGAAAAGTCCCCCAGTCAAGGCGTAATTTGTCCCGTTAGCCACCCTTAAAGCCTCTTGAAAGTCCTTCACCTTAATTACCGCTACCACAGGACCAAAAATCTCTTCCTGGGCAATTATGGCATCGGGTGACACATCTGTGAAGATGACCGGACCAACAAAATACCCATGTTCCGGTGCAGACATTTCTAAAGCCAGCTTTGCTTGTGCCTTACCCTTGTCAATATACTCCCGGATGCGTGACTGTGCCTTACCGTCAATTACAGGTCCGACCTGAGTACCGACAAATTCTGCTTCTCCAATATTCAGAGATTTTGTCGCTTCCACAAACCGTTGCACAAAAGCATCATAAACGGGTTCCAGCACAATCACCCGAGAACAAGCAGAACATTTTTGTCCACTGTAACCAAAGGCTGACTGCACCACCCCGGCAACAGCTTGGTCTAAATCAGCACTTTCATCAATGATAACGCCATTCTTACCACCCATCTCGGCAATTACCCGCTTCATATGCTTTTGACCAGGTTTTAACACCGCCGCTTCCGCATAAATACGACAACCTACTTCCTGGGAACCAGTAAAAACAATTATATTTGTATCCGGGTGATTGACCATATAAGCACCAACCTGGGAACCCTTACCGGGTACATATTGAAACACACCCTTGGGAATTCCTGCATCCACTAAAATCTCGGCAATTTTCGCCGCAATTACCGAAGCAGGTTCCGCAGGCTTCAACAGAGTACAATTTCCTGTTACCAAAGCTGCAACCGTCATCCCTGTTGCGATCGCCATCGGGAAATTCCAGGGAGAAATTACCACCGCAATTCCCCGAGGCTGGTAAATTAATCTATTCGTCTCTCCAGCAACATCATAAATGACACCCCGATGCAACCGTTCCATTTCCGAAGCGTAGTAGCGACAGAAATCAATTGCCTCCGACACCTCAGCATCAGCTTCTCGTAGAGGCTTACCGACTTCCAACACCATCCAAGCACACAATTCAGCGCGACGCACCTCCATTAACTCCGCTGCCTTTGTTAATATACCAGCCCGTTCCCTTACCGGAGTTTTTCGCCAACCAGGAAATGCAGCCTTAGCAGCCTCCATCGCCACCTCAGCCTGTTCCACACTTAGGAGTCCAATTTTACCAACCACTTCCTGAAAATTCGAGGGATTCACGGAATCCACCACATTCTCAGTTTGCACATACTCCCCATTCACCAGAGGTAAATAAGTCTTACCCAACAAACCTCTTACTCTTCCTAAAGCCTCCTCAAATTCCCTTCTGTTGACCTCCTCAGCAAAATCCGTATCTGCGACACCGATAAACCCTTCCTTCTGTTCCTCTTTACGTTTCTGCGTCTTTGCGTGAGATAATTGTGATTCCGGAGACTTCAACAACTCCTCAACCGGACGATTCTCCAAATTTTGCCGTAAAAACGAACTATTCGCCGTATTTTCCAACAATCGGCGAATCAGATAAGCCATTCCCGGAAGCAAATCACCATAGGGACAATACACCCGTACCCGATAACCCTTATCTGCCAAAGCCTTAGCTAACTTATCCCCCATCCCGTAGAGAACCTGCATTTCAAAGCAACGACGGGGAACACCTAAAGCTTCAGCAATAGCGATCGCCTTTGCTTGTGACCTGACATTATGGCTACCAATAGCAGCATACACATATTGGTGATTCTCTAGCAATAATTGGGTAATCTTTTCAAAATTGACATCCGTAGCCGCCTTATTGTTATAAACTGGTTGTTGCCAATGCTTTTGTTCTGCCTTAATGGTTTCCTGATCCCAATAAGCACCCTTCACCAGACGAATTGTCAGCGGATAACCCCGTTGTTTAGCCCATGCAATCAAATCTCGTGCATCTTCCTCACTAGAGCGCAGATATGCTTGAATAGTCATGCCAATATCAGTACGACTGCGGAACTCCTCCTGCATCAAGAGTTTCTTCAAAATGCTAAAAGTAATGTCCTTATAGATATACTGTTCCATATCAAAGTGAACAGCCACACCCAACTCCTTCGCACGACGTAAAAGGGTACAAATACGGGAACTTACCCTTTCTTCACTACCTTTAGCATCCAACGGGTCAAATTGGGAATAAAACGCCGTTAACTTCACAGAAACCTGGGCTTTAGCTAACATTTCTCCATCAGCTTCATCAATTTGAGGAACATGCTTCCAATTCTTCCCTGCTTCAGCCAATTGTTGCATTAAATCCAGATACCTTTCTAGATAAGACTGAGCCTCTGTTTCTGTGATTACAGCTTCACCCAGTAAATCTACGGTAAAAGCCATTTTCTCTTTCCGCAGTTTCTCCAGGGTTTTCAATACCTGCTTAATATTTTCCCCCGCAATATACTTATGTGCTAAGGTTTCCGTAGCTGTGGAAACGGTAGTAGCCGCAAACTGTCCCGGCATGGAATCTGGGTTAGCAAAATTTAACAAACTTTTGAGTGCTGTCGGTAATTCTACGGATTCATCTCCTAAATATTCCTGTAAATGGCTAGCAATTTCAGCTTTACTCTGCAAAGCGGGGAGAGTATCAATAAAGCGAAATAACTGTACCCTTAACCCTGGGTTACTCATTGCCCATGCTAGTAATTTATCATCCCAGCGCATTTGTTCCCGCAAAGCAGAAAATAAGTTCCCCCCTTCCCGGGTAGCCAAGAGAATTTCCCTCGCAATTTCTTGAGTTTTGGTTTCGTATATGTTTTTTTCTATGGGTAAAACCACTGATAACAGACTCCTTATTAAATGTCAGGCTTTTTTTACATAGTACCTTTCTTCTATTTTCGCTCGTAGATTTTGTAACTACCACTTCTGGAAAGGAAATTTTGGGGGTTGCTGATCGAGAATATAAATTTATAGCAGTCAGCAGTAGGTTTATCCATTAGACAGGTCGCAGCTTCCCGTTAGCACTAAGCTTTCCTCCAGGGTAGAATTGTTGTTCAATCCTATTCCCTTAGGAAAGGCAACAGGCAACAGGCAACAGCGAAAAGTGCGGTCTTGGGGGTTTCCCCCATGAGCAACTTTTCAAGAGAGGCAACAGGCAACAGATTCAGAT
>JAAUYH010117967.1_pt1 | contig 12341 bp, 17 predicted proteins | sample 7278061 | NCBI WGS metagenome assembly JAAUYH01 (sample SAMN14350203, study PRJNA611818) | marine sediment metagenome | isolation source: surface marine sediment (0.6m) | place: French Polynesia: Moorea | collected 2018-08
AGCGGAGCTACCATTTCCACTTCAGTGCTGCTGGGCGTTGACAAGACCAGGGCGGCAAGATTCTCTTTTTTGATGGTAGTTCCTTTGATAATAGGAAAGATCATTAAAGACGTATTAAGTGGCGAACTCAGTATGCAGAGTGAGGGTTTTGTAACCATGTCGGTGGGATTTGTTGCCGCATTCGTTGCCGGTCTCGTTGCATGTACCTGGATGATACAATTGGTAAGGCAAAGCAAACTTACATACTTTGCTATATACTGCCTGGTTGTTGGTATATTGGCAATCACTTTTGAATACTGGGGTTAAATATTGCTTATGCCTATGAGTTCAGAAAGAAACCTGGCGAAGAATAAAGAAGACTTTCTTGAAGGTCAGGTATTGCTCATTGATAAGCCCCTGGAGTGGTCTTCTTTCCAGGCTGTGAATGCAGTGAAATGGGCTATAAAACGAAAATTCAACCTTAGGAAAATTAAAGTAGGGCATGCAGGAACTCTCGACCCATTAGCTACCGGCCTTTTGGTAGTATGTACAGGCAGAGCGACAAAGAAAATTGCTGAAATCCAAAATGCTACGAAAGAATACGAAGGAACAATGGTTTTAGGATCAACTACACCCTCATATGACCTGGAAACCAAAATTGATGCGGTTTACAGCACAGAAAGTATAGAAGAAGAAGATATAAGGTCACTGGCTGCCGAATTCGAAGGAACGATCACACAAACTCCACCTCTATTCTCTGCAGTAAAAAAACAAGGTAAGCGACTCTATGAGTACGCAAGGTCTGGTCAGGAAGTTGATATCAAGGCCCGACAGGTAGAAATTTTAACCTTTGAAATTACCTTTGTTCGAATGCCCGAGGTGAACTTTAGGGTACAATGTGGTAAGGGTACATACATTCGATCACTGGTTCATGACTTTGGCCGTAAACTGGGCTGTGGGGCGCATTTATCGGCACTCAGGAGAACCAAAATAGGCGAATTTCTCGTAGATAATGCACTGGGGCCTAAGAAATTTGGGGCATTGCTGGATGCTTCTTCTTAGATATCATTAATAATTTAAGCATTAGTCTTATATTCAGTAGCTTAGTAAAATATTTCGGCGAATTGACGGTTATTATTCTATGCAGTTAAATCGAAAACAGCTTTCGGCAATAATTACTATTCTGTCGCTTTCCATAATGATATTATTGTTGTACAATATACATTTGGTTTCCGATGAGAAGGAAGAATACATTATTGAGATGAGCCTGGCTGATGAGGATATTTTGGAGATATTGGAGGAAGAGGAAGAGCGACTTAAAGAACTAGCTGAAGCCGAGCCTATTAAGAGTCATATGGCCAGCAATGAAACTGCAAAACCCAGTATAGGAAATCCGGAGCCGTTAAAAACACTGGAAGAATTAATGGCAGAACAGGAATCCAATAAGGAATTTATGAATGACGAATCGGGGTATGAGGCTAATCTGAAAGAACTGGCGAAGTTAAGAGAAGAGCGGAAGCAAAAACTGGGTGAAAAGGATGCCAAAAAGAAGGAGTATACAACAGCTCTCTCCAAACGCAAGACATCGGTTTCATATTCCCTGGTTGGACGAAACAACTACGAGTTACCACCTCCGATCTACACTTGTCTTGAAGGTGGAAGGATAGTCATAAATATCAAAGTTGATGCTCTGGGCAATGTTATTGAAGCGAGTTTCAACAATAACAGCTCAAGTACGAATGATTGGTGCCTGGTAGAAAATGCTATTACATATGCTTATCGCGCAAGGTTTGATTCATCCGATAAAGCATCACAGATCGGTACGATCACATATTTATTTCAGAGCAAGTATACCCAGTAGGTCTTCCAGAGTATTGCGACCTTTATCACTATTATACCAGCGCTGAAGGTCTTCCTTAAAAGAAGCTGTAAGCATCCCGTTTTCATTTTTGAAATTTTTTGCCATCCTTGTAGCTTCGCTAGCCCAAGGGCCCCAATCACCGATAATATGACCTGATTCCTGTTCGAAGACTACTAATTTAGGGATGGACAAAGCACCTTCCGTATGAAAATGACTCATTAAATCAAGGTGCTCATCTCTCATTAGTATGCCTAAACGGATGTTTGGATTTAGTTCAGCAATTTTATTCATAACTGGCATGGTAGGGGCCGCATCCCCACACCAGCTTTCGGTTAGCACCAACCAATTCATTGGGGTTTCCAATTTTTTTATACGTTCTTGAATATGTCCTGGTATCTTAAATGTTTTATCCCAGCGTTTCATCCTTTGGAAATTCAACTGTGTATAGTTGATAAGTGAATCTTTCTGATCAGGGCCAGTAGTAGCACTATTGGATACCAGATTCTCCATCAGAACCATAAATTCTGAATAGGAAATAGATTCCTTCATTTTACCTATCAAAAGAGATGGGATATCTATATTTTCAGTGCTTTGTATTGTTCGCATATTTAATTTCTACATGTCCATTGGTCTCAATTCATCTTAAAAACTTACATATATTTATAGTACCTGATTATTACTGTTTATGGAAATGCAAAAATGTGGTTGGTGTTTAGGAGATCCTTTATACGAAACCTATCATGATGAGGAATGGGGGGTCCCTGTGAAAGACGATGCTACCTTATTCGAATTTTTGATACTTGAGACATTTCAGGCCGGTTTAAGTTGGATTACCATCCTCAGAAAACGGGAAAATTTTCGAAAGGCTTTGGACAATTTCGACTACAGGAAAATTGCCACATACGACCAGAGTAAAATTGATGAACTGCTCCAGGATGTTGGTATTATAAGGAATAGATTGAAGGTATTAGCTACCATTAACAATGCTAAAGCCTACATGAAAGTACAAGACGAATTTGGCAGTTTCAGTGAATATATATGGGGATTTGTTGACGGAGAACCAATTAAGAATTCTTTAGAAGATTATAGAAAAGCACCTGCTAATACTCCTTTATCGGATACTATTAGTAAAGATCTTAAGAAGCGCGGGTTTAAGTTTGTTGGCAGTACAGTTGTATATGCTCATATGCAAGCGACCGGAATGGTTAATGACCACGAAGTAAATTGTTTTCGTTATGAAGAGGTATAGGTTGATTTTACTCTTTTTATTGAGCCTAATGTTTTTGAACTCATTCGGACAATATAAGTACGAAAGAGAATACAGAATAAAGAAGAATCAATTCCCGGCAAAGGCATTGAGTTTTATAGAAGAAGAACTAAAGTCGGCCCGGAGAGTACGCTTTTAGAGAGAAACTGATAGTACACGCATCAGCTATGAAGCCAAGTTTAAACTAGATCGATTGCATTACAGTGTTGAATTTGATCAGCAGGGCAATTTAGAGGATATAGAGATCCTGATAAAAGAGGTCGACATCCCTAATGAAAGTTTCGATCTGATAAAAGGATACCTTAAAAAAACCTTTACAAAACACAGAATTCTTAGAATTCAGCAACAATACCCGGTTTCGGATGATGAACCCGTTCAACAGACCATAAGAAATGCCTTTCAAAACCTGATTCTACCTTCCATTCGTTATGAGATCATGGTAGCTGGTAAAAAGGAAGATGGTTTTCAGGACTACGAGATTCTTTTTGACGCTGACGGCAACTTCATAAAACAACGCAAATCATTGCCGGCAAATTATGACCACGTCTTATATTAAATGTGGGTTTTTAGGACTTTTCCTACTACTAATTCAATCAATACTAGCTCAGGAAGACCTTGTGATATATTGGCAACCTAAAGTGGCATTGAATTACAAGGTAACTAAAGACTACTACCACAATTTCAGTTTGGCCAACCGCAACAATCTTTATCGGGATAAGGCCGATTTTAGTGGTCGTCATATAGACCTAAGCCATTTCTCCAATATCAAAATTCGGGATAATCAGAGTTTGAGTTTAGGAATTCTGTGGAGAAATTTGAAGATTTTTGACGATGATCGAGTTAATGAGGTCAGATTAACAGAACAATACAATATCAACTCCAGGCTTGATATAATCAGGTTGGGATACCGGTTCAGGGCCGAACAAAGGATTAGATCTTCAGGTGATCAGTATCGATTCAGAAACCGGGTCGCTTTAGATTTTCCCCTTGAGGGTGAGACGTTAGATATAGGTGAATCTTATTTTTTAGGGAGTGTTGAAAATGTTCTGAGTGTTGCTCAATCATCAGAACCTAGCTATGCGATGCGGTTCAGAGGTGGCATTGGTTGGCAACTTTCAGAGAAGTCTAAACTACAATCTGTTCTCCAATACAGACTTAACAATTTAACAAGAAAGGCATTTCACGTAATATTACTGGAAACCACATTGAATCTAGGAATTTAAGATCTCCATATATTTTTTTCGGGATATTTCCTCAGCACCCAGGCTCTCTAAATGTTCTGTGTGCAATTGACAATCAATTAAACGGTAGTTATTTTCTTTCATTTCCAAGGCCAGCATTATAAAAGCGTATTTGGAAGCGTTGCTAACTTTGCTGAACATACTTTCACCGCAGAAAATATGTCCCAGATCAACTCCGTACAGACCTCCGACGAGATGTTTTCCTTCCCACACCTCGTAAGACACAGCATAGCCCTTTTCGTGTAGTTCTGTATAAGATCTTTTCATGGCAGCAGTAATCCAGGTACCTTGCTGACCTTTTCTTTTGATTTGGGCACATTCTTCGATCACCTCTAAAAAACATTGATTTTTTGTCAATTGAAATCTGCCCGTGGATATTACTTTCTGCATACTTCTCGAAATTTTAATCTTTTCAGGAAACAGAACCATCCTGGGATCTGGTGACCACCAGAGGATAAGCGAGTCTTCATTGAACCATGGAAAAATTCCGCTGGAATAGGCCAGTACAAGTCTTTCAGGTGATAAATCTCCTCCTACTGCCAGCAATCCTTCTTTACTTGCATTCTCAACAGGCGGAAATTCCAGCTTGTCATTTAAGAACACAACGGAATTCCTATGCTTTTCCAAATTATTGAACTATTTACACAAATTTAAAAAAGGGTTCTAAACTAAAAGTAATCCTATAACATAAACTGCAGTGCCCAAAAACATAAAAATCAAGGTATATGGCAAAATTTCCTTTGCCTTAAGTTTGGTAATACCCAACAGGGGTAATGCCCAGAAAGGTTGCAACATGTTGGTAATTTGGTCACCATAAGCAAGTGCCATAACGGCTTTGGGTAAGGGTACATTCAGTTGCAAAGCAGACTCAAGTACCAGTGGACCTTGTACAGCCCACTGACCACCACCACTCGGCACAAAAATATTTACCAGACCTCCACTGAGAAAGGTAAAAATCGGTAAGGTTGTATCGTTAGAAATTGACACAAAAAAGTCTGAGATACCGCTTATCATACCACTATTACCCATAATACCCATGATCCCAAAATAGAGAGGAAACTGTATTAATATTCCGGAAACATCACTTATGGCTTCTTCTATTGCCATAAGAAAGTTTCTGAAATTTCCATGGAGGATCAATGCCAGGCCCAGCATGAAGAAATTCAACATATTTGGTGTAATGTTCAATGTTTTGAGCATAGAAGAGTACTGAATACCAAAAACCAGGAGAATAAGGATCCCAAAAGTAATGGACATAAACTGTGAACGATCTAATTTTTCTGCTCCTTGTGGAACCTCATCTAAATGATCTTTGAACTTGAAAGTTGTTAGATTGAGCTTGGTAGGCTCGAGATTCTTACCCAGGCGATATGCCATTATGGAAATAAGAATTACAACAACAGAGAATATGATCAAATTCCAACTGCTAAACACAGTCATAGAAGAAGGTAGGTAATCAGGTAGCTGATTAACAATATCCGGACTACCGATACCTGTCATCAGGTCCTTCAGATGTCCTTGTTCGGATACTTTAATTGGGGCAGAACCGCTGATTCCTCCGTGCCAAACCATCAATCCCGTATAGCCAGCAGCTCCTATTAGCGGATAGTTCAAAGGAATTTCCCTGGTTTGAGCATACTCGGCAACTTTTCTCGCCAATAAGGCTCCAAATATCAACCCTAAGCCCCAGTTAAAGAATGAAACCAGCATTGTGGTGAACGCTACTATCATGGCCGCATTGGCCGTGTTCTTTACAAAAAATGTGAGCCTGTGTATTAACCTTTCCATGGGTTTGCTGAGCACGAGTACATGCCCTAGCACAAGAATGAGCATCATTTGATATGCAAATACCAATAGGCCCGTATTCCAGATACCGTCTTCCCAATATGAAAAGATACTGACCAAACGATTCTTATCAGCAGGAATCTCTGAGAAGAAATAAGCCAATGCCATGGTCAAAACCGTCAGCAGAATAGCTATTGTGAACGGAGAAGGCAGATATCTCCTAAACAGTGTTTCTATGGCCCTGGTTAATTTCACGTTCCCCCAAAAAGGCACAAATCAATGTGCAGTGCTAATTAGTCTATCTGATCTGATCGTATTTAGCTAAGATCAAAAAGGTAAGTCGTCATACTCTTCCTCATTGAGGTCATCTGCTGGCTCAAATGCCTCCATGGGAGGTGTAGGAGGAATCCCTGGCATGTCATCTTGTTCAAGAGATTCAATTCTCCAGCCTTGGATTGAATTGAAGTACTTGGTCTCGCCTTGTGGATTAGTCCATTCACGACCTCTTAAATTTATACTGATCTTAGCTTTTTGTCCTACATTGAAGTTATTGAGCAGATCTGTTTTTTCCTGAATAAATTCTATGAGGAGATGTTGCGGGTATTGTTCCTCGGTGGTCAGAACCAATTCTCTTTTCCTAAATCCATTACTTCCATAGGTTTTGGTCTCATCAATCAGCTTTATTGTACCCTGAATTTCCATTTTATAGACAGTTTTAATACGGTTAATATACTTAATTATTCACGGGAATTCCTATTAAATATGTTCCCAATTTTTTCTTGTTTTTCTTTTGCGCCTGTCCTTTCTGCCAACTGTAATTATCTGTTTTCAAATCCTTAAGCAAGAAGTCCAGATCTTTCATTGTATACATTCTGGGTAATGAGGCCTGCCCGTCCCAGGCGTAGCAAAGTGGAATTACCGGTATCAGATAGGTAAATAATAGTTGTTGCCAGCTCAAAGGTCTCACCCAGGGAGTCATAAACAGAACCATTATCATTAGAATTGATAATGATATGGGTAGAAGAAGCCACCAAAGAACCAGGGGAAGATTATTTTCACCCATCTCATAAATTACAATAGACTCTCCTCCGCTCTGTGCAGTTTTGAGAATTTCTTTTGCCTTCATTGGATTCATATGGTGAAAACTATTGATCATTGTTTTAATACCCTTAGGTGCTTGAGACAGGTGAGTTGCATCTACCGGCTCCGGATAATATTTGACTTTTGTTCCATTTGTTTCACTCCATTTTTTCACAAAACCTGGGTTTGGATAGAGGTCTGTAAGCAATAGTTCAACATCTTCTAAATCATTATCTGATCTAAGTGTTCTTAAAACATCGGGCATTATTCCTCCGGAACCGGATCCAAGGTCCACTATTCTTTTCGTTTCACTATCTTTAAGGATAGGAGCTATTATTTCGGCTATGACCTCTTTGGTGCCCACCATTTTATGAAGAACAGCTATCAAGTTGGTCATAGATCTCCTCATAGAACGGGGGAACCAATAGAGATCTTCAAATTCAAAAAGCTGAATTCTTTTCATTAGTCAGCCCTCAGAGTGTTTCAACAGCCAAAAGCACTTTCCATGCGGAAATAATATCCTTATTCTCCAAATAATCCTGTGCTTTTTTATGGATCAGTTCCATATCATCTGAGCTCAGCACTGATCGCACCTCAATGTTTTCATCAAGGAAGTTCTTTACTTCTTCGGCAGAAGGTATTTTCTCAATATTACCGAGCATGCCCAGATCATTTCCAGTAAGTACCTTGCTAAGCCGAATTGAATCGGGGATCCTGTCAACTCCTATTCCCAATGATGACAATGGCTTGGGAACTTCGAACATTCCTAAATTGGCCCTTGAATACCAATTTCCTCCCATACGAGCTACCTGATCTATTTTATGCTGGTCTATATTTCCATCCTTATCCAGTATCGCTTCATCAATATGAATTTTTAATACTTCGGAAAAGATTAGATTACCTGCACCTCCCTCTTTTCCAAGGGGCTCTACCTTGGTGACCTTACACTCAAATTGTACTGGAGATTCACCAACGCGATAGGGCTTAACAAGATCAGACTTGATCATGGTTAAGCCCGACTTTTTAAATTCATTCTCACCCTTTTTATATTCTGTGCTTGCAAGGGACATCTGCTGTACAATTTTGTAGCTTACAATATTGATCACAACTTCGCGGGTTTCCAAAACATTTTCCAAGGTGTGCTTAATAGTATTATTGCGCACTCTTCTTGCCGGTGAGAATATCATTACTGGAGGATTTGCACTGAAAACATTAAAAAAACTAAAAGGTGATAAATTTGGACGTCCGTCAGCGTCGACAGTACTGGCAAAAGCTATAGGTCTTGGACCCACAGAACCCAGCAAATACCCATGTAATTTGGCCGTTGATAGTTCTTTGGGACTAATGGATATAACTTTACTCATCGGGGTATAAAGGTACGTAAAATGATTCCCAAATACGGCATGCCAAAGCCTTATAAATACAACAATATACCTCAATTTGAGTTATCTTTATCAGCAAGCGAAATCCGGATGAATTTTAATCCTAAAAAGAAAACTTCCAATATAGTTTTGCTGATAGCATCTTTTGTTATCGTAAGTCTTATCCTCTGGAATACTAATAGTTTTTTCAGAAAATTCAAGGAGGAAGAACGCTATAAAATGGAGATTTGGGCAACGGCCCAAACTGAATTTTTATCTCTCCCTGCCGATGCAGATCCGGGCAATTTACCTCTTAAAGTATTTCAAAATAACACTTCAACCCCTATGATCCTGGTAAATAGGGACGGTTCTGTTAAAACCAACAATATTCCTGAAGAATTAGCAGCAGACAGTCTATATCTCCAGAAGAAAATGAGGCAATTCAGAAGTGAGAATCGGCCTATTCGAATGGAGGACAGAGGAGAGTATCTGGCCACGCTATACTATGGCAATTCAGAGGTATTGAACAAGTTGAAATACTATCCCATAGCCCTGTTACTGATCATATTTTTATTTGGGGCAGTTATTTTCTTTTTCTTTAAAACCAATAAGGCATCTGAACAAAATAAGCTTTGGGCTGGCATGGCCAAAGAAACTGCTCATCAGATCGGCACCCCTCTCACTTCATTGCTGGGCTGGAATGAATTGCTTAAAAATGAGGAGATTAACCCAGACATCACCAGAGAAATAGAAAAGGATATAATTAGGTTGCAAACTATAACTGAACGGTTTTCTAAAATAGGTTCACTTCCAATTTTAGAACCTCTGGATATTGTAGAAGAAACCAAAAACGCCTATGAGTACCTAAAATTACGCAGCTCCAAACTCATCAATTTTTCATTTCGATCCAAAGTTGTCGAACTTCCTGTAATGCTAAACCGGTCACTCTACAATTGGACCATTGAAAATCTGGTAAAAAATGGCATCGACGCCATGAAAGGCAAGGGAAATATCGCCATAGAGATCGATCAAGTAGGTAAATACGTAAATGTATTGGTATCCGATACTGGGCAAGGCATTCCTAAAGGAGACTTTAATATGATATTTAGTCCGGGATTCACTTCCAAAAAAAGAGGTTGGGGCCTTGGTCTTTCTTTGGTTAAGCGAATTGTAGAGGAGTATCACAAAGGAAGAATTAAAGTTCTTTCCTCCAGCAAGGCGGGTACTATTATGCAAATATCCCTAAAGGTTAAAACGTAGCTATGGCAAAGGAAAAACTATTAGTAATAAAAGAAGCCAATATTACCAACAACTGCCCTGAATGTTTCAATCAGGATATGACATTGTTATTCTCCCAAAAGCATATTTACAGCAGGTTTTATCACAGAACAACAGCAGAAGTACAACATCAGATTCAGTGTAATAAGTGCCAGTCTGTAATTTACCCGGTTAAATGGACAGAGGATATAGAAAAAATCTTTGAGTACTATCAAAAAACTGTAGAGCCTGAATCTGCCAAAACAAGGTTTACGGCGCTATTCTACGTTATAATTGCAGTTGTTTTAATACTGGCCGGCACTTTGGTCTATTTATACTCCGAAGGATTGATTAAAGTTTAGACCGTATTTCCGCGGCTATTGCTTCAAATTCTTCAGGTGAGACTTGTTCCTTGTATTGAAAGGTTGCATTTGCCATAGTATGTAAAGGGATCAAATGAACGTGAACATGAGGAACTTCAAGGCCAATTACGGAAAGACCTACCCGCTCGCATGGTACCACAGCTTCTATTGCTTTAGCGATTCTTCTGGAAAATGCCATCAGGCCCATATATGTGTCCTCATCCAAATCGAAGATCTTATCTACTTCTTCTTTGGGAACACATAGCGTGTGACCTTTGGAATTTGGATTGATATCCAGAAAAGCGAAGTATCGTTCATCTTCCGCTATTTTGTAGCAAGGTATCTCGCCATTGATGATCTTTGTAAAAATGCTCGACATAATATGTAGTGATTCAGGAATTAGTTAAATATGTTTTTCTACTCTCTTGATATCTCAAGAATGTCAAATTTTATCGTACCATTAGGCACTTCTATTTCTGCTACCTCGCCCACTTGTTTCCCTAATAATCCTTTCCCAATGGGAGAGGTAACTGATATCTTTCCAGCTTTAAGGTCTGCTTCACTTTCTGAAACCAATGTATACGACATCTCCATGCCATTCTGCTGATTTTTCAACTTGACGGTGGAAAGAACTAAGACTTTGGAGGTATCCAGTTGAGATTCATCTATAAGACGGGCATTAGCCACTATCTCCTCCAACTTAGATATTTTCATCTCTAGAAGGCCCTGGGCTTCCTTGGCGGCATCATATTCAGCATTCTCAGACAGGTCTCCCTTGTCTCTTGCATCAGCAATAGCCTGTGAAGCCTTTGGACGTTCTACATCCCGCAGATGATTTAGTTCGTCCTTTAATTTCTGTAGTCCCTCTTCAGTGTAATACGACAAGTTGCTCATAACTTCATTCTTTAAGGGTGCGAGTAGGCAGCTCCCTATTTGCTCTATTAAAGATTTGGCTTTTTATCCGAAAAAGACACTTAAGATGTTATAACTCATTTATACTAAATATATTAGGTAAGAGAAGTGTCTTAATGGAGTGGTACTAATAGCAAAATCCCCTTTTTTAAAGAGGATTTAACGCAAATATACATATTTTTTGCTCAATTTTGTTCAGATTTCCCTCAACTTCATGGCATTGATGAGATCCTTTTTTACAGTAATTATCGTCTTGATTCTTCTATCTTGCTCAAATGATGAGGATAGGCGCAACCCTTTTTTGTCTGATATAAATTTCAATTTTGAGATCAATCTCAATCTACCATTATACAGCCCATTGACCAACATCGGTAATGCTGTTTATGTGGGCAACCTGGGAGTGGGTATACGTGGTGCATTTGTGGTGAATACAGGATTTGATCTTTTTAGGGCTTTTGAGGCCAGCTGTCCAAATCACGCTCCTAGTAGCTGTTCTACAATGGACTCCAATGGCCAGATAGCCAGCTGTTCATGTGAGGATTTTGAATACAATCTGCTTACAGGGCAACAATTAAACCGTCCGGACGACGGTAACAGATACTACGATATGTTAGAATACAGGGCTGTTAAAAATGGTAGCTCAGTAATTATTTCCAATTAATCAAAAGGAAGTAAATCAGGTGTTATGAAAGTACTTTTGGCACTATTGAGTTTAAATATGTCCTTGCTGTAATGAAATCCTAATAACTCCTTGAAAGAGGTTTTCAATCTTGGAGCTTTACTTATAAATTCAGTAAAACTATCACTGTTGTGTTTCAATTGGAAGTGTTGAATAGCCCGTATTGCAGCCACAGTGACCGTCTCATTATACTTATCAGAAGCACCGAGATTGGCGGTATATCGCTTTAATTGGGAACATGCCTTAAAAATGGCCTGGTCTAACCCGTACTCTTCCAGTAATAACCAGCCCCACCTTAAATGTGCCTCATGGGTGAACAACCTGGGATCTAGATTGCCTTGTTCCATCTCTTTTAAAAGATGGCTATCGGTCAATTTGTAGTGCGCTTCCATTTTTAACGTAGATTTTACTAATCAAGTTAATCTAAGGTAGTTTGGAATTGCTTAAAAAACAATCGTAGCTCCTAATAAAAAGTTGATCCCTGCCTGGGGGTAAAATCCTGCCCCTTCAATAGTTGTTATGGTCCCTGGATTTGAAAAATCATCATCGAAGGTAAA
>JAAUYH010165718.1_pt1 | contig 12334 bp, 12 predicted proteins | sample 7278061 | NCBI WGS metagenome assembly JAAUYH01 (sample SAMN14350203, study PRJNA611818) | marine sediment metagenome | isolation source: surface marine sediment (0.6m) | place: French Polynesia: Moorea | collected 2018-08
CCGGCAGGTATTGTTATAATAGCTAAGGCATGATTATTGGGGTGTCGCCAAGTGGTAAGGCAGCGGGTTTTGGTCTCGCCATTCCTAGGTTCGAATCCTAGCACCCCAGTTCTAAACAAGATGATAGGTTAATCTAAACAATTTGAGCGATGGCCTGAGCAATACGGAGAGAACCTCCTGGTTTCCCTACCCTTTCTTGGCCATTTTGTCTACAGTTTCGTAAATAATCTTCATCTTTTAAAATAGCTTGAATTGTGGTTGCTGCGTCAGAAAAAAGACGAGGATTTTTATAACTTTTTCCAATCGTTTTTACTGATATTCCTAATAATCTCATTTGCGCTTCGGCAAACGCATAAGTAAATTGTGGACCTTTTCCTGGTAATTGAATCACAGGTTTACCTAACCCGACCACTTGTTCAACAGCAGTTCCGGCCATACCGATCGCCAGATTACAATCATTAATAATATCAGAAAACGCTCCATAATAACATTCAACTCTAATGATATTTTTTCCTTGATTTTTAACCAATATTCCGAGAGATTGATATTGCCATCCTAATTGTTCAGCTAACTGTTGTAAATCTGTTTCTTTAATAGCTTTAACTAAAGCCACTCGAAATTGTACCGTTTCTAAAGTAGCAAGAGATTCGCACACCTTTAACAATAATTCTAAATTATCAAGGGCTTCAGGAACACGACTTCCTGGTAATAAAGCAATGGTAGGAATATCCTTATCAAGATGTAAATTCTTTCCCGTTGGCGTTAAAATATCCATGATAGGATAACCTAAAAACTTAGCGTTTTTAAACCCTTGTTGCTGTAAATCTTGGGACGTAAAAGCATCTCTAGTAAAAATAGCTAAACAACGGGGCGATTGCAAACACCAACGGGTTAACCAAGGAAGATTTAATTTACCCTCATAATAACTAGAAGTCGACACTAAAAAAGCCACAAAAGGACGACCCGAAATATAGGCCATCGTAACTGGAAAAATGTCACCCACTGCCACAATTAAATGATAACGAGAGCAATCGTTTAACAGGGTACGAATTTGATATAACGTTAAGCCAATTAAACCCGCCCCCACATCCTTTAATAATGTCAGGGGATTCATATAAAAAATGCCCCCAGACGGTAAACTTTTCGGTTGTCCGATCAACGGTAAATTGAGAGAACGATAAGCATTTCCTTCCCCCACCAATGGCATTCCCGTCATGGTGATCTGAGGGGCAATTTTTTGCAATTCCTGGAGAATAAGACTGGCATTGAGGTCTTCTCCATGGCCGTTACTCATAAATAACACTTCTTTGTTGACCATGATTAGACGTAATGATTTCTTAAATGATAGGTTAGCAAGGGAAAAGTTGTCCTAAAATAGAAAAGGTTGAAAATTATTCTAACTTTTAAGGAGTGACCACAACCAATGACACAAGCCACTCAAACCCCCGCCAAAGGAATTCAACTCACCGAAACAGCCCTAAAGCACGTTCTAATGTTACGAGAACAACAGGGAAAAGACCTCTGTTTGCGTGTTGGGGTTCGTCAGGGAGGATGTTCCGGAATGTCCTATATGATGGACTTTGACGACATTAGCAATATTGGTGAACAAGATGAAGTGTTTGACTATGATGGCTTTCAAATCATCTGCGATCGCAAAAGTCTTCTTTATCTCTACGGCCTCGTCCTTGATTATAGTAACGCCATGATCGGGGGTGGTTTTGAGTTCACTAACCCCAACGCGAATCAAACTTGTGGCTGTGGTAAGTCCTTTGGTGTTTAAAAAGCAATATACTGTATGTTAAATAATTGGGGCAGAAATCGTGTTTTCTGTCTCTTTTTGTCTTCATTCTGTTACTGAAAATGACTGAAACTGTTGAAACTGCCTTTGAACAAGGATTAGAGCGTTATAAACAAGGGGAGTCCGTTGAGACTTTGCTTCCTCATTTTAAACAAATTTGCGATCGCGCCCCCAAAAATCCCACCGCTTGGGCCTGCTTAGCGTGGTTATACCTCTTAGACGATAAACCAGAATTGGCTCTCAAAGCAGCCAAAAAAAGCGTTAAAATTGATAGTAGACCGCCCCAAGCCCGAATTAACTTAGCTTTAGCCATGTTAGATACCGGTGCCAAAGGAGTGCGGGACCACATCGAAGCGGCGCAACAAATGATGTCCCTAGATGAAGAAATTCATAAAGACATCGTTGAAAACATCGAAGATGGATTAAGCCGCAAACCCGACTGGAAAAGCCTCCAGCGTGTGAAAAAATGGTTATTATCCCCTGAATAAGAATGCAATTATCAAAAACCCAGTTAATCGGACTAAAAGCGGACGATTTTCGTCACCCTTTAGATTTAGAAGCCACGACGACGTTAAAACAACTACCTGGCTTGGATATGATCGTCAGGAGTTTACTGGGTTCTGTGGCTGAACAATTTTTCTATCTCAATAACATTGCTTCGTCAGTGTTAGTGAGTGAAAAACAATTACCCCACCTTCATAAATTATTAGTCGAAGCAGCCCGTGTTCTCGATTTAGAACCCCCACAACTCTATTTACAACAAAACCCTGCCCCTAACGCCTATACCTTCGCCATGCAAGGGAAACAACCCTTTATGGTGTTGCATACCTCCCTAGTGGAAATGTTAACCCCCGAAGAAATACAAGGGGTCATAGCCCACGAGTTAGGACACCTTAAATGTGAACATGGGGTTTATCTCACCTTAGCGAATATTATGGTACTCGGTGCCAGTTTATTACCCACTTGGGGAACTGCGATCGCCCAATCTCTGCAAGCGCAGATGTTACAATGGGTACGCTGTGCCGAATTTAGTTGCGATCGCGCGGCTTTATTGGTGGCACAAGATCCCAAAGTGGTCATGTCCATTTTAATGAAATTAGCCGGCGGTTCCCCCACCATTGCCCCCCAGTTAAACCTAGACGCATTTATCCAACAAGCGAGAGATTATGAAGCCATCAGCAACACTGCTTTAGGAGAAATGTTAAAACAGGCACAAACGGAACAACTCACCCATCCAGTGCCAGTATTGCGGGCTAAGGAGATCGATCGCTGGGCCAGTTCTCAAGATTATCATCACTTGTTAGAAACCGGCAAAACACAGTATAATCAAAAAGCTACAACCAAGGGCGGATGGCGAAATTGGTAGACGCACCACACTCAAAATGTGGCGGCTTCGGTCATGGGGGTTCGAGTCCCCCTCTGCCCATCGAGTGAAGTCAGAAGTCAGAAGTCAGAAGTCAGAAGTTCCTTAACGAAGTTCCGGCGCTATCGCACAGAAGTATAATTTATTCAAAGCGGCCGATATTCTTCGGGGTAAGATGGATGCTTCGGGGTTTAATAATGCAGATAGGGAATATGCAGAGGGAAAAAACCAGAAGTAGTCATTGCGAGGGGGATGAACACCACCATAACCTGATTTATTTTTATTATCTCCCCGAAGCAATCCATAACAACACCCAAGAGATTGCTTCGGAGGCAAAAATAAGTCTTAAACCTTTGCTTTATTAAAGGTTTTGCCTCCTCGCAATGACAGAAGTAGTTAAGGAACGCAACCCAACACAAACATTAAAGGAGGCAGGAGTTGAAAGGCAATCCCCCCTAACCCCCCTTATAGAAGGGGGGCAGGCTCCGAGGCCGTTTAGAGGGGGATTTAGACCCACCTCTAAACGAAGACCGCCCCTCTTAAAACAACTCAAAACCGATGTGATCATTTCTGGGGGACATAACGACTTACCCTACCTCACAGCTTAGAGTAACGATAGACAACACGAAACCACTATTAAAAGCTTTAAACTACCCTTTGACGCAGAAGATGAAGGTATTAGGGGAGATATGGGTATTGTTATTGTTAATAATATGCTGTTGACAGGGTTTGATGCACCGGTAGAACAAGTGATGTATTTAGGAGTCATAGAAATAGCCGAGAAAAATAACGATAAAATTCTCTATGCTCATTAACTATAAGGTAATTCATTCATCCCGACGTTCATGAATTAGCCCATTTATTAGAAGCTAATCACACGCCCTGTTTTTGGAACATTATTAAGTCACAAATCACCAATATGGATAAAGCTAAAAAATGGCTTAAAGATAACGTTCAAATGCTTGAACAATCACTATAATAAGTAATTATTTAATAAATTGACAAATAAAATGATAACGACTAAGCCTCGCTTTGAAAGCTTTGAAGCGTATTTACAATATGACGATAATTCAGACAAACTCTATGAATTATTCAATGGAGAATTGATAGAAATGCCACCAGAATCAGGTTTAAATATTGAAATTGCTAATTTTCTTTTTCTTAAATTTGCTGCTTTGGTAGGCTATCGTAGAGTTAGGGGTCATGGGTTAGAATTAGAAGTGAGAGGAGAACCCAAAAACCGCTATCCTGACTTAACTATTATTAGAGAAGAACATATACAACAACTCTCAAAAAGGAATACGATTCATCTGTTTATGTCCCCTCCTTTATTAGTGGTTGAAGTGGTTAGTCCTGGTGATATTCAAAGAGAAAGAGATTATATTGCTAAAAGAATACAATACCAAGATTGTTGTGTCCCTGAATATTGGATTGTTGATCCTCAAACACAAACTATTTTAGTCTTAGAATTGAAAGATAATAGTTACCAAGAAGTGGGAAATTTTAGTCAAGATGATTTAGTTAAATCTCCTAATTTTCCAGAACTTAAGTTAACTGTTTCTGAGATATTTGAAACACCACCCAATTAATCATTAACTTGAGGGATAATTTTTGAGTAATTTTAAAAGGGGTAAATCTTGATTAGAAGTCTTATCTGTTTTAAATCTGAATATACAATCTTCTGTTTTTCCTTTTTGCTTACCATTTCCATCGGATATAGCAAATAGCCAGTTACTACGCTTTTCTAGTAAACCTGTAAAAAATAACCAAGATAATAATCTACTTCGATAATCTTTGATACTTTTACTTGAAATTGAATATTCTTCACCTAAAATTTCAGTAATTTGAGCCTCAGTAATTAGCTTTGATGAGTTTTTCTTTATTTTCTGATAAACTATATGACTTTTAAATTGTTCACTAAGATGATGTGCAATTTCATTATCAGTCAAGTTTAATATTTGATCATTATGGATTATAAATTCCTTACTTTTTTTATTATATTCGCAAGGAAACAAAGTGGCAAAATCAGCAAGAAAACCTTTCAAAGAGTTCTCTGAGATGTTTAAAATAGTTTTGATCTCTTGTCTAGTTTTATTGTTTTTCATCTGGCGAAACTTTATCATGAATGTTTTAATCGTTTGAGTTGGTACATAATTTATCGTTAATTCAGGTAGTTTTCCATAGTTTATATAGTCAGCAAAAATATCCCAGTAAAGCTTATAATTAGTGCCATTTTTGATAATTAATTTTTTTTCGGCTAAATTATTTACAATGGCTGAATTATATTTTTCGCAAAGAATTGTAATATCAACAGGTGAATTTTTTGCAATATATTTTAAACATTTTATTTCTTCTACTGATAGAGATTCTAAATCTTTATCGAATAGCTTTTTAATATCATCTTGTGTTATTTGTTTTTTATAAGTATGCTCAATTAGTTCAGATTTATCAATATTATTACTATAGATAGCACTGCAAAGTTTTCTAATAAGCCAAGGATATTTTGGACATGATTTTAACAAAGATTGTATATTTGGTTTAGATTTCTTTAAAGAATTTTCTTGACTAAAACAAGTCATTAAGTTTTCAACTTCTTCTTGGTTAAATTCAGAGATTTCAATATTCCTTTGTAAATTACTTAGATTATGCCATGTATGGTAAGCTTTATGAGAAATTGATGTGATCATATCTGTTCGCCAAGAAAACCCTAAAACTAAATTATCATTTTTAAGACTATTGACTTCATAAACAACTTTTTCAAATAATAAGAATAAATTGTCTAAAGACGGTTTAGATAAAATTGTTTCAAATTGATCGAAAAATATAACTAATACTTTATTATTAGATTTCAAGAATTCTAAAGCTTCTTGAATTGAATGACTGTCTAAAAATGGTGGTTCTACGCTTTCTATATATATTTTGTGATTAGACAAATTTATAAATTTTTCATTTATGGTTTCTTGAAAAGCTTTAATAATAACTTTGTTCAGAAATTGAGAGGCTGTTTTTTCATTAACACTTGTTATATCAGTGGCATAAATATAAAACTGTTCTTGATATTCTGGTTTAATCAAACAATCTTCTTGTAACTTAACGATTAAAGATGATTTTCCTAGGCCAGTACGACCTGAAAAACAAATAATTCTCACATCAGTTTCAGAAATTTTAACATTGTTTAGAAATTCCCAAAATTCTTGCTGAATTTTTTCTCTACCAATGAAGTTTTCAGGACGAGAGCGATTATATAATGTGTCAGACATATATTTTGCCCTTATTTTTGCTATTATGATAATTTTATACTAATAACTTATAAATCAATATCTAAATTGAGGGGTGCCGATAAACTGACGGTGTTACTGTTCATATTATCTTTTTTTATACCACTATAATTATTTAGATACCTAACAGAATTATAACCGAGTTCAACAAGATGTAACCTAACTCCTCATTAAATATTAACCTATTTTCTGTCTTCATAGAATTAGATATTTGAAAAGGATATATAAAATTTACTCATCTATTTGTAGTCGATAAATAATAGTATTGGGATCAACTTGGTTCATAATATTTTTAATTACCATACTCGGTCCTAAATCTCCCCAACTACATCCTTTTTCTAAATATTCTTGTGCTGCTTTCCCAATAATATAAGTCCCGTAAGCTGCAAGTCCCCCTTGTAAAATAGCGGTACTGCCATAAGTGGTTAAGATAGCAGGATTTTCAAGAAAAGTTGATACAGCCAAAGCTGTTTTTCCTAATCCTAAAATTACACCTGTAGCAATTTCTCCTAATAATAAACTGCCAGAACTCACCAAGATTTTGCGCCATAATTTACCAGCTTCATGATTGGTTATAGGTAGTCCGTACAATCTAGCTAAGGAGCGAATTAACATTAAATCGGTGACACTTCCACCGATAATATCGAGGAAACCAATGGGGTTAACAGCAACTGCTACAGACTTATATTTAACGTGTTTCCAGATAATTGCTTCTGCTTCTTCTTGTCTATTTTTAATCGTTTTTTTAGCAATATTTTCTTCTGCTTTTTTCGCTTTTTGTAGAGCATTTAAACATAATAAAGATTTTCCCTCTCGGTTTAAAATGGTGAAAATTTTACTTTTTAACTCATCAACTTGCGACGGTGGAGTTTCCCATTGTTGGACTGTTTTTCCATCAGGATATTTAACTAAGACAGGAATGGGTTGAGGAGAGGCTGAAACCCTAACAATATCTTCAGGAGAAATTGAAAATTTTTGCTCAGTATTAGAACCCTGTCCAATTTTTTGTAATTGTTCGTAAATCGTATTAATATCTTTATCAGGATAGAGGTCAATTTTATTAAAAACTAAAATGATAGGTTTGAAGGCTTTTTTTAACTCCAATAATGCTTCATATTCAGTCCGAGTTATATCTTCAGAAATAATAAATAAAATCAAGTCAGCTTCATCCGCAATACTTCGGGACATAATTTCTCGTTCTTGTCCCTCTATTTCATCCAATCCAGGGGTATCGATAAACTCGACTTTAATTTTACCACTGGAGGGAGTCCAACGGACGGATTGAGGCCATTTGGTTACGCCATGAATTGGTCCACTTTCTAGGATATTTTGTCCCATTAAAGCATTAATTACTGCAGACTTACCTCGACTAACTAACCCAAAGGTAGCAATTTTAATCACGTCATTTTCTATTTTTTCAAGAGACGCTTTTAACGATTGTAAATCTTGTTTAACGGCTGCTTGTAATTGTAAATTAGGAGGATAATTCCAATGACGGCGGACGCTAGTGTACCAGGATAATGCTTGTTGAAGACTAGCGCGAGTTTGTTGAATATGAGTGTCTTGTTGAGTCAATGTTGATTGAGAATTGATAATTGACTTAAGTAGATAAGAACATTCTTCTAAGAGTTATGATACCTTAAAAATGTCCTTTTTCAATGTTATCTATGCGTTTATTTATTGCACTGATTTTAGGAGCTTTTTTAGTCGTTGTGGGTTGCCAATCTAGCTTTCTCAATAGCCAGACATCTTTACAACCTACTGACGATTATACAGAATATATGTGGGAAGTGCATGGTGAGGAACAACCCCTGCCAACGGAAATGTTAACCCAGTCCCCTTCTGAAGAAGATACAGTCAATGTAGAGATAGTAACCTACGGCAACCTAGAAGGAAAACCCATCAAAGGTTATCTTGCCTCCCCTAAGAATATCGATCGCCCGTTACCCGCTATTATGGTGATTCATGAATGGTGGGGACTCAACGATAATATTAAGGCCATGACCCGCAAAATCGCAGCACAGGGTTATACGGCCTTAGCAGTGGATATGTATGGTGGAAAATTTGCGAAAACCCCTGAAAAAGCGATGGAATTAGTCACTGAAGCCCGTAATAATAGCGATCGCCTGAAAGATAACCTTACCTTAGCCTATCAGTATTTAGAACAAGAAAAAAATGCCCCCAAAATTGGCTCTATCGGTTGGTGTTTTGGGGGGAGTTTGTCCTTACAAACCGCTTTATTATTCCCGAAAACCCTCGATGCTGCGGTGATTTATTATGGAGGGGACTTAGAAACCGATCCTAAAGTCTTAAAACCCCTAGAAACCGCAATTTTAGGCATTTTTGGGGAATTAGATCGCAGGCCGTCCCCTCAAACGGTAAACGCCTTTGAAACGGCTTTAAACGAGCTTAATAAGCCAGCTAATATCTATATTTATCCCAACGCCGACCACGCCTTTGCTAACCCATCAGGAGAAAGATATAATCCTGAAGCGGCCAAAGATGCTTGGGAAAAAACCGTACAATTTTTCTCAAAATATTTAAAATAAAGATAGTTTGGTGCATTCTTAATGATCATTTCGTCGTTAATTCTCGTTATATCTCTTTCAATCAAAATTTTTTCTAAGAATATGGGCTTAATAGGATGAGGATTGATGCTAAAACACCAACGTTATTCTTTCATTCAATTCCCCGAATAAAAATGAATCAACTCATTGCTCTTACTCTAACCACTACCACTGTCCTTAGTTTAGGAAGCGTGTTTCCTGTGAAAGCTGCTGAATTTCGCACGATGGATGGTATAGATAACAATCTTAATAATTCTACACTGGGGTCAGTGGGCAGTAATTTAATTCGTCTTTCAGGGGTTGGCTACGATGATGGTTTTTCTGTCCCCAGAGGGGGATTAAATTCCACTGTTTTACCCAGTCCCCGTGCCATTAGTAACAGTCTATCGGCCCAATCGAATTTCCTTCCCAACACATCCAACGTCAGTGACTGGGTGTGGCAGTGGGGCCAATTTCTTGACCATGATCTGGATTTAAGTCCCATTGGCACAACCGAAGGGTTTAACATTGCTGTACCTACCGGTGATCCCTCCTTTGACCCCGATAATTTGGGAGATCGAACCATTACTTTAAATCGTTCAGAGTTCAATACCGATAGTTTTGGGGTTCGTCAACAGTTTAATGATATTACCGCTTATATCGATGCTTCCAATATTTATGGGTCCGATGTAACCCGTGCCAACGCGCTGCGAACCAATGATGGCACAGGAAAACTCATTGCTGAAACTGCAGCCAATGGGGAAAAATTGTTGATGTTAAATACAGTGGGTTTAGACAACGATACAGGGGGTGATCCTAATGTTACCAACTACTTTGTATCAGGGGATGTGCGGGCCAATGAACAAGTGGGATTGGCTGCCACTCATACTTTATTTATGCGAGAACATAATCGTCTTGCTGATGACATTAAAACCCGTCTTGACAGTGGCGAAACTGCTTTAGTGAATAAATTTCAAGATTCGGGTTTAAGTGAAGATGACTTCATTTTTGAGTCGGCCCGTAAAGTTGTGGGCGCACAAATGCAAATTATCACCTATGACCAATGGTTACCGGTTGTTTTAGGGAAAAATGCCTTAGATAACTACGATGGTTATGATGATGAAATTGATCCAGGCATTTCCACAGAATTTTCCACGGCGGCTTTCCGTTTTGGTCATACTATGTTATCCCCCGAACTGCTGAGAGTGGATAATAACGGCAACATAGTCAACGCCTTATCCTTACGGGATAGTTTTTTTAAGCCTGAGGAAGTGCAACAAAATGGCATCGATACCCTGTTAATGGGTTTAGCCTCTCAAAAAGCGCAAGAGGTGGATACGTTCTTAGTGGATGATGTGCGTAACTTCCTGTTTGGCCCTCCGGGTGCTGGAGGGTTTGATTTAGCTTCCCTAAATTTACAACGGGGCCGCGATCATGGTCTTCCCCCCATCAATACCGTTCGTTTAGCGTTGGGACTGACCCCTTATACCAGCTTTTTAGACCTAACTGGGGGAGATGTGCAGTTAGCGGCTGCCTTTGCTACTGTTTATAACAGTATGGATGAGGTGGATCTGTGGATTGCTGGTTTAGCCGAGAAGAAAGTCAATGGCGGGTTATTAGGGGAAACGTTCAGTCGTATTGTCATCGACCAATTTACGCGCAGCCGAGATGGCGATCGCTTTTTCTATCTCAATGACCTTGATCATCTCATTGCGTTAGATCCCACCCTAGAAACCGTTACCCTATCCAAAATTATTCGTCGCAATAGTACCATTCAAACCATCCAAAATAATGCGTTTTTAGTGGCTTCGGTTCCTGAACCTAAGACGACAGTAGGGTTGTTAGTAATGGTTTTATGGGGTTGGGTTGGATATTATTTGGGTCGTAGGAATGATAGGGTCTAACCATTCATTAAGTCTTGAAACACCTCTTGTACGGCTGGATGAATCAAGACCCCATCTTTAACATTAACTCCCAGGGCTAAACTGGCATCTTTTTCTAATACGTCTAACCCCTGATTAGCTAACTTTAAAACGTAGGGTAACGTGCTGTTATTTAAAGCTTGGGTGGCTGTCCAAGGTACAGCCCCAGGCATATTAGGAACGCCAAAATGAATCACCCCTTCTTCTCTGTAGGTGGGGGAACTATGGGACGTGGTGCGGAGGGTTTCGATACATCCGCCTTGATCCACTGCCACATCCACAATCACTGAACCCGGCCGCATTTTTGAGACTAATGTCCGAGAAACTAAGGTTGGAGCGCGTTTTCCTGTAACTAACACGGCACCGATCAATAAGTCTGCCTTAGGAACGGCCTCTTCAATGGTCGCAGCGTTACTGTATAGAAGTTCTACCCGTGAGCCAAAAATTGTCTCTAAATAGGCCAAACGCTCTACATTGATATCAAAGATTTGTACTTGCGCCCCCATTCCCACTGCCATCCGGGCTGCTTCGGTGCCAACCACTCCCCCGCCTAAAATTACCACACGCCCCACAGAAACACCAGGAATCCCTCCTAAAAGAACCCCACGACCCCCTTGTTGTTTTTCGAGATATCGCGCCCCAAACTGGACAGATAAGCGTCCTGCAATGATACTCATGGGGGTAAGTAAAGGAAGTCTTCCGTCAGGAAGTTGCACCGTTTCGTATCCAATAGCAGTTATGCCAGATGAAATTAAAGCTTCAGTTAATTCTTTATCTGCTGCTAAATGTAGATAGGTAAACAGCATTTTCGTCGTTTTGAGATAAGCATATTCTTGAGTGAGGGGTTCTTTTACTTTGACTACTAATTCCTGATCCCAGGCTTGGGCTGCACTGGCAACAATTTTCGCGCCGGCCTGTTCATATTCTTGATCACTAAACCCCGAACCGACTCCTGCTTGGGTTTCGATAGAAACTTGATGTCCTCGATCGCATAATACCCGAACGCTATTGGGACTTAAACCAACCCGAAATTCTTGATCTTTAATCTCTTTAGGGACACCAATGTTCATATCACTCCTTCACCTTAATGATTCCCTGTACTGAACTTTGTAGTTAAATAAGGAACCCATAGGTACACTTATCCTATGGGTTAAACTTTTATCAATTATAACTCATGTTACGTTAATTCATTAACCAACTCATTAAAAAGTAATCTGACTGCATGGCTTGCCACCTTCATTCTCAGTAACTTAATGGGAGTACCATTAAACTTATCCTGTTTCATCCAGTCATATTTCAGTTATACTTTTGTGTGTATATATAGCGTTTCTCGGACTCATGAGGTACACTTAACTCCTGCCTCCTGCCCCCTGCCTCCTGCCTCCAAGCGATAACCTCTGTACCTCACAAGTATCAGAACTGCTATA
>JAAUYH010166914.1_pt1 | contig 12332 bp, 10 predicted proteins | sample 7278061 | NCBI WGS metagenome assembly JAAUYH01 (sample SAMN14350203, study PRJNA611818) | marine sediment metagenome | isolation source: surface marine sediment (0.6m) | place: French Polynesia: Moorea | collected 2018-08
CTTTTCGAGCGACATCAAACTGTAGACTCACTTGCCCCGGCAGCTCGGCGCTGTACTTGTCGAGCACCATATCGATACCCTGGCGGATATATTCGGCCACCGGCACCTTGGTGCGCGCATTGAGCTGCTTGAGCAGGGCGTCTTGCTCGGGCGTAATGTACACGGTCGTGGAGATTTTCTTCCGTGACACCCTGCGACCATACGTGACGATACATTATTTGCGCAAGCGCAAACGCGGCCTGTGATGTGGCTGGCTTGTGCAAGCGCGTGGGGCCGCGCTAGCTTGGAGCTATGTCTGCCCCTGCCTCTCCCCGCAGCTGTCGCCTCTGGGCAATGTGCCACATCGGCCACTCCTTGGCGCTTATAGCGGCTCTAACGACATGGGCCAGCACCGGGTGCAGCAGCAAACAAAAGGCCGCCGCCGACGATGCGGCCAAGAATCGACCCGGTGGCGATCCCTCTGCCCGCGCCGACCCCAATCTGTGCGACCTCACCGACAAGCGCGCCGACACCTTTGACCTCAACCGCGACGGCCGCCCCGATGTGTGGAAGATCTTCAAGCGCACCGCGCAAGGGGACACCCGGGTCGAAGTCATGAGCTGCAAGCAGGTCGATCTCGACCATGATGGCCGCAAAGATTATGTCGTTGCCTATACCGACAAGGGCGCCATGACCTACGAGCAGTTCGACTTTGATTTCGACGGCCGTTTCGACGCCCTATACCAGTATGACGAGGCCCGCGCCGAGTTGGTCGAAATCCAGCGCGACAGCGATTTTGACGGCCGTTTCGACCTACTCGAAGTCTACGGCGAAGGCGGCGGCCTCACCTCGATCAAGCGCGACCGCAATGCCGATGGCGAACCCGATCTATGGGAACAGTACGTGGATGGAACCCTGGTCGCGATTCTGTACGACGACGACTTTGACCGCCGTGTGGACCGCCGCGAAGAAGTCGCCCAGCCCAGTCCCCTCATTGAGGATTTGCAGACCCAAAATGAAAGCGATGACGACAGCGGCGCCGGTAAACGCGATAACGACGATCCCAATCGCCCCAATGACGGCGACGACGGCACTGATGATGACGATGCAGGGGAACAAGCGCGCAGCAACTGAGCGTTTGCCCAGAGAGGCCGCGGGCTCCATCTATGCCCCCTGCTCGATGTGTTCGGGCTTTAGTACTTGACTGTGCAACCGTAGGGCTTGGTTTCCGCGGTGGCCACAGCAACGCCGCCGGCCAGATCGCCCAGCGCGGTATCGACGTAACTCACGAGCTGGCCGTCGTTGCCTTTGACCCGACCGAGCGGGGCATTGTCGAGGGCGCCGCGATACACCAGGGTGCCGTCCTTGTCGATGACGTACATGTGTGGCGTGGTCTTGGCCTCGTACATGCGACCGACCTGGCCATCTTCATCGGTCAGGATGGGAAAGGAAATCTGCCAATCGCTGCGGGCTTGGCGATTGAGCTCGACCCCGTGCCCCTGCTTGCCCGGGGCCCCGGAGTTAATGGCCAGCCAGACCACCTCGTCATCGCCGGCCCCGGGGATGGATCCCATGTCTTTGAGCGGCCCTTCGCCGTGGGCGTATTTGATAAATGGACAGCCGGGATTGAACCATTCGAGCACCACGGTCTTGCCGCGGTAGTCGGCCAGCGACACGGGCTGACCATCGAGGTCCATCAGGCGAAAGTCTGGCGCTTGCTCACCGAGCGCGGCCACCTTTGCCCCTGTCGCATGAGCTTTGTCGCCGGCCTTGTCGCCGCTAGCTTTTTCTGGGACCACGGCCGCGGCGGCGGGCTCACCACTTTGCTCGGCCGACGAGGCAGTATCTTGCGCCGCCGGATTTGCACTTTGCGTGGACGACTTGGTGCATGCGGCCATGGCCAATGCGCCAGCGGCAATGAGGCCGATCTTGATCGCGCGGATATGGATGAGTCCGCTTCGGAAATGTATCTGATTCACGGGAACTTCCTTCATGAGGGACATATATATGTAGTTATTGAGTTGGATATAAGCGCCGAGCCCGCACTGTCCAGCCGCAGAGCGAAAAAGCGCACGCTCGGCCGACGTGTATCAGCTCGTGGGCTTGGGTACCGCAACATCGTAGAAGCGGGTGGAACCATCGGCGTCGGTCAGTGACACCACACCGCGCACCACCTTTGGCACCCCGGTGGCGGCGCCATCGTCGTACTCGACAATCACCGTGCTTTGGCTCTCGCCGATGTCGGCGCGGGTGCTGGCAATGCCGAGATCACTCCCGGTGTGGGGAAAGAAGGCCATTTCCAGCGACCCTGGCGCCGCCAGGGTCAGCGTGCGGGCACGGTCGTCCTGGCGATCCCACCGCGACGTGCCCCCCGACAGTGCCGACCACGGCAGCGGCAGTTGGCGCGCGTGCTCGGCAAAACGCTGGCCGTGGCGCGGCGCAGGCGGCACCGGCTGCGCCGCGGGGTCGGCCCCTGGGTCTACACTTGGGTCTGGCCCAGTATCGGCCGCCGGCAAGGTCAGCGACACCTTGGCCTTGCCGCGCACGCAGGCTTCGCGGCATGCCAGCCAATGAACCTTGGCGGCAAACTCGTAGCTCTCAGCCGTCAGCGGCTCCGGCACCGTCACCGGTATCGATAACAGCACCTGTTCCTTGTAGCCGTAACTCACCACCGGCCCCGGCGATTCAAAGCGGATGGGTCCGGGATAGCGCACCTCGCCCGCGGCAAAGCCCGCTGGCACCGTGAGCTCCACTTCGGTCGGCAGCCCCGACTCTCCGGGATTTTCCCAATAAATATGCCACCCCGGGGCAATATCAAACGCGCTCGCCAGCGAGATCTCCTCGCCGGCAGCCAGCTCTTCGCGATCCGCCAACAGTTCGACGGTCACCAAATCATCGGGCACCACCAATTCTCCGGCATTCGGATCGCCCGCGGGTGCGACGCGCTGGCCCGGTTCTGCACCCTCTGACCCCGACGATGTGCCCTTACCGCCACAAGCGGCCAACAAAGCGGCTATCATCCATGCGGAAGCAGACATTATGTTCGACCGGAAAAGGCCCCTCCCGGTGCCCGCGGCCGTCTCTCGCTGGTGTGTTTGCATCACCGAGCGAACATAGCGCGCACTACTCTGCGCGCCAGCCCACATCGCAAAACCCCTGACATGTTCCACAACCTACGCCTCAGTGACTTGCACATCGAACGCGATAAGCCCGTGGTTTTCGCCTGGTTGCGCAACGACCTGCGCCGTCGTCTCGAAGCGTGGAACACCCTGGCCGAGGCATCGTGGAGCGAGCGCGATATCGACGAGCGCCTCGACCGAAATGGCCTGGTCCAGCGCGCCTGGCATGGGCTGACCGCGGCGGATCGAGATCGCAACGCCTATATCGTCGTGGCCCGCGACCGCACCCGCGCTATCGGCATCGCCCATGCCCGAGAACGCGTGGCCGCGCCCCTGGACGTCCGCCTCGGCGAGATTGCCTGGCTCTTCGTCGACCCGCTCATGCGCGGCGGCGGTGCTGGCTCCCGGCTGGTCGCGGCCTGTCACGTGTGGATGCGGGCCCGGCAGCTGCCGGTATCCGCGGTGACCATCCACGCCGCCAGCAATGAGGCCCGCAACTTGGGACGGCGCCACGGCTATCGCACCGCCGAAGAGCGCCAGGCCGTGCGTCTGTCCAACGTCGATGACGCCGCCGAGCCCTAATCGCCGCGCATGTTGTACTTCCTTTACGGAGTGGTCAGCGTGACATCGGAGGCGCTGACTTCCAGCGTCGCACTCGATACTCGGCTGGTGGCGGCGATGCCCACAAACCCGGTTGCGCTGAGGTCCAAGACCCGTTCGGCGCCAATGGCGACCCAATCCTGCACTGTGCTATCGAATTCGTAGGTGCGGAAGACATTGCCGGTGCGCGTGAGCCGCAGCCGGGCGCCGCCGCCCACGCTGTTGATGGCACTAGAGCTGTAATTGCCACTCACAAACACGCCGTCACTATTGCGCTGATACCAATAATCGGCGGCGTTGTAGTTGAGCGAGTGGAACACGCCGGCCGCATTGGATGTCGGCACCGCCGAGCCGGCGACCGCTTGTTTGAACATCAGCGACGCCTTGGCAAAGTTGTGCGGGGTGCCGGGGTCGCCACTGTCGGTCACCAAGGTGTAGCTATCGATGGTGACCTGCAGGTCAAAGTCGCCGGTCACGGTTTGATACATGAAATGGCCGTGGTCGGCACTGCCCCAGATATCGCCGCCGCCGCCGCGGACAAAGAAGACTCCATCTTCGTGGGTTGCATCGCCAGCCGGATCGCCCGTGGCCAGATCCACCGAACTCCACTCCGGCGGCAGCGCGGTATCGGGCACCGTGCCCGAATCGAAAATGGCATCGGCACTCGCGGCCTGATTGCCGGCAGCGTCGGTGGCCACGACCCGGAAATGATGCAGGGTCTCGGGCGTGAGCCCCTCGAGCACCAGCTGATGTTGGGTCGTGGACAGCGCACCCTCGATTTGCGTGCCGTATGCGGGCGAGGTGCCAAACTCAACCGCACCCACCGCGGCCTCGTCGGTGATAAAGCTGATGGTGGCCCGCGTGCCCTCGGTTTCGACGAGGATATCGGAGATCAGCGGCGGTGTATCGTCGACCGGGGGCGCGGGCGGCGCGGACGGCACCTCTCCGCCGAGGAGCTCGATACTCACCTCGGAATAGACGATCTCAGAGACAAAGCTATTGCTCTTACTGGTCACGCCGATGCCGGCAAAGCCGCTGGCCGGCAAAAATACCTCGGTGCCCTCGGGTGGGCCGTGGATTTCGTACTGGATGCCGTCTTGCGAGTATTCTACATAAAAGCGGTCGCCGATGCGGGTGAGTCGGACCCACAGCGGAGCGCCCGCGCTCGAATGGAGCTGGCTATTGACCACCTCGGTGTGGCGCAGACCTTTGATGTCGCGGTAATACAAGTAATCGTTGCCCGAGTAGTTGATCGACTGGTTGAAAAACGCGGCATCGTGGTCGAGATCGCCGCGGAAGATGGTCATGGCCTTGGTGTATTTGTGCAGGTAGCCGTAGTAGCCGTCCACGCGAATGCTGAGGACAAAGTCGCCGGCCACCGGGTGATAGACAAAGTGTAGGCTGTCAGAGCGACCCCAGATCTCAGTACCGGTGCCGCGCACCACAAAGCTGCCGCCGACGCCGATGTCGGGATCGTAGGTGGCAGAGCCCGGCAAAACGGTGCTCACGTCGCCCACGTCGATACTGGCCCAGCCGTCGGGAAGCGGGTCTTCGGCATACGCCAGGGTGCTAAATTCATGGACGCCGCTGAATACCTCATTTCCCTGACCGTCGTCGGCGGTGATTTCAAAGGCGACCAGCGAACCAGAAATCAATTGATCGACGACGGCGGAATGCTCGGTCGAGCGCGGGAAAAACACCCGGATGTCTTTTTCTGAGCGGTCGAGATCGTAGTCCACCTCGGTCGACGTCGGCACGTTGGTGGTCCACGTGATCCGGGCAGTGTGCTCGGTGACGTCCGAGATCTCAATGTTGGAGATAATGGGAATCACCGCACCGGGCGGCAGGGCGTCGGTGACAAAGGAGCGCTCGATATCGCTGCTTTCATTGCCGGCGGCGTCAGTGGCCGAGATTTGGAAGACATAGTTGGTCGAAGGCGCCATACCGGGCACCGTGACGCTGTGGCTGGTAGCCGGTGTGGTCACGGCAAGGCTGATTTCCGATACACTGGTGAGGCCATAGGCCAGCGTGGCGGTGGTGGGCTCGTCAGTGTTCCAGGAGATGACGGCGCTGTCGGTACTGGGATTGACCGCTACGCCACTGATGACGGGCGGGGTGGTGTCGGGGTCCGGCGCAGGCGCCGGGGCGGGTTCAGGGTCCGGGTCCGGCGTTGGCTCGGGCTCGGGTTCCGGCGTTGGCTCGGGCTCGGGTTCCGGCGTTGGCTCAGGTTCCGGCGTCGGCTCAGGCTCCGGTGCAGGCGCCGGTGCTGGAGGCGCCGCCACCAAGACCACATCGCTAAACGTGGTCGACATCAGCGAGCTGCGGGTGCTGGTCACCGCCATGCCGACGTAGCCCGAGGTGCCGAGGGCCACCTCGCGGTTGCCGCCATGCTGCACCCACTCCGAGCCGGCGTCAGCGCGGTGGTAGGTGCGAAAAATATTGCCGGTGCGGGTCAAGCGCAGCCACGCCCCGCCGCCGGTCTCGTTGAGATTGGTGAAGTTATACGAGGGAATACTCCCCGAGGACGTGCGTTGATACCAATAATCGGTGCGACTGACATTGAGACTCTGAAAAATCCCGGCCGCCTCGGCCGTTGGCTCCTCGCTACCGGCGACCGCTTCCTTGAACACCAGGGCCGCCTTGGCGTACGTGGCACCGGTATCATCACCAAATGTGCTGACATATACGATAAGATCAAAATCCCCCCCCACCGGCTGATACACGTAATGACCGTGGTTGAGGCCACGCCATAAATCCCCACCGCCGCCTTTGACGACAAAGGTCGTGCCGTCGCGGTTGGCCTGCCCGCCCAGGGATTCACTGTCCCCCCAATTGGTGCTATTCCAACCATCGCCCAAATCGACCGCCAACGCACTTCGATCGGACGATATGGAGAGCATTGAATCACCACCATCTCCGCTCACGCAACCAGTGCTCATCCCGAGTGCCAGTGCGCCAGCGACCAGGGCTCCCGTGGCGCCATGGACCCGCGTGGCACAGCGTCGCCTTTGCCGCCTAGTTTGTAAATATAGTGATGATAAAAACAAGTTGGAAGAGGAAGAAGGGTTCATTGAGTCTCCATTGATGCTGGGGTTGGCCGCAATGCCATTATCATAACTGCCAACAACACACGAATCACTCATACAGTGTCAGTTGGCGGATTTTGGATCACGGCAATCAGCAAAAATCTCATATTTTTTGTCGCCATGCGCCGTATCGATACACATATAGCGCCGATGGCCCATGGCCCGACGTGGCCCGACGTGGGCCAACAGCTACCGGCTCTCGTGAATGTACTTTCCTCGTACGACGACGACAGAGCCACCACACACCGTGGTTACGACACGGTACAGTAGTCCGGTATACGCCCAATCCCCGCCTCTCCTCCAGTAGCCAACGGGTATTTTCGGGTTAGGCGCGGGGTATCTGCGATCAGCGCCAGACGCGCAACAGACTTTGTTCGCCGGGCACCCCCAGGCGCAGGGGAAAGCCGTAATGACCCTGGGCGCGATGCACGTATAACCGCTCACCCCCGCGCGCCCACGGCCCGTGATCGGGAATCGTGGTCACCAAAGAAACGAATGTATGCGGCAATCCAAAACTCACAAGACCGATTTGTCCACCGTGGGTATGACCGGATAATACCAAATCAAACTGGCCCGCTGGGACATGGCGAAAGGCCCCTGGATCGTGGAGCAAGAGCAGGCGAAAGCCGTCTTTCTCCGGTACGCCGTCGTCATTGTTACTGGCCCTAGCCCTCGGATACTCGGCACACAGACGCGCCAAGTGCTGCTCCCGCTCGCGCCACTGAAAGTCGGCACCGACAACTTCCACCATACCGACGGCCGTGGACACCGTGCTGGCCTGGTCGATGAGGAGCGTAATCCCCACCTTTGCCAGCGCCTCGGACACCACCAAACGGGCCTCGTGATCGTGATTGCCGTGGCAGGCAAAGACCCGCCCGCGATACTGCGAAAGCGGTGCCAGGGCCTCGGCGAGCACGTCCACTTTCTGCGATTCCATGGTCATCAGATCGCCCGTTATCAAAATAAGATCGGGCTGGCGGTCCACGGCGCGCTGGCAGATGCGGGCCAGGCGTTTTATCGACATGAACGGGCCCAGATGCGGGTCCGTGATCTGGACGATAGAGAGCGGCCGGCGCCCCTCGGCATCCGCGGGTGCCCCGAGCCCCTCGGGAAAGCGGCGCAGCCGACGGTCACTCCCATGGCCGTCTACAACATGACCGTCTGGCCCATGAGCGTCTGGCTCAGGCCGCAGCCGCAAGTCCACGGTTTCCTCCGCCGTCCACAGCGATTGCAGAAGGCCGATGGCGCACAGGATAAATGGCAGCCACACCCCATAAGGGGGCAGACCGGCGGACGCGATGAGGCCCCATGGCAGGGCCATAAAGGTGGCGCTGGTAAACCACAGCGCCGGCCACGTGATGAAAACCCGCACCGGCCATGGGCGCATGCCGGTGCGGACCATGAGCGAGAGAAAATGCAGATAGCACACCAACTGCAGATATGGCATCCCGGCGCCAAGGGGCCCCAGATGGGGCCGCAGGGCCAAGCCCACCCACGTGGGAAAGGACAGGATCACCAGGGCGAAGATGGCAAAGCGCCGACTGCGGTGCCAGGCCAGGAGAACCACGGCGGTATAGCCCGCCAACAGCAACGTCAGATACGCGGTCATAGGCTACATGAACGGCTGGGCTTCGGGCGGCATGGGCGGACGGCCGCCGCGCACCAAGTAGCGCACCGCGTCCTCCAAACCGGCAATGGTCAGGGGCCACATGGGAAAGACATGGGCGACGGTCTCGATCGTGGTATGGGGCCAATAGCGGCGCGGTTCCGGGTTGAGCCAGATCGCGCGGCGAAAATGACCCACCAGGCGCTTGAGCCAGTCGAGGCCCGAGGTGCGATTGTCGTGGGAGTAAAAAATCGAACCTCCCGGTTGTAGGAGCTCGGCCGGATGCATGAGCGCATCGCCCACAATCACCAAGCGCTCGTCGCGATCGCTATGGGATAGGATATCGGCGACCGGAATCCCGTCGCGAAAATGGGCCTCCTCATAGACGTGCTCGTAGACGCAGTTGTGAAAGTAATAGCTGCGAAAACTGGCAAAGCGACCGGCGCGCGAGGCCGCCGTGAACAGCCGACTCACCAATTCCGCATAGGGGTCCATGGAGCCGCCCACGTCCATCATCAGCATGAGCTTGATGCGATTGCGCCGCGGCGGGCGAAACACCAGCTCCAGCTCGCCGGCATTTTGACAGGTCGCATCCACGGTCTCATCCAGATCGAGCTCCTCTTCCGCGCCCTCGCGGCCCAGGCGACGCAGGCCGCGCAAAGCCATGTCGATTTGGCGGACATCCAGAATGATATCGGTGCGATAGGCGCGAAAGCGGCGCTCGCCCGCCACCTGCATGGCCGAGCGCCCCCCGCCGCTGCCGCCGATACGCAGACCGCCGGGCCGCACACCACTATTGCCAAAGGGCGAAGTGCCCCCGGTACCGACCCAGCGATTGCCGCGATCGTGACGTTCTTTTTGCTCGCGCAGGCGCTCTTCGAACATCTGCCGCAGCTGGGCCAGATCCATGGCTTCGAGAAGGGCCCGCTCCTCGTCCGACAGCTCCGCGAGTTTCACCGGATCGTCGAGCCACGACAGCAGCTCCTCACTCAAGTCCAGCGCATCTTGGCTCACGCCCTTGAAATGGGCCAAGAATGCCTGGTCAAAGGCATCGTACTGCGTGATATCCTTGACGCACAGGGCCCGTGCCAGGCGGTAGAAGCCGTCGAGGGACGAATCGTGCAGCCCCAGGGCCATGGCCCGCATGAGCGCCAGCCACTCATGACTGCTCACCTTGAGCTTATGCCGGCGCAGGGTAAAGAGAAAATCGATGAACATGCTACGCCTGGCCCCGCTTTTTGCCCATGGCTTCGACGTCGCTCTCGGTCTTGAGCAAGGTGCCCAAAAACGGAATCCCGCCGCCGACGCGGGCCAAATCCACGCCCGACTTTTTCAGCGCCATAATCCAATCGATGAGCTCGCTCGTCGATGGCCGCTTGCGCAGCCGCGGCCGGGCCCGCAAGCCGTAAAACACTTCCAGACATTGATCGAGCACCGTATCGGTGATGTCGGGATGGTGCACGCGCACGATCTCGCTCATGAGATCACGGTCGGGGAATTCAATATAATGAAACACGCAGCGGCGCAAAAACGCATCTGGCAATTCCTTTTCATTATTCGATGTAATCAGCACCACCGGCCGCTCCGAGGCCACGATTTCGCGATTGGTCTCGCTGATGCGAAAGCGCATGGCGTCGAGCTCAAGCAACAGATCGTTGGGGAATTCGATATCGGCCTTATCGATCTCGTCGATCAAGAGCACCACCCGCGTCGGCGCCGCCAGCGCCCGCCCGAGCGGGCCGAGCTTGATATACTGCTCAATGTTTTTCACATCGCCATCGCCAAACCGACTGTCGTGCAAACGGGCCACGGTATCGTAGACATAGAGTCCCTCATGGGCCTTGGTCGTGGACTTAATATGCCAGCGAATGAGATCGAACCCGAGCGCGGCGGCCACGTTCTCGGCCAAGAGCGTCTTTCCTGTACCCGGTTCACCGCGCACGAGCAGCGGCCGCTCAAGTGCCAGAGCCACGTTGACCGCGTGACGCAACTCTTCGGAGACAATGTAACTTTCGGTGCCTTGGAATTGGTCGAAACCACTCGTTATGCCACTCATTGCCCCTCACTGTACCGCGACCTTTGGCAAAGCACTGCTGACAATGCCGGGTTCCGAACCTCATTTGCGCAGCCGGGCCAACGCCCCGGTCCCCGAGCCACGTCCGACCTCGCCCTGCGGGATCCAACCTGGTGCATGAGGACTTAGGTCAGCACATACAATCAGGATAAAAACCAGCGATACCACCCGGAAATACAATTATGATACGCGGCCATGGGAGTTGCCACCAGCACGCGCATGACGGCCGAAGACATCGCCGCGTTTGTCGACCAAGAATTTCCCCAATCGCGACAGATGGCGGCCTGCATCGAACACATCGAAGCGGGCCGCCTACGCATGCGGCTGCCGATCGGCCACGACGACTTGCGCCCCGGGGGCACCGTATCGGGCCCTACCCTGATGACGCTGGCCGACACCGCCATGTACTTTCTGGTCCTGGCCATGTGTGGCCCGATCGCGCTGGCGGTGACCACCCATCTCAGCATTGATTTTCTCCGCCGCCCGTTGCCGACCGACCTCATTGCCGAAGCCGAACTCCTCAAGCTGGGCACGCGCCTGGCCGTGGGCCGGGTCACCATGTGCTCAGACGGCAGCACCGACGTCGTCGCCCACGCCGCCGTCACCTACTCCATCCCGCCCGCCGCCGCTCCGGCGCGGGAAAAGTGACACGCCGGGGATAGTTCTCGGTATAGTCGGCTAGGAGGACATTCGCATGCATGATTTCATCAAGATGTACGCCGACAAAGGCAAGGTCGGCTTTGTCAACCGGGCCAGCCTGAGTCTATATCGCAACACGCCGATGCTGCTGCGCGAGTGGTTGGTCTATCCCATGTGGTTAGTCCGCAAGGCCAAGATCCCTAAGACCAAGTTCGTCATCTTCGCCCAGGGCCGCACCGGCAGCACCCTCTTGGTCGATCTGCTAAACTCCCACCCCGATGTATTCACGTATGGGGAAATCTTCCGCGACGGCGTCATCCGCAATGTGCGCTTCCCTCGCATCTATGCCGAGGCCCTATGCTCGCTCAGCAAGGCCCCGGTATGCGGATTCAAGGTCAAGATTCTCCAGCTATCCCACGCCCAGCAAAAAGACCCGGGCGAGACCCTTTGGGACTTCTACCGCCACGGTTGGCACATCATCTACCTCAAGCGCGACAACTACCTGCGCCACGCCATCTCGGACATGCTGTCCGAGGCCACCCGCGTGTACCACAACGTCGAAGGCGCCTATGTCGGCGACGAAAAAAAAGCCAAGTCGCGCAAAATCCACGTCGACTACAACGAACTCTTCGGCATCATGCAGGATCTCGAAACCCGGCAGCAGAACGAACGCGAAGCCCTGCGCGGCATTCCCCACCACACCGTGACCTACGAGGACGACCTCATGGGCGTGGACAATCAGCGCCGCATCCTGAGCTCGCTGTTCGAATTTCTCGGCCTGCCCGAGCACGACGCCAGTACCGGCATGCGCAAAGTGGCGGCCAAAAACCTGGCCGATAACGTAGAGAACTTTGCCGAGATCGAAGAGCGACTGCGCGAAACCAAATTCGCGTCTTTTTTATAGGTCACGGAAACGCGCTGGCGGCCGCCTACATCCACTGCCATTCCAAGCTCAGCGACGAGACCACCATGCGGTCGCCACTGTAGAAGGCCGGGACCACCTCAAACGCCAAGCGGAAATGGTGCGTATGGCCGTTTTGCGCAATGCGATAGAATGACAGCCCCGAGCGCAGATTGAAGCCGAAGCCAAACTCGTATTCACTCTCGTCTTGCGCCGGCCGATTATAGGGCAGAAACGTCACCACGCTCAGACCCAAGCCACCGCCGACGAACAAGCGGTCATTCATCCACAGCTGGGCGTTGAGCGCATACAGGTCTAGGCCGTTCGC
>JAAUYH010182702.1_pt1 | contig 12331 bp, 10 predicted proteins | sample 7278061 | NCBI WGS metagenome assembly JAAUYH01 (sample SAMN14350203, study PRJNA611818) | marine sediment metagenome | isolation source: surface marine sediment (0.6m) | place: French Polynesia: Moorea | collected 2018-08
ATGCAGCATCACAATTGACTAAGCCAAGCTTGCTTTTATAAGTACCTCTGTTAATTCTTCTGCCTGAAAACTTATATTCTTCGGGTTTTTCACCAAATTTAAATAATAAATACAATATTTCTTTGGCTAAATCACAACTTTTCGCTAATATTTGTATTAAGAGATGTTAAGAAAATTAAAATAATATGCAACCAACTGCTTTGAACTTAGTCGCGATCGCGATTTTCACGATGACTTTTTCCTCTTTACTAAGTCCTCTATTTCATATTTCTCCTTTCGTACCCGCAGCAGCTACTTTTAGCCTTATGGGTTTAGCTACGGTAGATACTCTAAGTTGGGAAGGTAAAGGCGTTACTCTTCTGTTAGATATTTTTGCTTCACCACAACAACGTCAAAGAGTTATTCATCATGAAGCAGGGCATTTTTTAACAGCATATTTTTTGGGTATTCCCATTACTGGCTATACTCTGACTGCTTGGGAAGCTTTTAAAAGAGGAAAACCAGGAATAGGCGGAGTAGAATTCGATACACGAGCTTTGACAGAAAAACCCCTTAACTTAGGAGAAATGCGTTTAACTTTGGAACGATTTTGTACTGTTTGGATGGCAGGAATAGCAGCAGAAAATATGGTCTATGGTAACGCGGAAGGAGGAGGAGAAGACCGCAGTCAAATTAGAACTGTATTAAATATGGGAGGATTTCCCGAAGCAGCTTACCAGCAAAAAGAGCGTTGGGCGCAGCTACAAGCAAGTAATTTATTAGAAAAACATCAAAAAGCTTATGAAGCATTAGTTGCAGCTATGGAAGAAAGAGCATCAATTGAAAAGTGTTATCAAGCTATTCAAGCTCATTGTTAACTTTTCTGAGAAGTTTGGTAAATTCTTTTTGCTTTATCTAAAACTCTATATTTTTCTCGATTAAAAAATGCGTAGACGACATTATTGAGACAACGAAATTGAATTTCTTTCAAAAACAAATTCACTGTAGTCTGCTATGTCATCCAAACCCAAACAATTGAGAGATACTTCAGCTACTAACCAAAAAGTTGTCCTTATCAATAATTTTTTCCACCGCACTTTCATGACTAATAACCTTGCTTTTATTTCTTCTAGATTAAGAAATAATACTGAATAAACGTTTAAGGTTAGTTGAATATATTGGTGTAATTGATAAAGAGTTGATGAAGAAAAATCCCTTGCTATATTTTAATTCCAACCTTTTATTTAAATACTATTAGACGTTAGGGAGGATTTTATTTTTAATATTATCTCTTGAATTTTTTCTAAATTTCAATTTTTAATTTTTTAACTTCGATCCCTAAATTTTTATTTTCGATCCCCGAACTTCAATCTAATTCATAATTTTCGATCGCCGAACTATGAATTATCACTTCCATAAACCCATTCACTATTTAATTAAATTTAATTAAGTCGATCTACTTAATGATGTTTGTACCCTAACTCCAAATTCCGAATTCTTTTGGTCAAAATGCGTCAAACACTAAGTTTAAAATTTATAATAGAAGTTTGAAACTCTTAACTGTAATCACTGCCCATAGCTAAACATGACCACAAAACCACGCCAATATCACATCACTACCTTCGGCTGTCAGATGAACAAAGCTGACTCGGAACGCATGGCTGGTATTTTAGAAGATATGGGCTTCAATTGGTCAGAAGACCCGAATGAAGCAGATTTAATTCTCTACAATACCTGTACCATTCGGGATAATGCAGAACAAAAAGTATATTCCTATTTAGGCAGGCAAGCGAAAAGAAAACATCAGCAACCAGATTTAACTTTAGTAGTGGCTGGTTGTGTGGCACAACAAGAAGGGGAACAATTGCTACGGCGTGTTCCCGAATTAGACTTGGTGATGGGACCCCAACACGCCAATCGTTTACAAGACTTATTACAACAAGTATTTGATGGCTCTCAGGTAGTTGCCACAGAACCCATTCACATTGTTGAAGATATTACTAAACCTCGCCGTGATAGTACCGTTACTGCTTGGGTAAATATTATTTATGGCTGTAATGAACGTTGTTCTTACTGCGTTGTTCCTAATGTTCGAGGAACAGAACAATCTCGCACTCCTGAAGCAATTCGGGCGGAAATGGAACAATTAGGACAACAAGGATATAAAGAAATAACCTTATTGGGGCAAAATATCGATGCTTACGGTAGAGATTTACCAGGAAGTACCCCAGAAGGAAGGCATCAGCATACTCTGACAGATTTACTCTACTACGTTCACGATGTACCAGGGATAGAAAGGATTCGTTTTGCTACCAGTCACCCCCGTTATTTTACCGAAAGACTGATTAAAGCTTGTAAAGAATTACCGAAGGTGTGCGAACATTTCCATATTCCTTTTCAGTCGGGAGACAACGAAATCCTTAAAGCGATGAAGCGGGGTTACACTCACGAAAAATATCGCCGTATTATTGCTAAAATTCGGGAATATATGCCCGATGCTGCTATTAGTGCTGATGCGATCGTTGGTTTCCCTGGAGAGACAGAAGCCCAGTTTGAAAATACCTTGAAATTAGTAGATGATATCGGTTTCGATCAGTTGAATACGGCTGCTTATTCTCCTCGCCCTGGTACTCCCGCTGCTGTATGGGATAATCAGTTGAGTGAAGAAGTAAAAAGCGATCGCTTACAAAGATTAAATCACTTGGTTGCCCTCAAAGCTGCCGAACGTTCCCAACGTTATCGCGATCGCATTGAAGAGGTATTGGTAGAAGAACAAAATCCTAAAAACCCCGCTCAAGTAATGGGGCGAACTAACGGAAATCGTCTGACTTTCTTCCCTGGCCAAATTGAGGAACTCAAAGGTCAAATTGTGAAGGTCAAGATTACCGAAGTTCGTGCTTTTAGTTTGACAGGAGAAGCGATTAATTCCCGAACCCATTCACAGTTCAATTAGGTTAATCAAGCAACAAGAAGACTGGCAATGTATTTGGCAGTACGCTTTTCTCGCCACAGCCAGTGATTATCCTGACCATTAGTAAGAACAGAGTCGATCGCTTTATCTAAAATGGTTTCTAGTTCTTCAAAGTCGGTAAAAGTTGAGCCAATTGTTACGGGATAAGTAATTTGATGTTTAATCAATGGATAGTCGGAAGCGACAATATAACATCCACAAGAAGCAGCATCGCTAATCACCCCACTGGTACGGTAATAATAACGATCGCGATCGTAGTGAATCACTAAAATATCAATTTCTTGCAGAACGCGAATATAATCTTTTTCTGTAGTTGTATCGCGTAATTCTATACCTAATTTATCGAGATAAGCTGGTTTTTGTTTCTTGGGTGTACCAATTATCAATTCACAATTTTGCTCTGTTTTTGTTTGATATTCCTGAATTTTTTTAATTAGTTTGCCAATGGGTTTATCTGCTCTAATAATGCCAACTATACCAATTTTAATTTTAGTATCGCTAGATAATCTTTCCCCTGGTTTTAAATTAGGTAAATAATCACTGCGACAAGGATGAGGAATAACTATTTTAGCTCGCTCTGGTAACTGAACTTTTGGTGGTAGAATATCATCATCTATTTCCAGTAAAAGAGCTTTGAATCTTTCGAGCGACTTTAAATATATTTTTAAATACAGTAAACCCAAGTATTTAATTTTACTGTTCATAGCAAATTGTTGATTACCATGAAGCATAATAAAAATTTCTTTTTTAGTTAAGGCAAGTAAAGGAAGTAAGAATAAAAAATGTTGATTATAGGCTTCAAAAACAAAAATAGCATGATTATCTTTAAATTTTAAAGCTCTTAATCCCATAGCAATATGCCGATACTCTCGACGTAAATTAAGACCTATAGCGTAAATAGGAATAGCCCGAGTAAAATTTTTAAGCCAAGGAGGAAGAGTTGTTTCAATAGATAAAAATTCTAGTTTTTTATCGGGAAGATACCGATCTAAATTGAGTAAATCTTTTAAGCCCTGGTGAAATAATTGCATAGATATCTACTAATTTAAGAACCGCAATATAGATACATTTATTTTGAGAAGAATGTCAATTCATTTAGCACTTATTGACAGGGCGATCGAATAAGTACAGGCTACACCAGGATTCTTTACTATCAATGTAAAATGTCAAATATTCAATGTTTACTCGTTTTCTAATATACTCCGATCCTAAGTCTTTAAAGAATTTTAGATAATTTATACTGATATTTTCTGGAATTTTGTCAGGATTAATTAGCATTGAATACACTGAGGTCTACAACTAAGACTATTGTGATATTAATTTATCAAATTAATCCTGTACAGAGTATTAAATGATGAGAAAAGAACTAACTATAGCATTACAGATAAAGATTAGAACATTACATTAAATGTAGGGGCAAAACTGTATACGCTCTGTCCTATCTTATCTGTATAATCCTATAGCTTGGCTAAGATTTACCGTGAACCTTATTCATAAAGTTCTTTTTACTATCAGGCAAATCTTGACTAGAATTAGCTTTCTCCGCTAAATTATCGAGCTTTTGACTAGCTCTTTCTTGAGCATTATCTAATAAAACATAGATGATAGATATATCTGGTAGAATATTATAGCATATATTAAATTAATAATATCGGTTATTCTTCAATACGATCGCACAGTGCCAGGCTTTGTTCGATCACTAACCCAGTCATTATTATCAGTATGAATTATTCTCTTGAAAAACATAATTCAGCCGAACTAAAAATATCGCAAGATATAGCACTTGTATTAACAGCTAGTATTGATATTAAAGGAATGCCAAAAGCAATTCCTACCGCAGCAGAGCAAAGACAACAAGATTATTTCAACACCTTAAAATATTACATTAACAATCATCCTATTGTTCGTAAAATAATTTTTATTGAAAATTCTGGCTGGTCTTTAGATTATGTAATGGAAGCAGCTAAGGAGAATCCGCATAACAAAGAAATAGAGTTTATTTCTCTAAATTGTAATGATTTTCCCCGTCGATTTAGCAAAGGTTATGGGGAATGTTTGCTAATCGAAAAAGGTTTAAAAAAATCCAAGTTAGTTAATAGCGTAACCCATATCGCCAAAATTACTGGTCGAATTTATTTACGCAATCTAAGTCAATTATTACAATATCCTCAAAAAACCTATGATTGTTATTGTGATTATAAAGATCATGGTTGGCTCTTAAGAAGATTGTGGGGAGAAAAACAAGTAAGTCCTCATTGTGATACTCGTTTTTTAGTTTTTAGCAAACAGTTTTACGAGCGATATCTTATGCCCTTACATCAACAACATAATGAAGGAGGATTTTGTATTGAAACTGAAGTGTATGACGGAATTAAAAAAGCAGAAAAAGAAGCAAAAGTAATTTCTCGTTTTCCAATCGAACCTAAATTTGATGGTGTTGCGGGACACTTTGGTGGAAAAGACTACAACAGCAAAATTGAAAAATTCAAGTTTATGGGTCGCTCTTTGAATCGAAAAATATTACCTTGGCTCCATTTATAAAACAATTTAATCTGCAAAGTTTTGAACTCGATTATTTTGTCTAAGATTTACCGTGAACCTTATCCATAAAATGTCGTTCACTATCAGTTAACTCTTGACTAGAATTAGCTTTCTCTGCTAAATTATCGAGCTTCTGACTGGCTCTTTCTCGAGCATTATCTAAAAGTCGATCGCCATTTTCAGACTTACCAAATTGCTGTTTAGCTCCCGTGTCTTTTGTTACTTCTCGGGCAGCCTCTTTTACGGTATCTACAGGATTGGATTTGACTGTTGCTGCCATAGCTGAATTAAGAGAAGTAAAAGCAATGGTAAAAGATAAAAAAGCGATCGCTACTAAGTTAACTGGGTTAAATTTCATTACTATTAGTTAAAAGAGAAAAATAGTATATTTGTGCCGTCGATCGAAGTTTTCTTTAATAATATCGATTAAAGCCTAATTGCCTGCTCTTTTGTATCTAGCTAAAGCAATATATTAGATATCTTTGAAAAATGACACGAGAAGAACCAATTAAAAAGGTAAAAGGTAAAAGGGATTAATTCCGCTCGATCGTTTATTTTGGTAAGAAGTCTATAGTGCGATCGCCAATCTTAGAGAGTGTAAGTATAAAATGTATCCTGAAAGCGATTTGCTAAAATCCAGTATAAACTAACCATATATCCAGAAATGTTTGATTTAATTTAATGTGTAACGGCTCATAACTCCCTATGGTTCAAATCCATAACGCTTTTACTTTATTTTTAAGCTTATTAGTAGAAGCAATGCCTTTTCTCTTAATAGGGGTTTTGCTTTCTAGTTCTTTATTATTTTTAATCGATGAACGGCAACTAATTACCAAGTTACCCAAAAATCCACTTTTAGGGGCAGTAGTCGGTAGTTGTATTGGTTTTTTATTTCCTGTTTGTGAATGCGGTAATGTTCCTGTAGCCAGGAGATTATTACTTAAAGGGGTTTCTCCCTCGATCGCGATTTCTTTTTTACTCGCTGCCCCAACGATAAATCCAGTGGTAATTTGGTCAACTTGGATTGCTTTTGGCGAACAACCATTCATTGTTATTTTAAGAGTATTATTTTCTTTGGCAATCGCTATTTTTATTGGTTTTATTTTTAGTAACCAAACTAATTCTCAACCTTTATTACAACCAACTTTGGTAAAAAGATTAACTAGATGGCAGTCTAACTACGATCTAAATAAAGTTAATTTAGAGCAAAAACCAGAAAAAGTATCGCCTTTACTACAATCAGGTAGTTTTTTATTAAATCGAGGGCAGATATTAGCAATGGATGCTTCTTTAGGTGAAAAAAGACCAGATTTTTTACCTTTGCCATCTAAACTATCCAAATTTTATCTCTTTAGTGAAAATGTAGTACAAGAATTAAGAGAGTTAGGAGGGATGCTAATTTTAGGTAGTGCGATCGCTGCTATTATTCAAGTCTTTGTTCCCCGCGAATTTGTTCTCAGTCTCGGTCAAAATGCGATTACGTCTATTTTAGCGATGATGCTATTATCCGCGATCGTTTCTATTTGTTCGACTGTAGATTCTTTTTTTGCTCTTTCTTTTGCTGCTACTTTTACTAGTAGTTCTTTGCTGGCTTTTTTAATTTTTGGCCCTATGATTGACATCAAGGGAATTGGCTTGATGTTATCAGTTTTTAAACCGAGAATTATTATTTATATTTTTGCTTTGGCTGCCCAACTAACTTTTATTTTGACCTTCATTTACGGTTATATGTTTTAAATAATTAGTTATCTATCGATCGTTTTCATTCCAATGTCACTTAAGAATAAAAAAAAGAAAAAAAAGTCTCGCCAAATTACTCGTTGGTTAGATGTTTTTGCTTTGTTGACTTGGGGAATTTTATTACTAAAATATGTTATTACCAGTCAAATAAAATTATTGATTCACCCTAATTATATTGGGTTAGTACTGGTTACTAGCTTAGTCCTGCTACTGTTAGCTGTTATTAAAGGATTGCAAATACTGCGGAGTAACCCAAATCGAGACAGTAGTTCGGAACACATTACTTTATTTTCTCCTCGTTTTAGTAGTTCTTTATTACTGGTAGTCGCTATCTTGGGCTTATTAATTCCTCCTAATGTTTTATCCAGTCAAGCAGCATTGCAAAGAGGAGTAACAGATACTTTACCTTTAACTCGCTTTCAACCCCAAAGTTTTCGTACTTCGACTAAACCAGAAGAGCGATCGCTGTTAGATTGGGTACGTACTCTCAATGCCTATCCCGAACCAGACGCTTATACAGGACAAAAAGCAAACGTAAAGGGGTTTATCATTCATTTACCAGAATTCCCCGACGATTATATACTCTTGGCTCGTTTTGTAGTTACTTGCTGTGCTGTAGATGCCTATCCAGTCGGGATACCCGTACAACTAGAAAAGAGCCGTGCTAATTATCCTCAGGATAAATGGTTAGTAGTACAAGGAACAATGGAGACAGCAACTTTACCCGCGATCGATAAGAATGACGAAACTGAGACAGAAAAACGTCAGTTAGTGTTAGTAGCCAAATCTATTGAAAAAATTCCGACTCCCTCCGATCCTTATGATTATTAATCATTGGTAAACACTAAGTAAATGTACCCAACTTCTTCACGGGAAGTTATCCTATCAGGACTTTTGCTAGGATTTTTCTCAAATTTAAGACTGAAGGTAAGCACTGAAAATTATAAGACTATTGTCTTATAATACAAGAAGGGCGATAACTGTACAGAAGTCTAAAGATAATTGAGATACATAAGTGATAAGGCAAAACAGTGTTGGAGTAAAATCTGTATTGCTAAGAGGTGATAACTATGTTGTATCATGCACCTTGGAATCTAATAACCGTCATAACGGCCATTATTTGGGGACTCTTCCTCTTGACACTTTTTCTGATCATCTTTCAGGAAGATTGGAAAAGTAACTAATAACCATCTAAGATTGACTTGAAGCAGTAGGGAGCATCGGTCTTGAGTTATAAATGTAATATACAAAGTTTAATACTGACTGATTCTACCAGAATCAGTCAGCATAGTAGCCAAAAAATACTTAGAGAGAGAAAGAAAAAAGGGTGCGAGTGATAATTAAGACGAAGACAGGTAGTGCTGATAGCTTAAAATCGATTGACCGAGAGGGGTGCGAGGTTTCCTTGCCCTTTGGGTGCGGGTGGTGACTGATACTCCGCCGTAAAACAACGGTGCGAAGGTCAGCGTTCCCTTGCTCGGTCGGCGTGCTTAAGGCGAGGAAACCTGAGGGGCTGTGGCGCGAACCTGTGTCGCGCCCTTGAAAGCCCCGTCGCCAAGTTCCGACCGCTTACGCCGACGCGGGGTCTGACCTCTGCGGTGACCGGCGTTCCCCGGTCAACATTCTGGGAGAACCTCAGAACTACGCCCTTACCATACCCGCCTTCTACAGTCGCTACAACGCAGCGGGGCGTACAAGTTGTGCCGTACAACAGCAGAATCAGCCCCTTAAGAACCCACGCAACCCGCTTAATTACTATGATTATTAATTAATCACAATATATGAACCAAAGATTGTTAGAACCAATAGATAAAACAGCGATCGCGGTAATTTTTGTTTTTAGTATCCTAATTGGCTTACTAGTTTGGGGTAGTGATGCTTGTGGTAAAGATTGTATATTTCATACTGGACCTCAAGTTAGTAACTTTAGCTGGCAAAATAAACTTGTAGGCGGGGAAGATAGAGCTTTTATACTTACTTTTAACCGTCCGATGGATCGCCGTAGTGTGGAAAAAAACTTAGTTATTAATCCGCCACTACCAGGACAATTTAGTTGGTCGGGTAGAAGACTGGCTTATACTTTAAAAACACCCGTCCTTTATGGAGAAACATATCAAGTCCAGTTGGCAGGGGCAAAAGAAAAGTTTGCTGGTAGCAACGATCGAGGAGAAGAAATACAACCATTTGTTGGAGAATTTCGGAGTCGCGATCGCGCTTTTGTCTATATTGGTAGCAAAGGAGAAGAAAAAGGTAGATTAATTTTACAGAATTGGACAGAACAAACTAAAACTATTCTTACTCCTGCCAATTTAATTGTCTTTGAGTTTAAACCTTACCCTCAAGGCGATAAAATTTTATTTTCCGCAGCCGAAAAAAGTAGTGGAGATAATGCTTTACTTACTTTGCAACTGTATACCGTAGCTACAGGAATAAACCAGAGTAAAGATCGACAAGTAACTCCAGAGATCGAGCTGATTTTAGATAATCATCAATATCAAAATAATAAATTCGATCTTTCTCAAGATGGCAAAGTAATAGTGGTACAAAGAGTAAATCGGCAAAACCATAATGATTTTGGCTTGTGGATTATTAGAGAAGATCGACAACCGCAACCATTAGGAGATTCTCCTGGAGGAGATTTTTCGATTGCCCCTGATAGTAAAACTATTGCTGTGGCACAAGGAGAAGGAATTGCCCTCTTACCCCTACAGCCAGATGCCGAACCGCTTGATTTTCTTTCTAAATTTGGTAGAGTAGTTACTTTTTCTCCTGATGGCTCATCGGCAATCATGGTTAACTACAATAAAGATAATCCCGAGCTACGCTACACGCGATCGCTTTTTTACGTTAATAATCTGGGAGTAGAAAAAGAATTACTTAATCTAGAAGGTTCTATTCTCGATTGTAAGTTCCATCCCAATGCTACTCATCTTTACTGTTTGCTAACTAAACTAGAAAAAGCAGAAGAATATCGAGAAGAACCTTACTTGGCAAAAATTAATCTTCAAACAGGTGAAATATTGCCAATTCTGACTTTACCCGAATATCAAGATAGTAAAATTAGCATGGCTCCTGATGGAAGAGGAATTCTCTTCGATCAAATACTAACTACTGATTTAGTATCAGCAGTTAATGTACCTACCGATAATTCAGGAAAAGCTATTGTTGATAGTCGCCTGTGGCTTTTAATTCCTTCTTCTGCTAAGGTTCATCACATAGAAAAATTACCTTTGGCGGGTTTTCATCCCCAATGGATACCTTAATTTGTTTCCTAAGAGTTCGGAGTTCGTAGTTATAATTTTTTCAACGAAATAATGGGCAGTTCTTACGAAAGTTGCTCAGTCTCGAGCATTAAATGGGTGACAGCTCAAAAGCTGGAAGGGTAAAGCTAATCGTCGTTCCTGCTGAAGCATTGGATTGAATCGACATAGTTCCTTCGTGAGCGTCAACAATTCGCTTGACAATTGCCAGTCCCAATCCAGTTCCTTCTGATTTTCCCGAGCAGAAAGGTTGAGTTAGCTTGGGCATAATTTCTGCGGGGATAAGCGTGCCACCATTATGGACGCTAATCTGAATGTAATTGGGGTTGCAGTCTCGTTTTAGTTGACAAGTTACTACCTCTCCTGGCGCGATCGCTTCACAAGCATTTTTGACCAAATTAATCAAAACTTGCTTGAGTTTATTTTTATCTCCTCGAATTTTTGCCGTAGTTCTTATATCAAATACCCTTAAAACCGCTCAGGTTAATCTGTCCGAGGCGAAAACGAAGGGGTCTAAAGGTAGTTTTGGTAAAATTAAAATTGCCAATTAAACTGAGTAAAATTCCCACCAAGATAATAGCACCTCCCAGATATTGCCCCTGAGTTGGTACTTCTCCTAAGATTAGGTAAGCCATAATCACCGCAGCAATAGGATTAAAGGAGTTAGCCAGGGTAATTTCCGCTGAAGTGGAGCTTTTTAAGCCAGCAAACCAACAAAGTTGCCCTAAGACTACAATAATGGCAGCGTAAAGGAGCATCCAGCCCCACAGAAACGGAGATGTAGCTTCGGCAAAGTGTCCCGCACCGTAGAAATAGATAGCCAGCCAGAAAAAGATAATTGTTCCCAGTGCCGTGCGAAAGAGACTGAAAAAGCCGAGGGAAATATTTTGTAAGCGTAGCTTACTTAGTACAGTAGTTACAGCTAAAATAACTGCAGCTACTGCTGTTTGCACTTCTCCCTTGCCTAATTGCAACGAACCACCCATCATTGCTACTGTTTGTGCCGAACTACTGGCTAACAATGCTGTCACCGCTACACCGACAAAAGAGGCGATCGAACCTAAGATTGTCCAGACATTAACTGGCGAGCGCAATAGCCAAACACTTAAAGCCAAAGTTAGGGGGGGTTCGAGTCTGCCAATTAAAACCACATTAGTTACGGTAGTGTTATCGAGAGCTGCAAAAAATAAAGCAGGTGCGATCGCGCCAGCTAGAATACCGATGAATACTAGACTAATCCAATCTTTACGAGTAAACTGTTTGAGATGAGAGGGCTTCAATTGTTGATAAAAGAGCAAGAGCATCAATGCCAAAGCGCAGATATTGCCTACGAAGAGAACATTGCACAGAGAGATGGGATTCCTGCCATTGACTAGATGATTTTCGCCGATGTCGATAATTTTGTGCGTTACCGAACTAGAAGCAGCGAAGATGAGAACGGCAGTCCAGAGATAAATAGGACTGGGTATTCTGTTTAATAGGTGGGAAATAGAATAATTGTTCATAGCTATATGTCAAAATTTTGAAGATTAATTTAATTTTGTCCGAGTACTTATTTGATTTAGCTTGAAAAACTAAGATATGTTCGGTAAATACATTAATTATGCTACTTATAGGCAATAATCGCGCTACAAGGTCCTTTTAGATGCAAAACTTCATATGGTAAAAACTTCTAGTTCAACGGCGGTCAGAAGTACCTTAGATTGCCAAAAGCCAAATCCGACTTCCAGCTGAATAAGGGTTTAAGAAAGTAGAGAGGGAGAAAACCTCAGAAAATTGAGTTCAGGCGATCGCCAACTAATATTCCTCAACTTCTGATAACTTCGTTGTCAGTGCGATC
>JAAUYH010251217.1_pt1 | contig 12331 bp, 13 predicted proteins | sample 7278061 | NCBI WGS metagenome assembly JAAUYH01 (sample SAMN14350203, study PRJNA611818) | marine sediment metagenome | isolation source: surface marine sediment (0.6m) | place: French Polynesia: Moorea | collected 2018-08
GTTCTATCTGGCAATTAGCGTTCTACATTTAACCTCCCTAAGCTCATTTCCGCTTCTTCATCCAGTTCACTTGCCGGCTGCCCACCCACCTCATATGCCACTCGACCGACACAAACCCTTTTCTGTAGACTCGCAAGCTCACCTCCCTGAAGCTTTGTTAGTGCGCATCTTAACGAGTCACCTCCCGTTTCCTCTTCGTTCCGATCAAGTTCGGCTTCTTCTCGTTCGGTCTTGGCGTGTTCAGTGACAACTTCGTCTGAATGCTCTTGTTCTTTCCATAGAGCTTCGCTTAGCGCCACATTGCACCTATTCATAGCGTGTATCACAATTAGGTAACCCACCTGACCATAACCCTCGAGCTCAGCGACCATATGGTTGATAGCTGGAGCTTCGACTCCAGTTACAAGCTCAAACCTAGTAATGGTATCTGTCGGATTAGCGTATGACTTCTTGAGACCCACTTTAATTCCCCTTAGCTGTGATATATGCTTCTCGCAGGCTCCTGAAATATTCTGCGACAGTGAAAGAAGGGACATAATTACTGCCTCCTTCTTAGACAAGCCCGAGACCACTGGAATCATGAAGGAGATGATCATTCCAACTGCCAGTGCCGAAACAGCGTGAGCAGCAAGAAGCCTATCCGTCATATTATTTGATGCGCCAGTTCTTTCCCTTCTTCAGTCAGCAACTGAACTCCAGTGTGTCTCCATATCTCTTGACCAATGTATTCCAGTAATTCTACACGGCACGCACCCAGTTGTTTCCCGGCCAGAGGCTGCAACTCTCTTTCACCTATTGTTTCATACGGGCATCGAGTAAACCTGAAGTCAGGCCTAACCTTAATCTCGTCTGCAGATTTCACAAAACCAACAGCTCCAGGTTCAGTTTTTCCAACAACGGCATGCCTCATAGTGTACACGGCTGCGTGTTTTTCACCGTTCAGGTCAATCACACCCACCACTGATCCTGTTGGACCTATACCTGTATCATCGTGGTGGTAGAACTCTGGTTCACTCAGGCCTCGCGTCGATGAATTGTTTAGATTAGTGAACCCCTTGCTGGCTACTGTGGTGCACCCGAGATACGAGCTTACAACATCAGGAAAACCTCCTCCACCCGTGAGCTCTATTACCTGGCAAGTTTGAGTTGAGTACAAGGCGGAATCAATGAAAACTCCTTGTATTTTGAAGTCGTCGAGGTCAAACAAAACCTTAGTGACTCCCAACACTTGGAACATCGTCTTGGAGCTATCTAAGGCCCCAAATGTTAAAGCAATGGATGCCCCTCCTTCCACAGCAAATACTGCTATTACAACTAAAATCAGCCAAAGCTTTCTATGTCTGGCTAGCGGTACCCTTCAATCTGTTGCTCTGCCCTCAGGTTGAGAGCATTTGGCCAATTCATGATATGGGAAAGCGAAACGAATGGGTCTCCCAGAACTTCATACACGATCAGCCTGTCCATGCTTACAGAAGCCAAGTCTCCTCCGTTAGATGCAGCATTCAGCTTAACAAGATAGGCAATCATCCATGTTGAAAACAATAGGGCGAGAGTAAACAGCGGCCTGTTCCCCACTAGTGGCCTGCTCAATACCCAGTTAGCCTCTGGCATAAGTTCTCTCTGCACTATCCCGAAAAAGGTAGCGTTCGAGCTCTTCTCTGCTGGGGAATTGTGAAAGTCCCTCTAGAACTCGTACCCTCCAAATATCATGGCGCACACCCTCAGCGTAATACTAACTGCTAGCCCAAATCCAAGTGAAGAATATAAAAGTCGCCTGCGCCAGTCAGCAGTGTCCCGGTCCGATTGAAATTCCATAGCTGCAGGTTGTGAAGTGTTTGTCGCCTACGGATGTTGAAGCCATATGATTTTTAAATGGGGTACACGGGAAGTTTCGAGCAGTAAATTCCTTCAAGAAGCAGGATTTACACCTGGAAGAGGTAATATAGAGCCATCACAGGAGCATGTTTCTTAGGTATGGTAAATTTTTTCACAGGTTCTTTCGGTATGCCTGATAAGCGGCGCTTATCTTGGCAAAATTCGCTAATTCAAACCATTCTTCCGAGCTACATCCTGACATTGGTAACCATTGTGCTTATACAGTGGCCGAAATGCAAACTGGTCCACTTGAACTTTCGTGCAGTTTGACATGCCTGAATTAGCTGCGGCCCTTGAAGGTGGCACCATATGTTAGTAAATAAGCCCTTTAAATAATCGATAGTGCAGCACAACCTGGAATACAATGACACCTGGTGTTGCACTCACTGAGAGCGAAGATGCTGTGATTCTGGCATATTCTAGAGAAGGTACCAGTTCACGACAGATCGTAACACGCACAGGCCACGGGTGGAACACTATTTTACATCTTATTCGGCGTGGAAAGGTCAGAGGAGGGACGAGAAAGCGAGGTATTCGAAGAAAACTCCCAATGAGAGTGGTGCGCCTCATTCTGAGGCGCGCGAAGACAGGCCTCTACACGTCCCGCGAACTGCGAGACGCTTTTGCACCGATGGTGACCGTGCGGCGCGTGCAGCAGCTACTTGCGGCGGACCCAGATCTGTGCTGGCAACAAATGCCAGCATCGCCGGCGCTGACGGCTGACCACCGGCGTGCCCGACTACAATGGGCACGACAGAAAGCAGTGATAGGAGGCAGATGGTGGCGACGTGTCGTTTTTAGCGACGAGAGCCGCTTTTCGCTGGATGGTCCAGATAGACTCAGCGCTCACTGGCACAACGCCAGGCGTCTGCGCAGGTGGCAGCGTGCGCGACGATGTGGGGGTGGCTCTGTAATGGTTTGGGCTTGGTTTTCGTGGGAAGGCAAGCCCGAACTGGTGTTTATTGAAGGGAACATGGACTCTTCATGCTATTGCGCAACACTGGGAACTATTCTACTCCCGTTTATCGAGAACCATCACCCCAAACGGGGCTTTATTCCAGCAAGACAATGCGTCTTGCCACACTTCTGCCTACACGAGGGACTGGTTTGTGGACATGAACGTGGATGTGCTAGACTGGCCGGCACGTTCACCGGACCAGAATCCTATAAAGAATCTATGGGGATATTGGGACGGGCTGTATACTCTAAAGGGCGTCAGTTTGACTCTGTTGATGACCTCAAAGAAGCGTTAGTCTTCGCGTGGGATAATATTGATAGAAATTTATTGCGTAATCTAGTTACATCTATGCCTGTATGTGTTTTTTTCACTTATCTAAGCGAAAGGGGAACGTACTTGATATTGATTACCAATTATCTGTTCGCTTTCTGGCTCTATAATTACTTCGCAGCGAAATAGTGGTTCTACTCATGTGTTTAGGTATTGGACGTTATAGTAAACGATTTTACGATTTGATTGCCTTCTCTATTCGTTACGATCATCATCACCAGGTTATTGTATTTTTCAGAACAGACATTACTAGCAAAGTTACGTCGAACTACACAAAACTTCAAGTAGACCAGTTTGTATTTCGTCCACTGCACTGTACTGTACATTAATAAATAACAAGACAGCTGGGTCAATTGCGAGACTGTTCCTCATTGTCACGACAATTGTCAGAAAACTAAATCATTCCTTAATTCTACTATATCTTTTCGACGAGCTGCGCACTACCGAATTAGCATTGACCATTATGTTCTTCCAAGTTGCCAGTATTGTCAGGATCTTCGCTTAAGTTGTGGCATGCCAGTTTGTATACTGCAGGCCGGGCCTTACATAGGAGTATCCATGTGAATTGGAACAATGTCTGATTGACAGATGACCAACATGTCTTGTAATTTTTCACAATCCGTCATGAACCGTCTTAACATTTTGGAGAAAAGGTCATGAACCGTCCAGCACCTTGATTGAGAGAGAAGAAAATATCCGTAACCGTTCGAAGGTGCCAAATACCAGACTCTTGGAAAAATAAATTGTTATTCCAATTGTTTCAATTAATTGATACAATCCTGAGTTCTAGCTATTTTGGAGGTGCACACTAGGGATTTGCAGGATTTATGAGATGTGAATTATTTGTTGCCAGTATGAGTCAATAATATTCTTCGCTGTTAATCAATTTCAGAGCTGTTTCTAGAAGGAGAAGATATATTAAACTAGAACCTGACTGAATAGAAGCATATGATACAACAGAGTTAATTCACCTTGATATTTTCCTTACCAACTACAGATCGCAGTAAGCGCAATGTTGTACTTATTTTACCGGATATAACCCTGACTTACCCTACCAGACATCTAAGTGTGGAGTGAAGCGTTAGGATGCTCTCAAGGGTACGAAAATATTGATGCTCATTTGCGAAAAGAGCATCCTGATGATCCGACCAAAGTACTACGAGAAACAGCAAACGAGCAGTGAGCTAGTTTGTCAACGAGTACCTCTTTGTTTTATAGAATTAAAAATTGTCTCTGCTAGGATGACTAAGATTTTTCACCTTGAGATTTCATCTTTTTCAAGCAATAGTAAACCCTGTATTTGTTGAGTTTTCTAAGCACGAATCTATACCTTCGAAGGCATTTATGGTCAAGTGAAGTCATGGCGTTTCGTTTCGTTCTATGTAGAATCTACCACATTGTCGATATCCTATACTGGTTAGATACGACTGCGAGAGCAGGTAGTTTTTTTCTTGGGAGTATCTACAGTCGGCTACAACTTCAATGTACACACCTTCATAAATTTGCGAGTACGCACCATTTGTCAGACAGTCTTAGCTATTTTTCTTTACCAAGAGAGAATTGGCGTACCCATGTCGTCCTAACTATGAGCAAAATTTCAAACATATCAATCCATTCATTCTAGATTTATCAACTGTGTTCTGCACATATCACTTTATGAGTAGAAATATTTTCCGATTAGTTTCACCGGTTTTCTGGTCTTTCCGCATTTGTTTATTCAGAAGGCTTCAGTCGAGTTCTTAAAGATGTATAATCAATAGAGAATTTGTCATACAACGCATGCTGATAGTTACCGTATTACTTGCTCTATAATACGGAGAATGTAAGAGTACAGAGGATCCTCTGCGAACTAAATTACTGGTTGTTTTCTTACAGTAGTGAGCGACCTGCTCCCCATCAGAGTACTTTGAATTTTAAGAGTGACGGACATGCAGTACAAACTCATAATCAGGAGTTATAATATAAATAGGAATTGACGGATAACAACCAAAGAAATGGAAATACTGTCTGCGCGAAATAAATCAAGGTTGTACTCACTTTCAATGCTTGACGGACTAGAACGCGAAGTTGACGCGAAACGAGTTGAAGGAAGTAGTGGCGTTCGAGCTGATGTTGAGCGAGATAAATGCAAAGCGCCAGTACGTAAGTGACGGGCGATTTTGACGGGATGGCGCTCAACACTAGTGACTCGGACGCTGAATTGGATAAGAGAGCATGTGCTGAAGAAGGAGTAAACGATGCAGTCGGGTAGAATATATCTGTCCTGAACTCACACTTGGACTCCTTGCAGTTTCTGGATGAAACTACTGGGAGATTGTAGAGAAAGGTTGCTGATGTCACGCAACAAGTCAAACCGTGCCAGCGTGAGGGGTGGTCTTGTTCCACGAGGAGATCAGGTTATATGAGGTGCAGACTCTTAACCTTCTTGTAAACATTATCTTCTGGTAACCTCATTTGAGAATTGCATTGCAGTATCAAAATGGACTCATGTATTTCCACTGTACAGGATCGATTCGGTATCCACTCATGCTGTGCTCAGTGGTTAGGTAAATATGCAGAGAAGCTACTATTCAGCAATTCAGCTCATCAGGGAGGAGGCAGTCGACGGTCTGAGGAAATTGCAGTACAGTAAACTTTGTAATTAGTGTGTCGACGACTGTAGTCGATTATCACAAATAGTGACTGGTAAAGAGAGGGGGTTCTGTCAAACTTGTAGTCTTATAAGTAGCTGAATTTATTTCACAGGATACAATGTATGAGGTCCCGGAAATGATGTTGCCTGAAGTGCAGTTTGTATCATTTATCTGTATACACATGTGATCAATAGTATGAGAAACGACATAGAACTTCGTATGAGAAAGAAAATAACAATAAGGAGTGGTCTTTCACTTGATATGAATGGTGAATGGCAGATTCTCAACTTTCCAATGAAGAGATAAAGAGAAAATCAATCGAAATGCTTACGACTTTGACAGAATTCCTAGAAAACCGATTCATAGAATCCAGAGATAATCGTGGATCCATAGCCTTATGAAAAGTTGAGGCATCACATGTGAAGGTTTTCACTTTCGCATCGAACGAGCCCTGACTTCTGGAGTTGGCAATCATCCAATCATGGGTATCTAGTCGATTCAGTCAATCGTTTTATCGGCTAATGCTCGATTTTAAGAACACCCTCACAGGGACTTTCCGAATAGAATTGAGACTTTCTATGACTCAGATCTACCTTGGAAATACTCACCGAAATCAAGAAATACTTTCTAATCACAAGCGTTCTATATATGGAAAGCGTTCATATAAGCGCCCTCTTGAATTGCAGAAGAATATGCAACAAATCGCTGTAATGTATCCTGGTAATTATTTATACAATCTTTAAATTCCGAATGCATACCCTTAGACAGAGTTTCTCAACAATAACAGAAAGAGTCGAAAATGGAGCGTTTGAGTTGATGCTGATAGAATCAGACTTTAGCTTCTATAGAAGACTGCATAATAAGGAAGAGTACGTCGAAAAAGGAAATTTGGAAAGCTTCAATTCTATTTGGAACGTCCCTCAAATATGATGTTTCTTACTTTGAATGCTGCAATTCCACGATACTGAACCGTACATCACACTATCGAAAGCATCAGAAAATACCCTAGATGTGAGAGGATATCCCTTGACAAACGTATCACTAGTACTAAGGAATGTGTGTGTATCCTTCTGGATGTTATTTGGCTGTTCGTAAAATAGAAAAGTGCGAAAGTGCAGGTATACGAAACCTAAATTTGCACTGAAATAAATACAGTAGTCCGAGACAAGGTAGCCTTGAGCATGCCGATGCATGCGATGCTCCTCATCATAATCTAGCAGTTTGTGGGACGAATAGCACGGTTAAACGTTATTTGACTAAGTACGGGGAGTAATCATTAACCGTGGTGGCAGTGCCACTAAGACTGTCGAAGAGTTGGGAAATTGTATGATCGATGACTGATTGTGACTCACTCACACATGCGCGAGAATGGTCAGTGGTGGTGAATTGCTTAAGAGAGAGGAAAAGTAATTTGGTCTGTGACAAAACTTATAGCAGTATCAGCGAGAGATAATTGGGATTCGTTGTCAAGATTAGAGAGATTACTCCGAGAGAAAGCCAACGACGCGACCGGTATGGAGTCCGAAAGTTCATCGTCTGATGGAGAGGTCCGACGAGCAAGCATCACGTTGACAAGAAATTGTCTATGGAAAGGGGGTGTTATTCGGCTTTGCTTTCATCACCTTTTTCTTAATTTTCGCTCGGAGGCCTCCCTGTTCGTATTGCACTGTGTTAGATACGGCGCGAAGGGCCAACCTGAAAATTGTCAGTATTACTGTAGTGCTTCCCTACAATACATCGCACTGTCCAGAAGATCAGATAATACCCTTAACGTATTATGTTACTCTATGACAAACGTATCAGTATTAGCTATCATAAATCAAGTATGATGACAACATCAACACACTAGTTGTACATTTTACTGCACCGTACGCCGTGAAATTAGTGCAGTGATGTTGATACATGATGAAGTGCGCAAATGAGCCCACTCTATCTCCTTTTCAGAGTCCAGTTCACATACCAGCTTCAGAACTTGCTCTGTTCTGCGCAATTCTACAAGCAAAAACACAGTAGACAAGCGTTCAGCATAGGAAATTCACCACATATGGAGCATGACGATGGTAAAGTAGTCTCGTCCACGTAAGGAATCGAGCACTAATCATCACTTCCGAAATTATACATTTGGGTTGCTTCAAATAGTGCTCGTCTTACCATCAACCAACCGCCGTACTCGGTGTGGTATACCATCGGAAACATCGCAACACTAATTGCATTCTTTACAGTACCGTATTGCACCCAAAAAAACACTTCGTCCAGATTAATTTGATCACCGTGCTACCAAACATTCAACACCATGAGCGAGAAGACGAAACAGAGTGTCGCATATCAGGGTGAACCAGGTTGCTATAGTGAGCAAGCATCGTATCGTTTCTTCGGAGAAGACATCGAATGTGTGCCGCGCACTGCGTTCGTTGATGTGTTCAGCGCGTTGACGTCGAACCGAGCCACACGCGCAGTGTTACCCATTGAGAATGTGCTAGCAGGCACTATTCACTCTAACTTGGACCGTATCGTCGGCGCACCCTCCGTTCATATTGTTAGCGAGGTGGAAGTCAATGTGAGACATTGTTTGCTAGTCGCCGACAAGGATGCCAAGGTTGAAGTTGCTCGATCACATGAAATGGCACTTTTACAATGTGATTCCTACTTGAAGAAACACGGGATTCGTGTTGAAGTTGCCGGCGATACTGCCGGCTGAAACAGATGCGAATCTGTAGAGCGTGTTGTTTTCAAAAGCGTAGCGTTTACTTGATTCAAAGCTGGCTCAAATCTTGAAATCTCCAAATCGAATCGCCTTAAATACTGGGGGCAGTGTGCTCAAGTCTGCCCAACTTGAAAACCACATAGAAATAGGTCACGTAAAATGTGACATGTTTCACCGGCGCTGCACGTGAACTAGCTAAAACGAATACGCCTGGTGTCGCGGCGATCGCCTCGATCAGTGCTGCACGTCGATATGGTTTGCACGTAGCAGCCGAAGACATTGGGAACACAGTCGATAATTACACGCGTTTCTGGATTTTGTCCTGTGATGAACGAACAGTACCGCGTGGCCCAGCGTGTAAGACCTCGATTTCGTTCACTCGTGACTTGGAACCGAGAAAAATAGTACAAGCATTGTCCGCGTTCGCGTACCATGATATAGACCTGACGAAAATCGAGTCTCGTCACATCACCTCGTTAGGCGACGCTTTCGACCATGAGGCACACAAGGTCGCACGCTGGGGTTACATCTTCTACGTAGATTTCATCGGTTCTGTCGCGGATTAGCGTGTTGAGCTCGTCATTGAGTCGCTGAAAATGGAAACCGCGTTCTATCGTCTTCTTGGCAGTTATTAGGCCAAAAAGTGCCATCGTGATGTGCCGAGCACAGTCATCGGACAGGGATTGGCTCTGCTGTCCCTGCCGTGAACGGTATTACCGAAAGCAGTCTGTAACTTACATCATGTCTATACTGTGCGTCGTCCCCGTCACAATCAGCCTTGTTGCGCTTCTTGACATACATCTTATCATAATCCATAATAATTTGTCTAAATACACAGAAGGATGCCGATAAAAGATCTTATTCTAGTCTTAATTAGTTTTGGTTGAAAATCGTTTCTCATAGGGAGCTGAATTCAACCGGAGCGGTCAGCATTCAATGAAATTGTGACATTGGAAACCGGGATCATACATTTTTGAGTTATAAGTATAATAGCCGGCTCCAATTGTCACAAGTTCATTGAATGCCGATCGTTCTGGCTGAAATCAGTAGCCAATGAGAAACCACTTTAATCTTTTTGTCGAAAACTGACCTGTCTTTTCTTTTGTGCCAATATCTTTTTCCAGGTTAGTAAAAGCCGAATGTCGCAGTCTATGCAAGATGACGATGACCGAGTGCAGCTCTATCTAAGAAAGACATTTTCTTTCTGGGCACAGAGTCGTTCGAAAGTCTTATAAGTGCAAGAGCAAATCGTCTTCTCATCCATCGCCCATTTTCACATGTATCAAATTATTTATGAGAGAAAGAATTCAAGAGAACACTTTAGATGAACTATTCTGCGTTTGAGATCCTTTGTACTCGGCCGGCGCCACATCTTATGAGAAGCAATATTATAGGATTGAAACACAGCGCTATTGTAATTTAGCCGCAGAGACTCAGGGGTCTCGATTTAGTAATTCGAATGTCGCTCATGAAATCTGTTAACTCCCATGTCCTGTTTACTCAAAACTGGACACTTGGCATCAGAAAAAAGTAATACTGATGCTGATACTCCACACAGTAGCAAGAAGGGTATTTCAAGGATTTCTCGTTTATTGGTTATGATAGATAGGCAACGAGCTGTATTCAATGAAATTAAATTATATGTCTTATTAAATACATATCCTCTGATAGCAAGACTTGCCTTCGAAAGATTCACAAGTCAACACTTTTGTAGTTTCCAACTTTTATGCTATGTTTTCTTAGAGAAGCAGTGTACAGTCAAAGCAGAAGTGAGCGATAGACAAGGACTTCATTATTTTTTCACATGACTAATTGATTTATAATGTGGCCGTAAAATCAAAATGGACATCAATTTCGAACGTTTCAAATCCAAAAACGATCAAAATCGATGTCCATTTTGATTTATTTATTCAAAATGATACTTTATACTAGATGATTGTAATTGATTGTTTAAAATAATCGTATTCCAAGCATGAAGTTATTCAAGTCCAACTTGTAGATCAAAACTATGGTTGAAAATAATTGATATAAAATCCCACTCCTATACCATAGAAGGACCGGCAAATTTAGTCTGAAAACATTTCAAGATTAAGCTCAGCCTTACTCTTAGCAGAGGAAACGTAAAGCAAAGAAAGAAATGTCGGCACGAATATATAAGCATTTAAATCATGAACTACATGCTATTTTGGTTGAAGGTTAGGTCAAAATGTCCAGCTTGCCGTTGATACGGTTGAATTGTAATTTTGTTATGGAATAAATCAAACATTTAAGATTCTTGAACTTCTATATTCTGATGCAAGTTACTTACTTGGACCGATGGTTCATTATGGCAAATGAAACGAAGGAAATACCAGAAATCGATGTTCCTGAACGAACTTTCTATTATTTACTTCATATTAATCCTGTATCTATGGGGCATCAAGAATTTTTCCAGAAAATTTTCGTACGGTCTTTTGAAAGACTAGCAGCCAATATTCATATAAGTCGCAAGATGATGGAAACTAGGAAATTTTTTCTATTTAGGAAAGTGCTTTCTATGTACTTTATGTTTGAAAACTACGCAAAATTGTAATGAAAGCGGCGAGTCGGGTACTGAAACGTAAAAGGAAAATCTTCTGGACCATGGGCCAGGATTTCGGGTACTAATGATTCTGAATTTGTCGAAAATATCCCTGAAGTTAATGAAGCTATTTGTGAATCCCAATCTGAAGTACAGAATTCAGAACTTGAGAAAGTAATTTCATCGAAAGGTGTTACTGAAGAAGAAGATGCCATGGGATTTATTGAAAGCAGAGGAGCGCTTGCTATTATTTCATCGCTAGAAAGAAAAAACAGAAAAAGAGCTTTTCGAAGCTAGTTACTATGAATTGACAGAATCATTAGAATGATGAAAACAATTAAAACAAATGACTTCTGTGCTGGGAGCGAAAAATTTGAACTATCGCGTTACACGGCATGTATCTCTGTAACGCATTAATATACCTTCGTGTGCAGCTAAATTACCATCCTGCCTTTTTGTGGCGAGTATGAACAAGAAAATTCGCTTAATGTCATCAGCATTGGATATGATTTCATTTTAGTGATGATTAATGATTTCAATAACTTAATTGATTAAGTCACTGTAATCCCTCATGTTCAATATTATGGTATATCAAGAAAATCTAATAGATAAATCATTTTTCAGTCTTTATTAGTATATCACAAACATACAGAACTGAATTCTGAATTGGTAAGCAAAATCACGGGGAGAAAGATGGCAGGTACAAAAAAAGAAAGTGCCTGAAGAAAGCAAAACTAGGAAGCAGAGCAGAACCGCAATTGAAACAAACACATCTTAAGAAAAATTTTTCTGCATCTGGGGCACGAAATGTAACTTCAACTATGCTAAAATTACCTATAAGCGTCTTAAAACGAAGAATTCATCAAATAGACAGAAGAAAATTGGAAAAAAGCTAAACGGTTGTATCTCTCTAAATTTTATGTTTTATTTAACCTGACTAACAATTATCATGTTACTAGTTTTGCCCGAATCACTGCGCGATATTAGGCGCTTGCAAAGGTCCACAAAGCTGTTAGTTGGAAAATGTCCTGTGCCGAGGGCTGTAAGAGATGTGAATGATGAAATAAAACCAGATATGAGATGGTCAGCGGACGCTTTAGAATGCGTATACGAAGCAAGCAAAGCTTTCTTAACTCGATACCTCGAAGATGCAAACTCCGCTGCTATTCATGGTGGCAGAGCTACATTAATGCAGAAAGATATGATTTTACTTAAGAACCTGCGAATGAGGCATGGCGTTTTTCCTGGAGCATATACAGGAATAGAGAACA
>JAAUYH010085029.1_pt1 | contig 12329 bp, 11 predicted proteins | sample 7278061 | NCBI WGS metagenome assembly JAAUYH01 (sample SAMN14350203, study PRJNA611818) | marine sediment metagenome | isolation source: surface marine sediment (0.6m) | place: French Polynesia: Moorea | collected 2018-08
TACAAAATAAGCCCTAAAAGCCTTGTTTAATAAGACTTTTTGCAATTCAAGCCAGCAATTTTAATAAAAAACCGCTTTTTATTTTGTCGAATTTCTTATTATTCAAGAGGTTAGGCTAATTTTAACTATTCCCTTACTACAACCAGTCTAGAAGAGCCATTTTTTTTACTTGTTATTTGTTTATCTCTCTTCCGTGAGAAGACGTGGAGGGATGGGGCTTTTAAACGACATGCGGCAAACTATACGCCTTTGTGGGAAACCACAGGCGACAGCCCCTCATGAATCACGGTCAGAGTTTAGTAGGAAGAAGAGAATCTTGGTTTTGAACATACTTTTTGAGAGTATCAACCGTGACTCCTCCGCACGATGCAATGAAATATAAGCTAGTCCAAAAGACTTTTTGACGATAAATTGTTGATAATTTAGATTCAAATTTTCTCCACATAGTTTTAGGTTAAAGATGGTGATATAGTAGGATCGTAGCAGTACTATGGTCGAATGCTAACCTTTGAATTTAAGTTGAAAACAAATCCAGTTCAAGAGCAGTTAATTAGCGATGCCATTCGCACTGCACAATTTATCCGTAATTCCTGTTTAAGGTATTGGATTGACAGCAAAAAAGAAGATGAAATTAATCGTTTTGCTCTAAATAAATACACCAAAATATTAGCAGATAACCCTGATTTTCCTTGGGCTAAAAAACTAAATTCAATGGCTAGACAGGCAGCAGCCGAACGAACGTGGTTTGCTATATCTCGCTTTTTTGATAACTGTAAGAAAGGAATAAAAGGAAAAAAAGGATATCCTTGTTTTAAGAAAAATTCACGCTCTGTAGAATACAAAACTACAGGTTGGTCATTATCAGATGATAGAAAATATCTGACGATGACTGACAAATTTAAGATCGGCAAAATGAAATTAATTGGCAGTCGTGACTTACATTTCTACGACCAAAAATCAATTAAAAGAGTGAGGCTGATTAGGCGTGCTGATGGTTTCTACGCTCAATTCTGTATTGATGTAGCCCGAAACGAGAAAAGGAAATCTACGGGTAAAAATATTGGCATAGATTTAGGATTAAAACATTTCTATACCGATTCAAATAATAATAAAGTAGATAATCCTAGATTTCTCAGAAAGTCCTTAGTTAAATTAATTAGATTTCTTTACAAATCTATTTCAGATCAGAAATAAGGGATTAAACTCAATCAAGTTGGAAAATGTCAGTTTTGATCGAAAATGAAATATGGTCAATCTAGTAGATTATGTTCTTATTCAAATCCAAAATTAACTTTTGGTTGTTTCTCAGTATTGCTGTTGCTGTCTTGTTTAGTTTCAGCGGCTTAAAATTGGCATTTGCCTCTGCTTATACTGTTCAAGATGATGCCAGACAACATGTATTTTGGATGCAGCGTTTTGTTGATGGGAATTTGTTTTCTGATGATTTGATCGCTGATTATTTTAGTTCGATCGCCCCCTTGGGTTATAAAGTTTTATATTGGCTGGCAAATGGCTTAGGCTTAGAACCTTGGTTGTTTAATAAAATCTTACCAGTCTTGCTCGGCGCGATCGCCACAATTTATCTATTTTTAGTTGCCATAGAAATTTTCCCCGTTCCTTTTGCTGCTTTTATTGCCGCACTTCTGTTTAACCAAAATCTCTGGATGCTAGACGATCTGGTTTCGGGTACGCCGAGAGCTTTTTTTAATCCTTTGTTTTTGGCGTTTATTTATTATTTATTAAGGCAAAATTTACTATTGTGTTTGCTGGCAATTGTTTTCCAGGGTTTGTTTTATCCCCAGGTGGTGTTAATTTCTGGGGCAATTTTAGCGATTAGATGCTTGACTATCCGTAATGAACGATCTTTTTGCTCGCTCGGGTTAATATTATCTGTGGGTATACTGGCTATTTACGCCCTGCAAACATCGGCTTTTGGGGATGTAATTACTGTTGAGCAAGCTAAACGATTACCAGAATTTTTAGCTGTTGGCAGGAATGCTTTTTTTTTAGATAGTCCCCTGGCTTTTTGGCTTTACGGACAAAGGAGTGGTTTTTTTCCCCGCGAGTGGCAATATGTTTTGTTGTGTTCTTTTGGCTTGTGTTTACCAATTTTAAAGTTGTATCCCCGTCATTTTCCTTTAGTTAATTATATTGGGGCAAAAGCGAAGATTATCTGGCAAATATTATTAGCTAGTTTATTATTATTCACTTTAGCTCATTTATTTTTATTTAAACTTCATCTACCCAGTCGCTATAGTCAACATACCTTGAGAATTTTAATCGCTCTAGTTGACGGAATGGCGATCGCCGTTATCTTCCAGGCAATTAGCAACAGATTTACTCAGCATCAAAAAATACTCCGACCATTACTAGCTTTAATTATAATTACCGTCCTCTTATATCCCACCTATGCTGTGCAAGCCTATCCTTATCGTCTGGGATATAAAACAGGAAAAACTCCAGAACTATATCAATTTTTGCAACAACAGCCCAAAAATGTCTTAATCGCCTCCTTAAGTACAGAAGCAGATTTTATACCCAGTTTGGCACAGCGTCGGGTATTAGTCGCCGCCGAATATAGTATTCCCTATCACCTGGGATATTATGAGCAAATTCGTCAACGAACTAGAGATTTAATTCAGGCACAGTATAGTTCAAACCCAAAAACCTTAACTGATTTTATTCAACAATACGACATCGATTTATGGCTAGTAGATCGAGATGCTTTTACAGCTGATTATCTGCAAAATAATATCTGGTTAAGGCAGTTTCAGCCCGAAATCAAACAGGCGATCGCCAACTTAACTGATAACCCTGCAATTATTTTAAACAAGAATTTAGACCATTGTTCCATATTTTCAACACAAAATTCAATTTTGGTAGATGCTCAATGTTTGCAAAGTAGCAAGTAGCAGTAATTATTTCAGCGTCGCTCATCTCAATCCGACTATCCTCATGATGTCCTAGTGCTTTGAGTAAATCATCAGTGATGGCATAAATAGCTATAATTTCATCAAGCATTTTGTCACTCTCCTAGCTTTATGGCCTCACGGAGAGATTTTCTTATTTTCCGTTTCTCTTTTTCAATAACTAGCACAGCGCGGCGGAAATAACCCACCAGTGACAAAATATTCAAAGCCTTACCAATCAATACTTCTGACTTCTGACTTCCGCGTAGCGGCACTAGAAACTTGGGTTAATATAGAGTGATTGAGCAAATTTCAATAGATGGTATTGCCTCTGGTGGGGGAAGTATACACTGTGCAACACAGCAAGAACCAAAAGTCTAACAACATTATCTAGAGCGCACTATCTTGGATATTGCCAGCAGTATCTGGAAAATAAAGTATATCCAAGCCTACTGTAGCATCTATCGTCTGAGAACCTCCTATTATAGGAGTTGCAGCCGAAAAAGCTTGAACATCGGCTGTAGCAAGCAATGGTTTTGGGGGTGGTATTTCAGCCTCTATGATATCAATTTCGATAATCTCTCCAGGGATTAACTCCAACTCCTTAAATACCTCATTCGCCTGAATTTCGGCATCTTGGACTGCTTGCCTGATTGCCTGGAGGCGTGCCTTTTCTAAGTCGGTATCCGAGGCTATGAAGCTGATATTCTCTATTAAGTTTGCGCCAGCTTGGACAGCCCTGTCAATTGCAGCTCCCGCCTCATCTGTTGGTAACTGAAACTGAAGTGTGTTGCGCCCTTTAAAGCCGATTCGCTCCCGAGTATCATCTGTAAATTTAAAGACGGGTTCTAGTCGAATCTCTGTAGTTTCGAGTTCCAGTGCTCCAACCTCTTTCAGTTCCTTGATTACCGCATCTGAAAGTCGTGCAACTTCTTTTTGGACTTCTGCGGCTGTTTCTTTCTCTACTTCAACGCCCAATTCCACTTGAGTTAGATCGGTCGGAACTGTGACCTTCCCTCGACCAGTAACCTCCAATATCTGTCGATGGTCTATCTCAGCCAAATTTTTGCTACCTGTTAGGGAATCGCTACTCGCGATGGCGAGAGAATCTACACTATTTAAACCTGTAAGGGTATCAAGGGAATCAAGTGTATTGTCAGCCATAAGTTTTGGATACTCAGTTAGAATATATAGTCATTTATCTAGTCATTCCAATTAGTTTCCGTATGCTCATAAATCGTACTAAAATCGATAATCTTCGTAGGGTCGATCTGCGGTTCACCCTTACATAATCGCATGTTTTTTATTGGTAATGACTATAGAAGTTCCTAGTTCACTTCTAATCTTATCAATTTATGCTGGAAAAATGTCAAAGAATAATTTTAACGTAATGTCGCGAGAATTCCCTATCTTCTTATAAGTTAGGGACGGGCGGTATAAACATGAGGGCGCAACTGCCGAGGTCTCCTCGGCAGCTTGTGTCGCCCGTCTGAGGTTTCCTCAGATGACACGCCCTCATGAATCGCGATCGACAATAAACCGCGCGGCGACATTATTTTTTTTCTATCTTGTTCTATCATTTTATGATATTATGATAGATATGATTAGACAAGCTCAAAAAGTACGAATTTATCCAACTGACCAACAAAAACAGCAACTAGCAGGTGCTATGGGCTGTTGTCGCTGGTGGTGGAATTATGCACTCAATAAAAGCATTGAAACCTACAAAGAGACTGGCAAAGGTTTATCTCGGAGCGGATTAAATGCTTTGCTGCCTAATCTAAAAAAAGAACATGAGTGGTTGAAAACAGAGGTTTATTCTCAATCTCTGCAACAAACATCACTTAATTTATCTCGTGCTTTTATCAATTTCTTTGAAAAACGAGCTAGATTTCCTAGATTCAAATCCAAGCATGGTAAACAATCTGTTGGTTTTCCTCAATCAGTAAAGATTGAAGATGATTGGATTAAACTACCTAAAATTGGATTGGTCAAAGCAGTATTTGACCGCAGATATGCAGGAAAAATCAAAACTGTAACTATCAGCTTTGATAGTACAGAAAGATATTTTGCCAGCATTATCTATGAAGTTGAAGCCTGTTTTATCTCTAGGAATGAAAGCAAAATTTTAGGAATCGATCTTGGAGTTAAGGACTTTGCTATAGTCAATGACGGGAGCAAAACAAGTAAATATGCAAATCCAAGACATATTAAAAAGCACGAGAAAAACTTAGCTAGAAAACAAAAAAAATTAGCTCGTAAACAACTCGGAAGTAAATCGAGACAAAAAGCCAAAAAATTAGTCGCTAAGATTCATGCACGCCTTAGCAATTCCCGTCAGGATTTTTTGCATAAACTAAGTAGAAAACTGACAGACGAAAGCAAAGTTGTTGTGGTAGAAAACCTCACGAGCGCGATTCTTCAAGGCGAGGAAACCTCGCCGAATCTCGCGCTCAATGTAAGGGGATTAGTGCGTAATCATAAATTAGCTAAAGCTATATCTGATTGTGGATGGGGGATGTTTGTAAATTTCTTGAGTTATAAACTTGAACGTGAAGGCAAAAAGTTCATAGAAATTGATAGATATTTCCCTAGTTCCCATATCTGTCCTGATTGTCTAACTCAACAACCCAAAATGGATTTGAGCGTTAGAGAATGGACTTGTATCAATAAAGCTTGCAGTAAAACTCATTGTCGCGATGAGGCAGCAAGCCGAAACATCAGAGCAGAAGGAATCAGAATTCTACAGGTCGCGTCGCCTGAATTTATTTTCGGCGTTTATGACGACCGTAAGGCGGATGGAATAGCCGTCTCTGCTAGTCGAGGGAGTATAAGACCCGACCGAGGACGAAAGCCCAAGGTAAGGCAGCACCCAGCGAAGTTAGAAACCCTAACTTTTTAGCGTCAGCGTAAGTTAGGGTAGTTCATGTGCTATATTTAGGATAGCAGGATAGTTTAAAGTACTACGCAGATTAAATCCTGCCACTACATTTTATAATCTTGCCGCCACATTACTCTACAGAGGTGAGAATGATGTTGAAAGATAAATATCCATTAGAAGATTTTGATTTGGTTGAAGAACTTAACAACCAAGTCGCAGAAGCAATCAGTGGGGGGGTGCTTTTACAATCAAGCGGAAAACTCACTTTTCTACGTGTCCATGATGTAGGTACGGGCTGGGGTCCACCGAGCGATTTCATTGATGTCGAAGTTGTCATCAGACTCGACAGTCGGGGAGACGAAGCTTTTGGTTTCCAGCTCCGTAACGATCAAAATCTCCCAGCTCGCCAAGGCATGCTCGATCTGCTACGAGATGCCTTTAGTCAGAACTCGAAGGTGACTATCGACTACGATATCGATCCTGGCAAGAAAAATGGTATTATCATCCGAACGGCTCTTGCAAAATAGCCGACGCAGGAAAGGGAATTAGAGCAGTGCAAAAAGCTGCTTGACTAGATAAGCCTTGTCATCAAGAAGCAATGTCCTGTTAAGGAGGTAGATGCTATTTTGACCTCTTAACCTGACGCGATCGAGGGTTTTTAGCACGAAGGTTTTTTAACATCGTGCTAAAAGATTTGAATTAGAACTATTGACCTTCAAATTTAACATTCCAAGTTTCCAAGGTAGTGCCAGTGGTTTGTTCTAGTCTAGTTAGGGCATTGAGATAGGCAATGACAGCATTGAGTTCTCGATTAGCGGCATTAACCAAATCCTCCTCAAATCTAATAACATCGATAATACTACCCCTCCCTAGTCTCAGCTTCTCTCGTTCGTTCTCTAGCTGTTGTTGAGATAGTTGTGTTGCTTGTTTAGCTTGTTCTACTTCTGTTAGTCTAAAATTAACCTCTCGAATACTGTTTTGTACTTCAATTTCTAGAGTTGCCTGAGATTCTGCTAAAGTATTCCGATTTTGTTGCAAGAGTATTTGACTTCTGATTACTTCTCGTTCTAATCTCAGGTCGCCAAAAAATTCGCGGTTTAAATTCAGACTGCTGCTAAACTCTGAGCTATCTTCGCTAATGCTATTTAAGTTATTATCGTAACTAACATTTAAGTCCAAATCCCATCGTTTGTTGTCTTCTGCTAGGGATAAATTTAATTGGGCAATTTCTATATCTAGGGATGTATTTAAATAATTAGGGTTATTAGTAAAAGCTAACTGTAAAATTTCCGTGGCAGATGGTAAAGCGGGTTTGACGACTTGGGGAATTTCCAAGGCAATTAGTTCTAAATTTTGTTTAAGATCTAAAGTCTGCAGTAACTGGAGTTGTGCTTCTTGGAGACGATTTTGTGCAGCCAGCAGATCTACTCGTCGGTTAGCTACTGCTGTTTGGTTGGGAATTAAATCTACCCTAGCTTGCCGACCAGCATCAATAAACGCTTCAGTAATCTCCAGTTGTCGTTGAGCACTTGCCAGGGCTTGCTGTTGTATTTTTAGTGCCTCCTGAGCTTGAACTAATGCCCGATAGTCGATTACAGCATTGGTAATAGTATCAATCAGAGTTGACTTGAGTTGTAAGAGATTTTGCTGTTCCTCAAGCCTGGCTATCTTAATAGAAGCTTTGTTGATATTAGAGCCAAATCTGCGTAGAAGAGGTTGATTAAAGCTAACTGAAAAATTCTGTCTCAAAGACTCTTCAGAGCTATTAGAGAAATTCTGAATTTGACCCGCACCTGTCAAATCCATGTTTATTTCAGCACCAGTAGGAATAGTGACCGAAACCGTTGTCCCCAATTCTAGCTCCTCTGTATTGCTAGAGATTCCCACCTCATCGCGGCGGAAAGAAACTCGAACTTGAGGGATTAACTCTGGGACAAATTTATCTTCTTCCTGTGCCAAGTTTTCGCGGTCGATAATGCGCTGAAGATAAGCATTTTTAAGAGTTCTGCTATTCTGCAAAGCTAAAACTACTGCATCTTTGAGCTTTAATTTTAGCTGTTGCCGCTGTTGTTGCTCTCTGCTGGGAGAAATCAATTGTTGAGGTTGTTCTGCGATTGACGAGGACAGGGTTCTGGTAGGGGAGCCGTCGGTAGGATGAGGACGCGTGGCTGAGGACGCGATATCTGAATCGAATTCAGATATTCTAGCCGTCCGTTCCCGTCTAGGGATGCCTTTATGTCGCCCGCGACGTATTGGTTCTAGAACGTGAGATGTCCGTTTTGCCACCTCGCGGAGCGAGCTCGCCGTTTGAGAAATTGTTTCCTTGGCATTTTGGTTTTTTGTTATTGCGGCTTCTACTGTTTTGGACAGAAAGAGAGTGAAAGCAAGGCTGAACAATCCAACTGTGGTTAAATATCCCAATGGCAATTTTATGACCAAGAAAGATGAACTATTGTTGGGCGACAACCACATACTGTTGTTTGAATCTCGCTGCATGGTAGTTTTTTGGCTAATTTACCATTGACTTGTCAAGCTTCAAGAAATTTACTGCGATCGCAAGGCTTGGACTGGATCTAATTTACTTCCATGACGAGCAGGGAAAAAAGCTGCTCCCGCCCCTGTCACTAAAGCCGAACCGATGGCTACGGTTGCGGTCGTGCCGCTAAATTGATAGGGTAGCTCGAAGAGGTCGGCTACAACAACTGTAATTCCGTGTACTGTGGCGATAGCGATTACTCCTCCAAACAGACTAAGGAGGACTGCTTCCCCAATAAACTGTAACATGATATCTAGTTGAGTCGCTCCCAAAGCTCGTCGCAGACCAATCTCTGGAGTCCTTTCTGTTACCGAAGCAATGGTGATATTGGTAATGCCAACCCCGCCCACCAAGAGAGCGATTGAACCCAGTAGAAGCAGAACTACTGAAATTCTGTTGAGCAGTCTTTCCCTAAATTTTATATCTGCAATGTTACTACCCTGCCAAAACTTCAGCCCCCCAAAACGTTCTTCTAGAATTTTTACTGCTCGATCGCCTAAAGTTTCTAAGTCTTGGGGATTAGTCGGACGCAAAGAAATTGTTTGAATAGTTTCTCGACCTTCCAGGGCGTTGTGCAGGGTTATGGGCATTAAGATCAGACCTTTGGGTTGCTCTTCTAGCAATTGTCTGTGCTCTGTCACCCCCACCACAAAATAGGGTCTACCTTCAGCATAAATACGTTGACCGAGGGGATTTTCATCCTTAAACAATTTCTGCTGGATTAGTCGATCTATAACTACTACAGGACGATATTGCTGAAAGTCTACTGGACTGAAGAATCTGCCTTTAATTAATGTCCTTCCTGTAGTTGCCAAAAATTCTTGAGAAACAGCCCTAAGCTCGGCATTAGTCTCGCGATCGCGATACCAGATTGAACCTTGAGAACTAACAGGTGTATCGGTACTGATAGCTTGCAAACCCCCTAATCTGGCTCGTAAAAACTCTAAATCTGCCAGTTTGAGTTCGGCAAGTTGACTGGTTACGGGGTTAAAAGTAGGATAAATTTTGATTTGGGGTACTTCCCTTTGTGCCATGTCTCTGACAATTATCGCCCGACCAATGTAATACACCTGTAAAGGGGCACTGATTGCTACTACACCCATAAATACTCCTAGAGTGCTGAGAGCAGATCTAAACACTTTGCCACGCAGAGACACATAAACGAGATTGAGCAAGTCAAATGGAGAAATACTCATGAGAATTCACAATACCTAATTTTGACTTTGTTGGACTGCCATACCTGGTTTGAGGGAGGAATTTTCTAGAGGCAGTATTACTCGATCGCCTGGTTGTAGACCTGATTCAACTGCTGTAGTGGTTATCCCCTCCATTCCCAAGGTAACAGTTTGTTTCTGTGCCTTACCTTCTTCATCTTGAAGCCAGACAAAAGCACCTGTTGGGGTGCGCTGGATTGTCTGTGTCGGCAAAACGATCGTATCTTGATGCTGTTCTAAAATAATATCAACACTAACTTGGCTGCCTGGAATTAGCTTGTCACTGGGATGGTCTAACTTCACCACTGCTGCAACAGTAGCTTGATTTAGGCTATCTGCTCTTTTGGCTATCAGCGACAAGGACTCCACCTGTCCTGTAAAGATTTGTGGTGAAGTGCCAATGACACTAATACGGGCTGGTAGACCCACTTGCACTTTGCGAGCATTAAGGATCGATAGTTCTAGTTTGACTAACTCTTGCTGGGGATTGCCAATGGTTAGTAAAGTATCTCCCCGTTCCACTACATCTCCTCTTTGTACTGCCACTTCTAGTACTTTGCTATCTCCAGGGGCAACAACCACATTTTGCTGTAATTGTTCCTGTAATTTCTGACCCTGAAGCTCCAGGAGTTGTAACTGAAGCCTAGTTCGACGGACTTCTTGTTTGGCTTCGGCTAAGGTAGCTTGAGCATTGGTCACTCTGTCTATTTGATTTTGCAGCTCATCTTCGGAAATAAATCCTCTCTCAAACAGCTTGCGGTCTGCTTGCAGTTTTTTTTGCACCACAGCTAAAGCTGCTTTTTCTTTGGCAACTCTCTGACGGTTACTTTCTACGTCTAGGTTAGCTTCCTGAAGCTTCAATTGATACTCGTTCCAGCTATTTTCTTGTTGAGAGCCTTCGAGGAGTACCAGTTGTTGACCCGCTTTAAGGCGATCGCCTGCTTTGACCAACACCTTAGCCACAGTTCCTTCCACAGCAGCTTTCAGGGGCTGTTGTTCTGCCAATTCTACAGTTCCGCTTTCATTAATAATGTCTTCAACTGTGCCTTGGCTTACCTCGATCAGGCTTACGGGTAAAGGTTGTGAGATCGAAGTGAACAGGCGATTGTAAAGCAGCAAACCTCCAAAACTTACTGCTCCTAAGACTGCTGCCCAAGCTATCCAAGCATGGGCAACTTTCGAGGCATTCCGCGTACTCTTTTTGGTCATTGCTGCTGTTTTCACAGTCGGTAGATGCTAGCTCGATGAAGACAAGAACTACGCTTTAATTTTATTTTACTAGGCTTAGCAGCTTAGGATTACTGTTACTAACAAAATTGATATTGGCAATAACTCTAAGATCTCCTTGTCCTGAAACCAACTTGTCCTACAGCCAAGGCTCTAGCTTGATTTGCATTAGCAATAGCTGAAGCTAAAACTTTTACCGAACCAGCATCTGCTGCTGCTAAAGCCTCTACTCCTTCACCCATAAACGATATTGCTTGAGCTATGGCTACAGCGACAGCATAATTATCTCCTCGCTCTGCTGAACTTTCAGCTCTTGCCATTGATATGCTAGCTTCTTGAAGTTTGGCTAAAACTAGATGGGCTACTTCTGCTGGAATTTCTTTCCTGATAGCTACTGTTTTAACTCTAACTATTGAGCGATTCAATGCTTGTACGGCAACAGCAACAGCAAAACTTACGGATAGTGCTTCATCAGCAACAATAAGCTCGGACTGATTCACTGGCTCTGCTCGGACAAATTCTTGATTATTGGCTGAAAATGCTAATGCCTGACCTGAAAAAACCAACAACGACCCCATAATGAAGGCTGTGGCTTGATTAAAAATATTTTTTGTCATCTTCATCGCCTCCGACTTAAAAAATTGAGAGGGTGCTGAAGATCTTTGTGTGCAACTAAATCATAGACGCACCCTCCCTCTATGAAGATCGAGCCTCCTTTATTTTTAAAATTTAGTCTGAGATGTCATTATCTCTGCCAAGATTTTGCTTGCTAATTACCCAGCTACACTTATAGCTACAGCTTTAGCTGTTCCAGTTACCGATTTTGCTTCAGCAATAGATTTGGCTACAGATTTTCCGTCTTCACTAAAAGCAAAGGATTGAGCTACAGCTTCAGCACTACCAAATAGTGATTCTGCTGCGGCTACAGATTGAGCAATTGCTGCTGCACCTCCTTTTGTTAAAGCAGTAGATTGAGCATCGGCTTTAGCATCACCTAGAATACTTGAAGCGATTGCTAGTGTCCGAGCGATAGCAACTTTCCCTGCATCAGGTATAGATGAGGCTAGAGCAACGGCTTCAGCTTTCTCTGTTACACTTTCAGCTACGGCAATGGACTCAGCTAGAGCAACTTGTTTGTGTCGCCTTACTTTTTTACCGTGGGAATGATGCATAGCAATCAGAAGTTCGGAGTTACCTACTACTCCTGTATCTTCTCCAGTTTTCATATCTTTGCCATTTTCAGGCGAGAATGCTAATGTTTGACCTGAAAAAATCATCAAAGAACCAACCGCTACAGCAGCTGCTTTACGAAATAGTCTGTTTTTCATTTTTTTTGTCTCCTTTGTGTCTTTAAATCCCACAAGACACTCAGACACCTAAGTTATTAGATGCCGATTATCATGTATCCAGGAAATTTGTAAATTTGCTTAAAGCTTAAAAAGCTTAATTTTCCTGAAGTGAGAATAATTCTAGAGAAATCCAATCAAATTCTGTTGCTAAAAATTTTAGCTACACTCTCACTTATCCTCACAGTCTCGCTTAATACACTTTGTTCATATCCA
>JAAUYH010234277.1_pt1 | contig 12328 bp, 10 predicted proteins | sample 7278061 | NCBI WGS metagenome assembly JAAUYH01 (sample SAMN14350203, study PRJNA611818) | marine sediment metagenome | isolation source: surface marine sediment (0.6m) | place: French Polynesia: Moorea | collected 2018-08
AGCGACAGAATTGCCATGATGGTGCGTCAAGTGCGAGAAATTGAGTTTATCGTCACTGACACTGAATCCGAAGCTTTAGCCTTAGAAGCCAATCTAATTAAACAGCACCAACCCTATTACAATGTGCTGTTGAAAGATGATAAGAAATATCCCTATGTTTGCATAACTTGGTCAGAAGATTATCCCCGCATCTTTATTACCCGTAAGAGAAAACTCGGTCAAGCCCAAGATCGCTATTATGGCCCTTATGTAGATACTCGCCTGCTACGCTACACGCTTCATATTATTAGACGGGCTTTTCCCCTGCGGCAACGTCGTCAACCGCTGTTTAAAAATCGCCCTTGTCTTAACTATGACATGGGAAAATGTCCAGGAGTTTGTCAAAATTTGATTACTCCTGAAGAATATCGCCAAACGATGCAAAAAGTTGCGATGGTGTTTCAAGGAAGAACCGATGAATTAGTAAAAACCTTACAAGTCCAGATGTTAAAAGCTTCTGAAGATTTGGAATTTGAGAAAGCAGCTCAATTACGCGATCGCATTCAAGCTCTATATCAATTAAATGCCGATCAAAAAGTCTCTCTTCCCGACGATACCATATCCCGAGATGCGATCGCCTTAGCCGCCGATGCGAACCATTGTTGCATTCAGTTATTTCAAATTCGCGCTGGAAAATTAGTAGGCAGACTCGGTTTCTTTGCTGATTCCCAATCAGGTACCCCGGGAGATATTTTACAGAAAGTTCTCGAATCCCATTATCAAAAAGTAGACGCGGTAGAAATTCCCACCGAAATTATTGTGCAACATCAATTACCAGAAGGAGAAATTTTAACTGAATGGTTAACGCAACAGAAAGGGAAGAAAGTAAATTTAGTCATTCCCCAAAGACAAATTAAAGCTGAATTAATCGAAATGGTAGAAAAAAATGCCAAATATGAATTAGCGAGAACCCAAAGATTCAGCGATCTTAATAATCAATCTTTACAAGATTTAGCCGCAATTCTCGACTTAGCTGAAATCCCAAAACGTATTGAAGGTTATGATATTTCTCATATCCAAGGTTCTAATGCTGTGGCTTCCCAAGTTGTCTTTATTGATGGAGTTGCGGCCAACCAACATTATCGCCATTATAAAATTAAAAATCCCACCGTCACGATTGGTCATTCTGATGATTTTGCCAGCATGGCAGAAGTGATACAACGCAGATTTAAAAAATACGTAACTCAAACAAAAAACCACAATACAATTTCATCTCCATTATTCAAAGATCAGGACTTTCCTGACCTAGTAATGATTGATGGCGGCAAAGGTCAATTATCTGCGGTAGTTAATGTTTTACAAGAAATGAATTTATTAGATCTGGTAAAAGTAGTCAGTCTGGCAAAAAAAAGAGAAGAAATATTTTTACCAAGAGAGTCCAAACCTTTAGCTACAGATGCTGAACAACCAGGAGTTCAACTATTAAGAAGAGTTCGCGATGAAGCCCATCGTTTTGCTGTTAGTTTTCACCGTCAACAAAGATTAAAAAATAGCAGAAGAAGCCGTCTCGAAGAGATTCCTGGCTTAGGCTTTCAACGACAAAAACAATTACTCGCTCATTTTCATTCTATTGATTATATCCGTGAGGCTTCTCCTCAGCAGTTAACCGAAGTATCAGGAATTGGTAATAGTTTGGCAGCAGAAATTTATAATTTTTTTCATCCTCAGAAATCTTAGTTTAACTTTCTTTCCGTTGTAGGAAATGGCGTTTGCGCTTGTCGGCTTGCGACCACCGTGAAACCTCATCTAAAACTTGAATGGCAAATTGGCAAGACTTACTAGAGCCAATATAAGACAATGGCTCCCAAATTAGGCAATTTGCAGTCTAATCCTTACTGAAACAAACAAAGAGGTCAAAAAAATATGGCGAGCAAGCGTCTCAAAATTGAGAACCTGGAACATCTAAATGAACTAAACGCTGAGGAAGTTTCCCTCCTCCAAGGGGGTGAAACAACATTGACATCACTTGAGCCTTCTAGAGAACCAGACAGACTAATTTATGTAGATCCCGACAATCCTAAACCTTATCCATTGCCCGTATGGCCGCCTTATCCATGCAAACATCATCGTGTTAAAGGCAAAGATGGAGCAGTCTTACTCCATTACTGTCCTGTCATACTCTAACCTTCTTTAGAGATTAAAAAATTATGGTGAACAGATAAAAGATATCCTACACTGGCCGCAAGCGTTAAACTGTAGGCCTCTTGGGGTTCCCCAAGCAGCCCCAGGAAATTAACCAAGCTTTATCGTCCGTGATGCACCCCAGACGATAAACAATACAACAATGTTCATTTCTTTATCGAGCGAGGATTCTAGTCGATGATCCAAGATACAATTCCTCATATCAAGGAAAGCCCTGTAGTAAGCTTAACCTCAAATTTAGAGCCAGAGCTTGATCATCAGGACGTTCCTGGGATAGCTACGTCAAGCCAACCAATACAGCGTCCTCGGTTGGCCTGTAAGATGAATATCTATAGTGATCAGATTATTCTTTCTCAGGATGATCGAGATTTTTATTTTCCAATTAACGGTCAATCAGGAGAAGCCTTACAGCAACTTTTTTCAATGATGGACGGAACTAGGAGTCTGAGTGAACTCCAACAGATGTTCTCTCCTAATGACGCCGCAGTGCTCAATACCATTGTGCGCAACTTGGACGAGCAGGGGTTGCTTGATGATCTTGCTCAGTTGAGAGTTGATTCAGGTATCGATACTCTGTTGGAATTAGAGACTTTAACCCATGAATTGCTAGATCAGAGCTTTGAGGAAAATCCGTTCTGGAAATTAATCAAGTCAACAGCAACTGAACTGCCAATTCAAGTTTTATATGGCTTTGCGATCGAGAATTATCACTTTTTCTCCCGCAAGTATTGTTTTCAATCGCCAGTGCTTAGCTTCGGAGGTTCTATAAAAGTTCGACAATTGCTCAATGAACTCTATCATCAAGAATATGGGCAAGACAAGCTAATGATAGCAGCACTTAACACCATTGGTATTGATCATGAAGAACTCATGGATACAATGGCACTTCCAGAAACTATAGCGATGTGTAATGGTTTGGCATTTTGGGCCAACTTTGAGCCACTTTTTTTCCTTAGTACTATGGGAGTTTTGGGGGCAAGAATTTACAAAAATTTTGAGCTCTATCTTGCAGCCTGTGAGCGACTTAAACTAGACTCTCGCTTTATTTACCCGATCAGAAAACTGGTCAACACTAACCTAAAAGGTGAACAAAAAAACTTAACCCGTCGCATTTTTCAAGAAATCCCTCACATCGACCGAGAAACAAGACAGCGGTTCAGGAGACAAACGTACCTCTTTATTGAAATGTATAACAATTTTCATACAGCTATCAGTCACTACTACTCGTCCGCTCCTCATTTACTGCGACGAGTTTCGGCAATTTAAAAAATGTGAGGGAGGATATCCAATTATGTCATTGACAAAGGTTTTATGCCAACGACCACTGTTTAAAGATGGAGTAATTTTAAAATTTAAGGACGCTGGTGTTGAAATTCGCCATCGCAACCAAGGGTGCTTTATTAATGTTCCGTTGGAAGACCAACAGGAAGTAGGTCAACTGTTAAGAATGTTACAAAGCGGCAGTATGTCGTCGGAGCAATTAGCTCAAGCATTTCCAGGAATTCGAGATCAGCTCTCAGAACTGCTTGCCGAATTTGCTCGCCGGGGTCTGCTAACCGAAAACCAAAAAGAAATGCCATCCTCTGGGGTGACTGGACGCCAGTTCTACCGAGAACTAGGCCGATTCTTGGCGCGCTTCAAGAAGCGATTGCCTCCTTCCCCCTTCTGGCAGAAGATGGCGGATGGGACAATATCCAGAAATCAGTTAATTGGCTATGCTTTGGAATCCTACCATGTCACCCATCTCTGTCCTAGATTGTTAGCTCCGTCCTTAGCCAATTACGAATCACTGACGACGCAAAAACTCCTCCAGGAATTCTTGGTCTCTGAGTTACACCACGACCGTTTGATTGAAAACTCTTTGAATAGTGTGGGAATCGAGAAAGAGCAACTCCAACAAATGCAACCGCTACCCATGACCTTTGCAGTCTGCTCTACCCTAGGAGTTTTGGCTTTGCAGCATCCTCTAAATTTTAAAGCTGCACTCATGCTATTTGAGGAAGATGACAAGAAGTTCCATGAGTTGTTTAAACAGCGGTGTCAAGCAGAGAAGTTACCATCGGAATTCTATCAACCTATCCTGCTGCATGCTCACATCAATGATGAGGGAGCACACGAACAAATCACAGAAGTTCTGCTGGCAGAGATACCCTATGTATCACCGGAAGAACAAGTGGCGGTGAAGAAGAGCCTGGGAATTTTAATGGAGTCGATGGTGCTCCGGACTCACGAGATCATTGATTACTATGGCAACCCAAATAACATCATTCCTCGTTGTTTTACTGGCTCGTGAGATATAGCTAACTCAGGAGATTATGTTAAGTAATGAGCAATAGAAGTAACCAGGGACAGCAGGGGAAACTTCGGCATGAGGGGAAGATGTTTTCCGAGATCTATTACTAAAATCAAACTTGATGATCTAGTAAGTATCGTTTCACATCAAACGTAGTTTATTTGCCAAAAACTTCACCCTCAATTCCTTTCCACCATTCTCCTAATTTCATTAAATCGTCATGAATATCTTGTACTTTTGACAAATATTCGTGCTTTGGAATATTATCTTTTTGTTCTTCTAATTTTTTAAGTCTTAGCTGTAATAAGAGCCAAGGCTTAGACATTCCATTGGTAGCTTCGATATATTGTGCTAGTTCTTTACTATCCATTGTGATTAGAGAATAAGCTAGATGATAAAGTAGTTGATTAGAAAAGTAAAAATAGAGAAAGCTAATAACTGATAGCTGTTAAAACCTATTTACATTCTGTCGATAATTGAAAATAGAATATCCATTCCAGTCAGTGCTTCCCAACCAAAAAGTCCCAATAAAACGACATTGATACTGATATGTGTTACACGCGCTAGATTATTGCCTCTTTGCATATAAGGCACTAATGCTGTAGCGATCGCGATCGCACTCATCATGGCTAAACCAACTACCAAATGTGCTGTAACAAATAGCTTACCATTATTAATATAAGTCACTGCCATCCCCGTAACAGTACCGATAACCATCAATGCTAGGATAACTGAGCCGATCTCATGATGTTTAAACCCAAATTTCTTCTTCACTAATGTTTTGCGGGTTTCCTTATCAGCGGTACGGGTACGACGACTTTGAATTCCTAGATACAAAGCGTAGATAAATAAGCCGAATAATACCCACATAAATATCGGATGGGCAAACTGTGACCAAACTTTTACGATCTCGGGTATTTCAAAAGCCATAGCAGTGTTATTCCCTAATTAGTTACAATCCTTTATAAAACTTAACATAACATTTTGAGCAAGATAATTCCAGCTTTTTCTGGGAATAGAGAGAAAGCTGGGGAAATGGAGAAGATGAGGCAGTTCTCTATTAACTATTACCTGCTACCTTTATCACTTAGACGAGTCAGATATCTAGTTAATAAGCCGCCCAATAAAGCGATCGCCGCCAATCCAAGGATTACTGATGCCAAACCAAAATGAGCTTCAGCTTCGGCTGCTAGTACCAAAGGTAAAGATAGGGCAATATTAACGGCATTATTTTGTAAACCAAAGACCTTACCTCGCATATCGGGAGGAGTTTCTAACTGAATAGTAGTCTGCATGGGAACCCCAATCAAAGCGGCAAATACTCCCATAAAAACGCACATAACTAACGCTAGCCAAAGATTGACCGTGGCAGAGGATAAACCGACCAGGGAACCTGCCATGCCAACTGAACCCCAAAAACTTAGTTGGGCATTGGAAAATCGTTGTCCTAAATTGCCGATCACAGCAGCACTAGCACCCATACCTATTCCCGTAGTTGCTAAAAGAATACCAAATTCATCAGCCTCGATTTCGGGGATTTTATCTGCCAAACTGACTGCTAGCACTACCAAAGCAGCAAAGATAGAGAACAGAATAATTAACTGAATCAGAGCATTACGAACTCGAAGATTGGTTTTTAAATATTGAATTCCCTCGCCAATATCTTGCAAGGGGTGGGAATTTTCAGGGTTGGGCGAACCTCGATCGTGATCTATCTTGAGTCCCATTAAAATGATTCCTGCGATCGCATAAGCGCCACCAACTAAAATTTCTTTACCAATATCTTCGGCGAAACCCCAACTCCCGACAAGATGATCGGCTAAATCTAATAATGGCTCTCCTAGAGCAAAACCCACAATTAGCAATGCCATGATGGTAGTTGTATAGATAGAATTAGCGGCTAGGAGATCTTTTTTGGGCACAATAAAGGGAATGGTCGCTTGTTCTGCAGGGGCAAAAAATTGAGTTAAGGTAGAAACTAAAAAAGTAATAGTTAATAATAGAAAAAATCCTAGAGAAATCTTATTTATCAGAATTTTCCCTTCAGCCAACCATAATAAAACTGGTAATATCAGAACAAAAACGCCGCGAAATAGATTAGACAGAACTAAAACTGATTTTTTTGACCAGCGATCGACATAAACCCCAGCTAAAGAACCAAATAATACCGCAGGAATTGTGAAAGCAATGGTGATCGGAGATACCCAAAGACTAATGGGTTCTCCTGCTATTTGAAAACTACTAGCAACAATGGCGATCGTTAATACTAGATAAATCTTATCTGCTAACTGAGAAAATATCTGACCGCCCCATAAAATCAAAAACTGCGTATTTTGTAATATAGGTAAAAAGCCCTGAATATCCTGACTCTTGTGCTGTTTTTGAGGGCTTTGCTGACGATGCTTCATAGAAATAGCAGCAGTAGAATCTTGAGTTTTAAAAGTTTCAGCAATGTCGGACTTAGGATAATTCTCTTGGCAATCTAATTTTTCAGAAAACGGCATACTTCCAGATATTTCTCTAATTGACGTCTTGCGCAGTTTTAATAAATTACAGGTTTTCTAGAAAGCTAATAGCCAATAGCTAATAGCTCATCGCAAAGCGATTTTAAAATTCCACTAAGTATAAATTATCCACCAAATCGGCAGAACGAATTGACTTACCTAAATGATGTTGTACATATTGTCGCAAGATTTTTTCGACTCTTATCCAAGCAGAATCTATCGAAAGCTCAACCAGTTGGGTCGGGATAATTTCAGAAATTTGCGGTAAAGATTCTTCGTTCAGATATTGCATAATGCCTAATTCCACAGCATTAATCTTGTAATTGACAATAAATGATGACTCGTAATTATTGGTTTTCTCTGGTTGATTAACTTCCTTTTTGGGCCTTGACATGTCCACAACTCCCCCTCGCTCAAAGCTCAATCCTCCTCGCCAATTAGCATTAAGACGATCTATTTCGAGTAATTTCTCCGTCAGACAGCAAGCATGAACTTGAGGGGCAATTCCTGCGATCGCTAAAATATGAAATACCGCTTGTGCTAAATAGGGATAAACATTTTGTTGAAATTCTAGCTGTTCGATACGACGTAGATGTTCATTAAGCAATTCGTATAATTCTGGTTGAGGTTGTTCATCTACTGCTAAATAGAGCGCTAATTCAGCTAAATATTGAGCCGCAGCTAATTTTCCCAAATCTTTGCTCAATCCAGGATAGGTATAGATGGTATCAGCTTGAATAATTTTATCAAGAGTGCGCCCTTTGATCATCAAAAACTTATTAACTACAAATAATTCTGTTCTGCCTCGCAACTGAGATTTGTATTTTTTGGCTCCTGGTGCGGCAGCAGCAATTAATCCATATTCTGGAGTCAGAACTTTTACAAGGCGATCGCTTTCTTTTAAGGTCGAACCTTTTAAAATAATTCCTGTTGTCGTATATTTTTTCTGTTGATCGGACACAATTTCTGTTAATTAGACTCTATGCAATCATAGAAAATAAAATGATTATCGACTATCTTGCGATCGCTTTATGATAATATAGCGCTACGCGCAAGTCAAAAGCCCCTGACGGGGAAGTCAAAAGTCAAAAATCAAAAGTCAAAAGCGGTGCGACCCTGCGGATTTTTAATCCGCCAAGGAAGCGGTCAGACCCCGCGTCGGCGTAAGACGCAAGGGAATGCTGACCAAGAGACGCGCACCAAGAGAGTAAATCAATTTCCCCGAAAAAAAAGGGCAGAAACTAATCATAGCAAGACTTTTAGTCTCTGGCTCATTCACCAACTGGTTCGGTATATTCGCAAAAAATCTTCAGTCCTACTTTCAGGAGATACAAAACGATCACGGTGGCAATTGCTGGGTCGAGGGGTAAACCAGATAGAGTGGTGAGGGAGACAATCAAACCAGTGAGTAAAGGGGCGCTCCCTGGGTTTTTAGTATATTCCTGGAATTGAGCGCGAAAGCCTTCATCACCGCAAAGTTCTTCCCGCAGAACCTTGAGGGTAGATTGCCAAAGGGATTTGGGCTTGGTGGGATCGTAGGTTTGACCTGTTTGCTCCGCCCAAAGTTCATCAAAACTAAGGTCTAGCCTGCCGTTGTGTTTTTCTAGAGTGGCAAATGCTTTTTGCGCTGGTTGGTAATTCTGCAACAATTGCTGCTGGGTGGTGATTTCTGAGATGGTTAATTTTGCTTCCATGTCAAGTCGCTTCGCTCCAATTCAAAATTATCAATTATCAATTCAAAATTATGACCTCTTGCTGAAGCAAGAGGCTTGAAATAGCGGTGCGCGGGAAGGGGGCTTCAATACAAATGTGATTAACTGGAGATACTACTGATTAATCAATAAAAGCCCCCTTCTCCCCCTGCGGATGTTCCATCCGCCAAGGCCTCGGTGCGGTTTAACCGTGAACGCGCACCAAGAGAAGGAATGTATTTTTGATTTTTTCGTTCTGAAGAACGAGGCTTGCATCCTTAATTAAACAATTCTTCGAAGAAGTTAGAGTATGAAATTTTGAACTTTGAATTTTGAATTTTGAATTCAAAAAATGGTCACTCCTGGTTTTCTTGACTTGCTGCTTGAATAGCTTGATAAAGCTTTTCTGAGCATTCTTCATCGGTTATTTGGAGCCAGAGGGACTTAAACTGTCTTTCTCCCAACTGTTTGAGGATTCGCCCTAAATCTTGAATATCTGAGCTAATCCATTCTTCATTATTTTCGAGATCAATTGCTAAAGCCTGCATATAATTTTCTAATGCTTCAGTCCAATTTTCTTGAGTTTCTAACATCTTGCCCCAATCAGTTATTGTTGCAGAAGCCTGCCTCCAATTTCCCAGACTCTGGAAAATTTCCCAAGCTTTTTGATAGTGAGTTTCCGCTTCTTCATACTGCTGTTGTTCCTGAGCTGTGGTGCCTAAATGGTAATATTCCTCCGCGTCTCGTGTTGCCCAAATTGCTTCGCGTATCTCACCCTCACAGGGTTCTCCTATTACCTGTTGCCAAGTTGACTCAAATTGCTCCGTCCCCACCTGTTTAAGCATCCGTCCTAAATCTTGAATATCAGAGCTGATGAAATCTTCATTATTTTCGAGATCAATTGCTAACGCCCGAATGTAACTTTCTAATGCTTCAGTCCAATTCTCTTGCACTTCTAACACCTTGCCCCAATCGCTTATTGTTGCAGAAGCCCGTCTCCAATTTCCCAGACTCTGGAAAATTTCCCAAGCTTTTTGATAGTAAGTTTTCGCTTCGTCATACTGCTGTTGTTCTTGAGCTGTGGTGCCTAACTGGTAATATTCCTCCGCGTCTCGCGCTGCCCAAATTGCCTCGCGTATCTCACCCTCACAGGGTTCTCCTATTACCTGTTGCCAAGTTGACTCAAATTGCTCTGTCCCCACCTGTTTAAGAATTCGTCCTAAATCTTGGATATCGTAGGGGATAAAATCTTCGTTATTTTCGAGATCAATTCCCAAAGCCTGAATGTAATTTTCTAATGCTTGAGTCCAGTTTTCTTGCGTTTCTAATACCATTCCCCAATCAGTTATTGTTGCAGAAGCCCGTCTCCAATTTCCTAGACTCTGGAAAATTTCCCAAGCTTTTTGATAGTGAGTTTTCGCTTCGTCATACCGCTGTTGTTCTTGAGCTGTGGTGCCTAACTGGTAATATTCCTCTGCCTCTCGCGCTGCCCAAATTGCCTCGCGTATCTCACCCTCACAAGGTTCTCCTATTATCTGGAGAGGGGATGACCGTTGAGGATTTTCAACAGTTCGAGATACTCTGACTCTAGACTATTAGGATTGATCCCCACCGTTTGCAGAATTTTGCCTGCTAGTTCCTCCGACTCGGAAAGTCCAGGATATTTGGGGGTGGGTAGGGAAAGTCCTTGTAAATTAACCAAATAATAACCACAGTCGAGCCAACGTTCCTCCCGACGACTGGTAATCAAGACCCAGGATTGTCCCTTTCCTTGCTGACCGCGCATTTGTTTGAGCCACTGCTTGAGTTCCGCTCGCGCTTCCTGAGTCAGCAAAGGCTCATTTCCTGTGGGAAAACCCGCCACAGGTTCAAAATTATCCCAAATCAGCAAGCAGGGATTGGTTTGTAGATATTGCATTATCCCAGCGCGTTGTTGCTCAAAGGAGAATTGGGCAAATCTGTCTCCCATCAATGACCGACCAATTTGGTTAACGACATTGTTTAAGGTGGCACCAGCCTCAAAGGTGGTAAAGAAAATTCCTCCTTTCCGACCTTTGGTATCGTGTAACCAACGAGCAAACCCTTTAGCTAACTCGGTTTTACCCACACCGCCCATACCCTTGAGCAAGACAACCTTATTTTGGCGGAATGCCCTTTCTAGCCGCAGAATTTCGTAATCCCGACCGATAAAACCATAAGTTCCAACTTCGGGAAGATCCATCGGGGATTGGGATGCCCGATCCTCTTGGGGTATTGCTCCCGCAAATCCCTGCATAATATCTTCCAAGCTGGTAGCTAACTCTCGTTTGGGAAAGGGGGTATAACTTTCCTGCTGGTAGAGTACTGGCACCATCCAATCTTGCAGAGGCAACCAACCCTTGGGACTTGGGCGATCTCGCTTGTTCAAGGTTTCCCGCCTACCTCCTGCCATAGCAGTGGAGAGATTTTCCCCCAAAACCAGTTGCTCGTACAGCCGTCCAATAAAATGTTTAGCAGCTTCCGCGTAGACAGAATATGCCATTGCCACCACACCTTTTGCTCCCAAAGCTACCAAACGGGTTGCCACAGAAGAAAAGGGATCTTGACCCGCTTTTCCTGACTGACAAGCATTTAGGACAAAAATCGGTACCCGACAATCGGCGAGAGACTGGGCAATTCGGGTAGCAGATACTTCTTCTGGGGAACCGTCTGCTTTCTCAAACACTAGCACTCCCTGTCCAGCACCACTGAGACTGTATTGCCTGCCTTGACTATTGGGATCAAAATCCCCATGACCATCAAAATGAACGATGTGGTAAAAACCTTTGTGGGTATTCAGTTCCCGTTCAAACTGCCCAAAACTGGGCGGACGCAAAACCTTGAGATTAACCTGCTGCCGAATAGTAGCGAGTGCTTCCAGCATCGGACGGGCAATGGTGCGCAAAGCAACATCCCGCTCTCCGTAGGGGCGAGCAATTACCAGGAGAATATTTAAGCGATCTTCTGGCATCTGCCCCAGTTCTGCCCGCACAGGTTGACCGCTGATACTACGATACATGCCTGCTAGCAATGGTGCTAAGTAACCATAGTCGGGAGAATATAATAATTCCCAAGGCAGGTTAAGTATCGCAGGATCATCGGAGGTAATTGCCAATTCGCAATGATCTAAACCCGCTCTCGTCGCTTCCTGAAAAAATGTTCGTGCTTTCTCACTACTGCAAAAGATGAGTTGGTAGAGTTCTGCTCCCCATTCCTGAAACTTTTTCTCGATCTTCCTGGCTTTGTCTGGTTCCAGCCCATAGGGAAAGCTCAGATAATCTTCTAGATACCAGCGCAAATCTTCCAATACCTCTTGTGTAAAGGGATGCTCAAACTTCACCTCTGGGGCATCACGGTCTTCTTCGCTACCCCGTCGCCAGGATAGTTCAACCATCTCCCCCTGATGCCTTATTCGTAATCGGTTATTGGTCATAGCTGTACCGCCGTTTACTGGCTGGTTAACACTAATCTGATCTTAGTAAATTATACGGTTACCGTTTTTTTTCTTTATTTTCCTTTACACATAGTTGTTCCAATTAATTTCCGTATGGTAGCAGATCAAGTTATAATGCATATCTTTCGTAGGGGCGAACGGCCGTTCGCCCCTACAGTATCGTATGTTTTTTATTTGGAATGACTAT
>JAAUYH010050342.1_pt1 | contig 12327 bp, 10 predicted proteins | sample 7278061 | NCBI WGS metagenome assembly JAAUYH01 (sample SAMN14350203, study PRJNA611818) | marine sediment metagenome | isolation source: surface marine sediment (0.6m) | place: French Polynesia: Moorea | collected 2018-08
GCTCTTAAAAAGGTGAGCGAAGGCAGTATGTTCATCACCAATGAACTCGCACAAAGATTGGCGTTTGATGAAGGCACTCAAAAACCCAGAAGATTCTTTAGAAAACTTTCAACCCGAGAAGTGGAAGTGCTCAAATTACTCGCTAGTGGTAAGAGAAATAAAGACGTTGCCCTTGGTTTGAACCTCAATGAAAAAACAGTCAGCACATATAAGGCGCGACTGAAGAAAAAACTAAATGTGGACAACCTGGGGGATCTACTTCAGCAGGCTAAAGCATTGGAGTTGTACTGATATAGACACTCTTTTGATAACTAATCCGCGATGCTCTTCGCGGGTTTTTTTATTTAAAAGAGAAGATTTCTTCAAAAACATTAGCCTTCCATCGGAATAACTTTAGGAAAGTACCCTGTTGAGCTTCTTGTTTAGCAGCGTATTAAGTTGAAGGTAATTCATTATTTCTTCCAATGTCTCGCTGTGGTCCTCGTGATTATCTTCGGTGTCTTTTTGCAGATTTTCTATTCTCTTTTTTATCAAATAGCACCTGAGGGTCAAGATAGTTTCACTTACCAGTTGTGCCACCGTATGCTCCTTGCCCTTGGGATAAATGTCTTTCTTTTCCCAATGATGCAAGGCGTATTTCTCATCTTCCATCAGAATAGAAGACACCTGTGTTACCATCTCCTGGTCCAGGACATTCAGGAATTCGCTAATAGTGAAATCCTCATTTTTGTTCAGCTCTTCAATGAGTCGGTAATACAGCTTCCGAAAATGCTCGTGGGTGAGTTCAATTTCGTCTTCCTGCAGGTCTAAAAACACTTTTTCATACACCCTGGCTTCTGAGTTTTCCGGTTCAAGTACCAACTCACCCTCATCGTTCTCTTTTAGAACAAGATCTTCAAACTCCTCCTGTTTATCACCATATAACAAGAGCATTTCTATGATTTTACGCTCTAATTCAAACTGAATATCGGTCTTCTCCTCTTTTTCCCGGGTCTTAACTACTTCAAAAGCCCTGGTTTGTGTTTTAGGCTGACGTTTGCGGTCCTTGAATTCCCTGCTACTGATCTGGGCGAGAGTATTAAACAGTACCTCCTCAGTAATATTCATCGTTTTGGCACATTCCTGAATATAGACCTCTTTCTTGATCCTATCCGGTATTTTCGAGATACTATTGACCACATCTCTGATCGTTTCAGCTCTTTTTACCGGGTCATTACCACTTTCCTTATTGAGTAATGAAGTTTTGAACTGTATAAAGTCCTTGGTGTTTTCAGACAGGAACAGGACAAGGTCTTCGTAGGAGTTATTTCGCGCAAAACTGTCAGGATCTTCACCTTCAGGAAAACTACACACTTTTACATTCATTCCCTGTTCCAGGATGAGGTCGATACCACGAAGTGAGGCCCTCAATCCTGCAGCATCGCCGTCGAACAGTACAGTGATATTCTTTGTCAGCCTATTGATGAGTCTGATTTGTTCCGAAGTAAGGGCGGTACCGCTGGAAGCCACTACATTTTGAATTCCGCGCTGGTACATCTGGATCACGTCCGTATAGCCTTCCACCAGGTAACAATTATCTTCCCTGGCAATGGCCTGTTTGGAGAAATAGATCCCATAAAGTACCTTGCTTTTGTGGTAGATATCGCTTTCGGGCGAATTAACGTATTTAGCCGTTCGCTTCTCGTTGCTCAGTGTACGCCCTCCAAATCCCAGAACTCTTCCGCTCATGGAGTGAATTGGAAAAATGATCCTGCCCTTAAATCGGTCTATGATCCGGGCTTCTGCCCCTGAAGTAGCCTGATCTTTTACAATAACCAGGCCTGTACTTTCCAAAAATTCCAGTTGATACCCATCGGCAAGAGCTTTCTTCCCAAAAATATCCCACTGATCTTTAGCATAGCCCAAGCCGAATTCCCTGATGGTGTCCTCTTCAAAACCCCGTTCTTTAAAATACGTCAGTCCTATGGCCTTACCTTCTTCGGAATCCCAGAGCGTGCGTTCAAATTCTTTTTGAGCGTATTCCGATACCAGATACATACTTTCCCTGGCTCCGGCCTGTTCTTTTTCTTCATCGGTACGCCTGGTCTCTTCTATTTCGATCTGATACTTTTTGGCGAGGTATCGTATCGCTTCCGGGTAGGTGAAATGCTCGTGTTCCATAAGAAAGGCCACCACATTACCACCTTTACCGCTGCTGAAGTCTTTCCAGATCTGTTTCACCGGTGATACCATAAAACTAGGTGTGCGCTCATCCGTAAACGGACTCAAACCTTTGAAGTTGGCACCTGACTTTTTCAGCTGTACAAAATCAGCAATCACCTCCTCTACACGGGCGGCATCGTAAACCTGGTCGATCGTAGTTTTAGATATCAATCTGTTGGGATTAGCAGCAGATAAAAATAATAAAATAGCAAAGGCTGTAAAAGTGTTTCATGACCTTATAAGCAATAGCGATGCATTCACTATATTCGTTTAGGTCATCAAAAAAACCTGTCGATTTGATAATATTCCTCGGAGTACGGCCATTAAAAGGAAAAAGTAAGCTGCTCACAGATGTGAGTTGCCCATATTGCCACCAAAGAGGTACGCTATCCGCTATGCAGATCCCTCATTATTTTCACCTGTTCTGGATCCCCATATTTCCTGTATACACTTCCAGGGAAGCCAGCTGTTCGCATTGTAAAAGAGGCTTTTTTAAGGATGAGTTCAGTACGGAAATGAAACGGGCCCTAGATAACTAGGACCCGAATCGCGAATTGAACAGCAATCTCTGCCAGAAATATAAAGTGATGGAACTAAAAATTTAGATATCGAACCTAAGACCTATTGAGATGTTCTGTTGCTTCTGAACCGAATTGTTAAAAATCTCGTTGAGATCATATTTGACATAGAGCAGAATACAATCGACACCGATATATCCGCTAAGACCATAGACAAAGGTATTTGTATCAAGACCGTCTTTTATTTTTTCATTTATGTCCTCCCCCTGATCCGAGTATTTGAGCTTCTGACGATGTCCGATATTGAAGCCACCATAGCCCCCAACACCTAGTCTGAACTGGTTCATACGCGAATAACGAACGGTATGATCCGTGACGATCTTCTTTGATGGCCCGAACTCAAAATGTACAGGAAACACCAGATTATCAAGTCGTAACTTGGATTTATCGAGATCAAAGGGAAATTCCTGTTGTTCTGTCTGACCCTGATCATTCACTACATAATACAGGTTGTTATCCGATTTTAAGCCATTGAACTGAAAGGAGACACCATAGTGGAAGCGGAGAAAATTCGAATTCTTAAAAACCCGTGTTCGCCAGCCCCAGCCGATCTCAAAAAATTTACTGCCTCCTGTTCTATAGGGTGAATCGTTTAGGGATTCTCCTTCAATAATGGCATTATTTAGTCCGAAGGCGATCACAAATTCGGAATAGGTCCGCCTGTCGTATTTAGGAAACTTATCTCTATTCCAAAAAGGATCCCAGCGGTCTTCATCCTCCACTCCTTCTTCGTCGGGGAAAGGATCTGTGTTGTTATCGAGCACCTGTCCTTCATTGCGTTCCAGAAGGGAGATTTGATTATCTATGATCGCCACCCGGTCTTCGATATTCCTGGCCCTTTTCTCGGCCGCGCTTTGTTTAAGTACCCCGGCTTCCTCAGCAGAGATCAGTCCCTGGTCCTGGCGTTCGTTAATGAATTCAACTTCCTCCTTAAGCGCCTCTCTTTCCTGGGCTTCTATTCTTTCTCTCTGCTGCTTCAGCTCTTCTATTTTGGTCTTATAGTCTTCCTGAGCCACTGCCTGATGGGCAAAGCACAGAAAAAAGACCAGAATTGCATAAATAATGTTCGTTCTCATAGTGATTGAGTGATTTTTGATTGATGAATAAACTATTAGCTACTATTTTTCCGAGGATGGATGATATTATCCGATGACATTTTATTTATTACGGTCAGCCACCGCCGTTCGGACCTTGTCGAATCCAAGCTTGAGCTTTTCCAGTACCTGGTCCCGGAAGGACTTATCGAGTTCGTCCTCCACGCCGGCCAGCAAGGAAGATGCATCTACCCTATTTCCTTCTCGAAATTGCTTGTCGGCCAATAACTCTCTTTGGGCACTTCTCAGGAGAGAATCCACTTCTGCATCCGTTAGCGCATCTTGTTGTTCTTCCATTAATTCTACCTGGGCTATCAGCTCAGAAATTTTGGCATCGATCATTGTATCTGATTCGGGTTCTGAAAGTATTTGCTCGCCTGTTTCGGAATTTTGTACCGCAATACTCATTGCACGCTGCTCCGTTGTGATTTCAGCATTCAAAGAAGGCCCAGTAGTAGTTTCCGTTTCTTCCAAAACTAGCTGTGGTTCTATTTCTAAATGAGTTTCAGACTCCTTCAATGGGGCTAGCTCAACAGGTTGTGCTTCGGGTTTCCCTACCACCGGCATCCCCTCCGGGCCCGTTGTATTTACACCTGAATAGAACCATAAGGCTGAAAACAAGATCCCAGCAATCACGGCGGCCGCGGCATAACGGACATAGTTGTTCTTCCTTCTCGCAGAATCACTACCTATTCTATTCGCAATCCTCTTCCAGGCATCAGGACCAGGTTTTATTCTTCGCTCCTCCAGGCGTTCCTTAATATGTTTTTCAAACTCAACGGGTGCCATATCCTATAATATTTTGTTCTTTTAATTTCTTTTGCAACATTTTTCTCGCTTTAAACAGCTGCGATTTTGATGTACTTTCCGAAATGCTGAGCATTTCGGCAATTTCCTGATGTTTGTATCCCTCAACAACATATAGTACGAAGACCATTTTATAACCCTCAGGCAAGGCATCGATCAATTTCTGAATATGATCTATTTCAAAACCGTGTTCGTCATCAACTGCTTCAGCTGCATGATTTTTATATGCCTCATCATCAAAGACCACAAACTGTTTTTTCCGCAGGAAGCTTATCGATTCACGGATCATTATCCGCCTTATCCAACCTTCAAAACTTCCTTCAAAGCGATAGGTATGAAGATGTCTGAACACCTTTACAAATCCATTGATCATCACATCTTCTGCAAACTGAAGGTCACCGATATACTGCCTGCAAATGCTCAACATTTTGGGAGCGTGCGTCTCATATAATATCTTTTGTGCATCGGCTTGTCCGGAAACGGCCCTTTTAATGAGAACCTTCTCGTTTTTATAAAATGAGATAATTTTCAAGCGCTTCATATTGGTTGTTCATAAGTATAGACGAAGCAGAAATCCCTAAAGTTGCCCGAAGAAAAATTTTTATTGCTTATAGTATGGACAAATAGTCCTTGCGCCTGTTTACTTCTTGCGATCCACCACGTAGTTCACCATCAATTCGAGCGCTTCCTTATACGAAGAATCCGGATAGGAATTGAGGAGTAACAGTGCTCTCTCCTTAAATTCCTGCATCTTTTGCTGGGCATAGTCCAGGCCCCCTTTTTCCTTTACAAAGGCAATAACTTCTTTTACTCTTCTTTTATCCTTATTGTGGTTCTTAACCGAATTGATGAGCCATTTCTTCTCCTTTGGTAAACAGTTATTGAGCGCGTAGATCAAAGGAAGGGTCATCTTTTGTTCTTTAATATCAATACCTGTGGGTTTCCCAATTTTCTCTTCCCCATAGTCAAAAAGATCGTCCTTGATCTGAAAAGCCATACCACATAATTCGCCGAATTCCCTGAAAGTTTCTACATCGGAGCTTCCGGGTTTAACGGAGCAAACTCCAATACTGCAACAAGCGGCGATCAGGGTAGCAGTTTTTTGCCTTATGATTTCGTAGTATACTTCCTCATCAATATCCAGTCTTCTCGCTTTTTCGATCTGCAGCAACTCTCCCTCACTGATCTCTCTAATGGCCACGGAGATTATTTGCAACAAGTCAAAATCCTCATGTTCCACAGAGAGAAGCATGCCTTTAGAGAGCAAATAGTCTCCTACCAGGACGGCGATCTTATTTTTCCAGAGGGCGTTAATAGAGAAGAATCCTCTCCGTTTATGACTGTCATCTACCACATCATCGTGAACCAGGGAGGCAGTGTGAATGAGTTCGATAACGGAAGCAGCCCTGTAGGTGCGATCATTGATCTCCCCACCGTTGACCATTTTGGCTGAAAGGAAGACAAACATCGGGCGCATCTGTTTCCCTTTTCTGTTGACTATATAATAGGTGATCCGATTCAGTAAAGGAACCTTGGTAGACATGGATTCATAGAACTTCGATTCAAAAAGTTCCATCTCGTCCCTGATGGGTTCTGTTATTTGGGCAACTACTTTCAAATTGTTGATATTGCTGCGAATACCGCAAGAGTAAAATTAGGGAAAATAAAGGGCTATTGGAAAGTTATATGTCGAATTAGAAACCTGAGATATTTTTTATCAAAATGACCTTATTCTGAGGCAACTAGGCTCAGAGCATATATTTGAATTGGATACTATTCTATTCTGGATTTATTGGCCAGCTGACCACAGGCGGCATCGATATCCTGACCTCTTGAACGGCGTACGGTTACCGTAATTCCCGACTGCTCCAACAACTGAACATACTTCTGGACCGCAGATTCATCAGCTTGTTCAAAGTCACCATCATCAATAGGATTGTATTCGATCAGATTCACCTTGGCCGGCGCAAATCGGCAAAATTTTATGAGAGCCTCAATATCTGACACCGTATCATTGATCCCTTTCCAAACCACATATTCATAGGTAATCCTGCTTTTTGTCTTGGCATACCAGTATTCAAGTGAGGATCTGAGATCTTCCAGAGGTAGCTTCGCATTAAACGGCATGATCTGTGTTCGGATCATATCTTCGGCCGAATGGAGGGAAACCGCGAGTTTCACGTTCAAACCTTCATCGGCAAGCTTTCGAATCATTTTTGGCACACCTGAAGTAGATACCGTGATCCTCCGAGCAGACATTCCCAGGCCTTCCTCAGATGTGATCTTTTTAATGGCCTCCACCACATTATTATAATTCATGAGCGGTTCGCCCATACCCATAAACACAATATTACTCAGTGGCCTGTTAAAGTATAACCTGCTTTCCTTGTCCAAGGCTGCTACCTGGTCATAGATCTCATCCGGATTCAGGTTGCGCATTCGCTTAAGTCTGGCCGTTGCGCAAAATTTACAATCAAGGCTACACCCCACCTGGCTCGATACACAAGCCGTACTTCTATTGGCCGTAGGTATCAGGACAGATTCCACCACCAATCCGTCGTGGAGCCTTACAGCATTTTTAATTGTGCCGTCAGCACTGCGCTGCATTAGATCTACTTCGATATGATTGATCACAAAATGATCCGTGAGTTCTTTCCGAAGCACCTTGCTTAAATTGGTCATATCTTCAAAGGAGTGGGCAGATTTCTTCCATAGCCATTCATAAACCTGATTCCCACGAAATGCCTCTTGTCCCTGAGAAACAAAAAAATCCCTGAGCTCCTCTTTGGAAAGGGCTCTTATGTCTTTTTTATCAATCATGGTTCCGGAGAAAAAATCCTGCCAGTACTTTATTTATGAAGATACCAGCAGGATCGTCATTTTTTTATATGCTGTCATTAGAGGATGAGCATAGCATCTCCATAAGAGAAGAATCTATACCCTTCCAGGATGGCTTCTTTGTAAGCCCTTTTAGCAAGTTCGTGTCCCATAAACGCCGAGACCATCATAAGAAGTGTGGACTTCGGCAAATGGAAATTAGTTACCATAGCGTCCGCAATACTGAATTCATAGGGTGGGAAAATGAACTTATTCGTCCATCCGTCAAAAGTATTCAGCATTCTTTCAGATGAGACTGCACTTTCCAGACCACGCATCACGGTTGTACCTACCGCACAAACCTTTTTCTTGTTCTTTTTTGCGTTGTTCACGATTTCGGTAGCGCGCTCATCGATCACCAGTTCTTCACTGTCCATCTTGTGTTTTGAGAGGTCTTCCACTTCTACAGGATTGAATGTCCCCAAACCTACATGCAGTGTAACTTCGGCAAAATCGATCCCTTTTATCTCCAGCCTCTTTAACAGGTGTTTGGAAAAGTGCAATCCTGCCGTTGGCGCGGCAACTGCTCCTTCGTGTTTTGCATAAATTGTCTGGTAGCGTTCCTCATCTTCAGGTTCAACAGAGCGCTTGATGTATTTAGGCAGCGGTGTTTCACCTAATTCACGCAGTTTTCTTCTAAAATCGGTATAGGAACCGTCATATAGGAAACGTAAGGTTCTACCTCTGGAAGTAGTATTGTCGATCACTTCGGCCACCAGGCTCTCATCCTCACCAAAGTACAATTTATTGCCTATTCTAATCTTACGTGCCGGGTCTACCAGTACATCCCAAAGCCTTTGTTCTTCATTTAATTCTCGGAGCAGGAAAACCTCGATCCTGGCACCGGTTTTTTCCTTATTACCGTATAAACGAGCTGGAAATACCTTTGTATTGTTCAGAACCATAACATCTCCTTCTTCAAAATAGTCGATCAGATCCTTGAACATCTTATGCTCAATTTTACCCGTTTCCCTGTGGATGACCATCAATTTGGATTCATCCCGGTTTTCTGACGGGTATTCTGCTAATAACTCTTTAGGTAATTCAAAGTTGAAGTGAGATAATTTCATAGAGCTTTGTGATATTCAAATTTAAGCGGCTGCAAATATACAATCCTGAAACAGGGGTTGTCAAGTAAATAGCGGATTAATATCAATTAGATTTGATCTATTTGGAAATCCAAGGCCTTCAGATCTTTCCAATAATCAGGATATGATTTGGATACCACCTCTGCCTCATTGATAAAAAGTTTCGTTTTCAGCGCCAGCGGGGCAAAAGCCATGGCCATTCTGTGATCGTTATAGGTATCGACGGAGACCCCGGATCTCATTGAAACGGCAGCCTGCAGATGCAGGCTCTTGTCTGTTACTGATATATGCGCACCTAGTTTTGTAAGTTCCGTTTTAAGTGCTTCTAAACGATCAGTTTCCTTGATCTTAAGTGTATGCAGTCCAGTTAAATTACAGGCTTTTCCCAGTCCGAAACAGGTGACGGCAATAGTCTGAGCCAAATCCGGGGCATCGGCCAGGTCGTATTCAAATACCTCTTGATCCGGAGCTTCGCGCCGCTTAAGTACCAGCGTATACCCATCAAATTGAGTCTGAATGCCAAAGTCCCGGTAAATATCCGTAAGCACACTGTCGCCTTGCAAACTCTCTTTCTTATAAGAGCCCAGCTTAAGTTGACTCCCCACCGGAGCCAGGGCCATGATACTAAAAAAATAGGACGCCGAACTCCAGTCAGACTCCACCGTCATAACCAGCTCATCCACTGCTTTAACAGATTGAACCTTTATTATATTTCCTTTAAAAGAACTGGGAATCCCCAGTTGTGAGAGGAGGGCAAGCGTCATGTTAATATAGGGCACTGAGGTAATGCGGCCCTCAAGCGTAAGTTCCAGACCGTTTTCAAGCCTTGGCGCAATGAGTATCAGGGCTGAGATATACTGACTGCTCACGTTTGCCGGAAGACTCACGACCGAATTTTGGAGCTGTTTTCCTTCTATACGAATAGGCGGGTAACCTTTTTTTCTGAGATACTCAATATCTGCACCGAGCTTTCTAAGTGCATCTACAAGAATTTCAATAGGCCGCTCTTGCATACGCTCCGAACCCGTCAAAATTACTGACGTTCCTTCCAGGGTGGAAAAATATGCGGTCAGAAATCGCATGGCTGTACCCGCGTGATGGATATCTACTGTCCCGCTTCGCATAGACAAACCGCGGGCCATATAGCCGGTGTCATCTGAATTAGAGAGATTCTCGACTTGAATATTTGGAAACAAAGCCTGTAAGAGCAACAGACGATTCGATTCACTTTTTGAACCTGTTATTTGAATCTCTGCATTGATCCTGTAGTCGGATGGGGCCGAGAGTTTTAGCCTCAAAGTACTAAATATTAGATTGTTAATATATACGCAGGAAGTATACCACCTACTTTAATATCAAGCGTCAAATATAGCACTATTTGAGCTTAGGGTTGTTCTGATGCCTTTGGCCATCGCGTTCGGTCTTTTTACGGAGTTTTTGATCAAAGGCCTGCTGCAGATCGACACCGGTTTGGTTGGCCAGGCAAAGAACAACGAAAAGGACATCGGCCAGTTCTTCGCCTAAATCCTTGTCCTTATCCGTTTCCTTTTCACTTTGCTCGCCATATCTGCGGGCAATGATACGAGCTACTTCACCTACCTCTTCGGTAAGCTGTGCCATATTGGTCAATTCATTAAAATACCGGACCCCGTGTTCTTCAATCCATTTATCTACCGCCTGCTGTGCGTTCTGTATGTTCATCCCCAGTAATTTTTGATAAAACTACCTTTTCCGTTTCTTTTTCTATCAATTTAGTATAAAATTCTTTCAGAAAAGTGTAGTTATGGGGAGCGATGATCGCACTTTCGATCTTAACATTGGCCTTCAGATAAATTGTATTGCCTTTTTGTGAAATATTGTACTTAAAAGAACCGGCATTCTCTGGTAACATGATGGCCGTAGACTTTGGCAGATATTCTACCTGGTAGCCATCGGGAATCTGGATCATTACCGTATAAACGTCTTCCCATGGATATGCGAAATCTACCGGGTATTCACGCTTTTTCGCTTTGAAAGGATTTTCTTCTTCCACCAGGTGTAGAAGTGGACTGAATATCAGCTTCTTAGATACGCTTTCTACCATATCCGGCTTATAGTAATTATAGCTCTGTTCCACCGGTTTATCCAGGACATCCAGGTTCTTTATATTATAATCGGAAATTTCCAGTCCGTCGTATTTCTCTTCCAACTCTTCAAGAAAATTATCTTCATTACCCTTGTGATAGATCTCCCTGAATTGCCATGCGTAGTGCTTATCGTATCGCTGTCTGAATTTGCCTTCTACAGATCCGTCGTCATTGAGATTTACACTCATCATAACGACATTTTTGGACTTGGTTTTCGGACTGAGATCAAAAATATCAGACGATCCATTCTCTGCTACCTTGCGGCCGAACCAGTTGAGTGTTTTAGTCGGCAAAACATCGATGGCACTATACTGATTACAAGCATCCAACAAGCAGTATTCACCGTTGATCTTGGCAGCGGCCACTACGTAATTGAATCCTCTCAAGGTTGGGAACAGCGGTATTCCATTATCACGCGTACTCAACAAAACCGGTTGTGTTTGCAGGCCGGCGTAATTGAGCATTGCGATCAGCATGAGATTTATATCCCCTACATTTCCTTCACCTGCCTTGTAAGCCTCTTTTACACCTTCATCTACGCCATACCCATTGTAGGAGTTCCACTTTACCTTTTCTTTTACAAATGACATTACTTTCTGGGCCCTTTCCTTTTCATCGGTAACACCTGCGAGATAGGTATCCAGATCTTCCTTAAAATAATTATCCTTGGTTAGCTCCTTACCAAATTGGGAGCTTTCATAAATAGTCTCCACTACATCGTCCCAGGTTTTGGCAAAGGATTCAAAAGTCTGACCTGGTATCTCAAATGAAACGATCTCGAACTTCACTCCGGCCCTGTAATTCCTGATATTGGAAACGTACTTCTCCTCTTTCATGGCCGGTACATCGGTGAGATTATAGGCAATCATTACTTCATTAATTCCCAGTGTCGCATTATGAGTCGTATTCGTTACCGGTTGCAGGGTAAGAAAGCCCTTGGTTCTGATATTATATTTGAAATAGTCCAGGATCTTAATGGAGGCATTTATTTTTTTAACAGGAATATCACCCTGAAAAACAAATTCGTAGATACTCTGATAATATGGAGATATGATCTTGTATTGATATTCAATAACAGAGCCTTCCTTCACATTGGGAAAACTCAGTTTCACCTGATTGCGATAGCGGTTAAATTCTGACTTGAAGATATTTTCCTTAGCGAGTTTGGTAGCCTTCACAGCATTACCCTCTATATTGTATGTAGCTCCTTTAAGCCCGGTTAAGCGTTCGCTTTTGCTTGCAGTTTTATATAGGTTGATGGTTTTAGTTCCATAATCCAGTCCGTCTGTGTCATAGACTTTAACCCTTTCATGAATTTCAGTGATCAGATTTAATCCTGAACCCTGAGTGTATTGATAATAGGTCTTTCTATACTTGTAGAGGTATGCGGCTGCGGCAGAAGAGTCCCTGGCATAGCGTTGCTCCTGGACTTCTTCATCCGACACTTTACCAAATTTTACTGTTTGCGATGAAACAGTAAATGAGGTCACCACCAGTAGAAAAATCAAGATTCTGTTCAGCATAATTTAGGTTTTTTGGTTTAGCAATAATTTTA
>JAAUYH010050808.1_pt1 | contig 12326 bp, 9 predicted proteins | sample 7278061 | NCBI WGS metagenome assembly JAAUYH01 (sample SAMN14350203, study PRJNA611818) | marine sediment metagenome | isolation source: surface marine sediment (0.6m) | place: French Polynesia: Moorea | collected 2018-08
ATTGACCCGGCTGGTCGGCCAGAAGCATCAGGGTGTGTCCATGGTCCTCGACGATCCGCACCGTCGCCTTGCGCGGCGTGAAGATCGGGCGGCGCGCCTTGCCCGCGACCAGTTCGAGCGGCGCGCTGTCGGCCAGGATCGGGGTTGCGGTGCCAGCCTGGTACCACCGCGCATCCGCCACCGTCTCGCCAGGGATCTGCCGGGCCGAGAGCGCCGGGGTCCCGTTGATCTGCCGGGTGACCATCGGGTCGGCGATGAAGAGATAGGGCTCGTTGTCCTCGGCGGTCTGGCGGTAGCTTAGGTAGCGCACGGACATCGTCAGGACGGTTTCATGATCCGCCGGAGGCACCTCGAGTGCGATCTCCTGATAGCCGGACCGGATCTGACCGCCGGCCTTGTCGGTATCGAAGGCCACGACGCTCTGCGTTGTCTTGCCGGTCTTCGACGAGGTCATGTTCAGGCAGAATTCGGCCTCGCCACGATGCACCGCAAGGGACACGCGAAACCAGCGCACGGACCGGCGCGGCGGCAGAACCGCCCGGGCCCGGATCACCAGTTCGACGGGCAGCGCGCGATCCAGAACACGCAGTTGCAGGGTCTGGCCGTTGACCAGGGCCCAGTCCGGCAGCGCGTTGAGCTTGGCCTCGCAGAAGGCCTCCGGATCGGCCTCGGAATTCGGCGGCGCCAGGATCGCCCGGCTCAGAAGGCATGTCTCGTCGAAGGTGAAGAGTGTGCGGGATGACGGCCAGCCATCTTCGGTATCGCTGACCGGCGCGAAAGGAAAGCGCTCGGCCCCGGCGGCAAGTGTCAGCCCCCGGTCGAAGGTCTCGGGGGACGCCAGGACACGGACCTGGCCCGCCTGCATGTCGATCTGCTCTATGCCTTCGGGAAGTTCCAAGATACGCCTCTTTCTCCGTCACCGTCGCCGCGCCACGAGACCGCGCTGGCGGGCATCGGCATAGCATCCTGAACGGGGACAATACATCTGCTTTTTCCGTCAGGCAGGAGAATTTTTCCCGCTCAGAGATGCATTTACCTGTTCAGGAGCACGCGGTTGTAGCGCAGCAGAAAGAGCAGCCCCAAGGCGCTCAAAACCAGGCTGATGCCGAACACGTAAGCAAGCGAAACATAAGGCGCGTCGTAATACGGATAAAACGATCTGCGCATTTGTCCCACGACATGAATCAATGGATTGTACCACAGATAACCGCGATAGGGCTCGGGCACCGCCTCAAAGAGAAAGAAGATGCAGGAGATGAAAAACAGCGGTCGGTTCAGGATCCCCCAGACCTGCTTCCAGACCGGAAACAGCGTGGCCAGAAAACAGTTCATCACCCCCACGCCGAAGCCCAGCGAAAACGCCATGGTAAAGGCCAGCGCGATACCGGGAAGATAGGGCGCGGTCTGTGTCTCGGAAAAAAACAGGATGCCCGTGAAGATCATGTAGGCGACCAGGAGCTGCGTGATCACATCCAGAAGGAACCGGGCCGCCAGCGCGTCGATCAAGGTCACGCTGGGATAGGCGATCAACTGCCGTGAAAAGGTGAGCGCCGTCATCAGTTTGTTCGAAACACTCACATACGCCAGGAACGGGATCATGCCGGTGGCGAAGTAAATCGCGAAATTCGTGCCCAGGGCCGGGTTGCGAAACCCGGCCGAAAAGATCAGCACCAGCAGGAAAATGCCCCCAGCCGGTTCGAGGATCGCCCAGATATACCCGCCCGGCGAGCGGCCATAGGTCGTGGCCATTTCTCGCAGGATCAGGGCCGAAACGGCGCGCGCCGTCGCAAAGCGGCGGGTCCTTGTGACCGGGCGAAGTTCCGCCGGCGCAGCGGGAGATGACAGCTGGACCCCCATATCATTCCTTGCCGACAATGCTGGAGTTTGCCGGGCCGACTATGTATCAACGGCCCCAGGACTGCAATTGTTGCACGCGAGGTTCTGTTGAACGCCCCGACCCCCCCAAAGCGTGGCGGCCCGCCGAAAAAACCCGCTCGCCCCGGCGCAGGAGCCGGTCCGAAGAATTCCGGGGCGACGGCGCAGGACAAGGCGGTCCCGGGCAAGCCGGGCCAAAAGAACCTGCCGCCTGCAAAACGTCCCGGGACGGGTCTGACGCCGGCGAAAAAGCCGGTCACGCCCGTCACGCTGAAGCCGCAGACGACATTGCCGGCGGCGGCTCAGACGCCGACGCCCGAGAAGCCCGCCCCGGTGCGGCCGGTGGCGGTCGAAAGCCGGTTCAAGTTCCGTCACCTGATGGTGCTCTTGAGCTTCCTGATGATGGTCGTTGCCCCAACGGCGGTGGCCGCTTGGTACCTCTGGACCCGGGCCGCCGACCAATATGCCTCGACGGTGGCGTTTTCCGTGCGCAAGGAGGAAAACGCCTCGGCCATCACCTCGCTCTTGGGCCCGCTCGATCTGTCGGGCTCCACCACGTCTGATTCCGACATCCTTTACGAGTTCATCCAAAGCCAGAACCTGGTCGCCCGCATCGACAGCCAGCTCGATCTGCGCAGCATCTGGGCGAAGGCCGACCCCGCGGTCGATCCGGTTTTCGCCTATCACCCTCCCGGCACGATCGAGGACCTGCTCGCGCATTGGGAACGCATGGTGAGGATCTATTACGACAGCGGCACCGGGCTGATGGAACTCAAGGCCCTGGCCTTCACCCCCGAGGACGCCAAGAGCATCGCCGAGGCTATCTATTCCGAGAGCACCGCGATGATCAACGAGCTGAGCGCGATCGCGCGCGAGGATGCGATCGGCTATGCCCGCGACGAGCTCAACCAGGCGGTCGAACGGCTGAAGACCGCGCGCGAGGCGGTGACGACCTTCCGCAACCGCACCCAGATCATCGACCCCTCGATGGATCTTCAGGGTCAGGCCGGTCTCTTGAGCACGCTCAACCAGCAATTGGCCGAGGCCCTGATTGCGCTCGACCTCTTGCGCCAGACCACGCGGGCGGGCGACCCCCGTATCGCGCAGGCCGAACTCACGATCGAGGTGATCGAAAAGCGCATTGAAGAGGAAAAGCAGAAACTCGGCATCGCCGACAGCGGCAACGCGGACGGAGCCTTTGCCACGCTGGTGGGAGAGTTCGAACGCCTGGCCGTGGATCGCGAATTCGCCGAGCAGACCTATACCGCCGCCCTTGCCGCCTATGACGCCGCCCAGGCCGAGGCGCGGCGGCAAAGCCGGTATCTGGCCGCGCATGTGCGCCCGACCTTCGCGGAAAGGGCGGAATATCCCCAGCGCGGGACGATTCTGGGCCTGATGACGCTGTTTTTGTTCCTGAGCTGGACGGTGCTGGTGCTGGTGGCCTACAGTCTGCGCGACCGGCGCTGAGGGACCACGGGCCTGCATGATCCGGCTGGAGAACCTGACCAAGATCTTCGTGCTCAACGGCAAACGCAAGGTCGTGGCCGACAACATCACTGTCGATTTCCCCACCGGCGCGGCGGTCGGTCTTCTGGGCCGTAACGGGGCGGGCAAGAGCACGCTGATGCAGATGATCGCCGGCAATATGGATCCGACCTCGGGGCGGATCCTGTCGACGGGCTCGATCTCGTATCCGGTGGGCTTTGCCGGCTCGTTTCATGGCGAACTGACCGGCGCGCAGAACACACGCTTCGTCGCGCGCATCTACGGGGTCGATACCGAGGCGCTGGTGGACTTCGTCGAGGATTTCGCCGAACTCGGGCATCATTTCCACCAGCCGTTCCGGACCTATTCCGCGGGCATGCGGTCGCGGCTTTCCTTCGGGGTCTCGATGGGTATTCCCTTCGACACCTACCTGGTGGACGAGGTCACTTCGGTCGGCGATGCCGCATTCCGGGAAAAGAGCAGCGCGATGTTCCGTGAGCGGATGCGCGCCTCTGGCGCGCTTTTCGTCAGCCATTCGCCGGCCATGGTGCGCCAGCTCTGCGATATGGGCGCGGTGCTGGAAGATGGACGTCTGACGCTTTACGAAGATGTCGACAAGGCGATCGCCCACCACGAAAAGAACATGGGCGTCGCCGCCTAGATACGCTCTCTAGATCCGTCCCAGGGCCACCGCCAGCCAAAGTGCGGCCTGTGCGAGACGGCTCTGGCGGTAAAGCCCGAGCGCCGCGAACCCGCGCAGCCGGGCCAGTAAGCCACCCAGGCGCAGGGCGGCAAAGCGCTGCAGGATCGCCCGGTTTTCCGCCGTCAGCCGGTGCGCCGAGGCTTCAAGCGTGACGATATTGGCCGTGTTCCAGGACGCAAAGCGCCCCTCCAGCAGCATCGTCAGCCGCACCATCCGGGCGCGCCAGCCATCATTGGCGCCGATCTGGTTTTCGCCGTGCTGACGATAGAGCAGCGCGGGTTCGGGATCATGCAGAACCGTGCCGCCGACCCCGGTGATCAGCTGGTAAAGCCACCAGTCATGCGCCGCGGGCCCGGGCGTTGCCACCGCCTCGGCCGCCGCCGCGCGGGCCAGATCCGCCGCCGCTCGGTTGAGCAGGATGGTATTGCCCGCCGCGATGTTCTGCACCAGGGCGTTGCGAAACCCCGGCGGGCGTGGAAACAGCGCCGAGAGCCGGCGATTCCCGAGATCCTCGTCCACCACCCAAGTGCGGCTGCAATAAAGCGCGGGCGTCCCGGCGGGCAGCCCCCCCAACGCGGCCACGCCTCGCGCCAGGTGACCGGGCAGCCAGACATCGTCCTGGTCGCTCAGCGCCAGCCACTCCGCCTCCTCCGGCGACTGCGCGATCAGGCTCAGGAAATTGGCGGCGAACCCCCGCCGCGGCCCCGGCACCAGGGTAATGCAATGCCCCGCACCGGCCCGGGCCTCGGCGAAGCGGCGCAGGATCTCCGGACCGGCGTCGGCCGAGCCATCGTCGCCGGCCACGAGGTCCCAGGCGATCAGGCTTTGATCCGCGAAGCTCTGCAGCTGGGCCTCGAGGTGCTTGGCCCCGTTGTAAAGCCCCATCAGAATGCACACCCTGCCGCTGGCCTTGCCGTGATTGTCGTGCATTCCGTCCCCCGGCCGGTACCGTCCGCCACGCGCCTGGGAGCATGGTGATGGAAAACCGCTTATGTCGCGGCGCCTTGTCAATTAACCAGTGGTGTTTTTCAAGCCCAGCCTCTAAGAGCGGGGCCGCTGGGGGCTGCGAATTGAAACTGCGTGATTGTTGGAAATGGCCCTACTGAATCCTGCCATGATCGCCCGCTTCTTCAGAGCCGTCCGCGAAGAGGGTTGGCGCGTCGCCTTCGCCAAGACACGCTCCTATCTCGCGATGCGCTTGTCGGGGGCCGGGCGCTCGGTTTTCGGTCGTGGATCCGCTGGCGGCTCAGGGAATTACCTCTCAGGCTTCTGGCAGGAGATCGCACAAAAGGACGCGTTCCATGTCAGCCAGGCCCCCGCGGTTCTGACCAAAGCACGCCGGATCGCGATGATCGGGGATCTGAACCTGCCGCAGTGCCGCAAGTACCGCGTCGAACAGCCCGCCGAGTTCTGGGCCAAGCTCGGGGTGGAATATAGCTACGCCCATTACCAGGACATCCCGCGCGCGGTCGCCGCCCTGCAGAACGCCACGCATCTGATGTTCTACCGCACCCGGAACGACGATCTGAAGGCCATGTATCTTTACGAGGCACGGCGCCTGCGTCTGCCGGTGCTCTATGATCTCGACGATCCGCTTTTCTCGGTCTCGGCCTATGAGACCTACGAGAACATGAAGGCGCTGCCCAAGAGGATGAAGGCGCATTTTCTGGCCGAAGCGCCGAAATATCAGGGCGCGATGGATCTCGCCGACATCGTCACCGTTTCGACCCCCGGCATGGCCGAGCACGCGCGGCTCTACACCGCGCGCCCGGTGCGGTTCCGCCGCAATTTCGCCGACCAGGCGACACTCGCCGCCGCCGAGGCCGCGCTGGCCGGCGCGCCGCGCGACCCGGCGGCCCCGTTCCGGGTGGCCTTCGCCAGCGGCTCGATGGGGCACGAGGTCGATTTCGGCCTGATCAGTGACGATATCACCGGGTTTCTGGATGCAGATCCGAACCGGCAACTGCTGATCCTGGGCCATTTTGACGAAGACCTCTTGCCCGAGACCTTGCGCGGCCGGGTCGAGGCTCATGCCTTCACCACCTATGACCGGTACCTCGAGAACCTCGCCACCGCCGATTGCGCGGTGATGCCGCTCACCGACGACCTCTTCAACCGCTGCAAGAGCGCGGTGCGGGTGATCGATGCCGCCGCCGTCGCGGTGCCCAGCCTGGTGGGCAGGGTGAGCGACATGGCCCACATGGTGCGCGAGGGCGAGACCGGCCGGGTGCTCGGGCCCAATGACAGCTGGCGCGACGCGCTCGAGGCCCTGGCCCGTGACCGGGCGGGGGCGCATCAGATGGGGCAGGCGGCGCGCGCGGACCTGCAGGCCAACTGGACGGCGCGGCCGGACCTGCCCATCGTCGAGCAGGAGATCATCGACTGGGTCAGGGCATGAGCTTTCCGCAGCACATCCTGGTGATCAACGTCTTCTTTGCGCCCTACTCCTTCGGTGGTGCGACGGTCGTCGCCGAAGAGGTCGCCCAGGAACTCGTGCGCTCGCATGGCCGCCGGATCACGACGGTCTCGGCCATGTCGCGGGGCGATCTGGCGCCTTACGCGGTGATGAAGGTCGAAAAGCACGGCATCCAGAATTACCTCGTCAACCTGCCCGCCGGGCGCGGCTATGCCGAGATCTACACCAACCCCCAGGTGACCGAGATCGTGGCCGGGCTCCTGGACGATCTGCAGCCCGACCTGGTGCATGCCCATTGCATCCAGGAAATCGGCGTCGGCATCCTGCCGATGATCAAGCGACGCGGCGTGCCGCTGGTGCTCAGCGTGCATGATTTCTGGTGGCTCTGCGAACGCCAGTTCATGATCCGCGCCAATGGACGCTACTGCGCGCAGGATCCCGTCCGGGTCGAGGCCTGCCGGGGCTGTGTCGATGACTGGCCGCGGGCCCGGCTGCGCCAGGAGACACTGCTGGCCATGGCGGGCCAGGCCGATCTGATCACCTATCCCAGCCAATTCGCCCATGATCTCTCGGTGCGCTCTGACTTTGTCGGACCGCGCATGGCGATCTGGAAGAACGGGGTGCGCGGGCCGGACCTTGCGTTTTTCGAAGCGCAAGAAAAGCGTCGCGCCGCCGACGACCGCCTGGTCTTCGGTTTCGTCGGCGGGCCCTCGGCGATCAAGGGCTGGCCGGTAATCCGCGCGGGTTTTGCCGGGCTCAAGCGGGACGATTTCGGCGTGATCGTGGTCGAGGGCAGCCTCGACGGCAGCTGGTGGCGCGACCAGGACCTTTCAGGGCTGCCCGGCGACTGGCGGGTCCATCCGCGATATTCCCAGGCCGAGATGGACGCGTTCTACACCCAGATCGACGTGCTCTTGTTCATGTCGCAATGGAAAGAGACGTTCGGCCTGGCGATCCGCGAGGCGGTGGCGCGCGGCATCCGCGTGCTGCAGACCGACAGTGGCGGCACTACTGAATGGGACGGCGCGGACCGGGCCACGATGCTGCAGATCGGCGATGGCGCGGACAAGCTCAAGCCACACCTCGAGGCGCTGCTGGACGCCGGCCCGGACCATCCCGCGCCCAGGCCGATGACCAGCTATGCCGATCAGGCCGCCGAACTGTTGCAGCTGATCGCCCCTTTGGCACCGGCGGCGCAGTCCGGGCAAGAAGCTATGGAAACTCCGGCGAGATAACCGTTAGACAGCATCGGTGACAGGCTTTCCGGCCGGCGGTCGCGGATGAAGAACGAAGGGTACGAAGATGACGCTCCAAAACGCCTCTCTCTCCGAGCTTGGCAAGAACATCCGCACCATGGCGCGGCGGAAAGAGGTCAGTGTCGGAGACGCGGTGCGCCGGCTCAAGTTCCAGGATCACTCGATCGCCGCAGCCCTTGACCTTGCCCTTGAGGCCTATGAGCGCGAACCGGACGCGCAACTTCTGGAAACCATCGGCGATCTCTACGTCTGTTCCGGCCAGCGGGTGGCCGCGGAAAGCATATTCAAGGCGATGCATGCCGAGGGCGAGCGCATCCATGTCACCAACCTGATCTATGCCGGTATTCCGGCCACACGGGTGCTGGTCGACGACGACAAGAAGATCCTCTTCATCGCGATCCCGAAATGCGGCTCGTCGACGGTGAAGAACTATTTCACCAAGGCGATCTACGGCCACGGCTACAAGGAGACGGTGCATTTCCAGCATCCCGAGCTTTACCGCACCGTCACCGCCGACGAGATGCGCACGACCTACAAGGACTATTTCCGCTTCTCGGTGATCCGCGATCCATTGGACCGGCTGGTGTCGTATTTCTCGGGCAACGTGACGCGCGGCTCGCTCCGGAACGAGGCGATGGCGCGGATCGATTTCATGGGCCTGCCGACCAAGCCCGGGCCACGGCAATTCGCCATGTCGTTTCACCAGTATCGGCAGTACTTCAAGGACTTCCGCCACCACACCGACCCGATCCACGGCTATCTGGATCCGTTCAAGGGCACGCTCAGCAAGATCTACGGCATGGACGACCTGCCGGCGATCCGCAAGAAACTGTCCGAAATCTATAACTGCGACCTCGAGGACGACCGCTCGATGGTCTCGAAACCCGAAGAGCAGGACAAGAAGGTCTGCGCCCAGGCCGTGAAGATCCTCACGGACTGGTACGGGCGTGACTACAGGCGGTATTTCTAACCCCTGAAAGGACACCGCGCCCCATCTCAAAAGCGCCGCGCAACACCAAAAAGGGCACCGCATCGATGGCTTGGCAAAACGCAAAGAAGGACATCCGCCGCAAGATGCTGGCCTCGCTCTGGCCGGTGATGCCCGAGGATGCGAAGATCCTGGAATTCGGCGCCTTCGCCAGCCCGACCTTCGACCGCGATGAGGCCGATATCCGCTATGCGGACCGGCGGTCCACCGAAGTGCTGCGCGGGTCCGGCGCGTCGGCCAAATCGCAGGCCGTGGTCGAGGTGGATTACGTGGTCGAGGATGATTTCGACCGCAAGATCGATAGCCGGTTCGACCTGATCATCGCCAATCACGTGATCGAGCATGTGCCCGATGTCATCGGCTGGATGAACAAGCTGGGCCGGCTCCTCTACCCCGGCGGGCGGGTATTTCTCGCGGTACCGGACAAGAACTACACCTTCGACATCATGCGCGATCCGACCCTGACCCGCGAGCTGATCGAAAACTTCACCCTCGGGCGCACCCAGCCCTCGGCGGTCTCGGTGCTCGATGCGGCATTTCACCGGCGCGACATCGAAAGCGGCGGCATCGTCTGGGACGGCAAGGCGCAGGACGTGATCCGCCGGCCGCCGAAGGTCGACGCGCCGGGACTGCTGGCCTCGGCCCAGGCCCGCATTGCCGAGGGCGAGTATATCGACGCCCATTGCAACGTCTTCACCGAGGCCTCGTTCCGGTCGGTGTTCCTGACGCTGAAGCAGATGGGGATCGGGGATTTGCAGCTCACCGGCACCCGGCCCGTACTGCGCCCCTATAACGAATTCTACGCGATGTTCGGTTTGCGCTGAGCCGCCCCGGGGCCCGGGTCAGAAGATGAAATCATCCGCCCCAAGATCGCCGGTGCCGACGCCCAGAAGCGTGATCCGGTAACCGCCCGGCGCCTGGATCACCGCATTGCCGCCCGCCTGGCTGAGATGGTTGGCCGTCAGATCAGCAAAGCTCGTGATGGCGGAAAGACCCGATAGGTCGATCTTTTCCGCCGACGAGGCCGCGTCGAAATCAGTGATCACGTCCTGTCCGAACCCGTCGGTGAAGACGAAGACATCCGCGCCCGCGCCGCCCTCGAGCGTATCATTTCCCGTCTCGCCCCAGAGCGTGTCGTTGCCCTCGTCGCCGTAGAGCCGGTCGGCATCGCTGCCGCCATAGAGCGCGTCATCGCCCTCGCGCCCGTAAAGCGCGTCGTTCTGCCAGGCGCCGCGGAGGACATCGTCGCCCGCGCCGCCCACCAGCGTGTCGTTCTGCGCCCCGCCGATCAGCGTGTCGTTACCCGCACCGCCATAGAGCTGGTCATGGCCCTCGCCGCCCTCGAGCCGGTCATTCCCGTTCTCGCCATAGGCCACGTCATTGCCGCCGTCGGCATAGAGCCGATCATTCTCTGTTCCGCCCCAAAGCGTGTCATGCTGGAACCCGCCATAGAGCGTGTCGTTCCCGCTCCCGCCGCGCAGGACGTCGAAACCGGCATCGCCATGGATCTCGTCATTGCCGGCCTCGCCCCAGAGGATGTCCTGAAACGCCCCACCGCGCAGCAGGTCCGCGCCGTCGCCGCCCTCCAGGAGGTCATTGCCCGTCTCGCCCCAGAGCGTGTCGTTGCCGTCATTTCCGCGCAACGTGTCATTGCCGGATTTGCCATCCAGCCAATCGTCGCCACCCATGCCGTTGACCGTGTCGCCGGAACTGCCGCCGCCCAGGGTGTCGTTGCCCGCGCTGCCTTCGATCAGACCGCCGGCGGTGAACGCGTCCACCGGGAAGTGCGACAGATCGATGAAATCGGCGAGCGTGAAATCCGACGCCTCGAGCGGCATGCCGTCATGGCTGTACAGCCGAACCTCCTCGGTGCCGTAAAAGACCTTCGCGCCCCAGGTGGTGCTGTCGATCGTCAGCTGGCTCAGCGACCGGATGAGACCCAGGCCCGAGAGGTCGAGCCGGTCCACGCCAAGCTCGAAATCCTGCACCGTGTCGCGCACCCCGTCGGCCAGAAAGACGAAAGTGTCGGCCCCGTCGCCGCCGACCAGCTTGTCCGAACCGGCGCCATCAATCAGCACGTCGTCGCCGTCCAGGCCGCGCAGCACGTCATTGCCGTCCTCGCCGCTGATCACGTCGCGCCCAGCAGTCCCGTTGATCGTGTCCTTAACAGTCGTCCCGACGGTCGTGCCCCCCAGTGGGCCGAGATCGACCGTCAGATGTGTGATGCCAAGCTCGCCCTCGCCGCTGGCGAAGACATGCAGCACACCGTCCTCGACCCGCAGCGCCAGCGCGGTGACGTTGCTCAGCGCCGTCTCGGCGCTGTCGGCGAGCGAGGCGAGATGGATCAGCCGTCCGCCCGGCAGAAGCTGGAACAGCGACAGCCCATCATCGGCGCCGCCGGCCACCAGGTAGACCTGCCCGTCCACCGTCACCGCCTCGAGCGCGCTGACCGCCTGAAACCTTGTGCCGAGTTCGTCGATGACATGGTCGGTGGCGCGCATCTGACCGTTGGGCTGCAGCTCCAACACGCTCAGGGACCCACTGCCTGCGGCGGCGACCACCAGGTACTGCACCCCGGCCACGCTGACCGGCACCAGGCCCGAGGGCGCGTTGATCCCCAACCCGCCATCATCGTCATAGACCGACACCTGCTGCGGCAGGCCGTCGCCGCCGATCCGGTAGCTGGTGATGGTGTGTTTCGCCGCCGAGACCGTCACCAGGAAGGTCTCGCCATCGATTTCGACGCTTTCGATCGCGGCCAGGTCGATGCCCTGCACGCCGCTGCCGGGCGGGTTCGGCGTGCCGACGGGAATGAACTGCCCGCTGGGCGCAATCTCGTAGACGCTCAGCCCCATGACGTCGAAATGGCTGACATAGGCATAGGTCTTGCTGCCGGCTTGGGCGGTGGCCATCGTCACGATGGCAGAGGGAAACCCGCCCTGCGCGGTCAGCTGATCGGTGCCCACGATCTGGCCGCTTGCGTTCAGATCGAAACAGTCCGGCGTGGCATCGTGGCGGCCCAAGGCCACCAGCACCGTCGCACCGTTGAGCTCAAGCTCTTCCAGCCGCCCCGGGGTTGCCTGGATCTGGCCCGGCGCAAACGGGTCGCGGTCGAGGAACTGTGGGCCCGTTGCGGTGAGCCGATAGGCACTGATCCCGCCCGAAGGGCCGCTTGCGGCGTAAAGCACCGGGCCGTCCGGCCGCAGCGCGATGTCGAGATCCGTGATCCCCGTGAGATAGCTGCCCGGACCGCTGTCGAGCACCGTCTCGAATTGAAAAGCGACCACCCCGGCCCCCGCAAGACTGCGCCCCCACGCGGACGCCAGATTGCGGCAGCAGGGTTAAGGACCGCTGATTGGAACGTGGCGAGAGCGTGGCCGTTGCGGAAAATTCAATGCAACGGCCGGGGCCGGGTCCTAGAAGATGAAATCCAAAAGGTTCATGTCGCTGATCGACACACCTGTGATGGTAATCGTGTTGCCGGCGAAATCATTGATCACCACATCGCCGCCGACCTGGGTCATGTGCGGGTTGCCCGGGTTGGTCAGATCCGCGAAATCGGTGATCGAGGCGACGCCGCTGAGATCGATCTTCTCGAGATTG
>JAAUYH010231390.1_pt1 | contig 12322 bp, 14 predicted proteins | sample 7278061 | NCBI WGS metagenome assembly JAAUYH01 (sample SAMN14350203, study PRJNA611818) | marine sediment metagenome | isolation source: surface marine sediment (0.6m) | place: French Polynesia: Moorea | collected 2018-08
CGCGCCGCCAGACGACGCGAACAACGGCGGGCCCTCATCATCGCAGCGGCAGAGGACGAGCTCCTCGAGTCCGGGCTCGCCGGCACGACCCTCGCCGCCGTGGGGGAGCGGGTCGGCCTGTCGAAGGGCGCCCTCTACTACTACGTCGACAGCAGAGACGCGTTGCTCGCCCTCGTGCTCGACGACGGCCTGCAGGGGATCCGAGAGGAGGCAGCACAGGCTGCCGGTCCCGACGCATCACCACTCGAGCAGTTGGTGGCGTTCGGTCGGGCTCACGTGCGGTTCGCCGTCGAGCGACCGTCGGGTCCGCTCATCATCAGCAACGTCGACTTCCTGGCTGCCCACGACCGCACGGCCGAGCTGCTCCACGGTCACGAGGAGGCCGCCCGAGCGATCGTGCAACGAGCGGTCGATGCCGGAGACCTCCGGGCGGTGCACCCGGTCGTTGCATCGTCGGCGTTCTTCGGCGCGCTCAACACGCTCTGCCGAACCTACGACCCCGACGGTGAGCTGACCCTCGACGAGATGATCGATGCCACCCTCGATCTCCTCCTGGAGGGTTGGCGATCGTAGGCAGCGGCGTCCCGGTCCCGGTCGGCGAACGACGCGTAGGGTGTCGACGAGTCCGACAGACCGGAGGAGCAACGGATGCCCGAGATCGAGCAGGTCGCGGAGTTCCTGGCCGACGAGCATGGCCTGGCCGTCGTCAGCACGGTGCAGGCCGACGGGCGGATCCTGTCGAGTGTCGTCAACTGCGGCGTGTTCGACCATCCCATCGCCGGCGACCCGAGGGTGGCGTTCGTGTCTGGCGGATCGGCCGCTCGGCTGGGCCACATCCGCAACGGCTCGACCGTCACCGTGACCGTGCGCCGGGGCTGGAGATGGGTGTCGGCGACGGGCCCGGCCGAGATCATCGGGCCAGACGATCCGGCGCCAGGCGTCGACGGCGAGCGGCTCCGGCTGCTGCTGCGAGAGGTCTTCCAGGCCGCCGGTGGAAGCCACGACGACTACGACGAGTACGACCGGGTCATGGCCGAGGAGCGGCGGGCTGCTGTGCTGGTCGCTCCCGACCGGGTCCTCGGGAGCGGCTGAGGTGACCGACTCGACCAGGATCCGGGCGCTGGTGGTCGATGCCGTCGAGGCGACGGCCGAGATGGTGGCCCGCCCGAGCGTCGCTGACGCCTGGGATGCGCCATCGGCGCTCGACGGCATGACCGTCGGCGCCCTGGCCGCCCACGTGCTCCGAGCCGCCGGGTCGACGATCGCCTACCTCGATCGGAGCGACCCCGACTCGGACACCGAGGGCGATCTGCTCACCCCCGTCGGCTACTTCCACGCTGCGCTCACGGCCCCGATTCACGATCGGATCAAGGAGGTGTCGGCCGAGGAGGCCTCGATCGGCCACGGGGCCACGGTCGAGAAGCTCGAGGCCCTTGCCGGCGAGCTCGGGCGACGACTGGCGGCCGAACCCGAGGCTCGGGTCATCGGCGCTCTCGGTGGCCGCTCGATCTCGCTCGACGACTTCTGCCGCACCCGCCTGATCGAGGTCCTGACCCATCTCGACGACCTTGCGGCGAGTGTCGGTGAGGAGCGCCCACCAACCGACCCCGAGAGCATCGGGATCGTGATCGGGGTGCTGGTCGGCATCGCCCGAGAGGTGCACGGCGACTGGTCGGTGCTCCATGCCCTCAGCCGCTGGGAGCGACTGGGCGATCGAGCGGTCTTCCCCGTCTTCTGACCGACCGCCACCGAGGGCAGGCGACGAGCACGGCCCTTGCTGCGTCTGCGCGGCCCGGGTTGACTCGTGCTGTATCGATCGTTATGTTTTACTCAACGATCGATACATGAGAGGACGCGACCATGACCACCACGACCGACCCCGCCATCTCCTCCGACGTCGAGCTCGACTCGCGATTCGTCGAGGTCCTCGGCTCACGCATGCACTACCTCGAGGCCGGGGAGGGCGATCCGATCGTGTTCCTCCACGGCAACCCGACCTCGTCGTACCTCTGGCGCAACGTCATCCCCCACCTCGCCGAACAGGGCCGATGCATCGCCCCCGACCTGATCGGAATGGGTCGGTCCGACAAGCCCGACATCGCCTACCGCTACGACGATCAGTACCGCTACCTGTCGGCCTTCCTCGACCAGATGGATCTCGGCGACAACGTCACGCTGGTGCTCCACGACTGGGGCTCGGGGCTCGGTTTCCGCTGGGCCAACGAACATCGAGACCAGGTCAAGGGCCTGGCGTTCATGGAGGCCATGGTCCGGCCGCTGACGTGGGATCGCATCCCGAAGGACGCTCGGGTCGCGATCCGCATGATGCGGTTCCGGCCGATGGGGTGGCTGATGAGCAGCGTGGGCAACGTCTTCATCAAGAAGATGCTCCCCGACATGATCCACCGCGAGCTGCCCGACGAGGTCAAGGCTGCCTACGCCGAGCCCTATCCCACGATCGCCAGCCGCAGGGCCGTCACCCAGTGGCCGAGGGAGCTCCCCATCGACAACTCGCCGGCCGACAACGCAGCCCACGTCGACGACTTCGCGGAATGGCTCCGCACCTCCGACGTTCCGAAGCTGCTGTTCACCGCCGACCCCGGTGCCGCCATCACCGAGGAAGACGCCGAGTGGTGCCGCCAGAACCTCCCCAACCTCGAGGTGACCCACATCGGTAGCGGCCTGCACTTCATCCAGGAAGACAACCCCCACCTCATCGGTGAGACGATCTCGAGTTGGTATGACCGTCTCTGACGGTCATGCTCCAACCGTGGGCACCGACGACCTCCCGGTGAAGGACCGCCTCCTCGCCTCGGCCACCGAGCTGATGGCCGAGCGAGGGTTCGGCGGCGTGTCGGTGCGAGACATCTGCTCACACGCCGGCACCAGCATCAACATGGTGCACCACTACTACGGCAGCAAGCAGGGGATGCTCGACGCCATCGTCGCCCAGTTCAGCGCCGCCGTGTTCGCCGTTCCCATGCGCCTGATCGAGACGCCGCCCCGGTCGGCCGACGACTTCGTGTCTCGCATGGAGCTGCTCTTTGCGTCGACCCTCGACGCCTACATCGAACACCGAGGGCTGATGATGGTGGTGGTCCGGGAGCAGGCGAACCCAGAGGCGCTTCCCGCCTACCAGGAGGCGCTCACCGGCTTCCTCGACCAGGCGAAGAAGCGGGGCTTCGTGCGAGCCGAGGTCGACAGTGAGATGGTGGTCGGGCTGCTCCTCGATCGGATCCTCAACCAGGTGCAGATGGCGCCGTGGATCAAGGCCAACTACGGCACCGACCTCCTGTCGGATGCCGACTATCGAGCCCGCTGGAGCCTGGCGAACCTCGACGTCTTCCTCAACGGCACCCTCGCCTGAGCGAGGTGTGGCCCGGGACCGGCGCCGACCCGATCGATGCCGACGCCGGCGCCCGTCACGATTGCCACGGCTTGAGGATCACCTTGCCCGTCGTCTCCCTGGCCTCGATCCTGCGGTGGGCTTCGGCCGCCTGGTCGAGCGGGAGTACCTCGCCGATCTGCATCTCGACCTGACCCGAGGCGACCATGCCGATCAGGTTGGTCATGGCCTCCACGGCCAGGGCCGGCTCCAGGCCGAAGTAGAGGCCGATGTTGAAGACGTGCATCGACTGGTTCAGCGACGGCGTGTAGAAGAACCGATGCTGGGCCTTCTCGTCGAACACACCGGGCACCCCCGACGCGATGCCGTAGACGACGAATCGACCGAACGGAGCCAGCACCGAGAGACCTTCGGCGAAGGTGTCGCCGCCGGTCATCTCCAAGACGACATCGATGCCGTTGCCACCGGCAGCCTCGTTGGCCCCCTGTTCCCAGCCGGGCTGGGTCGGGTCGACGACGGCGTCGGCGCCGGCGGCCAGTGCCGCCTTGCGCTTCGCCTCGCTGCTGGCCGCACCGATCACGGTGCCGGCCCCGAGGGCCTTGGCGATCTGGATGGCGATCGTCCCCACGCCACCTCCTGCGCCGCCGACGAGCACCGACTCGCCAGGGGCGAGGCCGGCCTTGTCGGTCAAGACCAGCATGGCCGTCGTGCCGGCGATGACGATGCCGGCCGCCTCATCGACCGAGAGCCCGTCGGGGATCGGGATGACCTGCTGAGCATCGGCAACGGCGAACTGGGCATAGCCGGTCGAGCCGTCACCACCGACGACGGCGAACACCTTGGTACCGACCGGCGGGCCGTCGACCCCCGCACCGAGTTGCTCGATGGTGCCGGCCACCTCGCTGCCGGGTCGGAAGGGCAGCTCGGTCGGGAAGGGATAGGCGTCGTTGCGCCGACGCATGATGTCGGCGAAGTTCACCGCCGCCGACTCGACCCTGATCAGGATCTGCCCCGGGCCCGGTTCGGGGTCGGGCACCTCGGTGACGGTGAGGACCTCGGGTCCGCCGAACGCCTCGATCTGCACTGCCTTCATGTCGCTTCCTCCTGAGAGTGTCTGGTGACGAGCCGATCTGGCTCGCCCCCTACGACGCGGCAGCTCTGTCGGGGAGGACATCGACGACCGGGTTTCTCACGGTCGGTGGATTTCTTCGACGCTGTGTCCTCCTGGCGGCGTTCGTCGCGTCGTAGAGGTGAGAACGGTCGAGCGTCCGAGCCGACCGCCGCCACCCAAAGGAGTCCCCCGTGCAGTACATGCTGATCCTCGCCGCCGCCCCCGAGGCCTGGGCCGACAACACCGCCGATGTCGACGACGGCGTGATCGACGACTGGCAGCTCTACACCCGAGCCCTCCACGATGCGGGCGTGCTCGTCGCCGGCCACGGCCTCAACGGCAACGACAGCTCGACCACGGTGCGAGTTCGGGAGAACAAGCGACTGCTGACCGACGGACCGTTCGCCGACAGCAAGGAACACTTGATCGGGTACTACGTGATCGACGCCGAGAACATCGACGTTGCCATCGAGTGGGCGGCCAAGGCGCCGAACGCCAGGATCGGCAGCGTCGAGATCCGGCCGATCCTTCCCGACTCGGCGACCGAGACGGTCCTCAGCCACACCTGACCACCGTGAGCCACGACCCGCTCGACGTGGCGTGGAAACACGAGCGAGCCCGCATCGTCGGGTCGCTCGCCCGTCGCTTCCGAGATCTGACCATCGCCGAAGATGCCGTGCAGGAGGCGTTCTCCGAGGCGGCCACCCGGTGGCCGACCGACGGCACACCGGATCGGCCAGGGGCCTGGCTCTCGACGACCGCCTACCGGAAGGCCATTGGCATGATCCGCCGACAGAAGCCGACCGTCGACGTCGACAGCATCGCGTTGCCGGAAACGCCACCGGCCGACGGTGCCGGTGCCGGAGCACTCGACAATGACCTCTTCGGTCTCATCCTCACGTGCTGCCATCCCGCACTCAGCCCCGAGGCCCGCATCGCCCTGACCCTGCGACACGTGTGCGGCCTCACCACCGCCGAGATCAGCGCCGGCTTCGTCACCACCGAGGCCGCCATGGCGAAGCGCCTGGTCAGGGCTCGCAGCAAGATCCGCGACGCCGGGTTCACCTTCGACCCACCGAGCGACATCGACATCGCGGATCGACTCGACGACATCCACACCGTGATCTATCTCGTGTTCACCGAGGGCTACCTTGCGTCGGGCGAGGGGCCGGCGGTGCGGGCCGACCTGTGTGACGAGGCAATCTGGCTGGCGAGGCAAGTCCACCGGCTCCACCCCGACGACGAATCGACCGGCCTGCTCGCGCTGCTCCTCCTGCACAACGCCCGACGCGATGCCAGGCAAGACGAGACCGGCCGCCTCGTTCCACTCCTCGAGCAGGCACGATCGACATGGGACGCTGGCGCCATCGACGAGGCAAGGGAGCTCCTTGCCGGATCAGGCCGAACGACGCTCGGGCCCTATCAGGTCGAGGCCGCCATCGCACTGCTCCACGTCGCCAGCGCCGAACCAGACTGGGCACGCATCGCCGACCTCTACGGCGTGCTCAACCGGCTCGCTCCCAGTCCCGTGGCGCAGGTCAACCGGGCCTACGCCGTCGGCCGAGCCGACGGACCCCAGGCAGGGCTCTCCATCCTCCGGCCGATGCTGGCCGGCGGCGAGCTGGCCCGCTACCCCTCACTCCACGCCGTCCACGCAGACCTCCTGCACCGCTCCGGCGATGTCGACACCGCCATCGCCGCGTGGATGACGGGTGCCGCCGTGGCCGACAATCCCAGCCACAAGGCAGCGATGATCGAGCGGGCCCAGGCTCTGGAGACGAGGGACGGCTGAGCGTCGGTGGCTGGGCCGGGGTCTCAGCGAGCGTGCTTGCCCGGCGTCCAGTCGGTGTCGGCCAGCAGCTCGCCGGCGACAGCGAGGGGCTCCTCCTCCAGCGGGGTGGCCACCGAGTCGTTCCACCGGTTGAACACCCCGAACATGCAGACGACACCGAGGATCTCGGTGAGCTCGTCGTCGGTCCAGTGGTCGGCGGCGGCGTCGTAGATCTCGTCGGTCACCCCGTTCGGCACCGACGCCGCCGCCATCGCCAGGTCGAGGGCTGCCCGCTCCCCGTCGGTGAACAGCGGGCTCGTCCGATACTCGTAGATCGCTCGCATCTTGTCGTCGGCGATCCCGTGCCGCGTGGCGCTCACCGTGGTGTGGGCCTTGCAGTACTGGCACCCCGACGCCGCACTGGCGGCATGGGCGATCAGCCGCTTGAACCCGAGGTCGAGCCGCCCGTTCGGATCGAACACCGCCCGGTTCATCTGGATCACCGACTTGGCGAAGGCCGGCACCCGCTGCATCGACAGCAGGCTCGTCGGCACGAACCCCAGCGTCGACACGAAGTGGTCGAACATGGCCCGGAGCTCGGGGTCGGCGCACTCCTCGACCGGGATGGCCGGCAGTCGCTCGGCCGTCACTCGCCGGTGCTCGCCTTCTGGGCGAGGTCGGCGGCGATCTGGATGATCTGGTCTTCCTGCCCGCCGACGAGCTTGCGCTCCCCGCACTCCAGCAGGATGTCGGCCCCCGACACGCCGTAGCGCTCGGCCGCCCGGTAGGCGTGCTTGAGGAAGCTCGAATACACCCCGGCGTAGCCCATGATCAGCGACATGCGGTCGAGCACACACTCCTCGTCCATCACCGGCCGCACCACGTCTTCGGCAACATCGATCATCTTCAGCACGTCGAGCCCGGTCGTGATGCCGAGCCGCTCTGCGACCGCAGCCAACGCTTCGCAGCTGGTGTTGCCCGAACCGGCGCCGAACCGGCGGGTCGAGCCGTCGATCTGCACCGCCCCGGCCCGCATGGCGGCGATCGAGTTCGCCAACGACAGCGAGAGGTTCTCGTGACCGTGGAACCCGACCTGGGCGTCGTCGCCGAGCTCGGCGACAACGGCGGCCACCCGATCGCTTGCGTCCTCGAGGATCATCGCACCGGCGGAGTCGACCACGTACGGGCACTGACAGCCGGCGTCGGCCATGATCCGCGCCTGCTGGGCAAGGGCCTCGGGGGTGCTGGTGTGGGCCATCATCAGGAATCCGACCGTCTCCAGCCCGAGCTCCCTCGCCAGCCCGAAGTGCTGCTCGGCGATGTCGGCCTCGGTGCAGTGCGTGGCGATGCGAACGATCGACACACCGATGTCGGCGATGGCCTTGATGTCGTCCTTCGTTCCGACCCCGGGCAGCATCAGCGCTGCGATCTTGGCGTTGGTCGCCTCGTCGACGGCCGCCTTCATCAGCACCCGCTCGTCGACCAGCGAGTGGCCGTAGTTGAACGACGAGCCGCCGAGCCCGTCGCCGTGGGTCACCTCGATCACCGGCATGCCGGCATCGTCGAGGCCCCGCACGATGCTGCGCACGTGCTCCTCGGTGAACTGGTGGCGCTTGGCGTGCGAGCCGTCGCGCAGGCTCGTGTCGGTCACCCTGACGTCGAGCGTGTCGCTGAAGGTTCGGGGCGGCGTGGTGGCGGTCATGCGGAGACCTCCCTGGAAGCAAGCACGTCGGCGGCGATGCCCTCGCCGGCCTTCGTTGCGGCGGCGGTCATGATGTCGAGGTTGCCGGAGTAGGGCGGGAGGTAGTCGCCCGCCCCCTCGACCTCGATGAACACGGCGACCCTCCCCCGGTCGGCCCCCGGCTCAGGCGGATCGAACTGGGGATCGGCGGTCAACCGATACCCCGGCACGTACTCCCTGACCTCGGCGGCCACGGCGTGGATCGATTCGGCGATGGCATCGGTGTCGGCGTCACCCGGGATCGAGCAGAAGATCGTGTCGCGCATGATCAGCGGTGGTTCGGCCGGGTTGAGGATGATGATGGCCTTGCCTCTCATGGCACCGCCAAGCACCTCGACTGCGTTCGACGTGGTGCGGGTGAACTCGTCGATGTTCTGTCTCGTGCCCGGCCCCGCCGAGCGGGAGGCGACGGTGGCCACGATCTCGGCGTAGTCGACATCGACAACCCGAGACACGGCGTAGACCATCGGGATGGTGGCCTGGCCGCCGCAGGTCACCATGTTCACGTTCATGGCACCGGCATGCTCGGTGAGGTTGACCGGCGGGATGACGTAGGGGCCCCGGGCAGCCGGCGTCAGGTCGACAGCCCGGATCCCGGCCTCGGCGTAGCGAGGGGCGTTGCGGACGTGGACGTAGGCCGAGGTGGCCTCGAACACGATGTCTGGCAGCTCGGCCTGGGCCAGCAGCCAGTCGACCCCCTCGGGCGACGCCTCCAACCCCGCCTCGGTCGCCAGCTCGAGGCCCTCCGAGTCGGGATCGATCCCGATCATCCACCGGGGCTCGATGGTCGGCGACCGGAGCAGCTTGTACATGAGGTCGGTTCCGATGTTGCCGGAGCCGACGATGGCAGCAGTCGTCATGGATCAGTCTCCTGGGAGAGCATTCAGTCGAGGTGGGTGGTGACCGTGCCGAGCTCGCCGAGGTTGGCGACCACGTCGTCGCCGCTCTCGAGCGGCCGCATCGGTCCGAGGGCGCCGGTCATCACCACGTCGCCGGCCCGCAACGGAATGCCACGGGCGCTCAGGGTGTCGGCCAACCAGCGGGCGGCGTGGAGCGGATGGCCGAGACAGGCGGCACCGTTGCCGTTCGACACCTCTGCGCCGTTGATCGTCATCCGCATGGGGATGGTGCGGAGATCGACCCGGTCGAGGGGAACCGGGCGACCGCCCAGCACGTAGAGGCCGCAGCTGGCGTTGTCGGCGACGGTGTCGACGATGCGGATGTTCCAGTCGGCCACCCGCGAGTCGACGATCTCGATCGATGGGAGGGCGTAGGCCGTTGCTCGCACGATGTCATTGAAGCTGTGCTCACCCCGGTCGAGGTCGTGCTCGAGCACGAGCGCCACCTCGGCCTCGGCCCGAGGCTGGAGGAGCCGACCGGGCTCGATGGCCACACCATCGCCGTACTCCATGTCGACGAAGAGCGTGCCGAAGTCGGGCTGATCGACGCCGATCTGCTCCATGACCGCCGTCGACGTGATGCCGATCTTCCGACCGACGACCCGGCGGCCCGAGGCGATGTCGGCCGCGGTGTTGACCTCCTGCACGTCGTAGGCGACGTCGATGTCGGTCTCGGTGCCGAGCAGCTCCCGCACCGGCGCGCACGGCTCGCCAGACTCGGCCGCCACCCGCAGCTGGTCGGCCGCCTTCACGATCAGCTCCGGCGTCGTCACGTCGAATCTCCTTCGGCGGTCGCGGCCTCCCGGGCCAAGCGGGCCTGCTTGTCGGCCAGCAGCTCGCCGCCGGCCATGAAGTCGGTGTTCTCCATCTCGGTGATCCACACCCGCACCGACGACCTCGGGGCACCGATGTGCTCCTCCATCGCATCGGTGATGGCGTCCATCAGCGCCTTCTTCTGCTCGGGCGTGCGGCCCGTCGCCATGTGCACGTTGACCAGGGGCACGTCAGCCCCCTGCCGCTCGGCCGGTGACGGTCACCGAGCCGAGGTGCGAGTAGCGGGCGGTGGCGACCGTGCCGGCCGCCAATGGGCGGGCGTCGGTGGCTGCGCCGGCCATCACGATCCAGCCGGCTTCGAGCTTCTGGCCGTGTTTCCCGAGGTGGTTGGCCAGCATGGCGACGCACTCCGCGGGGTCGCCGAGCAATGCCGCACCGGTGGCGGTGCCGGTGATCTCGCCGTCGACCACGAACACACAGCCGAGCGTGGTCAGATCGGCGTCACGCGGGCCCACGCCGTCGGCACCGATCGCCACCCTCGCCGCCGACGTGTTGTCGGCGATCACATCGGGAAGCGTGAACGAGAACGCCTCGTAGCGGGAGTCGATGACCTCGATCCCGCCCACCACCTCGCTGGTGGCGTCGAGCACATCACCGGCCGTCACGCCGGGGCCGGCCAGATCCTGGCCGAGCCGGAACACGAGCTCGGGCTCACACCGAGGATGGATCAACTCGTCGAGGGCGACCGCACCGTCGGCGCCGAGCACCGTCGACGCCGGGACCCAGCCGTAGACCGGCTCGTCGACACCCATCTGTTCCTGCTTGGCCTTGGACGTGAGGCCGAGCTTGGCCCCGGCGAGGGTGTCGCCCCGCCCCAGCTGGAGCTCGAGGAGAGCGGCCTGGATGGCGTAGGCATCGTCGATCGAGAGCTCGTCGACCTGCTTGGTGATCGCCTGGAGCTCCCTGCGCTCGTCGACCCCCGCTTGCAGGTAGGCGGCCCACTCGGCGTGGTCGATCGTCATGCCCCGGCAACTTCCTTCCGTCGAGCCTCGGCGTCGAGGTGGAGCTTCTTCATCGCTTCGGCCTGCGGGCTGTATCGCATCGAGCCGTTGTCGATCCACTCGGTGGCGAACTCGGCGCCTCGGCCGAACTTCGATCGTTCGAGCGGCAGCTTGATCACGTCGTGAGGCTCCCGCACCACCGCGATCGGATCCTTCCCGGCGGCGACGTCGTCCATCGCCTCCCGGAACATCCGGCGGCAGGCGATCACGCCAACATCCGACTTCGTGATCTTCTCGTTGACCCGATCGGCCACCTTGCCCTGGGTGACCCAGGCCATCACGTCTTGACCCTCGATGTAGTCGACGATGAAGGTGCCGTCGTCTCGGATCCACTCGTACTCGTAGTCGATGCACGGCGGATCGTCGGGAAGCTCTGCGCCCTCCGGCGCATGAACGGAGTAGAAGAGGGCCCAGGTGTGGTGGTCGTCGATCGGCACCCGGATCTGCATCTGGAACACACCGTTGCCGCCGACCCACATGCAGTAGGGGAAGACGAGCGGGTGACCGATCTTCCAGTCGTCCGACTCCTCGTCCTGCCCGACGAGCAACCGGCGCTTGATGATGCCGTGCTCGAACGGGTCGAACGCCACCTTCTCGTGCTTGTTGCCACCGAACGAGCCGGGCATCGGGGTGCCCTGCCACTTCGCGATGAACTCGAAGTAGTTCCCGTGGAGCGCCTCCACGTGATACGGGTCGACCGAGTTCTCCATGATCTGCAGCCAGTTGCACGGCAGCACCGAGTGACCGATGTCGCGAATGCCGTCCATCACGTAGGCCTCGTAGCGGGGCAGCTCGGGGGCCGGTCCGTCGCCGACGTAGACCCAGACCATGCCGCCGAGCTCCTGGGCGCTCCCCGACCGCACACCACACTCACTGCGGAACTTGGGCGACGAGTCGGGCTCGGCCAGGATGTCGACGCACTGACCGTCGGTGTCGAACTTCCAGCCGTGGTAGCCGCACCGGAGCCCGTCGTCGTCGACGATGCCGTAGACCAGCGACGCACCGCGATGGGGGCACCGCTCGTCGACGATGCCGTAGCCACCCTCGCCCGTCTTGAACACGGCCCAGTCCTCACCGAGCAGCCGCACCTTCTTCACCGGGAACTCGTCGAGCTCCCGAACGAAGGCGATGGGATACCAGTAGTGCCGGAGCACGTCGCCCATCGGGGTGCCCGGCCCCACCTGGGTGAGTGCGTCGTTCTGTTCCTTGGTGAGCATCGGTGACTCTCCTTCGCTCCTGCTCTGTCGCTGCTGCCCCGAGCCTCAGCTCAGGATCGTGACCTTGCCGGTCGACCCGTCGACCCGGATGCGGTCGCCGGTCTTGATCTTGTTGGTACCGAACCCGGTGCCGGTCACCGCCGGCACGCCGTACTCCCGACACACGATGGCGGCGTGGCTCATCATCCCGCCGATGTCGGTGACGCAGGCCTGGATCTTGGGGAACACCGGGGCCCAGGTCGGTGCGGTGATCGGGGCGACGAGGATCTCGCCGTCCTCGAGGTCGCCGACCTCCTCCGGTCCGAAGATGACCCGGGCCAGCCCCTCGACCGTTCCGGGCGATGCGGCCATGCCGGTCAACTCGTCGTCCGCCCCGCCCTCGGAGCCGAGCCAGTTGGCGAC
>JAAUYH010053300.1_pt1 | contig 12321 bp, 4 predicted proteins | sample 7278061 | NCBI WGS metagenome assembly JAAUYH01 (sample SAMN14350203, study PRJNA611818) | marine sediment metagenome | isolation source: surface marine sediment (0.6m) | place: French Polynesia: Moorea | collected 2018-08
CCCCCCCTCAACCGCCTCAACCCGTTAATTCGCCTCGACCCCTCACCCACTAACCACTACAGTTATAAAGATACTACCCTATTCTCTATTCCCTATTCCCTATTCCCTATATCCCTAGCTCATTGACAAATAGAAATACAATTTTAGAAGCGAAATGGAACATTATTCCTTATAAGATGTCCCATAATTCGACAAATTGAATTTGTAAGCTTTGCCAATGGACATTGAACTTTGTGATGCTTGGTAATATTCTTCTGTTCAAGATAATTTCTGCATGCAGGAATATGAAAGACTTTGTTACGCTATCCTACTATCTGTAAAAATTGTACTATGATATGTTAGCTTATTTCTCCATCTCTATGAAATGAAGTAGCTAGGTAGGTTCATCAGATACATGATTTCATGTGTTTGCTTCAGGTTTAAATTTTTGGATGATGTGTCTTTTATAAGCATGACTTTGTTTACAGTTTTGTTTACTAATTCAGCTTCCCCGTCTACCTCTTTAACTTCATGCTTTTTTACTCATAGTCTATCTCTCAATTCTTCTCTTTTCTTGACCCGTGTATTGTGATTAATTTACTTAACTATTTATCAAGTTTTTATCTCATACAGCACCATTTCAGTAGTACGAATTCAGTTAACGGATGAAGTAATTTCATTAACCATCAAAAAAAAGGTACCGGTTTCTCGTCTGCAGCGAGGTCTTTCGTTTTTTGATCATGAGATACTTTCATTTATTTTTGCTAAACGAAATTGAGGGATCAGACAATAAATAAGTAATAGAATAAAAATACGAGATGTCATAGATTCGGAACATAAATTTATCACAAACGAAAACCTTTTCTTGCTGTATGTACTATACAAAAAGTAGAGTCTTATACAATGAATCAGAGCAGTATGAGATTTGAATGCCAATGCCGTTACGTAAGTTCGCGCCAAATTTTCAAATTCAAAAATAATGCGTAATTATAATAAAAAAACAAAGATTACTTCAAACAGCCTTCGCGAGACCCACCACATTCGTATTACCCGACTCAACTAGTTGTCGGTGCAATTCGCTTGTACTCTGTCACATTCGAGCGGTCGTTCGTGTACCTGAGTTGGACGCGTTCCCTTGTGCGGATAATGACCCCACCAACACCATCTGCCTCGCCCAAACTCAAAGCACCGAGCCACCTAGGCACTCGATCGAGCGGTTCTTCTCGTACCGGAGATGCCAGCAGAAATCGAACGACACGAAATGCGAACACTGTTGCCAGTCGAGCGACTCCTACACGAAGAACAACTGTTTCTCGTCTTCCTGCACCCTCTCGACTTGGCGGTGGCGCACCATCCGATGGTGGAAGCAACTCGAGTTTGAAGACCTCTCGTCGTACTGGACTCCGACCGTCTCTCGAACCTCCATCGAATGCCAGGAAGATGTTCAGTAGCGGAGGCGCTCCGTCCGATGGTGGCAGTGACTCAAGCATGACGACCCCTCGCCCTACTCGCCTCCGTCCATCACTCGAACCCCCCTCGACCGGCAAGAAGCTCTTGAGCACTCCTATCTCCAGTCGCAATCGTTTCGGAGCTAGCACTACACCGAGTCGATTCGGCACTCCTGCGTCTTCTAATAGAGATAATGATCTGGGGACTCTTAATTTTTCTACGTCGAGGCGTCCACTGAATCGACCCTCTCTCGAACCACCCCTGAGCTCTGCCCGTCGTAATATTCGCCCGTCCTTGGAAGCTTCGAGTACCAAGAAGCAGCTGCCCAAGCCTCGGTCTTCTCTTGATCCCCCGTCAAGCGCTAGGAACCGCACACTCCGAACTGGCCACAACGATGATATGCAAACTCCGACACCCACGCGACCTGCGAACCGAACACCTCTACAACCGCCGTCCAGCGCCAAGAAGGACAGGAGCCAAGTTTCTAGTTCGTTCACATCTCAACGTGGCAAAGGCAAAGCGCCTGTTGCTTCCCCGCAGCGTGCAGGTCCGAGTGCCATTCCAAGTGCTTCTGACGGAACACTACGTGATCCGGCGAAAGCATTGAATCCCATACCAATGAGTCGTCAGTCAATCGAAAGACAAAGCGGGAAATCCATTGAGAAGAAAAAACACAATACCGGTACACTACGCGCTCCTCGACAGCGTCTAGCAGATCGAGGATTTAACTCTGATGCTCCTTCAGCGACGCCACGCCTTACAAAGCCAAAAAGGCGTTTAACTGGGGGTGATACCAAACCATCACCGAGAATTCAGCCGACGAAATCCCTTAGGAAACGCCCTTCACTTCCAGGTGAGAACAGTGCGGCCCGTCGCCTTGATATGGATCTTACACCGACCCTTCCATCTCTTTCAAAACCATCTCGAAGCACGGAGTCCAGAGCTAAAGCGATGAATGCCATAGCTGAAAGCACAATTGGATCTGCACGAATGGATATCGGGGACTTGGAGACAATGGCACCGGCGGAACCACCAGTCGAACATGTGGTTCCGCGAACACCGCAAAAGCATAGTGGTGTGCTCGAAAGCTTTAGGCGTACCCGTCGTGCCTCGCAGGAAGCCGAGATGGCATCTAAAGAAGAAGCCAAACAAACATTAAGTGTGGAAGAAGAAAAAGCACCTGAAGCACCCATTCCTGATCGAGCCGAACCCACAGGTGCGCTGGGAAAAGGGTGGATTACTGAAGATGACGAGGAGGTTCCACGCAGAGGAGTGAGAAGGCTGGTTGCTGCCGAGCTTATGACAGAAGAATTGGTTCGACGGGGGAGTGGGCGATTCTCGGAAGGGGCGGTCACGTTGACTGGTGTTTCGAAGCTACGTGAATCGCTTGGTCGTCGACGGTCTCGAGGAGGGCAGGATTTGCAGGAAATTGCTCCACCACAGTTAAGACGTAAGTCACTGAAGCTAGGACAGGTTCAACCGCTATCTGTAGGATTTGCACGACTTTCAACAGTGGACAGCGAGGGTGGAGTTGGGGCGCTGAACGTCCGTTCACCACTCGGTGATATTGCAAGTCGAGGTGGAAGTAAGCAGAATGTTGGCAGTACGGTGGAGAAGCAGAAAGACAAGCCAGTAGTGTACAAAACGGAGTCATCGCGATTGAAACCGTTCTCCTTCGACGATGATCGGCTATCATGGGCAGACACTGCACTTGATGACGACCTATTATCGTCCTAACTGAACAGACAAACGAACAAATCGAAGCAACTAAACTGTAGTTTAACGAAGAACAACTTGTGCCCGCCCGGCCCTTCGACAATCACTGTCCTGAGCGTATTACATCGTAGTCAGGAAGCTACTGACCGCCGAACATCTTGGCAGCATTAGCAAACTTTTCGGAGCCAGATAATTCAGGTTCACCACCCTCACCTTCGGTCTTGCGTGAAGCATTATTGCTCTGGAATAATTGAGCGGCCGCAGCAACGCCTGGGCCTTTTTCGGTCGAGACCCGTGAGACTATTGGTTCATCTACGCTAGGTTTCGCGGGTTTACTCATAATCGGGGAGGACTTCTTCCCAACAGTATCACCAAACACGGAAGCGGTAGCCTTGACCTTGGTCTCGACATCAGCAGATGTCCGGGTAGCTTCAGCCTTCAGAAAAGCGCCTTTGGCAGCGGAGAAAGCGTTTTCAGTTGGTTCAGCGGCGGTTTTCTCGGCATTACGAAACCTGGCCGCTACATCAGCCACAGACCTGGTAGGCACATCGTCATCGGGTTGCTCCTTTACTGGAGCATTTCGGGCAGCAATTGCAGCAGCGCCACCGGCACCAGTAGAGGAAGTCGTGGGTGCGGGTTTCGCAAAAGTAGAAGAAGAAGAAATACTAGACGACTGAAATCGAGACGATATATCGGCGATCTTTGCACCGGGACCATCAGATTCGTTAGCCTTTTCGAAGCGAGAAGCGATGGCGGAAAAGCCACTCGGACTTTCATCGTTCGTCATGATGCAAAAAGTGAGAGTAGAGTAGTTGGGTGGGAACTTGAGAGAAGTGTTGGGTAGGTACCAAAAAGCTACGAAGCGTAGATGGATTGCGTGGCGTGGCGTCGAACAGAAGAATCCAATAAAAAACGAGAATTTTCTGCTGTACAGTACAGTCCTGCACTGTACGCAACTATTGAAATATCGGGACAAATAAATTTACTTGAGAAAAAGATTGTTGACTGTTCTATCTGACATCTCTCTAAACTTATTGAATCGAATTGGTCACCGATAAGGGCCAATGTATTGGATTCATTTTTAAACTGAATTATTTCAGTGAACGAGTGGGTCAATATTTGGCTAAAGGCCTGCTGTTTAGTATTCACTCACTCACTCACCCGCTATTAATTTTCGGAAATTATTGTTTCTATGAGTTTTCCTCCATAGAATTGTTGATTTGTTTGCCTGTTCACTCGTAACTGTACCGTATCGCTACAGTACTTGTGCCATTAGTTCATCCGATTGTTTATCCGTTCCTTTCTCTGATGGTGGCAGCTCAATGTATAGGATCCTATTTCTGTATGATGTATGTACTTGTACGGTACTATACGCAGGCTTGTATTTTTGTATTTCGTGTCATACGACTGACCTCATACGCTCCCTCAACAACATTCATGTCTCACATTAACTCGCATTTTCTTACTGTACCTCGCTGCCGATACAATACCGGGGTACTGTAACAATTTGAGAGAATGCGATGCAGGGCGGCAGCGGCCTTGGCGCTGTGAGTGACGCATCTTGGAATGCATACCTCCAGAACTGTGGTGTGTGGTCTGGTAGACGTGCTCTTGTCAATGCTCGTGGGAAAGTGTTGCTTGATGTTCCAGTTACTGTTGTGGCAAATATGTTTTCTACCCCCGATGGCGATCAATTCGTTTTGTGGACTACCGCCGTGAAAACTGCTACTGGGATTGACCAAGTTCAGGAAGAATGGTCTCGCGATGAGTTAGGTCAACTTGGTGCACTTACTGAAGATGCTTCGTTTTCTGCTGGAAACGATGCTTTTGTTGGTGAACGTTTTTCTGTCGACCATTGTCTCTTCGATTCCTTTGACGATTTTCGTGTTCGTTCTACTTTTGCATACGATTGGGAAGGCCGTCTTACTGGAATTGTATCTAGTAGAGAGCGCAAAGTTACCAATAATTCTCCTGCTACTGTCAATTTACTTTCTGGTACAAATATTGACCCTGCTGACTTATCTTCTTCGCTTTCACTTCCATCTCCTACTACCTCCTTTGTGGAACCTGCTGCGTGGAGAAGTCCTACCGTATTACTCGACTACACTATTGGCACTTGGTATGGCACTGGTGTAATACTAGATGCGAAGACTTTGACCACTCGAACTTTAGAATCGGTGGTAGAAATCTCACTCGAAGCTGGTACCATTCTTGTCCAGAAAGCCAAAATAAGTATTGGAAATCGACCTGGACTTGTTGTAGAGTCAAGTGCGCGAATTGACGGAAACACCGCTCTTTTTCCCGAAGTCAATATGCAGCTCATGTTCCTCCCTGGCGGCGTCACCATATCTTGCCCTGTCCGAATCTGGCCCGGTCTTTCTTTCTCACTTGAACTATGTTTACTAACTCGACCAAACATGAGAAGACGCATACTTCGTTGTTACGATGAAAATTCCAACTGGATTAAGACGATGTTTATTACAGAGTCCCGAGTAGGCTAGGTTGCTGGTTAAAGGAACGATGCAGTGAACAGCCTAGGCCGTAACAATTTTAGCTGTCCGAAAACAAACTGCTCTAGCCCTGCCGAGATGACTCGCGTCCCGCCTTGAGCAATTCATCAACTAACAGCAGCTGAGTCGAAATCACTGAGGACAAACTAATCATTTGCTTCTTCACCACAAAGTTGTCGTAGATATGGCTCGCATACGCATCTAAACTATTCCCGGTAGAGATATCGATGCCCGCGTTTTGACCCTTTCCATGATCTTCTTGCAGCTTGACTATAGTTTCCAATGCATCAAATCCGCTTGATTCGGCCAATGTCTTCGGAATTACAAGGAATGCTTCAGCGTAAGCCAAAACACCAAGCTTCACCTTACCTTGAACTGAACTTTCAGCAAATTTCTTTAAATGGCTGTGAGCCGCAATTTCAAATGCTCCCGCTCCGGGCAGCACACTACGGTCCTCAAGAGTGTTTTTAACTGCGCGGAGACCGTCGCGAAGGGCGTCCTTCATTTGGGCAATAGTGTGCTTGTTCGCTCCGCGAAGTAATATTGTACAACTGAAAGGATTTTTCACTTCTTCTACAAATGTGTACTTTTCATCTTCATGCACTTCTTCATAGACCTTACCTGCAAATCCGAGAACATCGGCAGATAAATCGTCGACTGAGCTTACTGGAATTCCACCACACGCTAGCGTGAGTCGCTCCATGTTACGTCGCTTTGCTCGTCGCAGGGCCATGATACCTTCACGAGCAAGGAGGTCAAGCGACAACGGGTCAATTCCTTTCTGGTTGATAACAACGAACTTCTTGTCGGTGCCATCACAAACAGATTGCTTCAATGCGATAATTTTTCGGACCCTGTCATCAACTACAGCACGTTCTGCGTTCACAAGAGACTCCCTCTGTTCCGCGTTGGAATAATAAAATCCGGTATTCACTTCGGATTTTTCATGTTCCAGAGAAATATTGCAAGTTAGGATGCATGCGTCTTTCACCGACTTTGGCATATCGGGATGACGACATCCATGATCAAGCACAAGTCCCTTGACAATACGAGACTTCTTTCCGCCGTAAACACTCATTAATGACATGATCTCCACCATGTGAAGGTCAATCGGTTCGTTCGGACGCACGATGGTAAGTACGGCATCAGTAACGATTTCAGCTAGGTTAGATGCGATTTTCTCGCGCAGCTTAGTTAACAAACAGCATTGCGCTACAGATACGAGCAAATGTCGATCTGGGGTAATTTCGCGTTTCTGTGTCACAATCCATTTCATGAGCTCATCTCTCGCGACGTCAAACCCATCGACAATAACACGGGGATGAAGCCCTTCCAAGAGTAACTGCTCTGCTTTTTTCAAAAGTTCACCAATAATCAGCACGGTGGATGTTGTGCCATCGCCGCAAACTTCATCCTGAGTAGATGCGGCCCGAGCAATCATAGAACTCGTTGGGTTTTGGATTTGCATCTCATCAAGCAGAACCTTGCCATCCTTGGTAATTTTGATGTCACCGGCACCGCTCACCAACATTTTAACAGTTCCTTTCGGTCCCAAATTTGAGCGAAGAACATCCTGAAGTCCTTTCGCTGCGTTGATCGTGGTATTTCGAGCCAATCCGCGCCGGGAAATCTCCGCGTTCGAATTAATCAATCGAACAGCCATCGCGTTCAGAAGTGTGGCAGATGTCAATGCCCTGAAGAGGATTTGTTCAACGGCTGTCTTCGGAAATGGTCGACGGCGATACGGATCAAGAACAACATTACGGCAGACCATTCGGATGGAACCGAAAAATAATCATTTTACTAGGATTTCAAATTTCCGGAAACATACTGTTTAGATGGATTTTGGGACGACCTGGAATGCTGCCCTACTATTGTACCTTCTCTAGCTAACAGAGAGAGACGACATTCCTGTACTTCTCGAATGGTCATCGAAAGCAATGAAGATGCGGTTCCGAGTGTTACATTCGTTCCAGAAATCAGTGACGTGAAGGTCACCACTAAGGATGAAAAAAGGGTGCAATCATGGGATCGGATGTGGAGGGAAACGTACAACGATAAGCGTAAGGTTGGATTTTCCGCGATGGAGAAAGAAGACATGCCCCCAGAGCACTTAAGAAAGATTATTCGAGACCATGTAGACATGTCATTTCGTAGGTTTCGCCACCACAAACGCGTTTACCTCGGTGCATTGAAATATATGCCACACGCCGTCATGAAGCTAATGGAAAGTATGCCAATGCCATGGGAGTCTGTTCGAGATGTGCGCGCTTTATATCACGTGGTTGGTGCTATTACATTCGTAAACGAGATTCCCCGCGTGATTGAACCAGTGTTTCTTGCACAGTGGGGGGCAACATGGGTGCTGATGAGGCGTGAAAAACGGGACCGACGCCATTTTCGTCGGATGCGATTACCACCGTTCGATGATGAAGAACCACCGCTCGACTACGGGGATAATGTTCTTGATGTTGAACCACAGGATGCGATTCAAATTGACGTCGACAGCGATGATAACGAAGATGATGACCCAATCTCAAGCTGGCTCTATGACCATCAGCCCCTCGCGAACACGAAGTTTGTGAATGGACCGAGCTATGCCCATTATCGCCTCAACCTGCGCATCATGTCGACATTGCATCGACTCGCGTCTGGCATTATGTCTGATATTTTGGACCCAAATTACTTTTATTTGTTTGACAAGGAAGCATTTTATACAACGAAAGCGTTAAACGTTGCCGTGCCGGGAGGTCCTCGTTTCGAACCAGACAATCGCGGTAAGGATAGTGCTGTGAACGCTGACGAGGACGAAGATTGGAATGGGTTCAGTGATATCAACAAGCTTATCATTCGTCGCCAAATCCGCACTGAGTATCGAATTGCTTTTCCTGGTTTGTACAACAATCTCCCTGGCTCTTCTTCTCTTGGGTGCTACCATCGCCCACCGCTAATGTTTTCAGTACCTAAAGACCCAACACTTCCTGCTTTTCAGTTCGATGTCGATTTCAATCGTATTGTCAATCTAAGGTCTAATGCTGTTAAAAGTTCTACCACAAATTCTCCTGAGTTAGATGTGGACGAAGATGATGAGCCTCCCGAATTTGTTAAAATGCCAGAAGGCTTCAGTCCATTCCTACAAGATGAGCCTGTCGAATGCGAGTTCACTCTAGACGGATTAGGTTTACTTTGGGCGCCCGCTCCGTTTAACCGCAGAAGTGGTCAATGTCGTCGAATTATTGATGTACCTTTAATCAAAAGTTGGTATCAAGAGCGGTGTGCTATGGACGAAAGGATCAAAGTTCGAGTATCTTACCAAAAACTCTTAAAATCATTTGTATATAACGAGCTTCATCGTCGTCGCCCGAAGGCGCGTATGAAGAAGAATCTGTTCATCGCCCTCCGGAAAACGAAGTTTTTCCAGCAGACAGAGATCGATTGGGTGGAAGCCGGACTTCAAGTATGTCGACAAGGTCACAATATGCTTAACCTTTTGATGCAACGGAAAGGTCTTACGTTCTTGCACTTGGATTATAACTTCAATTTGAAACCTGTAAAAACACTCACGACGAAAGAGCGAAAGAAGTCGCGTCTTGGTGATAGTTTTCATCTGATTCGCGAAATCCTACGACTTGTCAAACTTGTTGTCGACTGTCATGTTCAATATCGATTGGGAAATGTTGATGCGTTTCAACTAGCGGATGGGCTGCAGTACACTTTTAACCATGTCGGTCAACTCACTGGTATGTATCGATACAAGTACAAGTTGATGCGACAAATTCGGCGATGCAAAGATCTGAAGCATGTTATCTATCAACGATTCAATGTTAATTCTGTTGGGAAAGGTCCAGGTTGCGGTGTTTGGGCACCTTCGTGGCGAGTCTGGTTGTTTTTCATGAGAGGTATAACACCGCTACTTGAACGCTGGTTAGGCAACTTGCTTGCACGCCAGTTCGAGGGCCGTAATACTAAAGATGCTGCGAAAACTGTGACCAAACAAAGAGTTGAATCCCATTTCGACTTAGAGCTACGTCAACAAGTCATGAACGAGATTATTGAAATGATGCCTCCCAGCATTAGAGCGTCGAAAGCTCGCACAATTCTTCAACATTTGTCGGAATCCTGGCGTTGCTGGAAAAGTAATACTCCATGGAAAGTTCCTGGTCTCCCAGGACCTCTTGAAAGCATTATTCTACGATATGTGAAAGCGAAAGCAGACTGGTGGACATCGGTTGCACACTTCAATCGTGAAAGAATTCGACGTGGTGCTACTGTGGACAAGACAATCGTGAAAAAGAATCAAGGGAGACTGGCTCGCCTTTGGCTCAAAGCAGAACAAAGTCGACAACACACGTACTTGAAAGATCGGCCATATATATCAGTGGACGAAGGACTAGCCTTGTACACTATGTTGGTGCATTGGTTAGAGGCTCGTCGATTCGCACCAATTCCTTTCCCTCCGTTGTCGTTCAAACATGATACTAAGTTGTTGATCCTTGCACTCGAAAGATTGAAAGAGCAGTACAATTCGGTGATGCGTCTAGATCAATCACAGAGAGAGGAGTTGGGAATGGTCGAACAAGCATACGACAACCCTCACGAAGCACTGAGTCGAGTCAAACGATGTCTTTTAACGCAACGAACTTTCAAGGAAATTCGTGTTGATTTTATGGACAACTACGACCATCTCATTCCGGTGTACTATGTTGAGCCCATAGAGAAAATCACGGATGCATATTTGGATCAGTACATGTGGTATGAAGCGGACAAGAGACGACTATTTCCGAATTGGGTCAAACCTGCTGATGCAGAACCACCGCCACTTCTCGTGTATAAGTGGGCGAATGGAGTGAACAATTTGCAAAATGTTTGGAGTACAGCACGAGGGGAATCTGTTGTTCATTTGCAAGCTCGCCTAGCGGACCTCACTGAAAATGTGGATCATTTGTTCTTGAATCGACTACTTCGACTTATTATGGACCACAACCTAGCGGATTATGTGACCGCGAAAAACAATGTTTCAGTGTCCTACAAAGACATGATGCATGTGAATTCGTATGGGGTTATCAGAGGACTGCAGTTCTCTTCATTTGTTGTTCAGTTTCATGGTCTCTTAATAGATTTATTGATTCTCGGTCTTAGACGAGCAACCGAAATGTCAGGACCTCCAGAGAGCCCTCATGACTTTTTGGAATTCAAGAATATTGGAGAAGAACTTGCACATCCCATTCGAATGTACTGCCGGTACGTCGACAAAATTTACATGGTCGTTCGGTTCGAAGAGGATGAATCGCGAGATCTAGTCAAACGATATCTTGCTGAACATCCAGACCCGAACGGTGAAAATATCGCCTCTTATCCAATGAAAAAATGCTGGCCGAGAGAAGCTCGAATGCGTCTCATTAAGCAAGACGCATATCTAGGACATGCTTTGTTTTGGGATGTCAAGAATAGAATTCCGCGTTCTGTGACTACCGTGAATTGGGATGATGAAAACACATTCGTGTCTGTCTACTCGAAGGATAATCCTAATCTGCTTTTCGATATGGCCCATTTCGAGGTTCGCATTCTTCCTCGAATTCGAGAAGGTGGGCTCGGTCAGTGGTCTACTGAGACTTCGCATCGTGGTGATGGAGTGTGGACTCTTCAAAATGAAGACTCGAAAGAGCGTACAGCTAGTGCGTTCCTTCGTGTGACTGAGAAAGGAATCATGGCATTCGACAATCGAATTCGGCAAATATTGATGTCATCTGGTTCCACAACATTTACCAAAGTAGCTAATCGATGGAACCAAGCACTCATCGGATTACTAACATACTACAGGGAAGCGGTGGTTAATACTCAGGAGCTCCTTGATGTTCTTGTGAAAGCTGAAAATCGAATCCAAACCAGAATTAAAATTGGACTCAATTCGAAAATGCCATCAAGATTTCCGCCCGTTGTGTTCTATTGCCCGAAAGAGTTAGGTGGCTTGGGAATGTTGTCGATGGGTCATGTGCTCATACCTCAGTCAGATTTACGATACTCTCGTCAGACAGATGCTGGTGGTGTTTCACATTTCCGCGCAGGTATGTCAAGTAATGAAGATCAAATGATACCTAATCTTTACCGATATTTGCAGCCATGGGAAGCAGAGTTTATCGATTCTAGGCGAGTTTGGGCCGCTTATGCGGTCAAGCGCAGAGAAGCTGCAGAACAGAACAGGCGATTGACACTAGATGACTTAGAAGACAGTTGGGATCGTGGAATTCCTCGTATTTCGACTTTATTCACAAAAGATCGACACACGTTGGCATACGACAAGGGATGGCGTGTTCGTCTTGAGTTTAAGAAGTTCATGCACGCCCGTGTGGACCCGTTTTGGTGGACTCATCAGCGGCATGACGGAAAGCTGTGGAACTTGAATAATTATCGCACTGACATGATTCAAGCTCTTGGTGGTGTGGAAGGAATCCTAGAACACACTCTTTTCGCAGGCACTTTCTACCAAACATGGGAAGGTCTCTTCTGGGAGAAGGCATCTGGATTCGAAGAATCGATGAAGTTTAAACGCCTAACAAATGCGCAACGTTCAGGTTTGAGTCAAATTCCAAATCGACGATTTACTTTGTGGTGGAGTCCAACAATTAACCGGTCGAATGTGTATGTTGGTTTCCAAGTGCAGTTAGAC
>JAAUYH010145119.1_pt1 | contig 12321 bp, 9 predicted proteins | sample 7278061 | NCBI WGS metagenome assembly JAAUYH01 (sample SAMN14350203, study PRJNA611818) | marine sediment metagenome | isolation source: surface marine sediment (0.6m) | place: French Polynesia: Moorea | collected 2018-08
AATACGACCGGATCGGCTTCCGGGCCGCCGGTCCGCGCACTATGGTGTGCGCCGGTCTTCCGCCGTAACCCGCGAGTCACGCCCATGAAGGTCCTGTTCGTCTGCACCGGGAACATCTGCCGCTCGCCGACCGCCGAAGGCGTCTTCCTGCACCGCGCCGCCCTGCGCGGGCTCGCCGGCCAGGTGGCGGCCGACAGCGCCGGCACCAGCAGCGAGGAGCACGGCAACCCGCCGGACCCGAGGGCGCGGCGGGCGGCGGACGCCCGCGGCTACACGCTGGCGGACCGACGGGCGCGGCGGATCGCGGACCAGGATTTCGAGGCCTTCGACCTGATCCTCGCCATGGATCGCGGCCATCTGGCGCGGCTGGAGAGCATGGCGCCGCCCGAGGCCCGCGACCGGCTGCGCCTGTTCATGGACTTCGCCGATGACGGCCTGCCCATGGACGTGCCCGACCCCTGGTATGGCGGCGGCGCCGATTTCGAGCACGCCCTGGACCTGATCGAAGCCGGGGTGGAGGGCCTGCTGGACGCGCTGGCGGCGGATGCTCACCGAAACCCTCGCTGACCGCATCGAGAGGGCGATCGGGCAGCGGCCGGTTTCAGCCGAGCCGCTGTCGGGCGGCTCCACGGTGGCGGTGCTGAAGGTGATGCTGGCCTCCGGCGAGGCGATCGTCGCCAAGGCCGGGCAGGGGCACCTGGCGATTGAGCGCTTCATGCTGGACGAGCTGGCGCGGCTCAGCGATCTGCCGATCCCCGAGGTGCTGTACGGCGACGACCACCTCCTGCTCATGAGCCATATCGCCCATGACGGCGGCGCGCCAGGCGCGGCGGCGCAGGAGCACGCGGCGGAGCTTGTCGCGGCGCTGCATTCGGCGCCACGCGACCGGTTCGGCTATGAGCGGGACACGGTGATCGGCCAGCTGCCGCAGCCGAACCCGCCGGGCGACCGCTGGGTCGACTTCTTCCGCGACCACCGGCTGCTGCACATGGCCGAGGCCGGACATCGCGAGGGCACGGTGTCGGACACGCTGCGCGGCCGGCTGGAGGCGTTGGCGGCCCGGCTGGAGGAGTATCTCGACGAGCCGGCGCATCCGGCCCTGCTGCATGGCGACATCTGGACCGGCAACGTGCTGAGCCGGGGCGGCCGGGTCGCGGGTTTCATCGACCCGGCGGTCTATGTCGGCCACCCGGAGATCGAGCTGGCCTTCGCCACCCTGTTCGACACTTTCGGCGCGCCGTTCTTCCGGCGCTACCGCGAGCTGGCGCCGCTGGATCCGGGATTCTTCGAGCTGCGGCGGGACCTCTACAACATCTACCCGCTCTTGGTGCACGTCCGGTACTGGGACGTGTCCTATGCCCGGCCGATCGAGGCGACGCTCACCCGGCTGGGGCTGTGAGGACGGAAAAGGAGTTGAAGCGCAGAGGCTCGGAGGCACAAGAAGCTCAATGAACTCGCGGATCTCAAGGTCGCTCATATCCGAGGTCAGGAGCAGCTGATAGACGTTCTGAACACACTCGTCATTCCCGCGAAGGCGGGAATCCAGAATTCCCGATGTTGACGGCTCCTGGATCGTGATCGCTGGATTCCCGCGTTCGCGGGAATGACGAAATTGGTGATTGGGCCGGCCAGAGTGACGCTGTTGGGGATCAGAAGAATAAGTCCAACCGCGCCTCTCAGTCGTCGCCGAACAGGCGGTTCAGCAGGCCGCCGATGCCGCCGCCGGACGGCTGGGCCGAGGCGACCGGCGTCTGCGGCCCGACGCCGGGAAGCGGGCGGGGCGGCACGCCGCGATGGGCGGACAGCATGAAGTCGCGCCAGATGCGAGCCGGCAGGCCGCCGCCGGAGACGCCGTTCATCGGCGCGCCGTCATCATTGCCGACCCATACGCCGACGACCAGATCGGCGGTGAAGCCGACGAACCAGGCGTCGCGGTAGTCCTGGCTGGTGCCGGTCTTGCCGGCCGAGGGCCGGTCGAGCTGGGCGCCGCGGCCGGTGCCGTAGAGCATCACGTGCTCCAGCATGCGGTTGAGCTCCCAGACATGCCATGGGCGGATCGTCTCCGCCGCGCCGTCGCCCTGGCGGACATAGACGGTGGACCCCTCGTCGATGCTCTCGATCGCTGAAATGCCGAAGGGCCACAGCGGCCGGCCGTCGCGCAGCAGGGCGCCATAGGCGGCGGTGAGCTCGATCAGCGTCACCTCGCTCGATCCCAGCGCCAGGGTCAGGTCGCGGCGCAGATCGGCGGTGATGCCAAGCCGGCGGGCGACGTCGATGGCGTTGTCGACGCCCGCCTGGTCCAGCACCCGGACCGAGGCGGAGTTGACCGAACCGGCGAGGGCGTCCAGCGCGGTGATGTAGCCGCGATAGGTGTCGTCGAAGTTCCGCGGGGTATAGCCGGCGATGTCGATCGGCGCGTCCAGGACCTGCATGTCGGGCCTGAGGCCCTGCTCCAGCCCCGCCAGGTAGATGATCGGCTTGAATGCCGAGCCGGGCTGGCGCAGCGCCTGTACGGCGCGGTTGAACTGGCTGGTACCGTAGGAGCGGCCGCCGACCATGGCGCGGATCTGGCCGCCCGGACTGAGCGCGATCAGCGCCGCCTGGCCGGCGCCGGCGGGACCGCCCTCGCGGTCGAGATAGTTGTTCACGATCCGCTCCGCGGCGCTCTGCAGCGCCGGATCCAGCGTGGTGCGGACCACCAGGTCGCCCTGGTCGAAGCCGACGAAATCGGTCATCCGCTCGGCGACCCAATCGGCGAAGTAGCGGCCGCCGCCGCCATCGGTCGGCCGCCGGCGGGGCAGCGGCGGCAGGTCGCGCACCCGCTCCACATGGTCGGCGCTGACATAGCCCTCCTCGACCATCGCGGCGAGCACCAGATCCGCCCGCTGCTGGGCCAGCTCCGGCGACCGGGTCGGGGCGTAGCGGGACGGCGCCTTGAGGAGCCCGGCCAGCATCGCCGCCTGCTCCAGGCTGATGTCGGAGACCGGGACCCCGAAATAGGTCCAGGCCGCGGCGTCGACGCCATAGGTCCCGGCGCCCATATAGACCCGGTTCAGATAGGCCTCGAGGATCTCGTCCTTGCTGAAGCGGAGTTCCAGCCACAACGCCAGCAGCGCCTCCTGGGCCTTGCGGCGCAGCGTCCGGTCCGGGCTGAGAAACAGGTTCTTGGCCAGCTGCTGGGTGATGGTCGAGCCGCCCTGCACCAGCCGGCCGGCGCGGATGTTCGCCACCATCGCCCGGGCAATGCCGATCGGGTCGATGCCCGGATGCCAGTAGAAGCGCCGGTCCTCGGTGGCCAGCACCGCCTGGATCAGGTGGTCCGGCATCTCCTCCAGGCCGACCCGGTCGCCCTGCAGATCGCCGAAGCGGTGCACCGGCGCGCCATTGGCGGCCAGCAGCATGATGACCGGCCGACGGTCCGCAACCACGGCATCCTCGAAATCCGGCAGGGTGAAGACCAGCCAGGCGGTGACCACCGCCAACAGGGCGGCGCCGGTGCCGGCGGCGTAGAACCCCCATTTCAGCACCCGGCGCCAGACCGGCGGCGCAGCCCTGCGCCGGCCACGCCGGGACGGGCTGCGACGGCGCGACGACCGGCGCGGGCTGGGCTTGGCGCGGCTGAGTGTACGGCTGACCGCGCGGCGGGCGCGGCGCGACAGCGAGCCGGACCGTGACGACATCGTTTGACGGATCCCCATGACCATCATGGTCGTAAAAATTCCGCGCAATCTTGTGGAGAAATACGGCGATTTGAAGAAACCGGTCGAAGGGCGAGGCTCTCACCGCGTCATTGCGAGGAGCGGAGCGACGCGGCAATCCACCGACTTCGGCAAGAGTGGATTGCTTCGCCTTCGGCTCGCAATGACGGCTGTGGACGCGCGGCTAGCCCTCGGCCGGGCGGCGGCGCCAGCGGCGGCTGCCGAACCACATCGCGACGAGCCCGATGGCGACCAGAATCCAGACCCACAGCGGCGCGTCGACCAGCTGTTCGCCGAGCACCACGCTGAGGATCGTCAGCGGCAGGATGCCGATGGCGGTGGTCCAGAGGAAGACCGGCCATTTCACGCCGGCGAGGCCGGCCGCGTAGTTGATCAGGTTGAACGAGATCACCGGGATCAGCCGGGCCATCAGCAGCGCCGCCGCCCCCTGATCCGCCTCCCAGTTCTGCAGCGCGTCCCAATGCCTGGCCGGAAGCACCCGCCGCACCAGCGGCTGGCCGAGCCAGCGGGCCAGGCCGAAGGAGATGATGGCGCCCAGCATGGCGCCGACCCAGGTGAGCACGACTCCCCAGAATCCGCCGAACACCATGCCGTTGGCCATGGCGATGATCTCCGCCGGCAGCGGCACGAAGGAATGCAGGATCATGATGACGATGGAGCCGGCGGCGCTCCACATGCCCCAGGACCGGATCAGCGCCTCGACATGCTCCAGCGACATCTCGACATCGCCGAGGTCGAGCGCATGCCACAATGCCAAGGCGAGCAGGCCCAGCACCACCATGCCGACCAGGCAGAGCCCTACCATCCGGGCTATCCAAGGTGCGGCGCGGTCCTCCGCCCCGCTCTGTGTGCCGTTGTCGTCCGCCATTGTCACTCGGTCGCCCACCGCGCGACGACCCGGGCGAGGCTGCGCGGCACTCGGCTCGCCGGTGCATCGCGCATGCTTCCGGCCGCCGACGCTCCCAGTCTATCGATGATCGGAAACATTCCGATTAATGGCGACTCACGAACCCGTGACCGCCGCGCACCGTGCGGTCAGGTCCGATCGCCCGGCTAGCGCTGCTGCACACCCCCATGCACATAGGTCCCCTCGCCGGTCTTCCGGTAGGTGAGCGTGTACAGGCTCCAGGGCCTGCCGAGGGCATGTACGGCGAAGGTCGTCGACGACATCTGGCCGTTCGGGCGGTAGTCCTCGGGGCTCAGGATCTGGGCGGTGTTGCCGAGCTTGTGGCGCAGTTGCGCATGCTGACTGGACGATTGCCGGGCGCGTGCAGTCTGGAGTCCGTAATCCTCCCAGTCCTTGCCGATCTCACCTGCGTTGACGTGGCTCATCATCTGCGAGCCGGTGCGGGTCGCGGAGCCGAGGCCGACGCTGCAGCCATCCATGGTGGGCGTGAAGGCGAACAGCGCATCGTCCCCGAGCATCACCGACTTCATGGTGTTCTGCTCGTAGGGGCACCAGTAGGCCGGCAGCGACGGCGTCTGGCCCTGGGTTGCCAGTCGGGTGAAGCAGACCTTGGCGTCCGGATCCTGATGGACCTTCGCGGCGCCGGCGAGCATCCGGACACCGATCACGCCCGCCGGCGTGTCATTCGGAATCGTCTGCAGGACGACGTGTCGGCGCATGAAGCCTTCGGGATCGGCGCAGAACGCCTCGGTGATGTCCTGTGGCATCGGTGGTCCTCCCTTCCATGTTCGCGTCGCGGTCTTCCTGCCGCATCCCGCCGCCGCTCGCCGTGGCGGCCATCACACATGGCTTCCCATTGTCGCGGCCGCCGGCTCACACGTCCAGGTTGGCCACCTTGAGCGCGTTGTCCTGGATGAACTCGCGGCGCGGCTCCACCAGATCGCCCATCAGGGTGGAGAACACGTCCTCGGCCTCGTCCATGTGACTGACCTTGACCTGCAGCAGCGAGCGCACCTCCGGGTCGAGGGTGGTTTCCCAGAGCTGCTCCGGGTTCATCTCGCCGAGGCCCTTGTAGCGCTGGATCGCCATGCCCTTGCGGCTGATCTCCAGGATCCGGTCGGCCAGCGCCACCGGCCCGGCGATCGGCCATTCGGAGTCCTTGTGTGCGAGCGTGCCCGCCTCGCCGTAGTGCGCCTTGAGATCCGCCGCCATGGCGTTCAGGCGGCGCGCCTCGCTGCCGCGCAGAAGATCGCCGTCGACGACGCGCATTTCGGTGACGCCCCGCAGGGTGCGGGTGAAGGCCGCGCCGCCGTCATCGGTGCTCCGGCCCTGCCAGCCGCGCTCGAGCTCCGGCGCCAGGGCATCGAGCCGGGCCGCGACCTCGGCCGCCGCTGTCTCGGAGGCGAAGGCGCCACGGTTGAGCACGCCGGCGATCGCCATCTGCTCGACCACGTCCTGGCTGCCGACGCGGCGGGCCAGGGCCTCGATCAACGACCGCGCCAGCACCGCCTGGCGCACCTTGTCGGCCAGGTCGGCGCCGGCGATCTGGGCGCCGTCCGCCTGGGTGTAGGTGGCGCCGTCCACGCCCTGCTCGATCAGCAGCTCCTCCAGCTCGCGGTCGTCCTTGCGGTAGACCCGGGACTTGCCGCGGGTGATGCCATAGAGCGGCGGCTGGGCGATGTAGAGATAGCCGTGCTCGATGATCTCAGGCATCTGGCGGTAGAAGAACGTCAGCAGCAGGGTACGGATGTGGCTGCCGTCCACATCCGCGTCGGTCATGATGATGATCTTGTGGTAGCGGATCTTCGAGATGTCGAAATCGTCGCGGATGCCGGTGCCGAGCGCGGTGATCAGGGTGCCGATCTCCGCCGAGCCCAGCATCTTGTCGAGCCGCGCCCGCTCCACGTTGAGGATCTTTCCGCGCAGCGGCAGGATCGCCTGCATGCGCCGGTCGCGGGCCTGCTTGGCGGAACCGCCGGCACTGTCGCCCTCGACCAGGAACAGTTCGGATTCCGCCGGGTCGCGACTCTGGCAGTCGGCCAGCTTGCCGGGCAGCGAGGCCATGTCGAGCGCACCCTTGCGCCGGGTCAGGTCGCGCACCTGGCGGGCCGCCTCGCGGGCGGCGGCGGCCTGGACCACCTTCTGGACGATCTTCTTGGCCTCGTTCGGGTGCTCGCCGAACCAGTTGGACAGCGCCTCGTTGACGATCGCCTCGACGATCGGCCGGACCTCCGAGGAGACCAGCTTGTCCTTGGTCTGGCTGGAGAATTTCGGGTCGGGCACCTTCACCGACAGGACGCAGGTCAGCCCCTCGCGGGCATCCTCGCCGGACAGGGTGACCTTCTCCCGCTTGGCGATGCCGCTCTCGGTGGCATAGCCGTTGACCTGGCGGGTCAGGGCGCCGCGGAAGCCGGCGAGATGGGTGCCGCCATCGCGCTGCGGGATGTTGTTGGTGAAGCACAGCACCGTCTCGTGGAACGAATCGTTCCACTGCAGCGACGCCTCGACGGTCAGGCCGTCCTTCTCGGCCCGCACGGTGATCGGGTCGTGGAGCGCGGTCTTGGAGCGGTCGAGGTAGTGCACGAAGGCTTCCAGCCCGCCCTCATAGCCGAGCTCGACGCTGCGCGGATCGCCGTTGCGGGCATCCGACAGCACCAGGGTGACGCCGGAATTGAGAAAGGCGAGTTCACGCAGACGATGCTCCAGCCGGGCGAAATCGAACTCGGTCATGCTGAACACGGTCTTCGACGGCTGGAAGGTGACGCTGGTGCCGGTGCGGCCCTTGGCCTTGCCGCGTTCCGCCAGCGGCGCCACCGCGACGCCGTCCTCGAAGCGCATGTGCCATTCCGTGTCGTCGCGCCAGATGGTCATCTCCAGCCATTCCGACAGGCCGTTGACGACGCTGACGCCGACGCCGTGCAGGCCGCCGGACACCTTGTAGGAGTTCTGGTCGAATTTCCCGCCGGCGTGCAGCTGGGTCATGATCACTTCAGCGGCCGAGACGCCCTCCTCGGCGTGGATGTCGACCGGGATGCCGCGGCCGTTGTCGCGCACCGTCACCGAGCCGTCGCCGTTGAGGATCACGTCGACGGTGTCGCAATGACCGGCCAGCGCCTCGTCGATCGAGTTGTCGACCACCTCGTAGATCATGTGATGCAGGCCAGAGCCGTCGTCGGTATCGCCGATGTACATGCCCGGGCGCTTGCGCACCGCCTCCAGCCCGCGCAACACCTTGATGGCATCGGCGTCGTAGGCCGCGGCGGCGCCCTCGTCGGGCAGGTCGTGCTCGTTGGGGATCGGGTTATTGCTCGGTTGCTGGCTCATGACATCAGGAACTCAGTGGCATCGTCGCCGGCGCGCTGCCTGCGGCGGGGGCGAGCACGGCGTCGCGCACCTGGACGAACTGGGCGCGATCGCCGAAGGGGGTGAAAAGGGTGGCATCGGTGCCGGTCAGCCAGGCCTGCGCGCCGAGGGCCAAGAGCTCCTCGAAGAGCGCCGCCCGCCGGACGTCGTCGAGATGCGCGGCGATCTCGTCGAGCAGCAGCAGCGGCGCGGCGCCGCGGTCGAGCGCCTGCAGGCGGGCGTGGGCCAGCACGATCGCCACGATCAGCGCCTTCTGCTCGCCGGTCGAGCACTGCGGCGCCGGCAATCGCTTGCCGAGGTGCTCGGCCGAGACGTCGCTGCGCTGCGGGCCGAAGGCGGCGCCGCCGCTTTCGGCGTCCCGGGGCCGGCTGTCGCGCAAGCCGGCGCGCAGGCGCTCCTCGCACTCGAGCGCCGGCATCTCGGCCAGCCAGGCCTCGACGTCGCCGACCAGGGCGAGCCGCACCTGGGGGAATGGGCCGACGCCCATGGCGCAGGCGCCGTTCAGGCGTTCGACCAGGGCCCGCCGCGCCGCCGCGATGGCGACGGCGTGGCCGGCCATGGTCTCCTCCAGGGCTTCCAGCCACGCGGCGTCGCCGGCCCGGTTCTTGAGCAGGCGCGCGCGCTCGCGCAGGGCGTGCTCGTAGGCCGTGAGGCGCCCGGCGTGACCCGGATCGAAGCCGTAGATCAGGCGGTCGAAGAAGCGCCGCCGTCCGGAGGCGCCGTCGCGGAACAGGCCGTCCATCTGCGGCGTCAGCCAGACCAGGTTGACGATCTCGCCCAGATCCTGTTGGCGCCGCGCGAAGGCGCCGTCGATCTTGACCGTGCGCCGCTCGCGCAGCGCGCTCTCCTCGGCGGCGGCAACGGGACCGGGATCGCGCCCGGTGCCGATCTGGCGCGGTCCGTCCTGGGTCATCATCTCGGCGGCCACCGCCCAGGGCCCCGGCTCGCCGGCACCGGCCGGCGGCTGGCGGTCGACTTCGGTGAGGCGCGCGCGGCGCAGGCCGCGGCCCGGCGCGAGAAACGAGATCGCCTCGAGCAGGTTGGTCTTGCCCGCGCCGTTCGGCCCGGTCAGCACAACAGGTCGCGCGTCGGCCTCGAGCGCCGCTTCGCCGTAGCAGCGGAAATTGCTGAGACTCAAGCGCCTCAGCCAGATCGCCGCCGGGACGCGGCGGGACTCCGCCCCCGGGGTTTGCGGGCCTTGAAGGATCGCTTCGTTCACCGTCGTGACATGCCCGTGGCCTCAAACCCGCATGGGCATCAGCACGTAGAGAGCGCTGCTGTCCGAGAGGTCGCGCACCACGGTCGGCGAGGCCGCGTCCGCCAGCGCGAATTCGGCCTGCTCGCCTTCGATCTGTTGGGCGATGTCCAGGAGGTAGCGGGAGTTGAAACCGATCTCGATCGCGTTGCCGCCGTAACCGATCTCGATCTCCTCGGTAGCGCTGCCCGCGTCGGGGCTGGTCGCCGAGAGCGTCAGGCTGCCGTCGTTCACGGCCATCTTCACCGCCCGGCTCTTCTCGGTGGAGATGGTCGAGACCCGGTCCACGGCCGAGGCGAAGGACTTGCAGTCGACCTCGAGGATCTTGTCGTTGCCGGTCGGAATCACCCTTTCGTAGTCCGGGAAGGTGCCGTCGATCAGCTTCGAGGTCAGCACGGAGGAGCCGAAGGCGAAACGCACCTTGGTCTCGTTGAGCGCCACCTGGATCGCCTGATCGACCTCGTCGAGCAGCTTGCGCAGCTCTGTCACGGTCTTGCGCGGCACGATCACGCCGGGCATCTCGCCGGCGCCCTCGGGCAACGGCATCTCGAAACGCGCCAGGCGGTGGCCGTCGGTCGCGACCGCGCGCAGCACAGAAACGCCGTCGGTGGCCGCGGCATGAAGATAGATGCCGTTGAGGTAGTAGCGCGTCTCTTCCGTCGAGATGGCGAAGCGGGTGCGGTCGATCAGATGCTTCAGCTCGCTCGCCTGCATGGTGAAGGCCTGCGGCAGATCGCCGTCGCCGGCCGCCGGAAAGTCCTCCTTCGGCAGCGTGGCGAGCGCGAAGTTGGAGCGCCCGCAGATCAGCTCCATGCGCCCGGCCTCGCCGCTCGCGGCGAGCTCGACCTGCGCGCCCTCGGGCAGCTTGCGGACGATGTCGTAGAGCGTGTGCGCCGGCGCCGTGGTGGCGCCCGGCTCGGCGATGTCGGCCTCGACCGCCTCGACGATGGTCAGATCCATGTCGGTCGCGGTCAGCTTGAGACGGCCCTCTTCGGCCTCGATCAGGACGTTCGACAGGATCGGGATGGTGTTGCGGCGCTCGACGACGCTGTGCACATGACCCAGCGATTTGAGAAGCGCCCCACGTTCGATTGTCAGCTTCATGATGCTCTGAGATGTAACCTGGGCATTGTCTAGACTCGCGGATTCGGCTGGCCCGGCCGCTGCCTGCAGCCCCTGGCCGACCCCGCTGAAGGGTTACCGCCGCGTGACAAAAAGGCCCTGCGACTCAGGGCCCCGCGAATCGGTTGCGCAGTATAGCACAAGGCACCGGAAACGTAAGCTCTATTGCGGATTTACGCGCTTCCGGCGGGCTTCGGAAAAGGCCCTATGTTCTATATATGTTCGCGCCTGGCAGATGCCAGATGCTGAGGCCCGATCAGGCCTCGAGCATGCGCCTCAAGAGCTCGATGTTCTCGGCGAACTCGCTGTCCGTGGTCTTCAGCTCCTCGACCTTGCGCACGGCGTGCATGACCGTGGTGTGGTCGCGGCCGCCGAACTTGCGGCCGATCTCGGGCAGCGAGCGCGAGGTGAGCTGCTTGGCCAGGTACATGGCCACCTGGCGCGGCCGCGCCACCGCCCGGGCCCGGCGGGCCGAGGACATGTCGGCGAGGCGGATGTTGAAGTGCTCGGCGACCCGCTTCTGGATCTCCTCGATGGTGACCCGCCGGTCGTGGGCGCGCAGCAGGTCGTGCAGCACCTCCTGGGTGGTCTCCAGGGTGATCGGCCGGCCGATCAGGGTGCCGTGCGCGACGATGCGGTTGAGCGCGCCCTCCAGCTCGCGGATGTTGGAGACGATCTTGTGGGCCAGGAACTCCAGGACCTTGATCGGGATCTGCGCGTGCAGCGCCTCGGCCTTGGCCTGCAGGATGCCCAGGCGCAGCTCGTAGGTGGTCGGATGGATGTCGGCCACCAGGCCCCAGCCCAGGCGCGAGCGCATCCGCTCCTCGACGCCTTCCAGGTCCTGCGGGCTCTTGTCGGCCGAGATCACGACCTGGCGGTTCTGGTCGACCAGCGCGTTGAAGGTGTGAAAGAACTCCTCTTGGGTCGCCTCGCGGCCGCCGATGAACTGGACGTCGTCGATCATCAGCACGTCGACCGAGCGGAACTGCTCCTTGAAGGCCATGGTGTCCTTGGTGCGCAGGGCGCGCACGAAGCGGTACATGAAGGTCTCGGCCGAGAGGTAGAGGATGCGGCGCGAGGGCGCGCGCTTGCGGATCAGCCAAGCGATGGCGTGCATCAGGTGGGTCTTGCCGAGCCCGACGCCGCCGTAAAGGAACAGCGGGTTGAAAGGCACGCTGGAGGCCTCTGCGACGCGCCGGGCGGCGGCGTAGGCCAGCTCGTTGGGCTTGCCGACGACGAAGTTCTCGAAGGTGAAACGCGGGTCGAGCGGCGCGCCGATGTCGCTCAAGGGCACCTGCTCGTCGTCGCCCTCCTGCGTCGCACGCGCTGCGCGTTGCGTCGCGGCCGCGGCGCGCGGTGCCGGCCTGGATTCGCCGGCCGAGTCCGCCGGCGGCGACTTGCGCGTCGGGCGGTTGGGCGGCTGCACGCAGATCGCCACCCGGGCGACGTCGTCGCGTTCGTCGCTCCAGAGATCGCGGATCCGATCGGCGTAGTTTTCCTGCACCCAGTCGCGCATGAAGCGCGTCGGCAAAGCCATGCGCACCGAGCCGTCCATCAGGCTGACCAACGTCAGCGGCTTCAGCCAACTGCGAAACGCAGCATCACCGACTTCGCGGCGCAGCCGCCCGCGCACCCGGGCCCATTGCTCGTTGGTCTGCGGGTCGGGTTCGTCGTTGCGCATCATGCCCCCCTTTGCGCCATCGGCGGCGCGGCCGCGAAGTCGGATCGGAGATCCCGGCGGTCATAAAGTGTTCGATTTGAGTGGAGCGTCCAGATAGCGGGGGACGTTTCTAGGCTTCGCTCTCCGGTTTTCGCGGGGGCTGTGATTGATGGCTTTCTCCTGGTCACGGACCGGATCCGATGGTTCGGCACGAGGCCGGGCCTGTGATCGCAGGAGCGGCACATTTCGGCGCAGCATCCTCCCTTGCCGGGACCCATTGCGGTCCGGCTTGTCG
>JAAUYH010000980.1_pt1 | contig 12318 bp, 10 predicted proteins | sample 7278061 | NCBI WGS metagenome assembly JAAUYH01 (sample SAMN14350203, study PRJNA611818) | marine sediment metagenome | isolation source: surface marine sediment (0.6m) | place: French Polynesia: Moorea | collected 2018-08
AGACCCAAAAATACAACTTGTTGCACCTGCAGGAAGGTCCGGTTGACATATATAAAGCGGATGTTTTCTTCAGAAGAATATACTATCAACCTAATACTGTCTGGAAGAAACCTGTTGCGGTAGTTGAGTTGTATCTGGATCAACTCCTTACCTATTTTAACACCAATAAAGAGTTAAACCTCACTGTGAACTTCGGTTCAAGGCAGACCAAGTGGAAATATTTCCTGGTGGGTCCGGAGTTTAAAAGATTCACGGATCTGACTATTATCACAAAAAAGAAAGAGGAGCTATTCCATCCTTTGGAAGATACATCGGAGGAAGAATTTGCACACTGGATATTTGAGTCCGATAAAGAACTAAACCTCGCCGAGCATTATGATTTTACATTTCAACTGGTGGATAAGTTCAATAGAGAAGATGGATCTTTTAAGCCGGTTATAAAAAGTTTAACGAAAGCTTCGGCAGATCAGATTTTCTTAAAACCCAAAAAAGAAACGGATAAGGAGAAAGAAGCGGCTGACAAGAAAACCTTGTATTCACATATCTATATATAATTAACATTTAAATCCAATTCATTATGGCACAAGCATTGATGACCCCTGGCGTTTATATCGAAGAGAAGAACGCCTTTCCGGGTTCTGTAGTAGAAGTCGCTACCGCAGTTCCGGCATTCATAGGATATACCGAGAAAGCTGAACGCAGTGGAAAATCTCTGAGCAATCAAGCTATCAGGATCACCTCTTTTAAAGAATATGTGGAACTCTTTGGAGAGGGGTTTAATCCAATATTCACCTTGAACCCTGTAGGCGGTCAGGCTGCCGCAACTCCGCCTACTGAGGAAGAAGAAGAACAGCCTGCCGCGACCACTGAGAAACCGGAACATACCATAAAACTCGATCAGGAGCGGGCCATAGAATATGTAACAGATAACCACCTTTATTTGTTTCCCTGTATCAAATTGTTTTTTTCCAATGGCGGCGGTGCGTGTTACATCGTTTCCGTGGGTACCTATGAAGACGAGGCTTCCAAAAAGATCGAAATGACTGAGTTGGTCAGTGGTATCGATCCCCTGCTGAAAGTACAGGAACCAACCATGATTGTCATCCCGGATGCCGTAGGCTTATCCACACCACAGGACTGTTATGATGTGTATAAGAAAGTCCTGGCACATTGCAAACACACCCAAAGCAGGGTGGCCGTAATGGATATTTTTAAGGGATATCAGGAACGGATTCAGAGCCCACCGGAAGGGGATATTATTAATATTTTCCGGGAGAAGATCGGGTCAGAATTCCTTAATTACGGTGCTGTTTACTATCCCTGGCTAGACACGAATATCGTACAGGAATCAGAAGTCGATTTTAGGAATTTAGATGCATCTGTGGATCTGAAAACTATACTTACAGAAAAAGAGGCTCTGAACTTAATTGACAATTTTCCAAAAGATGATGACGCGTTTAAAGCGGCATTAGCCAAGGATAAGCCTGAAATTGCTGACGATACAGCAAAAATCGATGAGTTGCTTCCGGCGTATAAAAAAACCCAGGAGCGCAATTTTCACCTTGGATTAGTAGCTACAAGCCCGAAGTACAAGGATCTCCTCAAACAGATCAGAGAGGTGATGAACCTGCTGCCGCCGGCCGCGGCTATGGCCGGGATTTACACAAGTGTGGATACCAACCGTGGGGTTTGGAAAGCACCAGCCAATGTAAGTCTCAACAATGTCATTAAACCATCGGCAAATATCACCCACGACGAGCAGAAAAACTTAAATGTTGATGCGATATCGGGTAAATCGGTAAATGCCATAAGGACTTTCCCCGGTATTGGAACTTTGGTCTGGGGAGGCAGAACCCTGGACGGTAATAGTCTCGACTGGAGATACATCAATGTGCGTAGAACCATGATCATGCTGGAACAGTCCATCAAGCTGGCCTTACGCGCCTATGTATTCGAACCCAACGATGCCAATACCTGGGTGACCGTCAAAAGTATGGTAGTTAACTTCCTTACGGAAAAATGGAAACAAGGAGCCCTTGCAGGTGCTTCACCTGAAGATGCTTTTGAAGTTCAGATAGGCCTTGGCAGCACAATGACTTCCCTGGATATCCTTGAAGGCAGGATGTTGATGACGGTCAAGTTGGCCATCGTCAGACCAGCAGAGTTTATCGTCGTGACCTTCGAACAACAAATGCAGAAATCTTAAAAGTATCAGTAAACAGTAATCAAAAATCAGTAATTATTAATTAAAGAATAAATCATGGCAGGAGAAGCACAAGACAGCAATTGGCCCTTACCGAAATTTTATTTTATGGTCGACTGGGGTAGTCAGACAGATATCCCCTTTCAGGAAGTTAGCGGCCTGGATATAGAAGCGCAACCCATTAACTACCGTCACGGCAACAGTCCGGTATTTTCGGAAATAAGTATGCCAGGGATCGTGAAGAATAGCAATGTCACAATGAAAAAAGGTGTTTTTGCGAAGGACAATACTTTTTTTGATTGGTATAGTAAGATCAAAATGAATACGATAGAACGGCAGAATGTGGTGATCAAACTACTGGACGAGGGTGGCAACCCCACAATGACCTGGACACTTAATAACGCCTGGCCCACGAAGATCAGTTCTACAGATCTGAAATCAGACGCCAGTGAAGTGGCCATAGAAAGTATTGAAATAGCGCATGAAGGATTGACAATAGAAAACGGATAATAAAATTGGAACAGGAGTATTTTTTTGAACGGGATTATACCCCTCCCTCTGCCTTCTATTTTTCCGTGAAATTTGCTGGATTTCCTGAGATGGACAGTAGTTTTCAGGAAGTGTCAGGACTTAAGGTCACTGTAGATACAGTGGAGAAAGCAGAAGGAGGGGATAATCAATATGTGCATTATCTTCCTTCACCTCCTAAATTCGAAAACCTTGTATTAAAGCGATGTCTGCTGAATAACTCGAATTTATATGAATGGTGCAGGGATGCCCTTGAAGATTTCAGATTTGAACCAAAGGACATTCAGATAATCCTGCTGGGTTCGAAGGCTGAAATACTGGCCTCTTGGAATATTGTAAGGGCCATCCCGCTATCATGGGAACTAGGTGCTCTTAACAGTACCAGCAATCAACTGGCTATTGAAACCCTGACATTAAAGTACCGGTATTTTAAAAGGGAAACATAATGACACTTATAGTTAAAGAACTAATAATCAAAGGAGTAGTATCTAATTCTTATTCCGAATATCAGGATACGTCAATGAGTAAGGACGATCTCCGTGCCTATTTAGACGATCTTAAAAAGGAGATTGAAAGTAATTGTTTGGAAAAGATATGGCAGAGGGTTGAAGCCAGATCAAATAGATAATAGGCGATGGAAGGAATTACTAAAATGAAATTTGTGGCCTATTCCGATCCGGATTTCTCGAAGGAAATAGGTTCTTACGAGGCGTTGGTAAACCCGGAAAACTACAAGATCAAGAACGAGCAGGAATATACCACTTCAAATACTGCAGTAGGCTCAAGTGCCCAAACGGTCAAATATAAAGGTGCAGGTCCGGGAACAATGGAAGTTTCCATGTTTTTTGATGGAACCGGTGTGATCAGTGATAAGAAGGTAGATGATCAGATTAAAGAAGTAAAAGACCTGGTTTATACCTATAACGGTGATATTCACGAACCTAATTATCTCATGATCTATTGGGGTACTCAATCTGTATTCCAGGGTAGATTGAAGACCTGGAATATTAATTATACAATGTTAGATAAGGATGGTACCCCTATAAGAGCAGAAGTAGATATTGTTTTGGTAGCTTCCATCAGTGTTAAGAAAAGAGCTCTTGAAGAAAGGAAGAATTCGGCGGATCTCACACATGTCAGGACAGTAGTGGCTGGAGACACCCTGCCTTTGATGTGCTATCGTATTTATGGGAACAGCAACTATTATCTCCAGGTAGCCCATTATAATAAGATCACCAACTTCAGAAATATTAATCCCGGCGACATCATAGCTTTTCCTCCATTAATAAATTGATTATGGCAGAAGTATTACAACAAAAGGATCTCGTAATAGGACTGGAAATATCGGTCAATGGAAACAAGTTAAAGGACGATGTTGAAATCGATGAGATACGGATTCAAACGGAAATTAATAAGATTGCCAGTGCTACCATTGTCATAAAAGATGGTGGTATACCTGGCCTTACAAATAATCCGTTTATGCACAGCGAAGGGAGTGATTTTTTACCTGGAAATGATATTGAGATATCCCTTGGCTACGGCAGTGAGACCGAAGAGATATTCAAGGGCGTAATAATTTCACAACGGTTGATGGTCCGCAATGGCAACTCACAACTGCTCATCCAATGCAAGGATAAAGCCATTCAAATGACCAGAGGAAGATTCAATGCCATTTATCAGGATCAGACAGATGCAGATGTGATTAAAAAAGTAGTGGATAAATACGGACTGGATCTGAGTGTGGATGCAACCAATCCTGTACTTCCTCAGAATATGCAGTACAATTGCAGTGATTGGGACTTTGTCCTTATCAGGGCCGAGGCGAATAATATGGTCGTAATAACGGACAAAAATCGGTTGAGCATTAAGAAGTTCAATTTTAGTGATTCTGCCAAATACGAGATAAACGCTACCCAGTTTAACCTGGAAATAGATCTTAGTCTTGATAGTGAGACCCTCGCCAAGTCTTATACGCTGACAGCATGGAATGAAAAAGAACAAGAAAAAAGTGAAGTCAGTGTAAGCCTGTCTGACGACATCTCTCAAGGGGATGTGTCTGCACAAAAGTTGTCCGGCGTAGTCATTGAAGAATCCGAACATTTCACTTCCGCATCCTTATCCAAGGACGAACTCAAGTTATGGGGTGAAACGCTGTCCAATAAGGCGGTCATGAGCAAGATTAAGGGTAAAATCACTGTACCTGGCTCAACTGGTTTGGCTGCTGGTGACCTGATAGTACTATCCGGATTTAGTACCAGATTCAACGGTAAAGCTTATGTTTCAGGTGTTGAAACCCTTCTTGAAGAGGGAAGTTGGAAAACAATTCTGACCCTTGGCAAAAGCCCGTCCTGGCAGTCCGAATTACCAGATGTGGAAGACCTAAGTGCATCGGGATTAATACCGGGTGTATCCGGTTTTCAGATCGGAAAAGTCAAGAAAATTGATGAGGATCCGGAAGGAAAGTATCGTGTGCTGGTAACCTTGCCTTGTTTTTCTGGTACCGGGCAAGAAGATGGGATTTGGGCCAGACAGTTGTTCCCTTATGCCTCCAATGAGGCAGGGTTTTTCTTTTATCCGGAAATAGACGATGAGGTCCTGTTGGGTTTCCTGAATAATGATCCGCGACATGCAGTCATTATCGGATCTCTTTACAACGGTATAAATAAACCCAAGGAGACACCGGATGATATGAATCAATTTAAATCCATCTATTCCCGATCAGGTATTTATATCCGCTTTGACGATGAAGATAAAATCCTGACGATTGAAACTCCGGGAGGTAATTCGATTAAGTTGGACGATAATGAAAAAGCAATAACCATTAATGACGTTAGCCTGAATTCCGTTGTGCTGAATGATTCTGGAATTACCCTAGATTCTCCCAAAGACATCAATCTAAAGGCCAATGGAAATATTTCTATATCTGCCTCATCAGGGATTAATCTTAAAGCAAATTCGGATCTAAACGCAGAAGGCACCAATATACAAATGACCGCACAGGTAGGATTAACCGCAAAAGGCAATGCTACAGCCGAAATCTCTGCTTCAGGGCAAACTACGGTTAAAGGGGCGATGGTCATGATAAATTAGAACTAACTATGAGTTTGGCGGCGAGATTAACAGATTTGCATACTTGTCCGATGGTTACACCGGGATTGCCTCCGATACCACATGTAGGAGGCCCCGTAGTGGGCCCTGGCGTACCCACTGTCTTAATTGGAAATCTGCCGGCTGCTGTTATGGGCGACAGCTGTGTCTGTGCGGGGCCTCCGGATTCTATAATTAAGGGATCTGCCACGGTAATGATCGGGGGGAAACCTGCAGCCAGAATGGGAGATAATACAGCACATGGAGGAAGCATTGTTTTAGGATGCCCCACCGTAATGATAGGAGGATAAACCAATGAAAGAAGACCAAACTTCATTTTTAGGAAAAGGCTGGGCTTTCCCTCCGGCGTTTGATCGCAGCAAAGGTCAGGTACAAATGATTGTAGATGATGAAGACATCAGACAAAGCATCCGGATCATTCTGGGAACAATACCAGGAGAACGTCCGATGAACCCGGATTTTGGATGCGGGATTCGCAGATTCGTGTTTGAAACCAATGACCCAACCTTTATCCGAATGATAAAGGATACAGTCTACAATGCCTTACTTTATCACGAACCCAGGATCAGTGTAACGGATATCGAAATTAAAGATGACACCTTTGAGGCAGGATTGATCCATATTCACATCTATTATACCATAATCATTACAAATACCAGAAATAACATGGTTTTCCCATTCTATCTCAATGAGGGAACCTTGCTTTAATAATTTGATCAGAGTTTATGAATAAGGGAATTGATCAAAACTCGCGAAGACCTAAAGCGCTCGATCCGAAGAACGTCCTTTTGGATGAAAGGACCATGCTCGATATGGTCAGGTTTACTTTAAGCCTGTCAGAATACGTTAAGTTTTACGGATTGCACAACGAAGTTGAAGGTTCATGGCTGGATGTTTTCAAGAGTGATCCGATTTTTTCAATAGCTCAGATTGCTTCCCTGGATATGGAGACTCTCAGAAAACAAAACGAGACGATTCTTAAGAGTGCTCATTCTGAATTCGACTCGGAAATTACATTATCATTTGTGGAAGATCATCTTAAAATGATATCATCTGCCCTTAATTGGTCTATGAGCTTTGAACAATCAAAATATACAGGAAGTCTCAAACGGGAATTGGATCAGATCCTGGATTCGGCAGCTACCTATTTGCATGAGATAAAACAGTGGGTATATCAGCTTGGAAACAGTGTTAGCGAGAAAAATGAATTTGAAGATTTGAACGAAAGAATTCAAGATCAGATCAGGCAATTAAAATTATCAGCTGAGGTAAAGTCAGCTATTAATGATCAATTGGAACAAACTAATTTAACTGAAGAACGCTTGTTCAAAGCTTTCACAAATACTTACAGCTCCCTTGTATTCCTGAAAGAAAAAGCCGCCAAGAAATTTGAAGAAGAACTATTTAATTACAATCTCCATCCTCCACACACAGGATTGCTCTTTACTTTTTTTAAGCTCTTTGATCATCTCAGAGCTGATATAAATACGATCACTGGCAAGCATTTAAAGTACTATTATGAGGAAATGCTTCAGCTAAAGAGCAAAGAAGCGGATCCTCATAGAGCACTGATGAGTGTTGCACTACAAGCAGGTAAAAAGGAATTGGATATAAGCAAGGGAGAGCCATTTGAGTTCATTTTTGAGAATAAGACCGCTATGATTTTCGAGGCAGAGGAAGCCAGCCAAATCAACAAGGCTGTTATAAAAGACATCAGAACTCTTTTTAAAGGCTATGAACCTCCTTTGTCCGATGAATTGTTGATCGATTCTTCCGGTCCGGGCAGGATCTATGGTACACATATTTACAATGGCGAAGATAATTCCATTTACAAGGCCGACTCTTCATCTACGAAGTTGGTTTCAATATTGGGCGACAAAAAAGAAACCTTCGGGGATGATTTGAGAACTGAGGAGCCCAGTATTGGCATAGTAGTGAGTTCACCAGTGTTTATATTGGAAAAAGGAATTCAGCAGATACGTCTTACTTTTAGCCTTACAGAAGAATCCTATCAGAATACCAGATCTTACCTTACGCACCTATACCACGGTGTACATGCTATTGGCGGTAAATCTAAGGACGAATCTTCTTTCAATCTGGAATGGAATATTACATCGCTCATTAGAGACGCCTTTCTTTGTTATTTGTCATGCGAATCCGGATGGAAGTTAATAGAAAAAGCCACGGCCAGATTAATCGCGGATGAACCTTCATTTGAATTGATTATTAATCTAGATCAGGATCAGGACATGATGGTCCCCTTAGATTCGGCGATTCATGATGGCGACTTTATATCCGAATGGCCCTGCATAAAATTGTTATTAAATACCAATACTCCTATTTATTCCTATGATTTCCTCTCCTTGCTGATTGTAGAAAATTTGGCCATCAGAACCAGGGTGTCTGAGGTTACTGATTTCAAACTTTCAAATTCAATTGGCCCTCTTGATCAATCCATACCATTTACGCCATTTGGCCCTTTACCTTCAGTGGGCAGTTTTTTGAGGATTGAAAACCCACTGATCTTTCACAGGAATCTTTCAGAATTGTACATCAAGTTGGACTGGAGTGGTTTACCATTAGATCGAAATGGTTTTGAGGCTTATTATAAGATGTACCCATACAAAATGGATAACAGTAGTTTTCGATGTGCCCTGGGATTGAGTCGAAATTTACACAGAGGTGATCAGGCTTCCTCACAATCCGAGGAATTGTTCGAAGCAACGGATATCGGAGCCTTCGTAAAAAACGAAAGAACATTAAAAGTAGATCTTGAAAGACTCACTTTCAGAGATCGAATTACACTTGCCGATGGTGAACCATTGCCCGGAACAACGGCATTGCACCTTGTTCTGGTTGCTCCGGAGGTAGCTTTTGGTCATCATGTTTACAACAATATCTATACTGAAGCTGTGTTAAAGGGATCCCGTTTTATAAGAAGACGTGTAGAAATACCCAATCAGCCATATACGCCTACATTGGAACAACTTGTGATCACCTATTCGAATTCGGTTAAGATCAACATGCTTCGGAAAAAGGATGAAAAATTAAGTGATGTAAAGTTAATACACCTCTACCCCTTTGGACATGTTCAGGTGTATCCAGGTCTAGTAAAAGGAGCATGCAGCCTGATACCGAGAATTGAGCACAGAGGGAATTTATTGCTCGGCCTGGAGCAGGCTGTATCCGGCCAAATTGTAAATATTGGCTTCGAGCTGCAGCCGGCCAAATGGCTTCATACCATATTTCAAAAACCAAAAATACACTGGGAATATTTAATCGACAACGAGTGGTTATCGCTGAATACATATGTATTGGAAGACAGTACGGAAGGTCTTGTCCGATCAGGTATCGTCAAAATTGAAATTCCGGAAACAATCCAATTGGACAATACAAGAATGCCTCTGGGAAAATTTTGGATCAGAGCAGTTTCCGACGATATAAGAAGTTTAAATTCCAAGATAAGTGCCGTATTTGCTCAGGCGGTATCCCTGATATCTGTTCCGGCCAATCAACAGACTGAAGAACTTCAACCAGATCAAACAAAGGTTGTAAAAATAGGGATTGATGGAAAAGTTGGAATCGACACTGTTTTAGGACCTTTTAACATGGAGTGGGGTGATTTTGGTGAGAAAAAGTTGGCTATGTACTCACGTATAGGTGAGCGTATGAGACATCACAACCGCGGCGTCAGCCACTGGGATTTTGAACGACTTGTTCTGAACAGATTTAGCGAGATCGAAAGGATAAGAGTTTATGGACGGAATAGTCGACCCAATGAGTTGGTAAATACCAGTAACATGCAGGTAGTGGTGATACCAAAGGGGGATCCTGCCGGCAAATTTGAAAGAAGGAGGAAAGAAGTTCCATGCCATACAATTTTTAGAATAAGGGAATATCTCAGGAAGTTTAGTTCGCCTTATGTACATATTGAAGTAAGCAATCCGGTGTATGAAGAATTGAAGGTAAGATGCAGGGTGAAATTCACTGATGTAAAGCGCAGAGGTTACCTTCGGAATAAATTGAACCAGGAGCTCATCAGATTCTTGTCGCCCGGCAATGAGAAATCCCTGATACCGGAAGAATTCGATCAATCCGTATCCAAAACTGAAATATTGAATTTTATTGAGAAAAGGCACTATGTAGATTTTGTCACCTCGTTCTCAGTACTTCAAATTGTTGAAGTGATGGGACGCTACAGGATCATCGATACGGCCAGAGGCTTGCGGAAAGAAAATGAGGATCGCGCTAAACCAATTGATATTCTAAGAACGATATCCGCCTATGCCACTCTTACTTCTGCCCCTGGGCACCTTATAGAGTTTGTAGAAGATGATGAGACATTCAGGGAACCTGAAAAATCTGGCTATGGCGACCTTTTCCTGGAATCAGATTTTATACTAAGTGATAGCGAAGGAAAGTATTATTGAGAAATGGCAGATAAAAATAAAAGCAATATTACCAGTAGAGATAAACTTAAGAAGTTTTTTGAGAGGGGAGACCTCCCGACTCAGGAACATTTTATTAAGTTGATCGATTCAACTTTGAATAAAGCCGATGACCAGCTAGATATTGATCAGGAGAGTGGTTTAATACTATATCCTCAGGAGAAAGACGACGTTCTCAGCATATTTAAATACAACAACAAGGATCAGGGTAAGTGGCGTATCGCAATTTCGAAAGACAAGAGCCTGGTCATAGAGGAAAAAGTAGGGCCGGATGAAAGGCTGGATCCGGATGCAAAGAAAGATAGCCTTTCACTCTATCTGCAAAGTGGAGGTAGAATAGGTGTAGGTATTAATGATCCGTTCTTTAAACTACATGTTGATGGTCATATAGCTTCACATGGTCATATTGGATGTTTTTTGGAGAAGACAGTAGATGCTGATAGCAAGTGGCACAATGTTTTTGACAAACATTTGGAAGGGTGTTGGGGATTTGACGTTATGGCTTTTGTGGAAGGTGGACCCAAAACGGGCAAGTATTCCCTTCTGAATGCCACAGCATTGAGTACCTATGGAAATTCAAAACCAAGCATACGGAAAAACTGTGCTTATTACGGTAAATGGTGGAACAAGATAGACGTCCGTTGGGAATCCAGACCAAGCATTCTGGAGGATCCTGCAAAAGATAAATGGTGGAAAAGACTTCTTTTCAGAGAAGCGAGCAAATTGAAATACAACCTTCAAATGAGAACCAAAAGTAACTATGGCGAAGGGAAGAAAATCTATATAAGAGTATCTAAAATCTGGGACGAGAGTATGATCAATACTTCAGAACAGTCAGAATAGTCTATGGACAGATCCATACATATTAGGAGAAAAGAATTCGATAAAACGAGTTTGAATTATGCTGATTTGTACTCAGAGGCCATTAAATATGTGCAAAAACTCAGTGGTGAGGATTGGACGGATTACAACCAACACGATCCTGGCGTCACAATCCTGGAACAATTGTGTTACGCCATCACAGATGTTGGGTATCGCACATTACTGCCTGTGAACGATCTTCTTATCAAACAGCCTGAAGGTAAGATCTCTCCGGGAATAAATGCATTTAAGAAACCTTCAAAAATTCTCAGTACCCACCCGGTCACACAACATGATTTTAGAAAACTATTGATCGATAGATTTAGTGAAATTCAGAATATCTGGGTCATAACAGATGCAGACGAAAGCAGTGTTGATAAGTGTAGAGGTCTGAACAGGATAGAGATCTTGCCAAAATTGAATTTCCAGATCAGTTTAGGCCAGCAGCAGACTGCCCCAGGCGATAGATTTCTTTCTAACATTCGCAAATTTCTGCTCAGGAATAGGAATTTGGGTGAAGATTTCAGTGAGGTTTTGGTGCTTGAAAAGATGGACATCGACTTGCATACGCAAATCCATATAAACAGGCCTAAGGATGCAGATCAGATTATTGCAGATGTTTTTCTGACCTTGTTCGAATTCTTCTATAAGCCCGTAAGGCATTATAGTTTTGATGAAATGAGGGAAGCGGGATACGAAGTAGAAGAGATATTTGACGGACCTCGCCTGAAGAAGGGATTTATCAGAAATCAGGATCTGGGTAAGAAAGTTGAAACCATAAATACTGATCTACTACAACATATAATTCTCAAAGTGCCCGGAGTGCAAAAATGCCAGGTGTTTCATATTGAGAATGAAAAACTCGGCACAGACACCAGCATGGATCTTATAGAAGGACACTTCTTTAACATATGTAAGGACGAGAAATTCGATAATCTTTACAACCACTTGAAGGTATTCTTTAACAACCAGGAAGTAGAAACGCTAAACCGGGATAGAATCACCAACATTATTTATGAGACATGGTCTAAAAAATACAGGCAATATCCCATTGGGAAAATCCAGGACGAGTTTTTTAATGAGAAGCTAAATGGTACATACCGTGATCCGAAGACCTATTATTCTATTCAAAATCATTTCCCTGTAATCTATGGCATAGGAAGGGAAGGC
>JAAUYH010013721.1_pt1 | contig 12315 bp, 16 predicted proteins | sample 7278061 | NCBI WGS metagenome assembly JAAUYH01 (sample SAMN14350203, study PRJNA611818) | marine sediment metagenome | isolation source: surface marine sediment (0.6m) | place: French Polynesia: Moorea | collected 2018-08
AAACCGATATTTACTAAGGTTAGTATACCAGATTTCGTGTTATTATGTTATGGATGACCAAAATTCATCCCATCGGCGTAGCCGAAGGTCTTCTTTTGGAAGAGAGATAAAAATTTTTCTTTTGTCCTTTAAGTTTCTTAAGATTAGGTATTTGACTTAAATCATCTGCTGTTTCTACCGCAAGTATAAAGTCTTCTAAACGTAAGCGAAGTTTTTTGTCTTTAACAACACGAATATCTTTGAGAAAACTATCCTTAAATTCTGTTTTCACTATTCTTCACTCATACTCTCAAGACTTCTTCTCTACTTACATTTTTACTTTTTTCTCCTTCTGCAATAGCGTAAGACAATCCAATATCCTCTATAGCATCTACCAATATAGAACCTACTAAATCTTGGTTTTCTTCTATTACTTCGACCAAAGCTTCTTTAAATAAAGCTTTGATTCTGGTTTCATCTACATTTACTGGATTAGTCATGCTTAATCTAGCTTAAAATTAGCTAATTTTTACTACCCATATTTTACTTTTTTTCTAAATTATATATTATATGAATTGTTGGCGTACTGACTCAAGAACAAAAACTAGAAAAGGAATTTATTGGTATCTAACTGGATGGCGCATCAACAAGAAGATCTATCTCAATTGCCTCCACTATACGAAAGAGTTACTACCGCAACCGAAACACCAGAAGAGCTTCAACATCGACTACATTTAGAAAAAGCTAAATTTTATGCCAGTGTATTAGTTTATGCCAGTGTATTAGGGGTTTTGAGCATCCATCATTTCAAAATTGGCAGACTATTACTGTACTAGGTAGCACCGAAGATTTTATAGTGGAAAGATATAGATTGGCAATATAAAAAAATATCGTGAAATCAATTACTATTCTTGGGTCTACTGGTTCTATAGGCACACAAACCTTAGAGATCGTTACCGCTCATCCCGATAAATTCCGTGTAGTTGGATTAGCAGCTAACAATAATGTAGAGTTGTTAGCCGCCCAAATAATAAAATTTGAACCTGAAATTGTGGCTTTGGGTAATGAAGCCAGATTAGCAGAATTAAAAACAGCGATCGCTACTTTGCCCCATCCGCCTCAGATCGTGGTGGGAGAAAAAGGCATTTGTGAAGTAGCTCGTTATGGCGATGCCGAAAGTGTAGTAACGGGAATTGTCGGTTGTGCGGGTTTACTACCAACTATTGCCGCCATTGAAGCAGGAAAAGATATTGCCTTAGCCAATAAAGAAACTTTAATTGCTGGTGCGCCTGTAGTGCTACCTAAGGTAACTAAACATGGAGTTAAGTTACTTCCTGCTGATTCGGAACATTCAGCCATTTTTCAATGTCTGCAAGGAGTTCCCGAACATGGCTTAAGAAAGATTATTCTTACTGCCTCTGGAGGTGCTTTTCGCGATCTACCTGTCGAAAAATTAAGTTCGGTTACTGTTAAAGATGCCCTTAAACATCCTAACTGGTCGATGGGTCAAAAAATTACCATCGATTCGGCTACTTTAATGAATAAGGGATTAGAGGTAATTGAAGCGCATTATTTATTTGGCTTAGATTACGATCGCATTGAAATTGTCATTCACCCCCAAAGCATTATTCATTCTTTGATTGAAGTTCAAGATACTTCAGTTTTAGCTCAGTTGGGATGGCCCGATATGCGCCTACCTTTACTATATGCTCTTTCTTGGCCAGAGAGAATCTATACGGACTGGGAACAACTAGATTTAGTTAAAGCAGGAGATTTAACTTTCCGCGAACCAGACCACAATAAATATCCTTGTATGCAATTAGCTTACGCTGCGGGGCGAGCTGGTGGTTTAATGCCTGCGGTGTTAAATGCTGCCAACGAAGAGGCAGTAGCTTTATTTTTGGCAGAAAAAATTAAATTCCTGGATATTCCCCGTCTGATTGAAACTGTTTGCGATCGCTTTACCAGTCAAAATACTGCTACTCCCAGTTTAGAAGATATCTTAGAAGCCGATCGATGGGCAAGACAAGCAGTTGTGGAGGTGCATTAGCAATTAGTTATTATTTAATGATTAAAAATAGTGGGGTGTAGAGTATCTGAAAAGGATAGGAATAGGGTAGCAATTGTGGGAAAAATACCAGATTTCCCTAATTAGTGAGCTTAATTGTGCGATCGTAATTCCTGACAACGAAAACCTCGATCAATACAATGATTAAGAGAAAATGCTGCCAATCTTCGGGAAAATTTTTCTCGATTCGCAGCAGCCTGATTATACTCATACACCAATTTTAGACCAATGAATGTAGACGGGATTATTGCTCAAATTAAATCTCAGTTAGAAAAAATCAGTATCAGAGAACAAGCTAATCAAAAAGAACAAGCTGAAGTTAATTTGCGTATTGAACAGCTAGAAGCAGAAATCCCCAAACAACATCGTCGTCGCAGCGAATTGGACGAAGAGGCACTGCAACTTTATAAACAAGCTGAGGAACTAAAAGCAAAGTTGAATAAATTAGAAAAAATTGCCCTTCTATCCCGCGAATTTCAAGAATTACAAGCAGAATTCCAAGATAATCAAGATTTGCTTCATACTTTATATTCATCGGTTGCTAACATAGCTACTTTAGAGGCTTCTGCAAATGGGAAAAGCAAACAAAAGCAAAATAAATCTGCCTCTCAAAAGACTAGAGATAAGGATCGTGCCGCAGATGCTTCTGGCTATCAACTGAGTATTCAGGAAATAAAAGCTGCATTGCCTAATGCTGAAAAAATATATCAGCACTTGGTTGCAGGTTACTTAGAAGAATATAAAACCTATCAAAACTTTATTGTTGATGGTTTGGATTTGATTTGGTATTCAGTAGCCTTTATCGCTTTTGGCAGAGCTTGCTATCGTCAGATGAGCTTTAAGTATCATCCCGATTTGATAGAAGGTTCAGAGCGTGCTATGCAACTAATTAATACTGCTTGGTCAATTTCACAAAATTATTTAGGAGATACTAAAAAAGATGATATATCTGGTATTAGTGAGTAGTAGTTAACTAGTTATTAGCTATTAGACGGGCGACTCAAGCATTTGAGGTTACCTCAAATGACGCGCCCTTCTCTTAGCTTGGCATCAAAAAAGAGGAGGACACGGGTGCTGAACTTGGTTCAGCACAGTGAGATGTCCGTCTTGGACTACATGCGGGCAAGCCCTTTGTCTTTGATGCTAGTCTCCCTAAAGGGAGAGGGAATTCGACTCTTCTTTAGCTTTTAGCTAAAAGCTTTTAAATATTGGCGATCGCTTGTTGTAATTGACAACCCATTGACGAAATAATTCCACAATCAGCCGATAGTTATTATTCTCTTCGGTAATAACAGGGAGCAACTATTAACTTTTGGTTCGGTTTTCGCTGTCTTTTAACAATTCCTAAACATTTCTGAATATCAGGATTGGCAAAATATTTAACGGGGTCGTCAGCTTCTCCTCTACTCGAAGCACTGTGAAAATAATAAAGACCACGATAAATCATTTCTAAGGAGATGCAGCTCATTTGGAAGTGCGATTTCATCAGCCACCGCATCACCTAAATCGACTAAAACGGCGTAAAATAGTCAAGTTGCCCAAATCTGTAGCTTAATGCCATTAATCGAACCCGTCCACAGGTAACTTAACCTTAAAAGTCGTTTGACAGTATTATCTTCAAAGTGAGTATCCCAAGCACGAGCATTTTCTTGAACCCAAATTGCCACAGGCAATCGTGTAACTAAATTGAACACCACTCCCATCTTGCCAGCTAATTTTCCTGGCTTGACCTCTTCCAAACTCTTGAGTAGGGGCAACCCAAAAGAGCAGTGATTAGCTCAAGAATCACCCGTTTTTAGTGAGCGAAGAAAGCAAGCTTTCGGAGAATCAGGCAAACGGGGGAGCGTCAAAAGTCAAAATTAAACGAGTAAAAGATTCATTAGCACCTGGGGGAATAAAATCTAATAATTTTAAATTACCTCCCATAGTTTCTAACAATGTTTGGGACAACAATAATTTCATTTTGGGTGATAAATTAATTTCTTGAAGTATCTGTTTTATTTCTTCTGGACTACTATTAGCAGGGGGAGCGAAGGATTCTGCTTCCTGTTGCCAAGCAGCAGGAGAACATTGCAAATCGATGCTAATTTCAACTGTATCTGAATTTTTAGCCTCAGTAGTATTCACTTTGATAGTGCCTTCTTTCATTAGAGAAATACCACTTTCAATTAAGTTAACAATCAACTGAATTAAACGAGATCGATCCGCATAAACATTAACATCGGCATCAGCAACATTAATTTCTAATTTTAAATTGCGATTAGCTGCTTGCAGATGAGTTAAACTACTAACTTGAGTCAAAATTTCTCCTAGCTGAAGAGATTCCATCTGTAATTGATTGGTACCTATTTCAGTTTTAGAGACAGCCACAATTTCATCGATTAACTTCATCAGCTTTAAGGCTGATTGATAAGCTTGGGAAATAAATTCTTTTTGTTCTTCTGGGCTTTCACAAAGATCGGCTAAAATTAACTGATGAAGTCCAATTAAACTACTTAAAGGCGATCGCAATTCATGGGAAGTTTGAGCAAGAAAACCAGCTTTAAATTTACTCATTTGCGTAGCCATTTGATAAGCAAGCTGAGTTTGTTTCAATTCTTCTTTTAACTCTTGAATTTCATTCATAATCCAATTAACAGCAACACTAGAGCGGGTAATACAGCAACAACAACAAACAATTGAACAATTTAACACACTCAACCAAGAGAGTTTGGTCAACTATGTTAATTCTTGATGAGCATCTGGTATTTCAACGCTTCCCTGACGTAAGATAGTCCACTTGCCATCCGTCCATTTAGCTACCGTTGAAGGCATACCGCTACCAATTTTATCTTGCTTGCTTAACTCAGAATCTTCTAATACCAATACTTCAGGAAAAACTCTGGCGATTTCTCTAAGATCGGTTAATGATTCTGCACCAGAAATGTTAGCACTGGTGGTAGCCAATACTCCTGTCTGTTGCAAAATTTGACAAGCAATATGATTAGCAGGAATTCTAATTCCCACTGTGGTTGGATTGAGGGGATTGATTACTTTCGGTACTTGTGTCGTGGCTGGCAAGATAAAAGTAATCGCTCCAGGTAAATATTTAGCGATAGTTTGTCGCCAAACATTAGCTGGTTGTTCTTGAGCAAAATCTATATAGGGTGCAAAGTCTTCGATGGCTGCTGCCATTAAGATTAATGGCTTATGAAGAGGACGTTGTTTGAGGGTAAAAATCAACTCTGCTAGTTCAGGCTTGACGGCTAAAGCAGGCACTGTATCTGTAGGAAAACTAATTACTTTACCAGCGATCGCACCAGCAATTAAATTCTGCAAGGAAACTTGAGTCATAAATTGGTCAATTACCATTTCCTCCCTAAACTTAGAGTTTCAAGCTTTATCGGCGATAAGCCAGAGCAAAACGCTCGATTCCTGCTAAGTCTGGATATATTTTTATCTTATTATATTCTCCCCGCTCTTGTAACATTGCAACCACCTGTTCGGCTTGTCCTGCCATCATTTCAATTAACCAGATGCCTCCTGGCATTAAATAATCGGCAGAAACTTCTATTAGGTGGCGAATATCATCTAAGCCATCCTTACCACCATCAAGAGCTAGATGGGGTTCGTGGCGTACCACTTCTGGTTGTAATTGAGCTATCTCTGATGTGGGAATATAAGGTGGGTTAGAAACCATGCCTTTAACTTTACCTAACAAAAAATCTAACGGACTCCACCAATTACCTTGATAAAAGTTTATTTGCTCTGCTAGATCGTATTTTTGAGCATTTTCACGAGCGATCGCCAACGCCAACCCACTACTATCTACGGCATGTATAGTAGCTGAGGTGAAACTACTGGCTAACCCTAAAGCGATCGCACCGCTACCTGTACCCAAATCTACCCAATGTTCAGTCTCTATAGTTGCTGGAGATTCTTGCCTAGCCTGAATTGCCAAATCAACGAGCAATTCAGTTTCTGGACGAGGAATTAAAACAGCAGGAGTAACCTTCAATTTAAAATGCCTCCAAAAAACTGCTTCAACCAGATATTGCACTGGTAGGCGTTTTTGGAGGCGTTGCGACCAAAGTTCGCTCAACTGAGATAAAGATTTACTTAAAGATATTTGTTCCTGGCGGCGATAAGATTCGAGTCTCAGAGACAATTTGTCTAACTCAGTAACTTCTTGTAATAACCAGTCTATCTCGGCGAGCGGTATCTCATTGGCGATCGCACTAGCTATAGCTTGCTGTCGCCAGAGATACAATTCTTGACCAGAAACTAGGGTGTTCAACGAAGTTTTACTCGGCTGGTGCTGCTTCTGGTGTTGGTGCTGCTTCTGGTGCTGCTCCTTCTGCTGGTGCGGGGACATTCTTCTGTAAAAATTCAATCGATTCGGTAGATGGTACTAGCACGATCTTATTAAGCATTTCGTCCTCACTAGTTTGTAAGGTTTCGATTACACCTTCTAGGGGAACTACTTCAATGTTGACACTGTCAGCGATCTCGGGTTTTTGCTCCTTAAATTTAGCTACCATGCTTTCTAGCTGCTGCTTTTCAAAGAAGAAGGGAATTACCTGCTGAGAATCTTTTTCAATGGTTAAATAACCTTTATCATCTCCACCTTTAGCCACAAATAAAGGTACACCGCCTTTATACTCTTGACCACTTTCTCCCAGAATAGTTTTAGCTGAAGTTACCGCTTCCTCTTCAGGAACATAAGCAAAGTTTAAAGCGTTTTCTTTCCCTTGGTCAGATTCAGATAATTTGTAGACTTCTCCTAAAGATACAGGAACGACCTTTACCTTACTAGCTAATTCAGGGTTTTTGGTTTTTAGTTCGTTGACAAAATTGTTAGCATCTGTTTGACTGATAAATACCCCTGCTACTTTGGAATTATTTTCTCCTGATGCCACTAAGGGCGCGCCTTGCTCATCAGCAATGGTGAAGACAGGCACTGGATCGAGCTTTTGTTGAATTTGTTCGGCAGGTAAAGCCCAAGCTTTAAGATTTTCTCCCCATCCTAAACTTAAAACCGTAGCTCCTACTAATCCTAAAGCTGATAATAATTTGATCATTGATTTTTTCCTCATGACAATGCCTGCTATATGTTTATTTTGCCTAAAAAGTAGTAAATTAGTGGATAAATTAGTTATTGTCTGACCTAATTTCTGGCTTAGTCTTTGTATCTTCAAGATTTTAGTTTATTAAATTCTGGATCGCTAATATATGATTCTTTTACAGTATAAATACTAGTTTTTTTCAGATATCTTATTTTAACTGAAAGTTTACCGTTAACGTGCCAACCACAATAACAAAGCTACAGAGATATTTGTATTAAGGAATTGTTAAGTTTTGTATCGGGATGACAGGATTTGAACCTGCGACATCCTGCTCCCAAAGCAGGCGCGCTACCAAGCTGCGCTACATCCCGTTAGATGTAAATTATTTATGTCCTGAATTACTTTAGCACAAATACTTGTGAATGGGTAACTTGTATGGGATAAAGGGCTTAGAAACGTAGGAGTATTGTAGTCTCATGTCTAAACAAATTTTCAGGTAGATATTTTTTATCGTTAGTTTTTGTATAAAAAATGTATTATTTAATTAGTACAAAATCGAAGTTAAGATATAAATTCCATAATGTTAGAAGCAAAATACATTATGTTTTTTAATGTGGTTGTGATTCATTCTAGATCTAGATACTTATAATTATGGAAGTTACTAGTGACTTACCGAAAGTCAGTGTCATCATTCCTGCCTACAATTGCGAACGCTACATTTCTCAAGCAATAGAAAGTATTTTGCAGCAAGAGCATTGTAGCTATGAAATAATCGTGATTGACGATGGCTCTACGGATAATACTCAAAACGTACTAGAGCCTTATCAGCAATATATTCGCTATGTATTACAGGAAAATCAAGGAGTAGCAGCGGCTCGCAATCGGGGAATTGCGATCGCCAAAGCCGACTTAATTGCTTTTCTCGATGCCGATGATTATTTTTTACCAAACAAAATAGCAGCTCAAGCAGCTATTTTTGACAAACGGCAAGACTTAGGTATAGTTCATAGTGGCTGGCAAAGAGTAGATGCAGTAGGAAACAAATTATTAGATGTTTGTCCCTGGGAACATATTCCGCAATTGGATTTAGAAAACTGGCTACGTTGGAAACCAGTTTTACCTAGTGCGATGATGTTTCGTCGAGAATGGTTGCAATATGTAGGGGGGTTCGATCCTCGTTTTCCTCCTGCTGAAGATACGGATTTAGTTTTAAAACTGGCTTTGAAAGGTTGTCAAACTGCTTGGCTGCGACAAATAACTGTATGTTATCGACAGCACGATGAAAGTGCCATGCACAAAGGTTTACCCCAAGCTCGCTCTCTTGCGGCTGTTACCGATGACTTTTTTGCTCAACCCAATTTACCCAACAAGATTAAATTGATGGAGCATTCTGTGCGCTATGGCACATTGGTTTGGACAGCTTGGTATCTACAATATACAGGTCACAAAGCTGAAACAATTGAATATTTGCAAAAATCCTGGGATTATCGACCTTTTTCGGCAATGGAAACTGTGATTAATTGGACTGAAAGCTTTGCCGAGTTTGCGCGTAGTTGGGGAGTTAAGTTTGAGATCGATGCTCTAACTAATTCTGAGGAATGGCAAGAATTAATCAATTGGGTGATGGAGAAAGCAGTAAAAGATGATATTTTAAGGCAAGCTCCAATCGCTTAAAAGCAGTGTTTGCCTAAAAATGTAAATTTGCCATGACTATCGCTCGTACTATTTGTATTGGATTTCTTGCTCTAATTGTAGTGGGAACTCTGCTATTAATGATGCCCTTTGCTACAGCTTCTGGCACTTGGAATAGTTTTGTAGTTGCTCTATTTACTGCTACTTCTGCCGTCTGTGTAACTGGGTTGGCAGTGGTTGACACAGGTAATGATTTTTCTTTTTGGGGGCAACTAACTATTCTGCTATTGATTCAGATTGGAGGATTAGGCTATATGATGTCTACTACTTTCTTAATCTTATTATTGGGGCGTAAATTCGATCTCAGACAAAAATTTGCGATTCAAGAGTCATTTGACCGTCCTTTTCTACAAGGTAGTACCAATTTAGTACGTTCTATTGTCGCCACTACCCTCATTTTTGAGATTACTGGTATTTTCTTATTGCTTAAAACTTTTGCCCCTCAGTTTGGCTGGTCAAAAGGATTGTGGTACTCAATCTTTCACAGTATTAGTGCTTGGAATAATGCTGGCTTTAGCTTATTTTCTGATAGTCTTGTGGGATATCGTTCTTCCTGGGCAGTTAATTTGATTATTCCTGGATTAGTTATTTTTGGTGGTATTGGCTATCAAGTCATTATTGAAATGTATTTGTGGCTAGCAAATGCGATCCAGAGAAAAAAAGAAAGGTTTTGTTTTTCACTCAACTTCAAAGTGGTAACTAGCACTACTATTTTGTTGTTAATCATGGGAACGATCGCTTTTTTGCTCACGGAATTAAACAATCCCTATAGCCTCAAAAGCTTGAGCTTGGAAGACAAATTGCTGGCTGCTTGGTTTCAATCAATGACTACTAGAACCGCAGGTTTTAATAGCATCGATCTCGGTCAAATGACTACCGCAGGTTTATTCATTACCATGGGATTTATGTTTATTGGTGCTAGTCCTAGTGGCACAGGTGGTGGCATCAAAACTACCACTTTACGAATTTTATTCAACTGTACTAAATCGACTTTACAGGGCAAAAATACAGTGGTTCTCTATCAAAGAGAAGTACCTGCTACTTTAATTCTCAAAGCTGTGGCAGTAGTATTTGGCACGGCGGCATCTGTTGTCTTAGTTACGATTTTAATTTCTGTAGTTGAACCAGATTTGGATTTTATTCAAATTTTATTCGAGACAATTTCTGCTTTTGCCACAGTAGGTTTATCAACAGGTATAACTGCTGGCTTTGCTACTTCCTCAAAATTAATTTTAGTTGTGGCTATGTATGTAGGCAGAGTTAGTATTTTAATGGTGATTGCGGCAATTATTGGTGATTCTCGTCCTAGTTCTTTGCAATATCCTGAAGAGAATTTATTGGTGGGGTGATATACTCTACACGCCTCCGCAAGCGGTAGGCGTGGGTCTTACACTCCAAAGATAAATAATCGCTCGGCTTGAGTCAGAAAACTACTATTTGATTTCCTAAATTACTATAAAATTAGGTCAAATGCGGCTCGCAAGTCTGATTGTATTTATCTTACTTTAGTATTTAAAAGCCTGATGGTATAAAAAGCATGGGAAAAACTATGAAAGCTCTAAATTTCTTGGCTAGCTCTCGTCAAGAAAATCGCCAGTTTGCAGTTATTGGTTTGGGACGTTTTGGCAGAGCAGTTTGCGGTTCACTGCATAAAATGGGCTATGAAGTTTTAGGCACAGATATCGATGAAAAATTAGTGAATCAGGTTCTAACCCACAGAATTGCCTCCCACGCAATTCAACTAGACTCTACAGAACCTCAATCCCTAAAAGAGGCTGGTATTTTTGAGATGGATACGGTAATTGTCGCTATTGGCAACTATCTCCAAGAGAGTATTATTACTACTTTGAATGTGAAGGAAGCAGGAGTAGAATATGTCGTTGCTAAAGCTTCTTCCGAGATTCATGGCAAAGTATTGCAACGAGTTGGAGCAGATCGGGTGGTTTTCCCCGAATATGAAGCAGGTTGTGCTTTAGCAGGAACTCTTACTCAGCCTGCACTTCTAGAACGTTTTGAATTAGACCCTGAAAATAGTATTGTCGAGGTTATGGTGCCCGATGCTTTTCATAATAAAACAATTGCCCAATTAGAATTGCGTAGTCGTTATGGAGTCAGTGTTTTAGCTATTGGCAATGGTGAAAAGTTTATTACTAACCCTAATCCAGAACAAAAACTGCAAAAAGGTTTGATTATGGTAGTAATTGGTAGCAATAAAAATATTGAACGTTTACCTATTTAACTTAACTATTTAGTTGCTTTGTCTATCAGACTTAATGCAATCATATTTTTTAGCTCTAAAAAACTTAAACTACTATTTGCTCAAGCACAAATACTTAAAAGAAATGGTATTGTCAATAGTTTAAATAACTAGGGATTACAAGGATAGCGTAGATCCCCTATCCTTGTAAAAGGTCAAATTAGGGAGTGGGGTCACAGGAATTATTAATCTCAACTATACGGAGATTAGTACAATTTTGCTACTCCCTAGAATAGTTTTGAGGGTTAAAACTATTCTTAATAAATGATAGCACAAAAATAGCACAAAGCACAATTTAATTATTAGAGCTATTTCTGCGATTAATAAACCAAGTTTGTAGCTGCTGACGACATTCTAATTCTCTAATCCCAGTTAATACTGCTAGTCGATGGTTAGAACAGGCACTATCGGGCAGATTAGCCACAGTCCTAATTGCTCCTGTTTTAGGATCATCAGCACCATATACTAGTAATTTCAGTCTGGCGTGAATAATCGCCCCCGCACACATTGGACAAGGTTCAAGGGTGACATAAAGAGTACAATTTTTTAAGCACCAATTTTGTTTTACCTGGCTAGCAGCTTGGATAGCCAATATTTCGGCATGGGAGGTGGGATCGAGATCGAGATGCTTACGATTAGCTGCTTCGGCGATCGCCTTACCTGTTCGATCTACAATTACCGCTCCCACAGGAACATCACCTGCTAGGGCAGCTTGTTGAGCTAGTTCCAAAGCTCGATCCATCCAACGGCAATGAACTAGATACTGACTATAATCCAAGTTAGATAGGGAAAAGGAAATCATCAAGCGAGGTTAATTAAAACTTTGGGTTGGCTATATTGTGGCGCAAAATTATCCCAATCATTTAAATGACTCGTGTTTTACCATTTTGAAGAGCGATCGCCAGACCCATTTAGCTTAATCCAAATTCTGGTAACTGATGAGTCGGGAAAACAGATGTGGCGACCGATGTGGTTGAGTGTGTTTGGTCAATGCCGTCAGCAATGTAAAGCAGAAGAGAGTTGGCAAGCTTACCGTCAACGGTATGACCTAGAACACTTTCTGCGCTTTGGTAAACAGAAACTGTTGATGACGGCGTTCCAGCTCAAACTCCTCGTTTGCGACATCCAGTTATCAAAAAAGGAGCAACAATGAGTCAAACAACAGTTAAAGCTGCCTAAAAAACGCGACTGTTGTCATCAAAAGGGTCAATTTTCCAGTCTGTTACCGTACTGGGCTAGATTTGTCTTGTCTAATTGGACAAGGTTAGCAAAGT
>JAAUYH010043185.1_pt1 | contig 12315 bp, 11 predicted proteins | sample 7278061 | NCBI WGS metagenome assembly JAAUYH01 (sample SAMN14350203, study PRJNA611818) | marine sediment metagenome | isolation source: surface marine sediment (0.6m) | place: French Polynesia: Moorea | collected 2018-08
CATCGGTATATCTCCAAATAGCTTTAATTTCAAGCTTTCTAACTTCGTCGAACTCACGTTGGTCAAGCAGAATTAATAAATTTAAATTAAGACCCCTTGATTTTTCAATTCATTGTAACCCTACTACCTACTAACTATTCTCTGCTGTGACAATTATTGTCCTAATCTATAGTTCAGTTGCTATATTTTCTGTTTTCTGGGTTCTCAACTTTTCGATCGCATCTAAATAGCTAGGTATGGCTTCATTAGCGACAATACAAGCTTCTCGATCCACAGCAAGGGGATCTTCGCCCCAAAAAACTTTACCTAAGTCGATCGATTGACCCCGATCCGGTTTCCAATCGGGACTAACAAATTTGCGATCGCCATCGACAACTGCACCGTCGAATAAATGGCCGATACAAAAGTAGATATCTTGTAAAATTAGGGGTACGGAAGGGCGATGTAATTGTCCTCTAGAGTGGGGACTTCTAGCCCGATAACGGGCGCGAGGAAACAAACCGTATAAGTTCTTTAAGGAGGCTGAAATTAATGGCTCTCCTTTGAGATTGGTTCTTTTTAAAGCTCCTACAGTAATTCGACAATCTACTTCTGTTAAAATAGCCGGTGCAAACATGGATTGATATCTGACCGGATTTGGGCTGAGATTGGGATATTCTTTTAAAGTTAGAGTATCGGCATCTAGCAATTCCATACCGCGATCGAGAATTTGGTATAAACCGTTGCGACTGGCTATTTCTGATAGAGAAACGGACGAACATACACCCTCGACAATTAAAATTTCGGCATCAGGACTGGCTTTTCTTAACCCAATCAAAACTTGTTTTAATACTGCCATACTTACCGTTACTGGAGGTCGAACGGGGTAACCTAGGTTTGGCTTAACCAAAATTTTGCGGGCATTTTGAGCCGCTATTGGTGCTTGATAAATGAAGTCTGATGTATTTGCCTGTCTGAGTGCCGATTTTATTGCTTTCACAAAAAGTTAGAAATTTTTGGTTAATTGTTTATATTCTACTAAAGCTTTGAGCCATGTTATTTTAAACAGCTTTAGTTTTATTTTTAGTATCGTCTGATGTTTTGTAAATCCATTTTAAATTTAGTAATTCTTGCAATAATTTTAATAGTTTAACTTCATCAAGAGGCTTACTCAAAAATGCATCGCATTGAAGATACTGTCGCATTTCTTCGGTAATAGAAGTAGCTGAAATTACAATAATTGGAATATTTTTAAAATTAGGAATTTTACGCAATTGTTTGACCGATGTAAATCCGGTTTTATTAGGCATAAATAAATCCAGACAAATCAAATCTGGTTTCTCTAAAGTTTGGAGCAAATCGAACATTGCTTCGCCATTTTCAGCCGTTAATACTTTAAATCCTAAAGGTTCGAGCAGATCGACTAAAAGCCAACGATTTGCCTTAAGATCGTCTACGATTAAAATATTTTTTTGTTTTCCTTGATAACCTGACAGGTTCTCTATTTTTAAACTTTGCTTCTGCCAACTAGATTTGCTTTCTCTTAAAGGAAATAGAGCTTCAAACCAAAAATTAGAACCTTGGCCTAACTTACTTTTTACCTGTAGCGTTCCTCCCATCAATCTTACCAATTGTTGGCTGATAGACAAGCCCAAACCAGTACCGACATTTTTTAATCTTGCTTGGTCAGCTTGCTCGAAAGGTTGGAATATTTTGGACTGCTCTACTTGGCTTATTCCCACACCAGTATCGATTACTTCAAAGCGAATTTTTTGCTCGTATTTTTGTTCGTAGTCAAGGGTTTTATCGATCGCCGTGACTTTTAAAATTACTCGACCTCTCTCAGTAAACTTGATAGCATTATTTAATAGATTGATTAAAATTTGTCTGAGTCTTTTTTCGTCCGCTTCAATACTATCTGGCAAATTTTTGAAAGTACAAATTACTTCCAATCCTTTCTGTTTCGCGTCGCTGCTAACAATTCCGATAATCCCTTTCAAAAAACTAGGCAAATTTACCTCGTTGGGATTGAGTTTCATTTTATTTGCTTGATTTTTGGAAAAGTCTAAGAGATCGTTAATTAAAGTTAATAAATGCAGTCCACTTTCTTCGATAATCTCGAATTCTTGGGTTTGTCTTTTATCTAAGGGTAATTCTCTTTTAAGTATTTTGGCATAACCGATAATTCCGTTCAGAGGACTGCGTAATTCGTGAGAAATATTGCCGATAAATCTATCTTTAGCGTGATTGGCTGAAATCGCCGATTCTTTAGCTTGTTCTAGTTCTTCAAAGTAAGTATTTAACTGACTAGCCATCTGATTGAAAGAAGATGCTAGAATTCCTAACTCATCTTGACGATCGATTTTTACTTTATTATCTAATTTTCCGCTAGCAATATTTTGAGCTGCACCTGTTAAGTCTGCGATCGGTTGTACGAGACGATTTGCTAATACTAAAGTCAATCCACTCGTACCTAATATGGTTACCAACCCAATAAAAAATGATAAATATTCAAACTTTCTTTTATTATCAAAAAATTCTTGTTGTTCTTGAAGCAGGACTACACTCCAACTATTATCTATTTTAGAAGTATAAGAAACCCATTTTTTTCCTTGACTATCTTCAAAAGATAAATAGCCGCCTTTATCCTGTAATATGTTTTTTACAGGTGGGTATTCGCTGTAATTTTTGAGCTGCGCTCCAGAAATATATTCAGTATTTGGATGAGCTAAAATGCTACCTTTACTGTCGACTATAAAAGCATATCCAGTGCTGCCAAATTTCAATTTCCCCACTTGTTTAGCCAAGGTTTCCAAGTCGCTACATATTACTGTTACCCCTTGAATTACTTGCTGTTTTTTAATTGGAGAAGAAAGACATAAAGATGGTTTTTGATTGGTTTTACCAATTAAGGTTTGATAACTAATTTGATTCCCTTCAAGAGCTTTTTTAAAATATTCTCTTTCTGCGTAATATTTAGACTCTTGACCGTCGCTGCGAACTATATCCCACCCATCTAAATCGATTGTCAAAGCAATGTAAAGATGTTCGTAAGTATTTACCATCTCTGAAAGAATTACTTTTTGTCCCTCGATATTTCGATCGATAATATCTGGTTGCTTGTTCAAATTAAGCAAGGCTAAAATATTCGCTCTATCCCAACTTTTAATACTCTCAGATAACAGTTTAGTTTTTAAAATTAAATTGGCTTTTGATTCTTCTTCAATGGTTTTTGAAGCGCGATCGCTCGCGACGATAATCGCCAATGAAATTAAAGGAATGATACCCGATAATACTAATAAAGGCATCCGAAATCGCAAACTTTTAAAAAAAGGTAAATTCATATTACAAAAATTAATTAATTGCTAGTCCGGGACGAGAGCGATTGATTGATAATCAATTCTATTCCGATAGCTTGAAGTATTAAATTAAATTAGTTTACTCTTTAAAATACTATGCCTCCTATGTTTGTGACAAGTCGATTTTGAATTTACTCATTAATATTTATTTGACTTATTTTGTTAACTAGAAACTATTTCACGATTAATCTTTGAAAATAAATATTATCAATTTATAATTTTCAAGTTTCTAATTCCTTATTCGGTTGCAATTGGATAACAACTTCTCTAAATAATCTCAAGGCAGATTTTAGTCTTTTTGTTAACTCTAACTAAGTAAATACACTAATTATTTAAGTAATATTAACCATCATTATTTTGAATCAAATTAGAAAAAATAAGAATAGTATAAATACGGAAATAAAAACTAGTTGTCAAAAAAACAATAACCAATCAAACCGTATTTTTACTTATAAAAAATTAAAAAATATCTCTTTTAAGAACGAATTTCTAAGTAATTAAACTTAAAATAATATTAAGCAAATAAAATTTTATTGCAAAAATTCAGTATAGTTATCGGCTAAAATTAGCTATTTTTTTCGATCGCAAGCTAGCTCGATTTTTAGTATTTAAAAATCAATTCAAACAAGCAGCTTTTGCGGATCGATGACAACTGGGGTAAACACTAAACCGAGAATTATTTAGCAATGAAAAAGAGTTTATTTGCGATCGCCTTACTTTCGAGTTTAATCGCAACTACAGCTACTAGCAGTCAACCAAGATACAGCGATCGCGATTTAGAAGCGGCTTTTAATTCTCGCAAAATGAGAGTCGATCGCAACCATCAAAAATATCAAGCTGGCCCGAGAATGCGCTTTGATATGCTCTTAGATGGCTCTTGTCAGCAATATTATCCTTGTTGGGATAACATTCACATTAACCCACTGAAAAGCGTTTGCAATACGATTCAATACGGTTCGCAGCAAAGTGAGGCTTTTAAATCTGCTCGGAAACATTGTCAGTGTAATCTAGAACCCAATTATGAGTGTACTTGTTCTTTTCCGAGTAACGATTGTGCGGAAAAAAAACTTATCGATCGCGCGATCGCAGCTAGTAATTACATTTCTGAAGTAGCTCAAAAAGCAGGATACAATTTCAATATTACGCCAATGGAATTGTATTTATTATTCTTAATGGAAGGTGGTTATTTTCCCGTTGCTGCTAATCAAACTTGCGACATTCACGGATTTGGCTATTTAGGGATTGACAATTTATTGAACGTCCGAGGAGAAATTAAGGATAAGTATAAGCCTTGGACTCATCCAAATTTAGTAAATTTTATTGCAGAAAAAGCAAAAACAAGACGTTTTACTAACGAGAAAGAAGAAGCTGTATATTCAGTTAGTAATTTCGATCTCGATACTGGTATTTATGCGTTTGCTGCGACTTACGGCTATTATAAAGCTTTTGCTGACACACTTTTACAAGAGCGAGAAGGATATTCTATCGATACTTTACCCCGTCGCGGTCAAATTTTTTGGGCTTACGTCTACTTTAATTCCGGTGAAGATAGCGATGTAGATTTGATAGTAGAGCGTTTCGATTTACCTTGGGAGAAAAAAGATAATTTTGGTGATAATAGAAGATCGGCTTTATTTAATTCTAAAGTTAGAGTATCTACTTATGTTTACACTAAAGAAAGATGTGCGAGCGGCGATAATGTGGAGCGAAGATTATGCGATCGCTTAGAATAATCTAGAATTAGATATTAATTTTAAAATAATGTCAGATGCAAATAAACAACCTAAAAAATACGATTCAGTTTCAGAAGATATTGAAGGGATTAAAAAACAATTAGAATCGAAACAAGATTCTCTAAAAATAGCTGCACTTAAAAATGCTTTAAATTACGGCGATCGCGGTTTAGATTTAGTAATTTCGGCTTTGCGATCGGATGAGTTTACACTTCAAAAGGTTGCTTATTCTTTGCTGAGTAAAAGAAAAGAAAAAAGAGCGATTCAAGCAACGAAAGAATTAAATAAATATCTTTTTTTCGAGTGTAAGTTAACTATAAGAAACAATTTGATTGATTATCATTCAATGGCATTAACAAGTGATGGTAAAATTATTGTAAGTTGTGCTGGTGGTGAAAAAACAATTAAAGTATGGTCTTCAAAGACAGGAGAATTAATAAACACTTTAATCGGTCATCAAAAACAAGTTAATTGCGTCGCAATCAGAAATAATGATGAAATTATTGTGAGTGCAAGTCAAGATTGCACCATTAAAATGTGGTCTTTAAAAACAGGACAATTACTAAAAACTATAAAAACATAGGTATCCTAGGTATTATTCAATAATCAGTGGAGAACCTCAATACAAGGGTTGTCTTTTTGGCTTGCTTCCCCTAGGAGGTCATTACAACTGTATATCAAATATCGATCTATCGACTATCGATGATGATGAAATAATTGTTACTGGTCACGATCGAGGATACCGAGAACAATATACCAGTATCAAAATCTGGCATAGAAAAACTGAAAAATTATTGAGAATTTTAATAGAAGATGCAGAGAGAATTTTATCGGTAGCAATCAGTAAGGATGGAGAAACTATTGTTACTGGAAGTAACTATGGAAGCATTAAAATCTGGGGATTACCAGAAATATAAATGATTTTTTCTCTGAGCTGCCCTCTCTCCTATTTACCATTTTAAAACAGCAGCATCAGCACCTTGTTCGCGCCTGATTTTACCATCCTTTTCAAACCAATCAATTACCTGTTTGTGGGTCAGATTTTCAATAGCAACACCCCGATCTTCAGCGATTACTTTTAACAATCTTAAAGAAGAAATAGTTAAGCGAGCTAAAAACTTCTCTTGAGATCCTAACAAAGCTCCGTCTACATCTGCTGACTCTTCTGGGGTTAAAAATTGTTGTTGTTGGTTCATCGATCGCAATTTAATTTTTAATTGACAATTTAGTAACACTCAGGATTTATTTTTCCTGAATTAAATATCCGCAACGATGTTCGCCATCGTTAATCCAGTTAGTTCGCTCTACCGTACAATCTGGTAAAACGGCTGCAAACATTTGTAGTTCGTGAGAACAGACGCTCGGATAAGATGACGCTAGCTCTTGAATCGCACAATTATGCTCGGCCAGAAAAAACTTCGTTCCCTCTACAAATAATTCTGCCATGAAACCTTCTTCTTGGCGCAGTTTGATTAATTTATTTAACCGATCGCCCAAAGCTGTATTACCGATGCGATCGCGATATTCTCGAGCTTTTTTTTGCCACTGTTTTTCTAATATTTCTTTTACTTTTTCTTCTCCTACTGTTTCTGCGATCGTATCTAAAACAGAAACGGTAAATTTTCCATAATTTTGGGGGGCTTTTGGAGCTAAAATAGCAGTTATACTCGAACGACCTTGAGAGCTAAGCTGATAAATATATTGCGGTCTTCCCATTTTTTGCGGTATCGCTTTATGCTCGATTAAATTTTCGCTTTCTAAATCTTGAAGGTGTCTTCTAGTTGCTTGAGGGCTAATTTTTAAACTCGAAGCTAATCCAATTGCTGTTGCTCGGCCCTGTTTGTACAAATATAGCAATATCTCTTTTTTAGTAGACGGTTGCAAGGTAATACTCATTTTTTATAGCCCACTGGGAAAACCTATTATCTCGCTTTGCTCGAAGTCAAAAGTCAAAAAAATCAAAATAAAATTTAACTCGCGTCTGTGTTTAAAATGCCCTTAAAATTTTAAATTTGGTAGCCTACAATTCAGTTGCTTTTAAAATCTTTAAGCGGGCTTAAATTCTTATTTCTGCTTACTGTCGTCTCAAACGGGATGTTTAAGAAATACAGTTCGCCTTTGACAACTAACTTATTTTTAATGTAGCCTAAAAATAGATAAAACAACAAATATGTTGTTTTTCTTCAGGTCGAATCTAACAGGCTTGAAAATCCAGACCTGCCATCCTTGTGGCTTTGGGATTGAAAAACTTAAGAGAACGCTAAAAAAATGAGTTCGACAACAGTTAAAAACCTAGTTAATCAACCATACAAATACGGTTTTGTCACCGATATCGAAACCGACACCATCCCTCGCGGACTAAATGAAGATATTATTCGTCTTATTTCTGCTAAGAAAAACGAACCAGAATTCATGCTAGAGTTTCGTCTCAAAGCTTACAAGCAGTGGCAGAAAATGACCGAGCCAAAATGGCCCCATGTAGAATATCCTCCAATTGATTATCAGGATATCATCTATTATTCCGCCCCGAAACAAAGCAAAGAAAAACTCAATAGTCTTGACGAAGTAGATCCGGCAATTTTAGAAACCTTTGAAAAATTGGGTATTCCCCTATCGGAACAAAAACGCTTAGCTAACGTTAACGTAGCTGTAGACGCGATTTTTGATAGCGTTTCGATTGGAACTACCTTTAAAGAAAAATTGGGCGAAGCAGGGGTAATATTCTGTTCGATCTCCGAAGCATTGCAAGAACACCCAGAATTAGTTAAAAAATATCTCGGTACTGTAGTCCCTGTCGGTGATAATTATTTTGCCGCTCTCAATTCTGCCGTATTTAGCGATGGATCTTTCGTTTTCATTCCTAAAGGGGTAGAATGCCCGATGGAACTATCGACTTATTTCCGCATCAATAACGGCGATACCGGACAGTTCGAGCGTACTTTAATTATTGCCGAAGAAGGGGCGAAAGTAAGCTATCTAGAAGGTTGTACCGCACCAATGTACGACAGCAACCAACTCCACGCAGCAGTAGTAGAATTAATCGCTTTAGATAATGCCGATATTAAATATTCTACAGTTCAAAACTGGTACGCTGGCGATGAAAACGGTAAAGGTGGAATTTATAACTTCGTAACCAAACGGGGTTTATGTCAGGGTGTCAATTCTAAAATTTCTTGGACGCAAGTAGAAACCGGATCGGCAATTACTTGGAAATATCCCAGTTGCGTTTTAATTGGCGATAACTCCGTAGGAGAATTTTACTCGATCGCCCTAACAAATAACAAACAACAAGCCGATACCGGTACTAAAATGATTCATATCGGTAAAAATACCCGCAGCACGATTATTTCTAAAGGTATTTCGGCCGGAAAATCGAAAAATAGCTATCGCGGTTTGGTGAAAATGGGCCCGAAAGCTGACGGTGCAAGAAACTATTCTCAATGCGATTCAATGTTAATTGGAGATACAGCCGAAGCCAATACCTTCCCCTACATTCAAGCAGATAACGATCGCGCCAAAGTAGAACACGAAGCCTCTACTTCTAAAATAGGTGAAGATCAGTTATTTTACTTCGCTCAGCGGGGTATTTCCGAAGAAGATGCTGTCAGCATGCTCGTTAGTGGTTTCTGTAAAGATGTTTTAAACGAGTTACCGATGGAATTTGCTGCCGAAGCTGATAAATTATTAAGTCTGAAACTAGAAGGTAGCGTCGGTTAATTATCTAAAATCACGAGTAACAAGTAACGAGTTAACGAGTAACAGTAACTAATGAGCGAAGTAATATTATCTGTCAAAGATTTAAGAGCAAGTATTGATGGTAAAGAAATTCTCAAAGGCTTAAATTTAGAGATAAAAGCAGGAGAAGTTCACGCCATTATGGGGAGAAATGGTTCTGGAAAAAGTACCTTTTCTAAAGTATTAGCCGGACATCCTGCTTATGAAGTGACAGGAGGAGATATTCTTTATAAAGGGGAAAGTATCCTCGAAAAAGAACCAGATGAAAGAGCTAATGAAGGCATATTTTTAGCCTTTCAATATCCGATCGAAATTCCCGGAGTTAGCAATTTAGATTTCTTGCGAGTCGCTTACAACGCAAAAAGAAAATATCACGGTGAAGAAGAAATCGATACTTTTGATTTTGAAGACTTAGTAGAAGAAAAGCTAGATGTTGTCAAAATGAATCCTAGCTTTTTAGAGCGAAGTTTGAATCAGGGTTTTTCTGGTGGTGAGAAAAAGCGCAATGAAATCTTGCAAATGGCTCTTTTAGAACCTAGTTTGTCAATTCTAGACGAAACAGACTCCGGTTTGGATATCGACGCACTGAGAATTGTCGCTGAAGGTGTCAATCAATTGGCAACTCCTGAAAATAGTTCGATCGTTATTACCCACTATCAGCGTCTGCTCAACTACATCGAACCCCACTTCGTTCATGTAATGTACGACGGTCAGATTGTCAAGACTGGTACAAAAGAACTAGCCCTAGAATTAGAGGAACGAGGCTACGAATTTATCGATGAATTAGTGGAGGTAGGTGCATAATGTCACCACTTGTGAGCGTTAAAACAGAAACAAATACCTACCTCAGCAAGTTGTTAAAACAATTTGCTTCTGATTCTCAATCTAAAAATCTCAAGGAATTGCACGCTAAGGCAAAGTCTTTAGTAGAAAGTTCTCGTCTTCCCGATAAAAAAGATGAAGAGTGGCAATTTACGGACTTATCGGAGCTTTTAGAACAGGATTTTCAACTAGCTCCCGTCGCAGAAGTATCTACTCAGATACTCGAAGAATACGCTCTTTTAGAAACCCGTGAAAGCCGGATTGTTTTCGTTAATGGCTATTATAGCCCAGAGCTATCAAATATATCTGCAATCGACGCGACAGTCTATGTCGGTAATTTAAAAGGGTTAGACGAAACGCGACAAGCAAAAATTGTCAATCATTTAGCTGATGAAGTTGGCAACGAAAAACTATTTGCAGCCTTAAATACTTCCGGTTTAGAAGATGTTGCAGTAATTTGGGCCAAAGCCAATGCGATCGCAACCATACCAATTCAGATCGTACACCTCAGCGCGCCGGAAGAATCGACAACATTTTCTCAACCGAGGACTATTATTGTCGCAGAAAAGAGTTCTAACCTTCAGATCGTTGAAAAATACGGCGTAGCTGGAGATGAATACGGAAAAGTACCTTATTTAACCAATACAGTTACTCAAATTTGGCTCGAAGAAAACGCGAGAGTAAATCATACTAGAGTTCAAAAAGAAGCCTTAAGTTGTTTTCACATCGCTAAAACAGACGTTTTTCAAGAACGAGACAGCCACTATACTGGGAACGAAATTAGTATCGGTAGCAAACTATATCGCCATAACATCGAAGTGACTCAAAAAGGCGAACAAACCGAAACTAACTTAAACGGTTTAGTAACTATTAGTGACAAGCAACTAGCCGATACCCACAGTTTAGTCTCCCTCAACTTGCCTCACGGTACGGTCAATCAATTACATAAATGTATTGTCAGCGATCGCGCTCGGGCCGTATTTAACGGCAAAATTCTAGTCCCTCAAAAAGCTCAACTTACCAACGCAACTCAATTAAATCGCAATTTGCTCTTATCTCCCAAAGCAAGAGTCAATACCAAACCAGAACTGCAAATTACCGCAGACGATGTCAAATGCGCTCACGGTGCAACAATATCTCAATTAGAAGAAGATGAGATATTTTACCTTCGCAGTCGCGGTTTAAAAGAAACAGACGCTAAATTTCTCCTCATCGACGCTTTTGCAGCAGAAATCATCGATCGCATTAGCATCGAATCATTACGCAAGCGATTAACTCAATGCGTTGCTTGTAAAACAGTCAATTAAACAAAAATCTAAACGCTAATGACCGCCATACAAGAAAAAACCCTTGCTGCTAAAATACGCGGTGACTTCCCAATTTTAAACCAGGAAGTACACGGCAAGCCGTTAATCTATTTTGATAGTGCGGCTACATCCCAAAAACCTCTAGCTGTCATAGAAACGTTAAATAATTACTATAAATCTTATAACGCCAACGTCCACAGAGGCGATCATTGTCTGAGTGGCAAAGCTACCGACGCATACGAAGCAGCCAGAGATAAAGTAGTTAAATTTATTAATGCAGCATCGCGAAAAGAAATAGTATTCACTCGCAATGCTAGCGAAGCAATTAATTTAGTTGCTTATAGTTGGGGAATGGCTAATTTAAAACCAGGTGACGAAATCATTACCTCGGTAATGGAACATCACAGCAATATAGTTCCTTGGCAAATGGTCGCCCAAAAAACAGGTGCGGTAATTAAACACGTCGGCCTGACTGAAACCGAAGAATTAGATTTAGAACAATATAAATCTCTGCTTTCAGAAAAAACAAAATTAGTTGCGATCGTTCACGTTTCTAATACATTAGGTTGCATAAATCCAGTCAAAGAAATTACTCAAATTGCCCGCGATCGCGGAATCAAAGTATTAATTGATGCCTGCCAAAGCGTCCCCCACATGAAAGTGGACGTGCAGGAAATTGAGTGCGATTGGTTAGTAGCAAGCGGTCATAAAATGTGCGCCCCAACTGGTATCGGTTTCTTGTACGGTAAAGAATCAATACTAACAGAAATGCCCCCATTTTTTGGCGGTGGCGAAATGATCGATGAGGTATTTTTAGACCATTTTACTTGTGGCGAATTACCCCATAAATTTGAAGCAGGAACTCCTGCAATTGGAGAAGCGATCGCGATCGGTGCTGCGGTAGATTATTTAAGTAATATAGGTATGGATAATATCCATGCTTACGAAGCAGAATTAACCGCTTATTTGTTCGCTAAATTAGCAGAAATTCCCGAACTAAGAATTTACGGGCCGAAGCCAAATCAAGAAGGTGAAGGTAGGGCATCATTAGCTGCATTTAATGTCGAAGGATTGCACGCTAGCGACCTTTCTACCATGTTAGATCATGAAGGTGTAGCAATCCGCTCCGGCCATCATTGCACTCAGCCTTTACACCGCATTTTAGGTGCTTCTGGAAGTGCCAGAGCCAGTTTATCTTTTTACAATACTCGCGAAGAAATTGACGTTTTTGTAACTGCTTTAAAAGAAACGATCGACTTCTTTAAAAATGCGATGGAATAATTCAGTTATCCTCCTGGATATTTTATGGGGCGAGTTTTTCTCGCTCTATTTTTTTTGTTAGTAAATTGAAGTAAAATTGTTTGAAATCATAAAATAATG
>JAAUYH010062773.1_pt1 | contig 12315 bp, 3 predicted proteins | sample 7278061 | NCBI WGS metagenome assembly JAAUYH01 (sample SAMN14350203, study PRJNA611818) | marine sediment metagenome | isolation source: surface marine sediment (0.6m) | place: French Polynesia: Moorea | collected 2018-08
CTGCTACATAACTTCCGAGTTCTATGAAATTTCGCGAAGTAAACAACGTTAGAAAACGATTCGGGCTTACGTACTCTAGTTCAAAATTTGAATATTTCACGATATTTCGTTAGCGAAGCATTTTTAACAATAAAGAATTACTTCATTCACCGAGACTATCTTTCAAGCGTATTAGACTCAGCTAAAGAAATCAAAGCTACTTAGCTGTCGGCGAGATGAGCGCAAATCTTCAGATGTATACAGTCTAACTCCTCACAAGCGAAGATGCAGTTGGCTGCGGCTTCCTCAAAATTCAGTTCCCGCAACACGAATAAGGCGCTGATCTGATTCGTTGGACCCGTCGTGGATGTACGTGTAGTACAATGCAGTACATCTGTGCTACGTCACTTTCGCCCTAAATCACCTGCAATAAAGCCCAGTGCTTCGCGAATGTAGCCAAAAACTATTCAATAATAGAAATCGCCAATGATTCTTATTTGGAATCATACAGGAGACCGTTATGAGATAAGCAACTCGCTGTGGGATGTGTTTAAAAGCATTCTCTCCACTATGACCTTCAGCTGTCATGATATTCACTAGAATCAATCGTCGTCACTTCACTCTGGCGTTATAGAATCGCATCCAGACAATTTGATATTAAAGCCTGCTGGTGTAGTGTACCGGAAATTATTACTCTTACGGTCACCATCTTCACATTCTTCAAGCCGATTGCCTCCCATGCTTCACCTGGCTCTAAATTAGTCACAATGTTTGATATCTGGCTTTCTGAACTAACACGTATACACACATACCAATTACGATCCTTGGAACCATATAGGCGACGAAATGTCGTCTCTCTTACTCACTGCTAGAATTGCGTGCAACAAATAAATCACTGAGCTATGGAATCCAAAGGACTCCTCCTTACGAGCACCCTCACCACATTTCAGAACTTCTAAATAGTAGTGTGGAACCGTGGCTTGGTACAGTTCAGTTCGCTATGGTTGTGAAATGCGAGGTGAACGTTCTTGTGCGCCGCAGGGTAAGATGCGTTGTGTCAACATCGAATCATCGGCACATTGTATTCATTCCCCCATTCAGTTGTGTTGAATTCTGTGACTCAATGTGCTTTCCTCCACCGCGGAAGCCGCCGTGCCTCTTTGGCAGCCTAGCCAAGTAAGACAGCAAGCAACAACTCAACATCATATCGCGTTACGCAAGATATTAGTTTCCACTAGAAAGAGCTCGTGCTAGGTGATACCGATTCTGACAACTGATATTGTAGACGTTTCAGTGCGGGCGGTAACAGGGTTGTGCAACGATAACATTGTCCCATAAATTGACATTTCGGCGTGAATTTTGTACAGCACTGCTTTTTTCTGTGAGCATCACCGACGCTGCAGTCGTTACACACGTCGACGAAGGGTGGAAGAGTGACAAAAAATTTGTGATTGTGATAATACGGCTTAATAGTATACGCACGACCGAACTTGTCTGATTGCACCGGACTAATCAGCACCCGTCGCGTGGCCCAACGCTCCCTTTGCACCTCCACATGCCGATGATACATCACCCAGCGTTTCGAACGGTACCACACCAAAGAAGCATGATTTGTCCGGCCATCGAATTTCGCTATGGTCGTGCTCACTTGTGTGAAGCCCCACTCGGGGTGGGCGGCGTCGTTCGCTTCGGCTTGTTCAATCGTGTAGCTCCCCGATGTCGAGTATGAGTAGTACAATTGTAGTGTGGAGTTCGACATCTCTACATGGGGGCCTTCCTTATAACCCTGTTTCAGACCCGATAATTGAACGCGTGATGTGGCGGAAGTGAATTGCGCGTTCAGTCGCGATACCCAAAGTTCACCCCCACCACTCTCGAATAATACCCAACTCCTCGTTTCAAGCCGTACCACCGATGGGTCGATACCGAATGTCCCTTGTATCGGTTGCGACCGTGCAATAAACGGTCCTGCCGGTGATGAAGACACGGCCACACCTATACGCATGTCATCCATGTTGCGATACGGCGCGGGAAAGAACAAGTAGTAGCGACCGTCATCACCTTGAATCACTTCGGGCGCCCACATACGAGCCGAAGCTACCCAAGCAGTATCACCGTGATACACCCACGGCACCGAGTTTTCGTTCAATACGGCACCGTGAAGTTGCCATCCACGACGGAGTTTGGGATCTGACGTAGAATACGCGCGATAACCAGACATGCAGAATTGCTGATATCCCTGTGCAGTTCCCGTTCCAGCAGGCCCGCACGTCGTGTTCGAGTCCCACGACGTGTAGATATAGAGTCGTCCTCCGAATACGCGGGCGATAGGATCCGCCGTGTACACGTTCGCTTCGCTTGGCAAAAACAACCATGTCACGTTTTCGTCAATGCCTTGTGCAGCGACAATGATAGTAGTAAAGACGATGATGTGAAGTGAACCTCCAAGAAGGAGCATCGCATGCAGGGGATGGACGATGACGAGGTATCATGATTCCTGGGATGATAGCCCATGCTGCATTACAGTAACTTTGTATTTTCCGACAACAATTTTAAAGTAAATTCAAACAACTCAATTCTCAACTCTTGTGATTTGACTATTATGTTGATGACTTCAACTGCATCATTTATATTAGTTCAATATTACTAAAAAGATGCTCTAATTTTAATTTATTGCTCGTTTGGCAACGAACTCATCTCACAGTCAGTTGCATGTACGGTTGCTGGCATGACTGTGTGATTTTCAGCTAAAAGTGCTGCACCAGATAAGGTACTAGGACACCCATCACAACTTTATTCAATTTTTCTATTTATTTAGGTACAATAATTTTAATGGAATGGCGCATGTGCTCGAACTTTTTCCAATCTCTGAGCTCGCTATGAAACTGAATTATCACCGGCAAAAAATCCTGAAGAGAAATTTAAGAATCTTATGATGCTTTGTTGTACACCTGAAAATGATTGCGTGATCGTCGCTTGTTCCATCTTTTCTTTGTGGTGATGATCGTGAATCCGAAGACAATGATGAAATTTCATTAAAGGGGCGCTAAATCAGTTCATCAAAATAAACAATATGGGTAGAGGAGGCATCGAAAAGCGTCTTGCAGATGTTCCTTTTCTAAGAAGTCTGTGCGAATGTAACGCAAGTAGAATGTGTAGGAACGGCTTTTGCGACAGTCGATTGCAAAGGAATCATTATTAGGTTGCGATACAGGGATTGATGTTGCAAACTTCCTTATCTTTACTGACTTTTCTGATCGAAGATTATAATCGTCAGAATTCTAGTGCGAATCATGTTTTCTTTTTATCTGGTGTATTGCAAAACGGGACAGGCAACATCGACCGGTTACCTCACTTTATGTTTTAGGGCTCAATCTCCAGAAGGTGCTGCATCAAAAAACCGTCAGATACATTCTAACAAATCTACTACTGGTTCTGAGACCATTCAGAAATCGCATTTGATTCAGCAATAATACTTTTTTGTGATGTATTTGCTATAGGAGAACCTTGGAAAACGTCATGAGTACTGACATCTCCATGTATTCATTAAAAACGGTACTGCCTTAATATAGAGCATCGAGTTCTCGTATCAGAATTAGTAGGGTCACAATCCATCGGAATACAGAAGCGAGGAGATACTGCGCGGTATTTTTGTCGGTACAATCCTCCCAGAAAGGAGAATGGTAACCGCGATTACTCTGAATTCAAGTTTAAAACCGTTGTCATTTTGTTAGATGCAGTCCTCGATCTTCAGTAGCCCATTTTTGCTCTAAGTAGAGCCCACCCGTAACAATTTTTCGTTTCATGGAAGATGGAGAGATAGCACGTTAATTACAGCCATCAAAGGACTGCAGAAAACATTTGTCTACGTCAACAAGTTGATCTGGTCATGCGATTTCATGAATAGTACAGTCACAAGTAGCCTTTCTGTTGAGTTCGGGCTGAAAGGGTTATTAAAGGCTGTTTTGTGGCTTTTTTCATTTTACTCGATCAATCTTCCTTGCGGAATCGAAGTAATTTCAGATCACAGCGGTGAATTATTTGAATCAACAACGACTGGAGGCAACGATTTCATGAGTCCTACCTGTAACACAACTGTCTTTCCACAATATGGCTATTTAGAGTTTTAGTCATTTATTTTAGGTAACATTATCATTCGAACCATCTGTGCTACTATTCAATATCACAATGGCGACTAGATAAACAACAGCTATCTGGCTGATCATACCTAGTTCAGATCTAGTTGGGATACAGGACTTCAGCGTGGACGGGAAGTGCTCTGGGCACACTCGACCCCATTCTGCTGCTCCTGTAGAGGATAGTCTGCATCGATTTTTACCTTCTCGTTGGAATCAGATCCAGTGACACTCTGATCTACCGCTCGCCTAGTCGCTGGATGATTTCTTTTTGCGCTTTCCTGTTTCAGTTTACAGACGGTGGTCTGGCCCCTCTCATTAATGAGCTTCGTCATCTTCGCAAGGGTTTTCGTCGTACTGTGCCAGGACTTAACAGTACTCCTGACCACAGCAGGGTTTTTTCTACATTTCCGAGTAGCCATTTGTGTATTTTTAGTGGATTATCATAGGCCGTAGTCAATTTTACATATGCCTTATTGAAATCATATCTTATACTACGGTAGTAAACTGTTTCCAGTTTGTAAGCGATATGACAAACAATTCTATGGATTTTAGAGGTTAGTGTCTCTCTGACAGCACCAAAAATCTACTGATTGGAATTCTGTTTTACAGTAACTATTAGTATCTAGCACATAGTTTTTCGATACAACAAGAAGAACCTTGGTCCATCTGTTGTCGGCAAAGGTGTCATTGCCTGTAATCTATCGGTTGCATGTTCTGAGCTTGTATATTGTGTTTTGGTTCGTCTTCTATAAATTTTTGTACTATGCAGACTTGCTCTATACTTTCAAGTGCCCTGCTTCCTTCGTGGAGCGGGTAGATGTGGTTCATGATTTGCATTTACCTGAGATTGCGCAACAAGTCACATCTGGGCGAAACCATTAACAAGGGTATTATCAATCCTGCAGTAGGATAATGTTCGTCCGAACATCAAACAACCATCGAGTGTGGCAAAGAATGAGGTGTCACATAGTTGCAGAGAGAGAGACAGAACTCTTTTCAGTAGCTGTGATGCAGCAGTGAGCAACCCCGGCAATCGCCGTCGAGTCCATACCTGGAAGATTGAGTTTAAGTGTAGGATGTTGGAGAAGCTGGCTTTATAGAAAATAGATAGATCCCTAAGTTACTGGCTAGGAAAATAGGTATCGAAAAAGGTACCTAACAAAATAATAGGGTTCACAACCAAACGAATAGTCTGTTGCATCTACAACATACTAATGAGAAAAGGGAGCAGGACGCTACAGCCCATAGTAAATAGGGAGAGGTGCAAGTTTAGTATTACCGAACATTGCACTACGGCGACCATTCATTATATTGGAGTTTTTTGCCTTATTAGGTGGGAGGGAGGCTCTCCTTTCAGGTCACAACTAATAATCCATGTAGATCGTATCAGTTTCGTTGATGTCGAGCTTTTTATTAACAAAATTTATTGCCAGAGAAGAACGAAACTACTTATATGAGTATAAGAACCACGAAAAAAAGAATAGATAACAGAATTTCGTGGAGCTGCATAGTATTTCGAGACTGTTCGCAAGGTTCGTAGTTAGCTCTGAACTATGAGCACAAGTAAAATCTACTATTTTCAATGAGAACGTGAGCAATTCTTCGTTCTAATTTCGGCACGCAACGGACCTCTGCGAAAGCAGTCCAAAATGTCCGAAATCTTGGTAGACGTATTCAAAATAAGGTGTTATAGTGAAATCATAGTGGAATTTATCACAACTTAGAAGAATATTAGTAGAAGAAAAGTGATTTTTCTCGAAATTTGTTTGTTTTTCCCGTTCCTGGCTCTTTCTCAAAACTGACGGAAGTTCTTGAAGTAACTCTAGCTAGTCGTTACGCCCCATGTGTTTTGAAGTAGAATTTAGATCTGACTGCATTTGAACTCACAGAGTGTTACGAATATAATATTTTATCTCCTCTGATTTTTCAACCGCTAGTTCATTACCGCTCGAAATAGAATCTAAATAATTGACTTGGTCTCGATAGTTGAGTAAAAATGTACTCTATTGACATCAAAGCCGGAGAATTGTATCATTATGCCTAGGTTGAAATGGATTTACGCAGAAATTTTATCTGCTTTTCTGCTATTTTTGTGTCCGCACTAATTAGACTGGGTGACGCTACAGCAAAAATCTGGTTTTCAGACAAATTAGATCAAGAAAAGAGTTTCAGATTTGGGATCTAGAAGCTTCTCGGATTTTGGAAATCGAGAATTCGAAGGTCTCTTCATGTCGAATTGACCATTGTACGTGAGCATCATTGAAGCCTAAGAGCCAAAATTTTCTATTACTCCTACACAATGCTGATAAAAGGGTCCGAACTTCAAGAAATGGTACTGAGACATTTTACGTGAATTATTGCATACGAATCTTTGATATTTAATGCTGTTTTACTAATACGACATCCAACTTGATCTATAATTTTATCATAGAATATGTTCTAAGACCTTTAATCAAGTTTCAATTGTATTCACAAATGTGTACTGGACATATTGACAGGGAAGTGAAAAGAATCCTCTTCTCATGTACTTGAAATGTCGAAACGTTCGGTTTGAATTAGTTTCTATAATTTGGAGATGGAACAAGTTCTCTAGCTGGAATGACATCTGTTGATGAAATCTTTCCCTGCAGAAATTAGCAGTGTTGTAAAACGAATTGGAAAGATTCGCAGATAGTATATTTTGAAGCTCAGTTCACTATGCGTAGTCTGTGCGACCTTATACTAGTGTTCTTAATTAGTTCCTGATTTTTCACCACGGAAAGATTTGTTTAGCATCGGATTTGAACCTTTTTATTTGTCTAACAATAGGGTGGCGAAAATTTTACTTTCAGAACACTCGAAAACATGAAGATTTTGTACTCAGCTGTGAACCGTGCCATCCCATACACCGCACAACACTTTGTTCTCGAGTTTTGATCGTAAATAAAGAAGCTTGACTGAACGATGCCAATACATGAACAATGATTAATGCGATTATACTACCTTACTTGGATAACCTTACATTATCATTATGTCTTTACGGTACGTTTTCTTTATGAAATTACTGACAGTTTAATTTTTTTGCTCTATTACCAGGAAACCTGGTTCCTTTTTAGTAACAAATAAGGCAGGCCATTCTCTACGCTGGTAGCAGCGGCGCACCAAGGTCGCAAAAGCACTTTTCTATCCTCATTCAACGGAAGTGCAGCGTAGGATGGTTGGACCAAGTGTCGGGTAGCGCGAGCAAGGAGGCAGAGCAAGCTAATACTCTAAGCTGTCAAACTACAGTGGGACCGACTTTGAGATAGAAACGTAGAAGTGGTTTTTTATAATGAACAGGTACTACGCATGGCTGAGTGATCGACTCGGTTTTTTCGTCCAAGGTTCGAGGATTGAATACAATGACTTGTTTTTGTCGAGTTTATGTACGATCCTCTTGCTTAGTGTAGCACTACTCGAAGTTGACATTAGTAAATGCGAAAAGTATTATGGGCTTTGTTTCATTGTTGTGAATTGATCTAACAATCCTCAATCAGATCGTACTACTGTACACGTATTTGCATGGAAGAGAAATGTTCCCACTACAGTAACGAGAGGGGAATGTAAGCAGGGCTATAAAAAGAAACGAGCTAACGTTTCTTGAAAAAATGAATTAGAGGTTGAGATCGCAGTGCTACAGCGCTACGTTTCGTCAACAAAGAGAGGAAGAGAAGGGATGTCTGGAACATTGCACACATTCAGTGCAGGCTCTATTACGCGTTTCAGGATACTAAGATAATTTCGAGTAGCTCGGCTCTCTGGCGTCAGGTTGATTTTCAGTTCAGTAGTCTGAGTCAAAAATAAGTAACATATTCTGCAGTACTGGTACTGTAACGCATATCACCTCCAATCGAATATGTTAAGGTTAACACCATAAATGAAAATCATTAAGAAGCGACCTATTTCGAGATGATATCGTCTCGTTCGAGAAACACATCTCGAAATTTCTAGACCCGGCACAGATGTTTCCGTTATGCGATATGAAATGTAATGAGTCTGTCTAGCGATCGTTATTTAATACTAGATGTACCATTTCACCACGAATAGGTCTTTTCCTCGGAGTCTGTACTCGTGCAATTCTCAATTCTTTCCCTTTCCACTTGAAATTCCTTTAGATTACTGTGCAGTACCTAATTACTTAGCTATTACACCTTATCGGAACATGTACACAACCACACATTCGCTCGCTCGTTTACTGAAGGCGTTCAGACAAATCCTTATTTGACTTCCAAATAAGAAGTGCTCACACCATCCCTTAGATTTTCTCAGAATGCACAGTACCTCTTAACCGCCAGGGAAATTTTGGATCTATTTTCAGTCTGGTTTTTTCTTTCTAGACGTTCTTTCGTCATAATGTATTATAATTAGCTTATTAATTCAAAGCACAGTAGATTCTCGCCTTATTGAGATACAGAATGTAGCTTTTAAACCCAAATTAGTTCAGAAACCTAGAAAACATTAAAAACGAAAACAACATAAGAGTGTTCTCTATCAACTTTTGTGATGTAAATCTCGATGGATTTTACGAAGGAGGATTGAGATACATCTTTCGCAATTTTAGATCTTTAAGGTTGGTCGAAAAATCTGTAAACAGGCGTATAACGTACGATGTATCCTGGGAAACAAAGAACCGAATAAGGACTGCTTGAGGATCGAACTGTCACAGAATGAATGTGCTTTCGGAAAGAAATAGATAACGAAAAGTAAAATATCTAAAGACTCATACACAGTAGCAAAGTCGGTTAAGAGATAGTGGACGCGTCACTAAAACGCTTTATCATAATGCGGTTGAGTGAAGAGCAGCGCATATGTCGTGCATATGTTACTATAATGTTGATGATCCATTCCTCCGATAGATGGCCACTTAACTTTTAATGCATTGCACTGTACTGTACATACCACATCAAAATTTCAGTCGCCACTTTCGCTAGAACAACCATAGACGAAGGGGTGACAAGGTTATTCAGATGAATTCCCCGACACGATTCGTTGATCGGTACTGTACCCCGTACATTTCGAAATTTTTGCGAATGTCCGCAGAGTGGTAATAGTAAATGATTTCAAAAATGTACTATTACAGTTCTTCAGTGGATACGAGTGAGATGTAGCACTATTCTAAGAGGGAATGCTTCTACAGCCACTTCTGCTACAGAGCATTTCGTCTTTTCTGCGTTTCCTTGTTCTTCATGACAACGTTTTGTCATGGCACCATGGACTCGACTCGGTCACCTATACATATGTAAAGTATGTTTCTATTCCATTTTTCTATCTAGGGTTTGCGATGAATAGTCTGGGCAATAAGAGGAGGAGCCCTGTATCTCACACTCCCCACACACGGACCGTGCGTTCCTCATCGTCCCACAATTTGCAGCACGCTCGCAACCGATAGAAGGAAACACTAGTGCTGCGCAGCATCAAACCATAGGCTATGTGACTTGATACAGCAGTACGTTACTATAATTTACAGTGAATGTTCTGTCGTACAGTATTGCGAGCGGGTGAGTGAGTGAGTGACTGTGAGTGTGTGTGTGAAAGGATGGTGAGGAAGTGGGTGTTACTGTGAGGCACGCAATTCGCACGAGCCAGAGTGAATGGAAACTGAAAATCATACTTCGAGATTAACATTCGATGTCTCAAACCTTTAGTTCAGCATACTACAGTAAGGTACTTTACTCACTGGATAGAGCAACCGCAAGCGGAAACCCTCTCAAGAGATAAGTATGGGCTTACTCTACACAAATATGCACTCCTATACTGTACCGGTAGTTAGCTACAAGGTGTACGGTACATATAGTGTTACAGTTGTGACGTTGTTCGAATCCTTGAATACTGCACTACTGCCATATCTTCTACCATTCCTTGATGTGCACAATGACGACGGCAATGAAGCACAATGGGGTGCGAAACAAGTTGTCAATTCAAGCGACAATACGTTCTTTCTCGCGCCCACTGACGGCAGCACTGAAACGACTGTCAATTCCAGTACTCAATCTGAGGTCGAACCACGGAAATGGAGATAGAGCGTTACGTGATGTGATACAGTACCAAGGTTTAGCATGGAATCACATTGATTTGAAGATCGAGGAGCCATGGCATTGTGCTACGAGAAAAAGCTAAGTCAATACTACTCATCTAACCCTATGACAAGCCTGTAGTTCATTTGGCGTTTCATAACTTATCAAATAGAATCTAATGGAAATGAACCGACTCGACCCGAACCTTGATTCCATATTTTGAGGGTCTTGGTTAGGATGAGGAGAAGTGCCAGAAATTCATGGTTCTAAGATTCATTTTCTCGATATTGCGTGCGACTAAAGGGCGAAAACGAAGTCACGCTAGGGATACTGTACCCCGTACAGCCGTTCAAGAGAAACTATCGACTTGTGTCCGTTCGGGAAACCAGGGTAAAGTATTCAGCATCGTGAATAGAAAGTGAAAGTCTGAAGGGCGCGGGTATTGTATCAGTTCGAGTGGTGAACCAAAACAATGATCTCTGTAGGGCACTTATTGTAGACGAACAAAACAAAAAACTCGTACTGACCGTGAATACTGTACCGTTCTGTACTGCTACACTTCATTTAGCTTACAAACAACTCTGTGTGATCTGTGTAAAGGCGTTCTCTTCCTTATAAACATCAGCCGCCATGATATACCAATGAACCAAATTGTTGACTTTTTTTCTCTAATTGGCGCTATAAAATCACATCCACATACATCTTGTTTTAAAGCTCACTACTGTACAGGACTCGTACGGTCACCATATTCACATTCTTCAACCTAAATGTCTCCCAGGTTTCTACTCGCTGACCTTACAATGTTTGATATCTAGCCTTCTGAACTAACACGTATACACACAGAGACTCGCATGCACCAGCAACGATCCCTAGAGCGACATTTGCGACCAAATGCCATTTTCTCTGACTCAATGCTAGGTAGCGTGCAACAAATTAACCACAGAGCCATGGAATCTTAGTATCTTCGGCCCACGAGCACCCTCCTGCTGTACTAAATGGTAATGTGGGATTGTAGCTCGGTACAGTTCGGTTGCGAAGCGCAAGGTGAACGTTCTTGTGCGCCACAAGATAAGATGCGTCGTGTCAACATCGCATCATCTGCACATTGCATTCATTCTTGCGGTCAGTTTTGTTGAATTCTGTGACGCTTTCCTCAACCGTTCCTCAACCGCGGAACCCGCCGTGCCTCTTTAGCAACCTAATCAAATATGACAGCAAGCATAAACTCAACATCATATCGCGTTACGGGCGATATCTGTTTCCACTATGAAAAGCGAGTGCTAGATGGTACCGAATCAGATAATTGATATTGTAGACGTTTCAGTGCGGGCGATAACAGGGTTGCGCAACGATAACATTGTCCCATAAATTGACATTTCGGTGTGAATTTCGCACACCACTGCGGATAACTGTCACCATCACTGTCCCTGCAGTCGTTTCGTACTTCGACGAAGGGTGGAAGAGTGACAAAAATATTTGTGGTTGAGATAATATGGCCTAATCGGATACACACGACCAAACTTTTCCGATTGCACCCGATAATCAACACCCGTCGTGTAGCTCACGCTCCCTTTGCGCCTCCACGTGTCGATGGCATATCACCGAGCGTTTCGAACAGTACCACACCAAAAAAAGCGTGATTTGTCCGGCGATCGAATTTCGATAGCGCCGTGCTCACTTGTGTGAAGCACCACGTAGGGTGGATGGCATCGTTCGCTTAAGTTTGTTCAATCGTGTAGCTCCCTGATGCCGAATTCGAGTAATATAAATGTAGCGTGGAGTTCGACATCTTTACATGGGGTCCTTCCTTATAATCCTCTAACAGATAAAGCGCTAGAATCGTTTTCACAATTATTCAATTCTTTATATTTACGGTTGGTCCATAGACCTTTCACCTTGCTCAGCTTAGAACTCCACTAGCCGGGGGCGCAACGAAACTCTCAATTATCAACTACATAATTAATTCCATACTTCTTATAATCCATGTAGCAATCTAGCTTGAAAATAATTAAGTGGACTTTTAACTTAAATTTCTTTATAGGTTGTTCTAACTTTCAACAGAATTTACGTCAACTAGATCTAAGGTCATTAAGCAGAATTTCAGGCATTTAAGCAGATTCCCATAATTTTTATAAATTTTTTGTGAGCAAATTGTGATATGGAAG
>JAAUYH010016877.1_pt1 | contig 12314 bp, 13 predicted proteins | sample 7278061 | NCBI WGS metagenome assembly JAAUYH01 (sample SAMN14350203, study PRJNA611818) | marine sediment metagenome | isolation source: surface marine sediment (0.6m) | place: French Polynesia: Moorea | collected 2018-08
CTTGTTCTCTTTTCTGACCCTGAGCGCGTACGCTGTTTACTCTCCCTTTTGTAACACTATATTCTGACATACAAGCTTCAGCCCAGATAAGTTTCAAAATGAGAATTGCTGGTAAAACAGGGAAATCACCGAGTCCCAACCCTAAACATAATTGTGAATATGTGCAACTTTGTTTAGGTTTTTAGTAGGTGACCTTATCCAGATAGAGAAGTAGAGTTTTGTTTTTGGAACGATCGATCTTTATTATTTAGTATTATTTAGTTTGCTTTCCCAAAAAAACCCCGCGACATTAGCTACCTGAGATAGAAAAAATAAGCTTGATATCAAGATTTTGGGTTGTTCTGTGGCTTGAGAAAAGGGATAAGCTAGTAAATCGAAATAAAAAGATAACGGCTCGACTTCGATCTGTTTGGCTGTTCTTTGAGAACGTAACTGATGAAAACAAAAAGCTCCCCTACCGTAACCAAAATGCTGTCGCCAAAAAGACTTTACACTGAGATGATGATAGTGATTAATTTGGGCTTGAGGATTGTAAACCATAGGATATTTAGCTTCCCAGCGGTCGCAAAAATCTCGGTCTTCCGCAGCAGCAAGAGGAAAGGAAACATCAAAGCCACCTAAACTATCGAAGCCAGATTTAGGCATGGCAATATTATTAGAAGCAAAAAAAGCTTTTTTCCCCGAAGCCGGGTTGTAATATTCGTAAAGATAATCAATCAATTTCTGAGAAGCAGTAGAGAAAGGATTATCCGCTAAAGCATTGATAGTTCTACCGCCAATCATTGCTGCTGGTGCATTAGCTAAACTAATTGCAAATTGAGTCAGCCAATTAGGTAAGGGTTGACAATCATCGTCGGTAAACACCAAAAATTCTCCTTGAGCTTCTTTTGCACCGCGATTTCTGGCAGCAGCAGGACCGGCATTGGCTTGACGAAATAATTTGATTTGAATTTTATCTTGTAATGGTGTCACTACCGAGTCTAAGGGCGTTTTACTCCCATCATCTACTACGATCGCTTCAAAGCGATCGCGGAGATAATCTAATTGGGCGATCGCAGTTAAACAATTTTCCAGTCTTTCAGGACGATTGTAGGTAGGAATAACTATCGAGAATTTAAGGTGTTGAGAATTCATAATTCAAGAGAAAAGAGTAGTAAATTTAGGCTTTTCAGTATTTGTTATGCTTAATTTGAAAGACATCACTGCTGTGTAAAGGCTCAACTTTCAAATAAAAAGGTAGATTTAGAGTTGTTAGAAATATAACCCATCTTCCGCACCCTAAAGTGTCACAACTGATTCTCAGATAATAATGATCGATCGAGGGGCAAGAACAGTACTAATGTTCGAGTAGAGTCAGAATTTGGGTCGAGAGAGATTTCGTGGGTTTAAGAGACTATTGCGGAATCTTAATTGCGACCAATAAATGACACCAATAAATGGGGAAATTCAAGTCAAAAATCTCGACCATCTGGGATTAGTAGCCGGAATTGTTGATGAATTAGGAATAGTAGAAATTATTAATGAGCTCTGGCTCTTCCGATTTGACTATGCTAAAAAGAAGCGCGATCGCCTTTTTTGTGAGAAATGCGGGAATGGCCTCAAAGCGATCGCAGTTAAACAATTTGCCAGTCTTTCAGGACGATTATAAGTTGGGATAATCATGAAAAATTCAAGATTTTGAACATTTATGGTTAATAATTCCTATCTAAGTGATATTTTGCTAATTCTTTTTGTAGTTCATAGTAGGCAGGCTTGGGACGATAGGCTCGATCGAAAAGCAATGCATCTCCCCAGCCCTCAAAATGACTGGGTATCCATGAATGGCGATCGCTAAAACCCCAAGTTACAAAAGTATTGCAATTACTCGCGAGTAGACAAATATGCAGCATCTCTTGATAAATCTTAGCCTGTTGTTCGTAGTCTTGAGCAGTAGAAGGTTGCCTAATTCTTACGTCCATTTCTGTAATCTGAACCTCAAGACCTAAATTAGCAAGGCGAATCATGTTTTCCCCCACCTCTAGTGAACTAGGTGGAGAGTCAAGTCTGAGATGCATTTGCAATCCAACACCGTGAATTGGAACATCCCTTTCTTTCAAAGATTTAACTAATTGATAAATCGCATCAGACTTTCTATTTAGCCCCTCACCACCGTAGTCATTATAAATGAGGATAGCTTTGGGATTAGCCTCATGAGCCCAGTGAAACGCCATCTCTATGTACTCTGGTCCAATGCCTTTAAGCCAGAAAGAATCACGCAGGCTGCCATCATCAGCGATCGCCTCGTTAACCACGTCCCAAACCATAATTTGACCTTGATAACGCCCGACGACTGTCTTGATGTAACTTCTTAAAATAGCAATTAACTCCTCTCGCTTCCAGTTTCCTTCTATCAGCCAATCTGGAAGTGCATTATGCCATACCAACGTGTGTCCTCTAATCATCATCTGATGCGCGGTAGCGAAAGCCATAAGGAGGTCGGCTTCGGTGAAGTCAAAGCGATGAGGTTCTGGGTGTAGATGCTTAAACTTCATCTGATTTTCTGCTGTGACCATATTAAATTCTCGAGCCAAGCTATATCGATACAGAAAATCTTGATTCAAGACCTTGACGTTCACTGCAGACCCAATAAAAAAATCATGGCTTTTGGCCTGAGAACGCAATGTGAAATCGATTTCTCTTGCGAAAAAAGCTTCTGGGAATCTGTCAGTGAAATCGAGATCCAGTTCCTGGGACTTCTGGCTCAAGATATTCATCCCTGGGATGGACATTGAATGGGATGGAAGAGTAGGAAGAACAGACAAAGTAGCTACCGCCATCCAAGCTACTTTGAGAATAGGGGCTCTCCAGGATTTTTTCATGATTTTCTCTAAAATTCAATCAGTCACTATTCATTCAATAAATTCGAGAGTTTATTTGATTTTTTCTCTTTATAAGCTGAATCTAACAAGTAAATCAACATCGCTAGCCATACACTTAATTGACTGAGCTTAAATGCCAAATCCCAAGGCGATGGCAACAATCTTAAACTAGCTGGTGCAAGAGAACAAACAATAGCAATTATCAATAAAGCCTTTCCGACTTTTTCGGTTTCAGAGTTTAAGTTTTCCTTGAGTATAAATATTACTGCAAATATTGCCAAGATAATTAGCATATCATCATAAACACGATGGTAAGTCCAAATCCGACTAAATATGGTAGTGACTCCCATCAGTATCCAGAGATTACAGTTTCGATGAAAATAAACCCAGCAACCTAATAAAGCTAGTAGACTTAATGAGACAGGCAAAGCCCAATGACTCATTCCTAGACTAGCGAGTAAGTTATGAATATCTGCATAGCCAATATCTTTGCCTAGAAAGGCAGATTCTTCACCAGATTCAGATATTAAAGAACTCCAAGCAGCACCTTTCATTCCCAAAGAAAGCCAATCAAAATGTAATTGAAAGATTTCTTGTTCTTGAAACGAACAAGCCACAAGTGAAAAACCAGCATAAATAACTATGGTAGCTAAAGCTGGATACATATTTTTCGGCACAAATAAAACTAGCCACATGAAGGGAAGTGCCACTGTAGGTTTAATTAATGAGAGTGCCGCGAAAAAGCCTCCTAAAATACTTTTTAGCCAGTGATTTTTGCCAGGGAGAATGAAAATCATACAGGCGACCAGAGCCAACATGATATAAATAGTAAACTGGCCGTTGCCAATGGTTATGCCTGTTGAGTAATGTGCCAGAATAAATAGAGCCCAAAATGTTTTTTGTAGTGGAGTTTCAAGTGAGTGGTTTTTTAGTAAAATTTTGGTCAAAACAACCAGGAATATCACAGTAGAAATTGCCCAGATCCATCTAACTAATTGCCAAGAATAAAAGCCCATAAAAGGCCACATCATCAGATAGCTCGCTGGGGGATAAACGGCACTATTTAAGATGCTGTAGATGTGTTGCCCAGAAAACCAAAGCAATACTTCGTCATAGCGTTGTATCAAGTCAATCGCCCCAAGTTCAGTGTTTGAGAACAGGAGCCGATGAAACTCATAGGGTAATCTGGAGATGATAGCAGCTACAAGTAAAGCGATCGCCGGTAAAATATGTTTGGCTTTATAATGGCTTTGTGAGCTGGTTTTGGAAATGAGCAAGGAAGCATAGTCAAAAAAATTTAGATTTTTCATCTTTATAAATTCTGCTGGTAAACTCACGAATTAAGCCACAGTATTTGCTCTCTTGGATTTTTCATAACCAAGCAAACTTTCCCGAAAACAGCCAGCAACATTAGCAACTTGGGACAAGAAAAGCAAAAAAGCGAGCCAAATGCCCTGTTGAGACGAAGCTTGTTTGAATGGATAGGATAGGTAATCAGTTGAAAATAAAACACTAAAGGTTCAACTTTGATACCTTCCTGGTGACGCTTTCCGTGGATTTGATGAAAGCAATATGCCCCGCGACCATAGTTGAAATGCTGTCGCCGCCCCAGCATTGCGAGCACTGGCAGGGCCTGAATTGCACTGTTGGATCAGGTGTAGTGAGAGGTGCGCCTCAAACTTCGCTGTGATTGGATTCAGGGGCATTCGGCTGCCATCATCCACCACGATGACCTCAAAGCGATCGCGGAGATAATCTAATTGGGCGATCGCATTTAAACAATTTGCCAGTCTTTCAGGACGGTTATAAGTAGGAATAACTATAGAGAATTTAAGGTGTTGAGAATTCATAATTCAAGGATATATAAGGAGTAAATTTAGGCTTTTCAGTATTTGTTAGGAAGGAGCGACAAATTAAAATACCAGCCTTGATGGGTTAGTTCTTGGGGCTAATAGTTAAATGGGTGGTTTTAAGGCTGGTATTTTAATAAAGCGCAAGTCCCTTATGCTTAATTTGAAAGATATCACTGCTATGTAGAGGCTCAACTATGAGTTGTCTTTTCTCTGCTAAGCTCTTAGCTTGGTCTAATAAGCTTTCAGAGGGCTTAAATAAAAAGGTAGATTTAGAGTTGTCAAAAATATATTTCTCGTCAATACACTATAGGGTCGCGCTTCCTGAGCGTACCTAATCATAATTGGTGAAACACAAGCAAGACAGAGCGTTGTACTTGCTACAGTCGATGACTGAAATATTAAGAGTGCCAGCCAAAAAAATAGTGGCAAAGATAAGAGACTAATTAAAGCAGGAAAAGCACGCATTGAGAAAATTGAGCTGCCAAAAAGCTCAGCCCAAGCTCTAGCTAGCAAAAAGTATAAGGGAGTATGTTCTGGTCGCTTAGCCAAAGCAATTGATGTATCTATCCAGGATTGTCCAGATTTAACATCCTGATATTTAGAGAGGGTCTCAACTTGAACGGGCTTCCCACTTACTGCTTTCTCTACCATTCCTAGCTGATAACCAGAAATCCTCATTGAAGTGTAAACTTCATCTTCCCAATAGGGTTTGACATCTAAATTACCTAAACGAAAAATAATCCCTAATACAATGATTATTAGAACAATACCCTTAAAACATGAACCATACAATTTGTCAAACTTAAGCATAAGTAACCAAAAATTTTCCTATGATAGGTTTTGGAGAAAGACGGCTGCAATTATCCATCACAATTACATCAAAGCGATCGCGAGGATAGTCTAATTTTGCGATCGCATTTAACGGGACTTTGACAAAAAACTAGGTTCAAAAAGGGGTGAAAGCCTTATATATCAATAGTTTAACCTCAAAATAGCTAAATCCTTAATATATCTGGGTTTCAGCCGAATTTACCTCGAAGAGGTAAATTCGGCGTCTGGCAAGGCTTTCACCCCTTTTTGAGCGGGAAAAATTGTCAAAGTCCCGTTAAACAATTTGCCAGTCTTTCAGGACGGTTATAGGTTGGGATGATAATTGAAAATTCAAGGTTTTGAGAATTCACAACTCAAGATGAAAGAGATTAACCCTACTTAAAGACTTTATTAATTGATAATTCCAGAAATTCAACTATTGCTGCGAATAGCAGAGCAATACTACCCAATAACTCACAGGATTCTTCAAAGGATTTCTGACCTGTAATGTAGGGCATTCCGAAACCTCCATTCAGGATATCAACTAACCCAAAGCAAATCAAAACTATACCAGTCACTACAAACTGCTGCGATGGATTCGCTTGTCTGAACCACCTTAGCCAGTTCTCAGACATTGCACTTTTCAAAGCTGGTAAGCCAAAAACTAGGTAGCTAATAGCTAACAAAACTATTATTAAAACTACTGCATAGGCAATCAAAAAATATGGTCTCTGCGATTGCTCTAACAATTGGTGAAGATTATGAAGATCTCCAGGTCGGTCAGAAGGTTCAAAAATATTCCATCCTAAGACGCTTTCTCTACCCCATTTGGATTCTTCTCCAGCTAAGAAAAAACAAAAAATGCTGTAAAGTCCCCAAGGTATAAATCTTCTTTTTTTTGTTGCCTTCAGGTCCAAGTCTACGAGTAAGAAAAATAGCTGTCATAAAGCCAGTTGGCAAAACTAGAGCTTCAGCTAAAAAAATAAAGGTTGTTCCTCTAACGGTTTTTTTACTGAGTTTGGATGACATATAATTTTTTATAAGGATATTTCTAGTTTTCAGGTGAGGAGCCTTACTCATAAATTAAGAAAGATTTTTTGCATCTTGGAATGATATCTACGCATTCTCAGCCCACTGCTTCATTTCTTCAGGATGAGCTAAAGTTGCATACATTCCCAGCATTTCAGAGCTACGTGCAATTACAGACAAAATGACTACCACAGGTAAAGATGACCATCGACGTAAATAACTTTCATTCAAAGCTTTGCTGAACCTCAGCCACCTTGGTATATCTAAAAGAACGTGCCATATAAGTGTCAATGGTGGTTCCAGTAATTTTGTTTTACTAATCCACTTGTTAGGATAATAATCGTCTAGTCTTCTTAACTGATAAACCTCATAGCCAATACGACGATGATATTGAAATATCCACCAATTCCAGGAAAATGAATGTACAGTCTGTTGGCTAAAACTCAAAGCAACCTTGCGTTTTGACTTAATTAATGCTTTGTAAAGCAGCACTGCGGAACAAGTCCTTCCATAGTTAGCGTCAAATTGGAATTTGCGAAATGAGTCAGCATTAAATATTGCATTATGACTCAGAATATTAGCAGCAATTAAATTATTAGTATTTTTGTCTTTACCGATCACAAATCCCCAGGCAATGGATGCTGCGACTCTCATTAGAACACTATCTGCACCAAGGGCATCATTGCCAAAAAGACTAGGTCCTACGACAGCATCCGCACCTTCTTGAATTTTTTCCACACCAGATTTAATCCATTCTTTACGAGGAGTCACATCCGAGTCGGTAAAGGCAAATATTTGTCCCGATGAAACATTCACGCAGATATTTTTTAATTCATAGTAGTTGATTCCATCTGCTGCAAAAGGCTTAACTGCATAAAACTGAGTATTAGAAAATTGTGTTTCCCAGACATCTACTTGTGCTGATGTACCCACTAATATGACTTCTATTAAATTTAGTGGATAATCTTGTTTGGCAAGTGCATCTAAAGTATCTTTAGTAGTTCCCAAATCATGCAACTCGTTGTAACCTTCAATTACAACAGATACAAGTGGATACTTCTTGGTCATTTCATTAGGGTGCATTTTTAGTTTCTTCATATGTATCAGTAGAAAAGTTAAAGTTTACTCAATCGAATTGTATTCGCTGGTAAAAATCTAGGAATTTTTGGGCAAAACATTCTTCGCTGAAATTAGCCAGAGCAAATTCACGACCAGCTTTTCCCATATTTCTGGCCAAATTACTATTGCTTAATATTTTTATAATTAAACTGGTTAATTCTTGAATATCGTCATGCTTAAATAAAAATCCCGTTTTGTGGTTGTGGACTATTTCAGTCAGTCCCCCAAGATTACTGGCAATAACTGGTTTTCCTCTCATCATGGCTTCTGCTGCTACAAGACCGAAAGGTTCTTGCCATTGAGAAGGCACGACTTGTACCCAAGCTCCTTTGAAGACGTGCTCCATCTCTTCACGGGATAAATGTCCCAGAAAGGTAATACTATCTTGCAGTTCTAAATCTGAAGTCAACGCGAGAAGATCGTTTTTTTCTGAACCCTCACCCGCAATGAGTAGTTTTGCTTCCGAAATTTGCCTGACCACATCACAAAAGGCTTTGATTAAAATGTTTACACCTTTTTCCCTAACTAACCGTCCTGCAAAAACGACGGTGGGATATGGTGAGAGGTCTGGACACATTTGACGAGAGGGAATTCCATTCCAAACTACTTCCGTTGCATTAACTCCTTGAATAGCAAGTTGTTTTTTGACGAAATGGCTGTTAGCAACTATCAAATTAAAAGCGTGTTGCCAATCTTTCCACAGCTTCATTTGAAAAGTAATTGGCAACCAATCATGAACGGGCAAGCATTTATTTTTGTAACATGTAACCCCTACACTATCTTGGCACATCTCACCGTTTGAAAGTCTTTTTGTTCCTAAGGGGCAAATTGATCGATACCAAGCAACATGATAAATCGTTGGAATATTGATTAGTAGAGGAAGAATAGTGGGGGATAATTGTGTTAGAAAGATTCTTACATGAACAACATCAGGATTAAACTTAGATAAAACCTGGGAAAATCTGTGAAACGCCCAAGGATTAGCTGATTGAAGCAAAGTCCGAAACTTAGATGTGGTTCCTAAGCACTCATAATCGGCTTTACTTGCTTTGTTTAGAGGTCTTGCAGAACTAGCAAATAGTCTTGCATCATGCCCTAATTTCCTTAATTGCTGGCGCAGGGACAGCATAATTAACTCTGCTCCCCCGGTGGGAGTTCCGTAATCATTGACGAGTAGTACTTTCACTAGCCCACTCCTCCATATTAACCATCAATCCTGTTCTTGCTGACTTTTCAGCCGCTTCAACTACCAACAAACTGTAGTATCCGTCCCACAAGTTAGGACTAGGAGATATCTGTTTTACAATCGCTTCTGCAAAATGATCTAATGAAAGCTGATATGATGGCTCTTTTTGAGGGTTCTTCAGCTTTGAAAATAAAACTGGACTATTAATCATTTGTTGGAAATGACGAATTATCGGAGGAAATCTTGATGGTTTAATATCTGGCTTAGTAAACTCAAGATTAAATGAATGGTATCTATCGATTGTTAATTTACCTGTCTTCCCATAAAAGTGGAAAACATCTTCTCGAATCGCACTATGAGAAAAGAAAGATTGAGTAGTTATTCCGTTATCTAAGGTAAGTTGTAAAAAAGCAGTATCTCCTAAATATTTTTGACTACTTATACTGGAGAACACAGCTTTAACTTCGGCACCCAGAATAAATCGAATTATATCGACGTGGTGAGTAGCCAAATGCAGCAATGCACCACCACCACTATCAGGAGAGTGCTGCCATTTTGGCAGATTTCTCAGGGGAGAAGAAAAACTCGATCTTACACAAAAGACATCGTTCAACTTACCTTTGCTGAAATATTTTTTGGCTGCTTTATTTAATGGGTGAAATCTATAGTTAAGACCTATCATTCCAGCAGCACTTTTAGAGTCTTTCCATGATTTGATTACTTTTTCAGCATCAACAGTGCTGGTAGCGATAGGTTTTTCAAGATATACATGCTTACCTTGTTGAAAGGCTAATATAGCTGCATCTGCATGGAGACCAAAATTTATACCTGGTTTATTTTTGTTGGCTTGATTACTGAACTTATTAATAAATTGTTCTAGTCTTAGCTATCTATAGCGTTTCTCGCTCTTTGTGAAGTACACCTTGGTTGAGATTAAGTTCGGAGTTCGGAGTTCGGAGTTCGGAATATTTCGTATCTCACCTATTTGAGAAAGGCTATAATTCGGTGATTACTATCTGGAACTCGGTATTATAGATGTTTAATGAATTGATAATTATCTTAGTCATTATGAAGTAAATAATCAAATTGGCTACAAACAGATAACTATAGGCTATTACCAGCTTGTAAATTGTAGTTTAGTCTACATGCATTGTTGATTTTACCAATTTTTTCTTTAATTTTTCTAAATTGCAGTAGCTCGAAGGTATCGAAGCTCTCAACAAATTTAACAAGTGATTTAGGATTACTATAAAATACAATTCATTTAAAAAGCTCTAATAGTATGAGTAAATCTTGTTTCATCTCAGTTATCGTTCCTGTTTATAATGGTGGCTATCCCTTTGTTTGCAGTCTTTTGGCTTTAAAACAGACACAATTTCGGGACTGGGAGTTAATTGTAGTAGACGACGGTTCGACAGATAAATCGGCTCTAATTGCTCAAAAATTTGGGGCTAAGGTTTTGACTACGGAGGGGAGAAAAGGGCCTGGAGAAGCTCGTAACCTAGGGGCTAAAGCTGCTCGAGGAAATTATGTCTGCTTTATTGATGCCGATTGCGAAATTTGTGGCGACGCGATCGCCGAACTTGCTAAGACTCTCAAAGCTAGTCCAGAAATCGATGCTTTGTTTGGTTCTTATGACGATCGACCTCAGGCAACTAATTTTATCGCTCAATATCGCAATTTACTACATCATTATATACATCAGCAAGGAAAAGAGGAGGCCTCGACTTTTTGGGCTGGTTTTGGCGTTGTCAGAAGTTCTTTATTCCATAGCTTAGGAGGCTTCGATACCCAACGTTATTCTCGCCCCAGTATTGAAGATATCGAACTTGGCTATCGAATTCAACAGGCTGGCGGTCGCATTTATTTAGCTAAACACCTTCAGGTAAAACATCACAAAGCCTGGAACTTAATTAATGTAATTAAAACCGATATATTCGATCGAGGTATTCCCTGGACACTTCTATTACATAGTAATAAATCTTATGTAGTTAATGACCTTAATTTAAAAACTAGTAGCAGAATTAGTATAGTAGCTGTTTATAGTTTATGGGCTTGCTTACTACTAGCTTTTTATCGCCTTGAAGCGGTTATTCCTAGCCTAGTTTTTATAAGTTTATTACTGTATCTTAATTTGGATTTATATCGCTTTTTTTACGAGCGACGGGGTGTAGTTTTTACTACCAGAGCTATTTTAATGCATTGGTTTTATTATACTTATGGTGGATTCTCATTTGTTTTGGGGACTTTATTGTATTGGAAAAAAATATTTTTTACTAAAACTTTTAAGATTTTTTCGGTGAGTTAATGTTTTTTTTGTTTGTAAAACTTAACTTGAATCGACGATAATAACTTATCTTGAGTTTACACCACAGCACGAAAATGTATTTAATTACTTTTCTTCTATTTATCGCCGAGATTTTTTTATTTTGTTGTGGAGGAATGATTTTTGCATATAATCCTACTCGCAAAATATCTGAATCTTTATCTTTAGGTATTTTCCTGGCTTTAATTTTAATTTCTTTAATCTTTCAAGTTGCCTTTTTACTTGAGTATCCCAGTCTGGCGATTCCCGCTGAAATAATTTTAGCTTTGCTTGCAATTAAATATATTATTAGTAATCGGATAATATTTACCAAAGCAGTAAACTCAATTTATCAATTTATACTAAACCATAAAATAGTAGCTGGGATTATTATTATTTGTTGGGTATATCTATTTCTACGCTATTTTTAGTTACAAGCTGGTTTGGACTCCCTGGAGTAATCGCTACGTTACTTTGTTTTTTGCTGCTTCTGGTGCTTGTGTTGCTTTTTTTCTCCAGCAGATACCGAAAAAGTATCAGCCTAAAATTTTAAACGGAATTATTACAGTTGCTTTAATCATCTTAATATCCGTCTGCACATTCAATATTTCAAAACCTTTGGTTAGTTCGTCTGTCAAGGAATTTTTTGAACCTAATATTTGGATTAAAACTAATCTAGGACGCGATCGCCTATATTATGCCAGAAAACACCACAGAGACAACCGCGTGGAACAATTTCGAGATTTGGTTGCACCAGGTTCAAAAGTAGCACTAGTGGCTGGAGGAAACAGTTGGATTTATCATTTTTATTTAGTTAGTCCTCAAGTTGAAATTGTGCCGACTTCTTTAGATGAAGTTAAAAATAATACTCAAGCCTATGATTATCTCCTTTGCTTAGATGTAGAATGCAATCTCAGTCAGATTATCAAGACTCCGCCAACGGGCACGGAAATTTTAAATGATAGCTTTTCAGCCTACAAAACACTTTGGGAAAGCTCAAATAAATCTTTACAACAAGGCAAACTAATTCAGCTCAAAAAATAATTTCCAGGTGTAAATTTCTCGTTGATGGCAGGGTTTCTTTATTGGCAAGCGATCGAAGCATTTAGATAATCGCTCGAGCTGCTTCAGATGCTTGGTAACATTTGTGGAGC
>JAAUYH010173904.1_pt1 | contig 12313 bp, 6 predicted proteins | sample 7278061 | NCBI WGS metagenome assembly JAAUYH01 (sample SAMN14350203, study PRJNA611818) | marine sediment metagenome | isolation source: surface marine sediment (0.6m) | place: French Polynesia: Moorea | collected 2018-08
AACGATCGCAGTTCAAATATTTATTAGTTACGATAGGCCTATCATCTCAAGTTCGATCTTACTCTCAATTACCACAATCCGCCGTTTCTCGATAATATTCCTCCGTGTGCTCATTTTCTCTATTTGTATTATGCTGTCCAATACAAAAGTGAGTATCGGTAAGTCTCTCGCGTATTGCCAAAGCTTCATCTTGTTTTCCTTGGTCTTCATAAACTTCCATCAAGTTCGATAGTACTGCTCTGACGTTATCGTGTAGTGGACTACAACCATACACGATTCCTAGCATCTCAAGGCTCTGTTCAAACGACTCCGCTCCTCGATCTAGCTTTCCTTGCTCATGGCACACAAGCCCAATACTGTTGAGTGATCTTGCGATGTCAGGATGCGGCGTGTTCGGTCCGTGGATCGCACGATGGATTTCCAGGCTCCGTTCATGCATTTTCAGCGCTTTATCCAGTTTGGCTTGAGCTTGATACACCCGACCCAAGTTCGACAGTGCTACCGCGATATCTGGATGCACTGACCCAGCACCATGCATAGCTCGTAACATCTCAACGCTCTGCTCAAACAATTCAGCTGCGAGGACTAGGTTTCCCTGATCGTAATACACATCTGCCATATTGTTGAGTGTTCTTGCGATGTCGGGATGGGGCTTGTTGTGTCCGTGGATCGCTCGGTAGTACATCTGTAGGTTCTGTTCATGCATCTGCAGCGCTTTCTCGAGTTTGCCTTGAGCTTGATACACACAACCCAAGTTTGACACTGATTTCGCGATGTCTCGATGCAATGACTCAGCACCATACAATGTTCGTCTCATATCAAGACTCTGTTCATGCAATTCTGCAGCTCGCTCAAGCATTCCTTGATCGCAATATACAAGTGCAAGATCGTAAAGCGAGGATGCGATGTCGGCATGTGCCTTGTTGTATCCGTGGATCGCTCGATACATTTCCAGACTCCGTTCGAGTACAGACGCTGCATCGTCGAGCTCTCCTATTCTTCGCATTGCACCGCCTTGGGAGTAGTAAGCACCAGCGATACTGCATTGCAGCTCCTTCCCTTGATTTCCTTGGCTTCGACGGTACCAAATATCCCAAAAACGAGCACTATAGCTTTTCTTTCGACTTTCCGCTTCTCGACAGTGCAAGATGTCCAGCAAATGTTCCCACACCTCAACTTCGACTCGTGGTTTCCCCATGAACCGCATTAGAGCCCCGCAGTACTGATGAATGTCTTCGACCTTAGAACCATGGCCCATGTCATTACCCGGCCTGCGAAGTGTATAATTATCTACTAGCGCCAGAGCATGAGCCACAAACTCATGATGATTACTTCCGAATACATCGGGCAACAGAGTGAATGACTTGCCTTCCTTTCCAAGTTCTGTCTCCACGCTTTCATGTACGGTGCCCAACGCAACACTATACACCTCATTCCACAATGCCGAACCACGTCTCATGTCGCTCAAAACGAATCGTCGTACAAGTCGATGCATCTTGTATATGCGCCTTGCTTGACATTCTCCTTCTCCTTCTCCTTCATCACACCAAATCAGTGCCGAACCACGCATTAACTCTTCCAGGATAACTTTTCGAAACATCTCCTCCACAACGCCATCTCCATTTGCTGTCGCCGCTTCCAATATCCCCTTCACTATCGCTTTCCCAACACCAGCAGACCCTAGTACTGCCATAGCACGCAGTACAGTATACGCTTTCTCCGATATTTTCTCAACGCTGATTTTCCACGTCGTCCATATCGACCTTTGCAATTCTCGAATCCTTCTCACTTCCTCCCTCACATTCATAATATCTTGCATGCCTTCTCTTCCGTTCGTGTTCTCCAACAAATGCAGGTATTCTGCAAACGAACACTCGAATCGTGCAATATACGCCCCTGCATGTACTAGAGCGAGTGGTAAACCTCCGAGGCTATACGTTTCCTCATCTCCGCACAGCTTCTTCAGTACCCGATACTCATTCGCATCACTCCGCTCAAGTTCCTTCATCTTGCTCTTAACTTCGTCATCGTTCGCATCGCCCCTCTCCACCGACCGACTGTATCGCCACAACACCACCATGGCATCCTCTGCGCACAGCGGTTCCAAAGCCAATCTCTGTTCATTCCTCATTCCGCTCCATACGTGAGGCTGGCCATGCCGCGAAGTCGCCACAATCCACCCATTACCCCAATTTCTTCCAGCTATCCCCCACATTTCACCCAGTAGCCCCCTCACCTTGATATCATCCACATTATCCAGACACAAGAGCCACCGTCCTGGCCTTTCATCTAGTCCTTGTTTCAACGTCGCCAACACCAAGTTCGCATGTCGACGTTCTTCCACACTCATTTTCCTCTGAGTCAATTTTTCCGCCAGTCCTGCGAGCGAACTAATCGCGTCCTTCACATCACCTTCTACCGTTACCCAGAATACTCCCCCTGGTACCTGCTCGTTCCGCTCTGCTCGTTCCGCAAACGCAGTCATCAGTGCTGTCTTCCCAACTCCGCCGTACTGTGTGATTATCGCACTTCCGCACTTCTCCAATATACCTTGCAGTGCGACCAGTTCCTTAGCACGTCCAGAAAAGAACGCAGGGACTGATGGCCGGAAATGTTGCACTTCTTCACGGTATGGTGGGAGTTCTTCACGGATACGTTGCACTTCTTCACGGTACGGTAGCAATTCTTCACGAATATGTTCCACTTCTTCGTCCGACTGTTTCTCTTTTGCCAAATAACCCACAGCAACAACCATGTGTCTCAATTCATCTATTTTTGTTTCCACCTTCTTCACATCTTCAGAGTTGATGAATTCGCTGCCACGCCCTCGCAGCAATTGCGTCTCTGCTATGTCCATCGTACTTACCACTTCTTTCAGGATATCAAACACAAACTTTTCGTCTATCTCATCTTCCACAATTTCTGTTATGTTTTTCAATACAAACCTGAGTAGAAGAAAGATTCCACGAAGTGGTACCGGAAGTACCCGTCGCCCACGTTTCACTTCTGCGCACATCAATACGGTTTGAGTGGTAAGTCTAACCAGATGGAATACTGTGCTAGCCCCTGCAACACATTTGGATGCATCAGCTACAAACTTGGTGGTCTCCGCCACACACTCCAGACTTGTTACCAATTTGGCCAATGTCGCACCCGTTTCTACCGCTGCAGTGTCATGGGCAGTCAACTCGTCCACTATGGTTAGTTTCTGTAGCATTCGATTGAGAATCGTCCCACATCCATCACTCCACTTCTGCTCGACTTCATGCGTCGACGACATCCAATTCAGTTCATGGCGGTGGTAACTCTGAACTAATTGCGGAAATAATTTCCACGGCACAATGCGTGCGTATATCTGATTTAACCACACCTCGTGATGTGCGGATTTGTAGGCGATAATCTCCAGCTTCACATTGCGAAGAAGGAAAAGGGAGTGACAATGTTTGGGTCCTTGTAGCAAACCAGGTACCGAAATGCGTAGTCTCCCCTCGTAATTATCCACCTTGACCGTTTCATTGACATCACTCCATGTTCCACGGTCTAGTCGAATAAATTCGAGCGAGTCGGCGTTTCGAAAATCAAGAAGTGACTGCGGCTTGTTACTTGCGTCTTCGTTCACCACCTGCCAATAAATGCGAGATGAAACCAGCACATAGGCCAACTTGTAGTCGGACTGCGGCCATGGCCATCGAGACACAAGGCGTACCTCGGCGGTTTCGGAGAAGGTCGAATTTGAGTGGGAAGGATTTGTTGAATTTGGGTGCGAAGAATTTGTCGCAGTTGCCATGTTAGAGATGTGCAAAAAGTGAGATGCTGGATGAGTGCAGAAAGTCGGTTTTATATTGGAGTTGAAGAAGTGGACACTAGCACAGATGTGCGAAATAAATCCTTGTAGGTTCGCACCAATAGCGCACTCGGAATTGCAGTAGGGTTCTTGTTGCACGAAATAACAAAATGCACCGTTGTTTACTGTGGCCATTGCACCAATCGCTATCCTCTTCGCAAGGTGCACCTCAACGATTGCAGCTGGTTTGCAGTTGTTTTGAGCTGGCTTTCTCTGTTTTATTCAATGGACAAAAAATTAAGAAAATTCATTGCAGCATTAACAAAAATCGGACCAATCGTACAATATTTTTTTTTCGGTTGTGACCAACGAGGGTCACCACTACAGTACCGTACGGTAAGGCCTTACTGAACCACTGTTCGTACTACATTCTCACCGCATCTGTGTTGTTAGCGAAGCTATGGGCGAATTCACTACAGAACCTGCGATTAGGAAGGCATAGATGTCCATTGGCGCGCTGGAAGTGCACACGCTGCGAGTGGGGACGCACTGGGTACAGACACTGCTATTGAGGATGAATTAGTGAAACGAATCGCGAAACATCTCGACGCTCACACCAGATTGAACCATGCCACCAGAAGCATGTTCTCGACCTGGTTCCGACATCTTATCGCGAATGCGCCGAGTGCCGGCAGTGAACCAGATAACAGCGATACTAAGTTTAGTGACGATTTATTATTGAGAGGCAATTTGGTTCATCAACAACATCACCGACATTTCGCGTTTGGTGTTGATAATAGCGATACGCTGATATTCGACGCTGGATGTTATGAGGCAGTCAGGAAACATCTCACTCTGCCTATCGCTCTAATTGCTGTTGCAGTACTACTGTACAGTACAAGGTGCACCTCAACGCTTGCAGCTGGTTGTTTTTCGTTGTGGAACTATGTTTCTATTCGCTCTAGGGCTGTCCCTCATCACAAAAAATGAAGAAAAGAAACTAGCTGTTCCGTACACTATCGAAAATCGGATTACCAGTAGTCGTATGGTTATTTCAATTGCGGGACCAATACGCATGATCACCAACACTTCCACCAGCACAACTGTTGGGATGATGCTTTCACTGCACCTGTGTTGCGTGTGAAGTCTTGAGGGGATTTTGTTCGTGGATTATGCTCACATAAACGAAGAAATGTACAGGACATTGGACAAATAAGATGTAAGAAATCCATAGCATTGTTGGGTTTGTGAGTGGCAAAGTAACTGCAGTAGTACTTTTTGTCGCTAGATACTACAAATGGCGAGACAAAGAAAGTTGGAAAGTAGTACATTTTTCTGCACTTGTCACGTCTGAATTGTTGACTACGGTACAGATGACTTCGTATGTCTCAAAAGTACAAAACAGAATCGTACCTTAGCGATGAACAACTGCAACCTCCAGCTGCAAACAATAGCGACTGGTGATGGGCAGGGTAACAGCTGCAGACCTTGTTATTCGAATAATAGCAGCAAGGGGGTTATAGAGGCACCATACTCCATTGCCGTTGTGTACCTCCAAACATGTCGACCTCAGAAACAATTCCCCCCAACCTGAATTCGGCTTTCTGCGAACTCGCCGAGGTACGCATTGTATCCCAACGGGGATGGCCGCTATCCAACTACTGGTTGGCCTATGTACTTGTTTCATCACGTATTTATTGCAAGGCAACGAATAGCGATGGATCTGATAAGCCGCAATCTCTCATTGATTTCCGCAATGTCGATTCATTAGAATTGGATCGACTGAATGAGGGGACGTTGAGTGACGTTAAAAAAATTGTCGAGGTGGACAGTTACAAAGGGAGACCGCGTATTTCGGTACCCGGTTTGCTATTCGGACCCAGACGTCGACGCTCCCTTTTTCTTCTTCGCAATGTAAGACTTGAGATTGTTGCCTACCAATCCGCACATCACGAGGTGTGGTTGAATCAGATACACGCACGCATCGTGCCGTGGAAACTACTCCCGCAACTGCTTCAGAGTTATCACTACGATGAACTGACTTGGTGGCTGATGGATGAAGTCGACGAGAGGTCGACTGGTAATCCTGCGATGGTTCTCGACCGAATGCTACAGAAACTAACCATAGTGGACGAGTTAACTGCCCATGGCGGAGGAGCGGTAGAAACGGGCGCAACATTGGTCAAGTTGGTGGCAAGTCTAGAGCGTGTAGCAGAAAGCGCTGAGCGTGCAGCTGATGCAACGAAATGTGCTGCAGGGATAAGTACCATTTTCCATCTAGTTGGACTTACCACTCAAAGCGCATTGATGTGTGCAGAAGCCAAACGTGGGCGTCGGGTCCTCCCGGTAAGACTTCGTGGAATCCTGATTCTACTTCGTTATGTATTGAAAAGCATAATGCAAATCGGGAAGCCTTCAGGGAACGTAAATGAGGTAGATGACGAGTTTAAGTTTGGTGTATTGGAACAAGTGGTGTCCACCTTGGACATGGCAGAGACGCAACTTTTGCGTGGATGGTGTGGTCAATTCATGAACGCTGAAGATGTGAAGAGGGTGGAATGGAAAATAAGCGATTTGAGGCACATGGTCGTTACCGTGCGTTGTATGGCAAATGGTGAGCTTTGCCGTAAAGAAGTGCGACTACTGCGTGAAGACGTGCAACTTTTACGTGAAGAAGTGCAACATGACTCCCCGTCCTTTGCTGGGTGTACCAGGAGATTTGACACGCGGAGGAGTATTTTCCGGAAACCACGGAGTGCGGTGATTGAGAGGGAAGCCGAGCTTGAGATAAAAAGCAGTGCGAGGAATGATACTCCGTCAAACGTAGGAAGCGACCGTCTATCTATTTGCAGGATTCGGCTCTGCCTCGCCATTCCTTCTTTTGTTTGTCTCTGTGTATATCTGGTGTATTGCCTGTTGTCCAAAGGCCCTTAATCGCTTTAGCGCTACATCTTGACTACTAAAATGGTTGCGATCAAATCTGGGTTTACGAAGAATTTTTACTGGCTAATCAGCAGGACTATTTTTTAAATATTTTTGTGATATTTAATGATTACTTTTTAATATTATCAAATGTTTACCGAAGTACAAATTTCGGTACCGGTGATTACGGATGTCCAAATTCAACCGGTTCTGCGGAACTGAACCAAAACTCTGGTGCGGTTTTGTTCCAATACCGTTGGAGCGAGTTAAAACCAGAACCGAGCTATTTCAAAAATTAGTTTATAATCATAAGCAAAAACATTGAAAGAATAGTACGTTGCAGAAAGAATATGCCTGGTGAAAATTAAAAATTTTTAATGCCAATTGAACTTGAATCATTTTTCGTATAAAGATTGGACGACTTAGACTCGTTTAGTATCAAAGATGTTAAGGTGCGAAGAAACTAAGACAAGCGAAGGCCTTTCTCAGTGTTAAATTATTTCCTCCGCTAAGAACCAAAGCCTCAAAGAGCTTGCGCCGAAATATATTGAAGCAATTCTGTTTGCAGAGAAATTGAGATAAAACACATTTTGCATCTCGTCAATATTGTACGGCGACTTACGAGAACCCACAAAGGACAAGTAATCTACGATTGCACTATCGCGGATTTCACAGCTCGTCTAACAGCTTACATACAACTGTTTTAAGCAGTTGAAAGTACTAGAAATACAACCGCTTGAAACAAGATTGCTGAAGGAATAATAAAGCAAATAGTTTTTTTACAGTACAGGAAGTAGTCTTACATTTCACAATTGTTGAAAGCGAAAAATCCGTAAATCTGTCTGCGCTACCGCAATAATTTTATCGATCTGTATCTCGAAAGAAATTTTTAAGAAATTTTTTTGAAAAATTTAAAGTTATACGAACTCAAATTGCGAATTTTATCAGCAATGAATTGTCATCTAAGATAGGTTTGCAGCAATATCGATGTTCAGCATGAATACATCGAAGCTACTCGGTAGTCACATGTTATTAGATTGACGGAAATCGGATCATGAAATTACCACTTCTGGATTTTTTTCATAATTTTCATCATCTCAATCATTTCGTAAAACAATGGATCAGAAATAGGAAACAAATGAAACTATTGGAAAATCACTCGTAAAATCTGGGGTAAGTATTTTATGTGTTGTATATATGATTAATTTAGCTATGCAAACAGCATATACATTGGTTGATTTTTCACCCCCTAATATAAAAAACATGTTGATCCTATCAGGATATCAATTAAAAGGCAGAGTATTGAAGAGTTTAGAAATGGGTCTAATTTATTGAATGCTACTTTTCCAGGGCACGGCATGATTAATCATTGCTCACCTACTATCCTTGTGATTGAAACTTTCTGAAAGAATAAAATAATAACCATATTTTCTAAATGCAAAGGATGAAAACATTCAAATTTCAGGTAAAGAGTGTATAGTAGGATTAAACTTTGCAATTTTTTGAAAAAAAATTATTGTGTAACCCATATTGAGAGCAGATATATTTATACTTCCATAAGTATGACAAGAAGAACTCATAGAATACCTTGCAACACTATCGACAAGATTGAAAATATAAAAATCGGAACTCTTAGGCGTATTGTACGTTTCATGAAAAAGAGCATCAAATCCTGATCCAGCAACCTCTGACCGAACAAAAGTGTCGTACTTGATACACGCTTTATAAATTATAGTACCGACAGCAATTTTTCATTGGAAATGTTATGCAGAGCAACAGTTTTACAGTTCAGCTATTTCTTGTTACAGCTAACAAGAAAAATATCATATAATGTCGGTCTATTTTGTGAATAACGAAGATTCTGTTGAGAAATCCCAAGTGCAGGTGAAATTGACTAGTCTTTTCAAGCTACAACAGTTTAAGAAGATTTTCTACGAATTTATCAATCTGGCGGAAAATAAATCTAGCAAGATCTCTACAAATTGCAAAATTTGAACCTAAAGTGTTACTGCATAAGAATCTACGATTACAAAAAAGTCTGAAATTTCCTAACCAGATGATTCGATTAGTAGAAGTAACAGATCAGTCACGGCCTTTATGCTGTTTCGAACTTCGAAAAAATTCTTAAATAATGATTTAAATAAAAAATTGCATAGATATGATGGATTTTCGTAGTTAAAAAGAAATTGATTCAATATATCTCTATTTTTACTTGAAATCGCGATGTTTCAGGTCTCTTCAATACTAAATTAGATCATTTTCAGATCAAAACCGAAATTTCTTATTCGATTCACTTTCAGTTCGCGTAAAACTGAAGTCAGTTCCAATCTGAACGGAGAAAAAGGCATATCTAACGGTAATACACAGTTTTTAGTCGGGTTAGATGTTAGATTTTAGAATTTGAAAAGAGAGGTCTTCTTTCTATAGCGGCTCTCAAGTACAATGAATCCTCTTTATAAGCTTCAATTCTGACTTGGTTTGCGCCTCGAGCAGTCCACGATAATAAAAAATCTACCTTACTTTTGCATTTTGGAAGAGGTGTACGAGCAATTTACCACACTGTAAACAAGCAATTAGTGCATTCTATGCAAAGCTAGGAACAGATAGTTGTAACGAAACGCGACAACACTGAAGGGTAAATAAATGATATGCTACTCTTCATTATTCCCTTCTTTATTTACTCTCTTTCTCTTTCCTTCCTTTATCCCTATTTAACATGTTTCTTTCTTCATTTTCTATGTTTCATTTTAGGTTTTAATTCTTTTAAACGTTTTATGTTAGCTTACAGAGAATGCCTTTCTGCAGATACAGGGGTTCCCCGTTATAAGCCCACTTCACAAATTGGCTTCCCCCGCTTCTTGACCCAGCACCACGTATGATATGCAAAACTTGAATGCCTAGGTGTAATGGTTGCAATAGTTAGCTCTGCACTACGATAATGTCGGAAATAGGAAAATTGTGCATTCACGTAACGTTGCTTCGTGATATTCATTGCTGTGTTGTGGTTGAAATTTGCATAAAGCAAAAGATCAACCTCATTTCATCCAAAATTCATACTGACACATACCCCTACTTAAATCATGCATCTCAAACGCGAACCACTCACATCTCTCCACGATTGGTTCTTTACTACTTTTACAGTACTCAATTGAATAGTTGAATTCTCATTAAAATTTCAAGCAAGCCTATGTTGCTTAAGTGTACTACACTTCATTAACGTATGTCGCAGGTATTTGTGCACACCTCGCTTTTTGACTCACCCGCTTTTTGTCACCTCAATTTGATGGGCTTATAACGGGAAACCCCTGTAATGCTAACATTTTTCTGCTGACACCTCAAAGAACTGTTGTCTGCATCACCCGTTGACACAGCAATGCACTATTACAAGTATTACTTGCTGGCACTTCAATTAACTGTTGCTGACTGCTGCAGTAAGCTCATTGCCAGTTCATCAATTATTTGCTCCATCATACTTTTTTATTTAGTCTAGATAAACCCAGTCGGCCACCGACTTCTCGGTCACCGATATGCACAGCCTGAGCCCCACTCGGCTATTTACTTCAAAAGATAGCACAAGGCGGTGTTGCTCGAACGTCAGTGGGAGTCAATGCACACGACGGGTGGTTGACGATTGGAGTGGTAGAGCTTGGAACGCGTTTTAGGAACGACGTTAAGTGGGTGGACTGTGTCTTGCTCAGCGTTTGGCTTAAGTGACACAAAATTGACGGGGCAACGATGGGAGAAAGGCAACCAGGGGTGGTGTTCTTAGCTCGCCCCAGGAGCGTTAGAAAGTCCAACAAGTGTCACAGTCCTAGTCCTTCGGACGCTCTGACGCGACTTGTACCACTTCAGGAGTGCTTAATAAACACTGAGAAGGGAGGTAACGTTCTCATTTCGCTCTAGTAGCCTTTAGACAGCGAACAGATATGTTAAGTGTGGTCTATTGGACACTTCACCAACAATATCTACCATGCTTCCTGGGTTGATCTGCGATCACTGAATCCACGATTCGAAGACTGTGATACTTGGATCACTGGCAGAGGAACTCTATCTATACAGGTTTGAGCGCCGATGACGATGAACACGGAAGACGAGCAGCAGTACCGTATGTGACGACAACCAACATAACGCGGAACATGTAGCGTTCGCTGAATTGTCGCCTACGCTTTCCATTGAAGTGTCCAATGACACGTGCGTTCTATGTCTATTTTACGCAATCAACGTTGCGTGCTTGTCTCATTTCATATTGTTTCGTAAATGGCGGAGTCATAAATTCTCTACCGGTGTGCTGCGTTCAGCACATAGTCTTATGGTTGCAAAGATAGGTCCTACTCAATTCCCTTAGGTACATTTTTAATATAGATAGAACATCTTATTCAAAGGTTATTCATTACGGATTTAATGTTCTATGTTCAATAAATACCTTGCAACCTTCATGTAGAAGGTATTTGTTTTTACTCCAACTAACGTATTTGTTTCAACCGAGAAGTAGTTCTCTACCTTCTCTGCCACCCTGTTCGGGTGGATTCTTCGAAGCATCCTCACTGGCGGTGTGATGCAATCCTTCCATGAGGCAGAACAAGTACCACCACCAAACCCAGCCAGAAGAGGGCCACCCGATAGGGAAGTGTAGCGAATACCCCAAAGGAGGAAGAGGCGGCTGTAGAACCTCGACCACAACAATAGCACCGATGTTTGATCAGAGGGGGATGAAGAGAGGAGAAAATGGGTTGGTATGGGTCGCCGAAGACGCAACAAGGCCACCCGGACGGGATCGGGCACCTCAGTAACCCTCCTGAGGGCGGATCCGGCAAGGGGAAGCTCACGGGGTCTCCTGAACCCGTCGCAAGGAGCAACAAATGTAGCACCACTGGTGGTATACAATAGCTGAACACCGCAAGCAGGCAGGTTTGGGGCGAAACACTCCTCACTCTAATTAGAAATAAAGCACTACTAAAAAGGAACACTAATAACAAATAATACTAACCTAAAATTAAAAATAGTCACCGAGGGTGCTACACCATTCCTTCCCCCAGTGGGTGACAATGCACCTGGTGTAAGGATCAGGTGCCACCACCCAGCTCCTGTCCTCTGACAATTCCCACCCGTGGGCTCCCAATGTTTGTTGCACTACAGGCGGATCTGCTGCCTCACCCAGGTAATGCTAGGGAGCAGTTCCCGTGCCTCAGGCTCCGCTTAATCACGACGGACCCCACCTTGTTGGGATGTACGTGATAGAATTGTGGCGTTTCGTTCGAGCGTTGCTTTTCACTCGACCCATTTTCGGGTCACTACTCGACGAACACTCACAGGTCGTGCGACACTGGTCAGTCTAAACGTCGTCTTTGTCAAGTTGAAAAACGCTTTCCTTAACGTTCAATGGTGAATACTGAAATCCGTTTAGAAGATGTCAAAAACGAGGTGCTTAAGATTGGTGAGGTGTGGAATGGTGTGAAAGAATCCCAAGAAGCTATTGCAGAAGAGTTGAATAAGCTGTCCGAGAAATTGAGCAAAGTTTTGGAGGTTCTCTTGCTGAATTCGCGAAACGATTCTTCGAGAATCTCGGTAGCCAAAGAAGAAGAAGCTAATGTGAATACTATCAAAGAT
>JAAUYH010195258.1_pt1 | contig 12312 bp, 9 predicted proteins | sample 7278061 | NCBI WGS metagenome assembly JAAUYH01 (sample SAMN14350203, study PRJNA611818) | marine sediment metagenome | isolation source: surface marine sediment (0.6m) | place: French Polynesia: Moorea | collected 2018-08
ATCAATCTTCTCTGGCTTAACCTCCACTACATCTTCTGAAGACCTTATGATGTAAGCTTTTCGCCATTATTATTATAAATGACTCAGAAATTTGAGCGAACGGTGAGTAACTACTGTACGGGCTAGGCATTGTCTAGCCCCTATTAACCACCTTAATTTACCACCTACATTCATTATGTTCCATAGGAGAAATTAGACGAAAATTCATTAATTTCATTTCCCAGTTTTGTTGAGGAGTTTTCCAGACAGGGTCATTGATAATATCTCTATTTTGATAAACTTTGTCTTTATATTTAAATATCATCGAAACTTTTTGGTTGGTTTTTGTCCATTTATAAATTAACTTTTTGAATTCGACTAAGGGTAAAGAATGACCTTGGAGAGGACGGTTATTAAGATTAATATTAAATCGTCTATTATTCTTTTCCTTAAATGCAACATAAATTTCTACTGCGTCTTCTTGATAATTAAAAATCTTTAAAGGGTTCTGTGATAGTAATAAATGATTACTCTTTATTTCCTCTGTTTTTAAATTACTAAACATAGAAAAGTTACCAGCAGTACCTAGACCCAAATAAGAACTAGAACCAAAAATAACTAATAAAAGAGGAAAAAATAACATAAGTTTGGGTAGTTTAGAATTAAATAAAGATACTCCTTGCCAAATTGGACGTCGATCGACTGGCAAAAAGATAACTGATATTAAAGGATAAATAAAAATAATTGCAGATATAATAAACACAAAACCCGTAATAATTTTTAGATTTGGTATGAAATAAATACGATAACTAATTCCCGCAATTATTCCTCCTAAAGTATTTAGTAAAAAATATAGATAAACTCGATTGATTCTAAGATTAAAGATATTAATGTAAATATTATTAATTAGTAATTGATAGTAAGTTTGAGGAACAAATATTAGTAATAAAGTTAAAGCTAAAGCTCCAAAGTCAACAAAACCAATAGGAGCTAAAATAAAGTGCATTATCAAAGAAAATACAAGGATTGGTAATTGAAATTTGGCTACAGCTAATAATAATCCGCCTAACATTTCCCAAGCTACAACTACAATCGCAGTTAAAAAACCTAATAGGGGAATAAGTGATAGTAAAAAACTAGTATTAGCTTTAAATAAAACTAAAATTTCCCAAGCTAAGGGTCCAATTGCCATGAACAAAATAAAATCTAAGTATTTATTCTTACCCAAAATACTTAAGTTACTAGAAAGTAAATGCCAAAAATAAAGCAATAAAATAAAAATCAACCAGAACAATATTGGCAAGCTTAAAAAATCAGTTTTGATTACTGACACTATTCTCAGAAAAAATACGCTCGCACAAGAAACTTGAGGATTAAAAAAATCTCGGTTTAACTTGTGAAATCCAGCTATAAAATATACTAAAATTAATGCCGATCGCAATATGGGTAACATCATGGCAAAATATCGCTCATCTTGCTCGGAAAAGTCGCGATCGATAAAATAGCTATAAATCCCTCCGACAATTAAAGCTATATTGAGATAAATCAGTAGATTGACGTGATTGGCAACATCAGGAAAGCGAAAGATTAAAAAGTATGCTGTTGTTAAAAGCAAAAAAATTAAAAACTTGAGTTTAGTAATGCGAGTAAAAACTAGAAAAACAACGATAAATAAAGCAGCAAAACTAAATCCAGGATATTTCCACTTTTCTAGCATTTCCATCAGAAAAGCAGTAGCATAGAAAATTACAAAAATGGAAAATGGATTCATATAAATTTGTAAACAATACAAATGTATTAAACTTAAAATTGTTGTTTTTTTGGCGCATTAAATTTAGCATAAAATAGTCCCGATTTTCCCTTAATTAAAGGTAATACTAGATCGACTTAGTAAAACCTCCCCAAATATTTTTTATAAGATTACGTATTACTGCTAAGACATAAAAATCAATTTACTTGCTACTCACTAATTTACCAACTGCATTCGTTAGGCTCAACAGGAGAAATGAGGCGAAAATTCAATAGTTTCATTTCCCAGTTTTGTTTGGGAGTTTTCCAAATAGGGTCGTTAATAATATCTCTAGTTGGATAAGCTTTACCTTGATACTTAAACATCATCGAAACTTTTTCGTTATTTTTTGTCCAATTATAAATTGACTTTTTAAATTCAACTAAAGGTAAAGAATTACCCGCAAAAGGACGGTTGTTGAGAGTAAGATAAAATTTCTGATTATTTTTTTCACTAAAGGCAACATAAATTTTTACAGTATCTTCTTGATATTTGAAAATTTTAAAAGGATTCTGTGATAGTAGTAAATGATTACTGGTCATTCCTTCAGTTTTTAAGTTGCTAAACATAGAAAAATTTCCCGCAGTTCCCAACCCTAAATAAGAACTGAAACCAAACGTCAGTAAAAATAAAGGGAAAAGCAACATAAATTTAGGCATTTTAGAATTAAATATAGATACTCCTGTCCAAATTGGTCGTTTGACAACTGGCAAAAAAATCACGGATATAAAAGGGTAAATAAAAATAATTACCGATAAATAGAATAAAAATTCTACAATAGTTCTAAAGTTAGGTATCGGATGAATACGATAATTAATTCCTTCAACTAGACCGCCTAAAGCATTAAGCACGAAATATAAATAAACTCTATTTACTTTAAATTTAGATATTTTAATATAAAGATTATTAATTAATACTTGATAGTAGCTTTGAGGAATAAAAGTTAACAATAAAGCTAAAGCTAAAGCCCCAAAAGCAGTAAAGTCAATAAGAACAAAAATTGAGTGCATCATCAAAGAAAACAGCAAAATTGGTAGTTGTACTTTAGCTACAGATAATAATAATCCTCCTAATATTTCCCAAGTTACTACTACAATTGGGCTGAAAAAATAGATTAAAGGAAGGAGAGAAGCCAAAAAATTAGCATGAGTTTCTAATAAAAATGAAATACTCCAAGCCCAAGGTATAATTGTAGCCAATAATCCTAATTTTAAAAGCTTATTATTACTAAAAACAGCTAATTTCCTAGAGAGTAAATACCAACAAATAACTGAAAAAATAACGATCGACCAAAATAATAGTGGCAAACCCAAAAACTCAGTTCTAATCTCTGCTATTATTTTCAGGAAAAATACTTTAGCACAGGAAGCTTGAGGATTAAAGAAATCCCGATTTAATTTATGAAATCCTGCTAAAAAATAGACAATAATTAATGCCGATCGCAAAATCGGTAATACTATCTCAAAGTATTCACTATTTTGTCTAGATAAATCGCGGGCTGCCGAAGGCAGATCGCTGTCGCGATCAGCGTAAGCTGGCACTGCGTGATCGCCAATAATAAAATAGCTATAAATCCCGCCGACAATTAACGCAATATTAAGATAAATTATGAGATTGACGTGATTGGCAACATCGGGAAATAGAAAAATTAAAAAGTATGCTGTTGTTAATAGTAAAAAAATTAAAAATTTAAGTCTAGTAATACGAGGAAAAATTAGTAAGATGACCATACCTATTGCCGTCCAACTCAAGACAAGGTCTTGCCACGTCTCTAAGATTTCCATCAGAAAAGCAGTAACATAAAAAATTACAAAAATCGAAAAAGGATTCATTATAAGCGACTACTATAAACCAAATAATCCGCTACAGGATAGCTATGATAAATATTATTTGTCATCAGTAGTCATAATTAATTACAACAAAAAGGATCGCTTTTTTTAAATAAAGCGATCGCCTTTTTCCTTAATTAAAGGTAATACTAGATCGGCTTAGTAAAACCCCAAAAAATATTTTTTATGTTTCCTGTATCAGTTTTGTTGTTGCCAATAATCTTACTGTGGTTTAGTTTTGCTTTTCAGATTTTGATATGGTTCAAATCTTGTTTAGTCAGCTAGATAAGATTTTACATCCGTTTCGTTAGGCATTGGAGGCTCTTTTCCTACACTAACTGTAACGGTAGCTGTACCAGTAGCTCCTTTTTCGTCTTCGGCTGTATATGTGAATGTGACAATACCCACAAAGCTAGGGTCATTAGGTGTATATAATAATTCATATCTCGATCTTGTATAATTATATTGCTTAGAAATAGTTCCATTTAATTCTGTACTATAGTTAACGATCTTTAACTTACTATCATCACCATCAGGATCGGAATCATTAGCTAGAACATCAATAGAAACAGGAGAACCGTCAAGGCTTGTAGCTTCATCATTAATTACATAAGGTTTACGATTGACGTTGGGATCGGGATCGGGTGGTGCTATTTCGATAATTGTCAGAATTTCTTTCTCAATTTTAGTAGCAACGGCATTAGCAAAATTATCGAAATCTTGAGCTATCTGGATAAAAGATACTGGTTCACCATTAGACTTAGTTGTTGTCCCTGTAGTTGGATTCAATCCACCGATGACGTTATTTTCATAGTAAGGTGCTAGTTCATGTTGTCTGTCGCTTTGGGCATATTTACTAACAATTGGTAACCCGTTAATAATGATGCCGTTAGCAACTGCATTATCTCTTGCTTTCTGGAGTGGAAGACAAACAACCTGTTCGACAGGAGTACCTTGCGAATAGCCACATCTGCTATTAGAGCCATTTCTGGCTGTATTATCGAAACCATCGCCAGAGATATCAATAACCAGAACTTTTCCATCGTAGTTATTGGTTACTAATTTTGAAGAAGCAGATTGCAAAGCTTTAGTAAGATTAGTAGATCCTGCACCCTTCGATCGATCTAGTGTAGAAGCGATAACATTGGCAAAAGCCTCTGCTTCTGCTGCCGTGGTGATTTTATACCAGTCACTAGTTTTGTTAATACCACTCGACCAAGTTTCTATAGCGACAGCTAGTCCATCAGGAAGCAACTCAATAGCATCTTTTACTTTTTTATTTTTAAAAGCATTTATATAGCCTTGCTTTTGTAGATCGTATTCGTCTGAATTAATACTTCCCGATACGTCTACAGATAACATTAACTCCATAGTGACTTTATTTGCTGGAGTTGAATTGGTTGGTATTGGAACTGGAGTTCCACAATTACTAGATTCGCATTCACTCTCAGCTTTACTTATAAGAGGACAGCTAAAAATCGAGAGTCCAGTTAAAAAAGCAATAGCAATTAATTGTTTAAATAATTTATTTTTCATTAGTTATTTACTTGGGATATTTTTAATTTAGTTATTTGATTTAATATTGATTAGTTATCCCAATATTAACTAGTTGAATCTACGTTGGTAAATTGCTAAAAATACTGATTTTATTTTTGAAGGAATGCTGAAGTTTTATTTGCTTCTCTTCGATCGATATTTAAGGCTTTTAGTCTTTTTTTGCATTCTATTTAAATCTTAAAATTACTTTTTATTACTCTTAAAATGATTTTGTAAAAGACTTATAAAGAATTTTAAATAAAGCTTACTTAAAGTTTTGCTAGATTTACACTATGATTAATATTTAGTTTTTAAAAAGTCTAATTTTAATAAAAGCAAATATAAATACAGATAAAGTTGCATTTAAGCGCGATCTTTGTCTCTACTATTGAAGTATCACTGCCGAAGCAACAGTTAGGAAAATGAAATAAGCAGTCTACAATTAGTGGATCTGCCATTAACTTAAAGCTAATAGCTGATATTTATTGAATTAATACGGAAAAACTCCTTGCATCTTTCTAGAATAAAAAGACTACAAGGAGTATAAATCTTATGTGTTAATAAACAAGTATCGTTCAGAGATAGATCGATGCAAAATTCCAATATAAATAACAAGGATTACATCAATCCTAACTGGCTGAGAATACCTTGACCAGTTAATAGTTCAGTTGCAACAGCAATTACGAAACCTAGCATAGCTAGACGACCATTCCAAGTTTCAGCAAAGTTAGTAAATCCAAATTTGTTTTCGTTTTCCATGATGATAGATGAGATAATTACAACAATGACAATAAGTCAAGTACTTGTAATTAAGTTTAACTATTTTTACTCGAGAGTGCAACGTTTCTTCATAATTAATTCGAGCGAGGCTGTAACCTATTTCCTGCGTCCTATTTCCCTGAAAAAACTAATTTAAGTACCCTTGTGAAGCGCGATCGCTTAATAATAAAGATATTACCCAAATAAAATAAGCAACTAGATCGAAATATATAAGCCTTGATTACTAGAGAGACATTACAATTACTGGAATGGGAACGTCTGTGCCAGCATCTATCTACCTTTGCCGTGACTAAGTTGGGTGCGATGGCTGCGCGTCAGCTAGTTTTACCCACAACGAAAGCAGAAAGCTTAAATTTATTAGCACAAACCACAGAAATTTATAATCTAGAGCAACAACTAGATTCAGGTTGGTCATTCAAAGGTGTTAAAGACATTGGCGACTCTTTAGAAAGAGCAAAAATAGGTAGATTAGTTTCAGCCAAAGAATGTCTAGATATAGCGGGAACTTTAGCAGGTGTTCGCCGTTTGCGAAGAGTAATTGATGCTAAAGCCGAAGAAATGCCGACTTTAAGCGAATTAATAGTCGATCTGCGAACTTATCCAGAAATAGAACAGGATATTCACCATTGTATCGACGATCGCGGTGATATAACCGATCGCGCTAGTCCTAAATTGAGCGAAATTCGCAGTCAGATCAAACGCTTGAGGGATAAAATCTATAAAATTCTGCAAAATATATTACAAAGACAGGGTGGGGCAATTCAAGAAGCAGTAATTACTAAAAGAGGCGACCGCTTTGTACTTCCCGTAAAAGCACCCCAAAAAGATTCTGTCCCGGGAATTGTTCACGATACCTCTAGTACGGGCTCGACCCTATATATCGAACCTAACTCGATCGTCCAGCTAGGTAATCAACTAAAGACTAGCGAAAAACAGGAACAAAAGGAAATTGAAGCAGTATTAAGAGCCTTAACCGACAAAATATCTGCCGTACAGGAAGATTTAGAAAGAGTATTAGCTGTAGCTACCATCTTAGATTTAGCCACAGCTAGGGCGCGTTATAGTTTATGGTTAGAAGCTAATCCTCCTCGATTTATCGAACAGTCACGACCAGAAACAATTACCCTGCGGAATTTGCGCCATCCTTTATTGGTTTGGCAGCACAAACACGAAGAAGGGGCTGCCGTCGTGCCTATCGATGTCAAGATCGACCCTAAAATTAGGGTAGTAGCCATTACAGGGCCTAATACAGGGGGTAAAACAGTTACCCTCAAAACTTTGGGTTTGGCAGCACTAATGGCAAAAGTCGGTTTATTCGTTCCTGCCAGAGAACCAGTAGAACTACCTTGGTTCGAGCAAGTATTGGCAGATATTGGAGACGAACAATCTTTACAGCAGAGTTTATCGACTTTTTCTGGTCATATTCGCCGAATTAGCCGAATTATAGAAGCTTTAGAAAGTAACAATACTCTATCTCTAGTTTTACTCGACGAAGTAGGGGCGGGAACAGACCCCGCAGAAGGAAGTGCTTTAGCGATCGCGCTGTTAAAATATTTAGCAGACCATACCCTATTAACTATTGCTACTACTCACTATGGAGAATTAAAAGCTCTTAAATATCAAGATGAACGCTTTGAAAATGCTTCGGTAGAATTTGATGATGCGACTCTCCAACCTACATATCGTTTGTTGTGGGGAATTCCCGGACGTTCTAATGCTTTAGCCATTGCCCGTAGATTAGGGTTAAAACCAGATATTGTAGAATCAGCCCAGGAAAAAGTAGGGGTAGGTGCTGCTGATGATGTTAATCAGGTAATTGCTGCCCTAGAAGCACAAAGACGAGAACAAGAAAATAAAGCCCGAGAAGCTAGTAAATTATTAGCACAAACAGAACGTTTTTATAGCGAAGTTTCCGCCAAAGCCTCCTCTTTGCAAGAAAGAGAAAGGGAATTGAAACTAGCCCAAGAAAAAGCAATTCAACAGGAGATCGAGCGAGCTAAAGCCGAAGTTGCCCAAGTTATCCGTCAACTACAGCAGGGAGAACAAACCGCTCAAAAAGCCCAAAAAGCAACCGAAGCTCTCGATCGAATCAGTCAAAAAGAATTAGCCAAAACTAAACCAGCCAAACCAGCCAAACCCAATTACAAACCCCAAGTAGGAGAAAGGGTAAGAATTACTAGTTTAGGACAAACAGGAGAAGTATTAAGTATAGAAGAAGAACAATCAGAATTAACCGTCCGTTTTGGCATCATGAAAATGACTGTACCTCTAACAGAGATAGAATCTTTAGACGGACAAAAAGTAGAAACCCCCCCCAAACAAAAATCCACACCTCCCAAACAGACTACAACTACTCAATCTAAACCCCCTGTAACGGTAAGAACATCTAAAAATACCTTAGATATTCGGGGTAGTCGTGTCGCCAATGCAGAAGTAGATTTAGAAAGCGCGATCGCCTCTGCGATAGAATCAGGAGTATTGTGGATTATTCATGGGAAAGGCACGGGACGTTTGCGCCAGGGAGTCCACGAATTTTTAAAAAATCATCCTCAAGTAGAGAGGTTTGAGTTAGCACCGCAAAACGAAGGTGGTGCAGGAGTAACTATTGCTTATTTAACGTAAATGTCGGCCAGAATTCCCTATCCTTCTATAAGGTAGGGATGAATGGGTGACCAACAAAAAAAACTGCGGAGCATCCTCATTCTCTACCACCTGATTGATTATCAATATATTGCTTGATGACTTCTAGAGGTGCGCCTCCACAAGAGATGATGCACTTTGAATCATGCCATAATTTAGCATTTTTCCCCCCATAAAACTTAGCTATTTCTTGGGGGTATTTTTTTCTAATAATTCTACTACTAGCCGACTTGAGAGAGGATACTAAATGGGAGATATTGTTGTCAGGATGAAGGTCAATTAGCAAATGTAAATGGTCACTTTCGCCTTGGCAATTAGTCAAGAGCGACTGGTTAGCTTCTAATACTCGTTGGAATACTAATTTTGCATCTTCAATCATTGCTTGAGTCAAAACCTTGCGTCGATATTTAGTTACAAAAACAATATGCAGGTTAATGGAAAAAACTGAATGTGAAGCTTTTCTTAATTGGGTTGACATCAAAGCGATTGATTTTATAAATTTAGTTTTATCGACTCAATTAGCTAAATCCATTAAACCATAGATGGCAATTAGAAGATATACATTTCGACTGTACCCCAACAAGACCCAGGAGCGGAAATTGTTTCGGGCGCGTCGTCTTCATTGCTATTTGTACAATGCTTGTATTGCTCATCGTCGCTTTGAGTGGAGAAAGAACCACAAAACTGTTGATTATTTTCAACAGCAGAACTGTTTGCCAGCCTTCAAAAAAGAATGGGCTGAGTTCGCTTATCTCCACTCCCAGACTTTGCAGTCTACAGTAAAAAGGGTGGACTTGGCGTATAATTCCTTCTTTCAGGGATTGCGGGGTCTGCCCAAATTCAAATCAATTAGAAATTACTCAGGTTGGACATATAGTTCTAAGTCTGGATGGAAAGCAAACACTAATGGTAAACATGGCTCAGTTACTCTCAATGACTTGGGAATATCCCTCAAAATGAGAGGGCAAGCCAAATGCTGGGCAATTCCCACAACTTTGACTATTGTTTATAAGCCAAGCAAAAAACAGTGGTCTGCCAGTTTTACTGGTAATGTTTCTAGAGAAGATCGCAAGTTTGGTTCTTTGTCAGAACTAAAATACGAGTCAATAGTTGCTTTTGATTTGGGTACTGCTACTGCCATCACTTGTTTTGATGGTAAGAAATTCGAGGAAATATCAAATCCTAGATTTACTCAGGGATCGGCAGATAAGGTCAAGCAGGAGTCTAAAAAACTTAGAAGAAAACGTGCGCCCAATAAAAGCAAGGGGATCAAAGCTTCTAATCGTTGGAAAAAAGCACGTAAGAAAGTGTCAAAATTACAGCGCAAAGTAGCGTTGCAGCGTCGTGATTGGCAGCATAGGGTTACGTCAGATATAGCTCGTCGTTATGACATCGGCGTAACCGAGAAGCTGACCCCCAAAAACATGACCAAAAAAGCTAAAAAAGGCAGTAAACGAAAAAAACAGAAGGCAGGACTTAATAAGTCTATACTTTCTGTTGGGTTTGGTACTCTCAATCAAATGATTAGCTACAAAATTGAAGCCAAAGGTGGTTTGTTACTTCAGTTGAATACACGCAAAGTTAAACCTAGTCAGCGATGCCCTAATTGTGCTGCTATTCATAAAGACTGGGGTGATTTGTCAAATCGCTATCATATCTGTAGTAAGTGTAATTTTGAGATTGAACGTGACAGGGGTTCTGTTCTTGTCATGTACAATGTTGCGACTAATCAGCAACAGGGGCTAGGAACTAGCCTCTTAGACAGTGGATGTCTAAGCTCTACTTCTTTGACCAGCAAGCGTAAGCATACTGGCTCAATGAGGCAACTTGGGCAGATTATCTGATATACAAAATAATATATAAACAACAACAACTGTAACAATCTGAGGAACAAATTCTTAATCAAATTACTGTTTGAAACAGGAATTAGAGTTGGAGAGGCTCTTGGTTTGCGCCATAGTGACGTAAATTCTGTCGGTGGCAAAAATGAGTTCATATTGTTTATCGAGATGATAATGTTAACGACGCAAAAGGTAAGTCTAAATCAGAAAGAATTGTACAAGGTTCAGGTGATTTGATGAGACTTTATGGTCGCTACATTATTGATGAATATCCAGATATTGATTCAGATTATGTGTTTGTAAATATCTGGAAAGGTGAGATTGGTCATCCAATGAAATATTCAACAGTTAGAGGATTATTTAAAAGTCTTAAAAAGAAGACAGGAATAGATGTTTATGCTCATTTATTGAGACACACTCATGCTAGTGAATTAATTCGCTCTGGAATGGATATGAGCTATGTTCAAAAGCGACTTGGACATAGCAGCATTCAAACTACTATTAATACTTATGTTCATATTACTAATGAAGACATGAAACAAGCTTATGAAGACTATTTGAAAAGCAAGAGAGATAATTAAATGTTAATGCCGAAAGTTCAGAAAATAGAAAATATAGCTAATAATCTCCATTGTCCAGTCTGCCTTAGTATTTCTTTCGTCAAAAAAGGTAAAAGTCCAATAACGAAAAAACAACAATATAAATGTAGCAACTGCAATAAATTATTTATGGATATACTATAGAGCAGCAACCAATGAAATGGCTACTCTCCAAAGAAAACTTGAAACAATTAGAGATTTGTCTAAAAATCTTGAATCTTTATCTTTATCGATAAATCCGAGCGATATTGATAGAAAAATTATTCAAGATTTTATTGCTTATTTATTTAGCAAAGGAAATAAGAGAGCTACTAGCGCAGACCAAATAGGATATTTAAGGCAATTTTTAGAAGATTGTCAAAGATTTGATTGGATAGATATTACTAAAAAAACTTTAATTTATGAAGAAGATTTTCCAAAAAGAGATAAACGACTACCAAGATTTATTCCTGATGAAATTGTTTCACAAATCAATAACAATCTAGATTCTTTGCCAAAACCGATTGCACTTATTATAAAAATACTGCAAGAGACAGGTATGAGGTCAATAGAAATCCCAATCTTAAAACTGAATTGTATTCGACAAGATAGCACGGGAGGTTATTGGATTGATATCCTACAACGAAAAATGAAAAAAGAAATCTGTATTTGTATTTCTCCAGAATTAGCTGAAGATATATTTAAGCAACAGGAGTATATAAAAGGTTTATTTCATAATCGTTTTGACCATCTTTTTTGTCAAACAAAAAACCATACTTGGTTTAGAATGTATGGCTCAGATAAATATAAAGATTTACCTAAAGGACTTAATTATTTTGAACCAATTAATAAATGTATTGATACAAGAACAATAAGAGGTTATCTTTACTGGTTTGGGCGTAAAAATAATATAAAAGACACTACGGGAGAATTATTTCCAATTTGGAGGCTTCATCGCTTTCGTCATACTCATGGCACAGACCTTATTAATGCTGGTGTTCCACAACATATAGTTCAGAAACGTCTTGGTCATGCTTCTCCAGAAATGACTGCTGTTTATGCTCACATCCACGACAAAACCATGAGAAAAGAAATGGAACAATTTTGGGATGGCAGAGTGGTTAATAACCAAGGCGAAGTAATTGTTCCAGAAAATCCTGATTTAGATACTGCTGAAATGCAGTGGATTAAGAAGAACATGAAAGCTCAAACTTTACCTGATGGTTTTTGTGGTTTACCTGTTACTCAAAGTTGTCCAGTTCAAGGAAGTCCTTGTTTAACCTGCTCTCATCTTCGCACCACTATGGAGTTTTTAGATGTGCATAAAAAACGTCTAGAAG
>JAAUYH010105508.1_pt1 | contig 12310 bp, 15 predicted proteins | sample 7278061 | NCBI WGS metagenome assembly JAAUYH01 (sample SAMN14350203, study PRJNA611818) | marine sediment metagenome | isolation source: surface marine sediment (0.6m) | place: French Polynesia: Moorea | collected 2018-08
GACATATCCGCCTCGTCGGGGCTGCGCGCCGCATACGCGTGCGCAAATCCCGCCGCCGTCAGCATCTCGTTGCGATTTGTCCGCGGCACATCCAGCGACTCCGAGAGCCGCAGCACCATAGGCTGGCTCGGAGACGCGCGCCCGGTCTCGAGAAACGAGATATGGCGCGCAGAGACGTCCGCCACCAGCGCCAGGTCGAGCTGGCTCAAACGCCGCCGCGAGCGCCACTCCTTCAACAGTGTTCCGAATGACTCCACCTTGCTCACCTCGCTGCGAACGATGTGCCCCATTGTAGCCAGAACAGGCCGATTGCCACTTACCTCCGAGGTAATTGCCTGGCCTACCTCGTCTTTCTAAGCTCGTCTGCACCTTACAAAGGAGACCGCCGTGACAAACGACACCCCAATTCGATGGCTGCAGGCCGGAGCCGCCATCACCGTCGGCTTCGGGCTGCTAATGGCGGCCGCAGCTATCCCTGCGCTGCAGGCACCCACCGAGTTCCTGCTCGATCTGATCTTCTTTCCTGTCGATCAGGGCCAGACGATGGATACGGCCGCCGCCCGCCTGCTTACCGCGATCACTGGCGGCCTGATGACCGGTATGGGCGTGATGCTCTGGATTGTGGCGACGGAGCTGTGCCCACGGGACCCGGCGTTAGGCCGCCGCCTGATATTTCTCGGCATCGGCAGCTGGTATGTCGTCGACAGCTCGATGTCGGTGGCCGCCGGCGCCCCGCTCAATGTGCTGTTCAATGCCGGATTCCTGCTCATTTTCGTCGTGCCGGCCGGGCGCCTCAGCGGCTCTGCATCCGCGTGACTCTGGATACTACGGCCAGATGGGTGACGGCGGCGATGCTCGTGATCGTCGGCGTCATTCACCTGCTACCCGTGACCGGCGTCGCCGGCGGCCCTCGCCTTCTGGCGCTCTACGGCATAGACGTTACGGACCCGAGCCTCGAGATTCTGCTGCGACATCGAGCAGTCCTGTTCGGCCTGCTCGGGGCGTTCTTGCTCTTCGCAGTGTTGCGCCCTTCGCTGCAACCGCTGGCCCTGGTAGCAGCTTGGGTCAGCGTTGTGTCTTTCCTGTGGCTGGCTCACACGTCAGGCGATTACAACGAGCATCTTTCCCGCGTCGTCGCGGCCGACGTCGTCGCGCTGGTCTGCCTCGCCGCGGGTTCACTCAGCTACCTGATCGGATCTCACAACTGGCCGTCGTAGATTATTGTTGCCCGTCAGATCCTTATTGCGAGCAACAATGAAAACGACAATCCCCGTCACGACAACAGAAAACGCCGTGTTCCAGACGATCGTCTCACCCGACGTCAAAGCAAACGAAACGAATGATAACTGGCCGCCTGTAAAGCCCAGGTGCGTCAGCCAGCCCAGGACCAGGCTGTTCGTCCGTACATAGATCCAGATGGTTACGATCCGTAGCCCGACAATGCCAACGGCGGTTGCCAGGAAGTTGACGAAAAACAGGTCTCCGTGAAATGCCCCGGCTCCGTACAGGTTGGCGGCCAGATGCCATGCGGCGTGCAGGGATCCGAGGGACAGCCCGACCTTCAGTGGGCTCATTCTCTCCAGCATGAGCGGCGTTGCGAGACCGGTCCAGCCGATTTCCTCGAATAAGGTGCTGAGCAACGCGGCGAAGGCCATCCCACTCAATGCCAGTACCGGGGTGAAACTGGAGGAGAACCAGGAAAGCACGAACAGAACGGCCAGGATGGTTACCGGAAAGATCAGAATTGCGTTGAGATACCATTGCAGCTCGAACTTCCAGTATTTCAGCTGCCGAAACAGGTTCCCGATGCCCGCAAAGCGTTGGCTTCGGAAGACCACAATTATGGCCGCAATCGTGGGCGCGAAAACCATCGCCGTCACGACCACCAGGGCCGGCACGGAAATTTCATTGACCACGAGGGCCGAAGGTGCGCCTGCCACCAGCACGACGACGGTCGTCGCGACGATGGGCAGGGCAAAGGCGATCACGAAAAACTGGGAAAGCGAGTGCTTTTCCGCCATGTTCATCCAGTCACCAGATCCCGGGGAACAGGCGATAGCGGACGCGTTCCGAGTACGCTGTATAACCGTTGAGCTCACGCTTCAGGGTTCGATCTTCGAGCGCGGTGCGGACAACGAGCCCGACGACCGACATGATCGCCGGCACAAACGCCCACCAGGAACCCAGCAGCAGCGGCGCCGACACACACCAACCGAAAAATCCCACGTACCCTGGATGGCGAACGAACGCATACGGCCCGGTATCGATCACCCGATGACCCCGGTCTGTCTGGATCCTGACGGTTTTCTCGAAGAAGGGATTCACGCCCATCGACCACGAGAAGAGCGCCGCGCCAGAGATAAACAGAACGAGCCCCAGCGGCCACAACAGCGGAGACATCGTCGACCATTCGAAGCGGATTGCATCGAGGCCGGCGACGACGTAAATCGCGAGCAGGATGGGACCGAAAATGATGCCCCAGACGATGTCCCAGCGTTTGGTGCCTTTGCCCATCCGCATGCGGGCTTCGATCAACTCGGGATTTACGCGCTCGAGGTAGGTCACACTGACGATAAAATACAATGTGACAATGCCGATGTAGACCCAACCGGCCAACCAGTCCGGACGACCGGCCGGCCAAAGAACGACAACGGTGAATATGGCGACGGCCGCGGCCACGGCGAAAACCAGTCGAGGTATATTCGACGCATGCCGGGATTCGCCGCGAATCAAGCTAGCCATCTCATCATTTCGCCTGCCCGGCATGGCCGGTTTCGTAGTGAGGCTCCATGACGACGGTCAACGGAAAGTGAATCGACGTCGTGGCATTGATCACCCCTTCCATATCGAGTGACTGGATGACCTGGCAGTCCATGTCTTTGAGCGCATCCTTTGCCGATTCCGTGCCGGAATCACAGCCCATGATAACTACCGCCTCGTAGTCTTTGGCGCGCTTCCTGAGGCGCCTGCGCTGGCGCTCTGTCCACAGGCACATCATCGGCGTTGGCGTGTGTATGGAAAAAACGCCGGTTCGAATGCCGCGTTCGGCCAGCGTATCGCGAATTGACCGGATATGGTCCTCAAATGCCGGCGTCTTTACTCCATGTTTGAAGAACTCGATGAACGGCTCTTTTTTCTGCATGGCAAGACACATTGGCGGACAAACGGGACAGGACGCGATCAAGACCGATTTGAAGCCGGCGAGATCGGCGGAAACGTCTTTCGGTATGAGGTTAACAGGCATGATATTGCTCCTCCCAGCCTCCTACTTGTGGCGGCCGAAGCCGCTGACAATCCGTAGTTGCCACTAGAATCCGCCAGAAACCTGCCCGTCGCATTCGAAATTCTGAGAAATACGTCCCGACACAACATAACGCCCGCTGCTAGCCTGACAGGTCTTGCGAAATGATTTCGCTCGAGTCTGGAGATTACGATGCCAATGACCAAAGGCATGGATGTCGCGCAACTCGGCCAGTTTTCGCCGTTCAACGCGCTGAAATCAACCAATCTCGCCGAACTGCTGGACGACATCGAAGTCCTGCAGGCGGCCCAGGGCCAGGTGTTGTTCCACAAGGGCGACACGGAAAAACGCACCGTATACCTGCTGTCCGGCACGGTCTCCTTGCGAGACGGCGATCAGGACCTGGGAACGATCGTCGGCGGGACCGATGAAGCTCGGAACCCGATTGCTCCTGTACTGCCCCGCCAACTGTCTGCCGTCGCAACGGACGATGTTCGCTACTTCAGTATCGACAGCGACGTCCTCGATGTGACGCTGACGCTGGATCAGACGGGCATCTACGAAGTCGGCGACCTGAGTTCCAAGCTGAATGGGGAAGAAGGCGACTGGATGAGCGCCCTGTTACGCACCAAGACCTTTCAGCTCATACCGCCTCATAACATCCAGACGATTTTCTCGCGCCTGGAAAGAGCGGATTACAAAGCAGGACACGTCGTCATCCGCCAGGGTAGCAAGGGCGATCATTTCTACATCATCAGAAGCGGTCGTTGCATGGTCACTCGCGAGACGCCAGCGAACAAGAATAACATCGACCTTGCCGATCTGGGCGTGGGTGCTACGTTCGGAGAGGAAGCGTTGATTTCCGATGAGCCTCGCAACGCGACAGTCACAATGATGACTGACGGCACGTTGATGCGACTGGGTCGAAATGATTTCCAGTCGCTTATGAATGAGGAAATGGTCGTTTCCCTGAGTCATGAAGACGCCGATGAAGCAATCAGCCAGGGCGGCCAGTGGCTCGACGTTCGGGTTCCGAGTGAATTCAGGGCGAACAGCAAGGCGAACGCCACCAACCTGCCGTTGTACCTGCTTCGCCACAAGCTCGACGCCCTGGACCGCAATACACCCTACGTCGTTTACTGTGATACGGGACGCCGCAGTTCAGCGGCCGCGTTCATATTGAATCAGCGGGGCTTCGAGACAGCCGTGCTGAAAGGTGGACTCAATCACAGCGAGCTCTAACGGCAGATTCCGCTTTACATACAGTCTTCAACAAAGCGACGAGGGGCTGTAACCAGCCTACTCTTCCATCGGGCCATCGAACGTCCGGCCGAAAAAGTCATCACGCTTCCACACCGGCCGAGTCTCCATGTTTGCAATGCCCCGGGCGATGGAATATTTGGTGCTGGAGAACTTGGCTACGGCGTCGAAGTCGACATGCTCGACCTCGTCTGAAACCTGGTGGTAGTGCGCCTTGCGAAACTCGGTTTGCGCTTCTTCTCCGCCATTGGCGAAACCGGGCGACAGGTAAACGGCGGGTATGCCCTGCTTGACGAAACTGTAGTGATCGGAGCGCACGAAGTTCCCCTCGTCGGGCGCCGGGTCAGGGCTCAGAGCCAGTCCATGAGCATTCACCGCCGATTCGACCACGGGAAAGAGGGTCGAGCGTTCGGCGCCGAAAGCAACGACGTCCGAGAAGTCGTAGTTCAGGATCGGCATATCGAGATTGACTGCAGCAATCATTGAATCGGCCGGCACGGTCGGGTTGCGCGCGTAGTAATCCGAGCCCTCCAGGCCCTTCTCTTCGGCAGCGAGCGCGATGAATACAACGGATCGACGCGGCGGATCGAGACTCAGGAGTCGGGCGACTTCGATCATTGACGCGACGCCCACGGCATTGTCCATCGCCCCGTTGAATATCTCATCGTCATCCGGGTCATCGGTGGGCCACATGCCGTCATGATCGAGATGAGCCATCAACACGACATACTCGTCCCTTAATGCAGGATCGCTGCCGGGCAGGATGCCAACTACGTTCGGACTTTCCAGCTCGCGATGAATCGAGTCGATCTCGATTCGGGCGCTAATACCGAGTTCGAAGCCGGTCACCTCACCGGCATCGCTCTCGGCAGCCGCGTGTATCTCAGACCACGCGCCTTTGCCGTTCGCGAATACGAGCGCAGCGCCTTCCCGACTCAGGACGGCGCTGGCCTGGATATTGGGCGCCGGAGAGAACGGTTGGCCCTCCTCGTCCAGCCAGTTCATCGAGCTCGTGTTCGACCAGTACTCTACGAATCTCGGGAAGGGAATTACCTTCTCCAGGGTCTCGGTGAAAATGCCGACAGTGCCAATCGCCCCACGGTCGGACGCGTTTTTCCATTTGACGTTTGCATGATGCGCACGCTCTTCGCTGTTCAGGAACTTCGGGGCTCCCGCAAGGAGGAACACGATCTTGCCCTCTACGTCGAGGTCGGCGAAGTCGTTTCTGTCGTGTTCTTCTGCGACAAGGCCGAAACCTGCAAATACCGCCGGCGCCTCGACGACCGTGCTTGTGTCTTGTGCTGCCGACAAAACGAAATAGTCTTCGTTCTCGACCATCGCTACCTGCGCATCACCGTCGCCAAGTGACAGCTGCGCAACGCCGTCGGGATCCCGGCGGTCCTCGCGCAATGGGACTTGCTGGAAGTAGGTATCGTCATCGCCTCCCGGATCCAGCCCGATCGCCCGATATGCCTCCGCGACGTAGAGTGCCGCCAGATCGTAACCGCGCGTCCCGGCTTCGCGGCCTTCGAGCATGTCATGCGAAAGGAAGCGAACGTCGGCCTCGAGGCGAAGTACGTTGGCCGAGACGTCAGGTAGCGATGGATTCGACTGCGCCGATGATGCTATGAGACTGACAGACACTGCTGCCATGAGAGTAAAAGACGATCGCATACGCGTGCTCCCTATCCCTGTCTGTAACAGTGTAGTAAACGCGAAGGGAGTTTGCGGTCAATCGAAGTGTCGAATCTCTCCAGGCTCTGTAAACAGATCCAGGCCATCGAACTCCGGCGGGCGGTCTTCCGGGTCGTCGGGGATGCTTTTGTAGACGTGAACGCCGATATCGTGCTCTGCGTCGATATGTTCGTCCAGGACGTAACGTCCCTTGTCCGTCAACATCAGCCAGACCGGCACCATCGCAAGATCCGTCTCGCGCGCCTGCCAGTGCGATTCATGTGCCGTGTAGTGCTCGCTGCCGGCATCGGCGTCACCGAGGTGCATTACTGTACTGGCTTCGTCGAGCGTCACTCGAAATACGATATTCTCTACGTCTGCATGACGATCGGGCCAGCCGGCGTGCGGGACGCGCACCGCTTCGATCACCAGGCCGTCCATCTCGAGTTGTACCGCCGGGCTGTCGTGTTCGAGCTTGATGCCGTTGACGCGATTCGACAGAGACTCACCTGGCGTCTCGGTCACCTCCAGCACCGCTTCCGCTGCCTGCTCGGGTGCATACAACCTGACGTCCGGCCATCGATGCAGGAAACCCCGGATCGCTTCCGGATCGAAATGGTCACTGTGGCGATGGCTGATGAAGATTGCATCGACGCCGTCCCACGGCGACGAGCCGGCGAATACCTCCGCTTCCGTTTCGCGCGGCACCAGGTCGTAACGCCCATAATCGTTGCGAAAGAACGGGTCGAACAGGATCTTGGTATCGGCGCGCGCGATCATGACTCCGGCATTCGCCAGATAGTGTGCATGCCACGCGTGCTCGTCACCAGCAAACGAGGAGGTGAACAGTGAAACGAGCGCTATCAGCGTAAACAATCGCGTCCTGGTCATCGCAACTCCGGGTCAAAGACAAGCAAAGATACCCATGATCGCTGGCGATGCCTACTGCCCTCGCGCCTCCGGATGCGCCGCTTTCAGGCCCTTGGCCGCCAGGCGAACGGTCTCACTCACTCTTTTTGCCCGCGTATCGCTGCGTTTCGCCGTCTTGATCCAAAGCAGGATCACCTTTTTCGCCGACTTGTTGAAGCCGTCGAATTCTCGCTGTGCGACCTTGTTCTCTCGAAGCGCCTCGGACAGATCGCCCGGTATGACCAGGTTCTCGATGTCATCCAGGTAGCTCCAGGAGCCATCCCGCTTTGCGGCATCGATCTTCTTGCGCCCGGCCTCGGTCATGAGCCCGGTTTTCTCCAGGCTGGCAACCCGTTTCTTGTTCGCGGCGGACCACGTGCTACCCGGTTTCCTGGGCCCCACCAGGAGCATGGTCCGATCGTCGTCGACCCGTCGGGTACGAGAGTCGATCCAGCCGTAACAAAGCAACTCTTCGACGATCTCGCCATAGGGAATATAGCTGTCTGTTACGTGTTTCTTGAAGCTGACCAGCCAGAACGTATCGGCGATCGCATGGTTGGCGTGCAGCCAATCGCGCAATTCCTGCCTGGAACGAAATTCAATTTTTCGAAAAGCAGTCAGGTCGCTCATGGATCCTATCGGCGCGTGTCTCGCATCGGGTCAGGACAGAACCAGGTCGAGGCCGCGTTCGACAAAAGCGCCCCCGAGCCACGAGCCCAGCGGAATCAGGAGGTACAGGGAAAACCGAACCAGCGTGGGACTGTCGAACGGCCAGTTCCGTAGGTCCTCGATCATCCCCTTGTATGCCAGGATTTCGGCAATCGACCGGCCCTCGTCACTGCCAGACTTCAGCCCGTCCCGGGAAGTTCTGAGCTTGCGCCTGCACCAGTCGAGCTCCCTCTCCTTGGCCGCCCTTATCTTTCGCCGAATACCGCGCAGCGGCAGCATCATTCCTATCCACGCCAATACGACGAACTCGATCCAGAACAATGCGAGCATAGGTACGTATCGGGCCTCCACCGCAAGGAGCGAGAGAACCGACGCCATGCCGACGACCAATAGCGCATTGGTCAATCCCTGGCGCATCAACGGTCGATACGGAGTCATATCGAGGAGATCCACGGACTCGATGTCCTTCGACAAACGCGACAGCCGGGCCGACTCCACGACCACGACGTAGCAGAAACAGCCAATCCACCAGACAAAGAACACAGACGTGACTCGATGCCAGAACACGTCGTAGTTCCACGCCCGCCATTCCCAGGGATTCACAGGAGCGGGTGTGGTTGCATTCGTGGCGGGCACGCCAACGAGCAGAATGCTTGCGGTGCCAACCAGCGCAAGGATCCACCATGGATGCTTGCCAGCCAGATCGACAGCCGCACGCCATTGCGGCAACTCTGGAGCAACGCTCGACAGATCTTGTGTCGTCCTGCGCGCAGACGTCAGCAAGTACGCGTATGCCGAGGCGCTGTAGGTCGCCATAAGTATCTGTGTGATCGCGATTCGAAGGTCGTCGGGCGTGGAGTCGCTGGCACCATCGACGATCATTCGTCCGGCAAAGAAGACGACAATCAGGGCAACTGTGAAGGCGATGCCGATCCAGAACGGGTGACCGGGGAGCGCATCGTATGCCCGCAGCGTCAACGGTGGTTTGTACGAACGGGCTAAAGGCACTCGGCAAATATCCGCGTTGGATCAATTCCGGTGAGTACGGAAGATATCACGCATGTACCGGCTATCGAGCACGCAGCGAGCGTACCTGATATCAGAATTCACTATAAGTATCTCTTATAAATTATTGTTTTAATAAACCTTTTATTGTTGCAAACGGCCGCTCTTGTCAAATCAGTCGATTAGACTATAAACTTCGAGCCGAGTCCGTAAACACAACAAAAACAGCAGAATCATCATGGCGACTCCGGACCTTCCGCAAAGACGTTCACCTGGCCAGAGCAACGACGATCCGTCTGCCGCTCGAATTCCGCAGCGCTCGCGACTGGAAGAAACGCTGGTCAAGAGCTCGATATGGAAGCGAAAGACCCTGCGTGACATTGAATACAATCGCGCGCTGGCAGCGAGCGAGTCTGACGATGAGGGTATGCAGACGGCGCGCCTGATCTTTCGTTTGTCCGCGCAACTCGATGAGCGCAACGACGAGATCGAGCGGCTGCGGCTCGCCGTATCGAAGCTCGAAACTGAGAAGTCCCGGCTGAGCCTCGAACACCGGCAAGAACTCGAATCGCAACAGGCCGAGCTCGAACGCCTGCAGGGCGCCTACGATCAGTTCGAGAAGGAATCAGACAGTCTGCTTTCGGAGCTCGGTCAGCAGAACGAGCGTCTCCTTCACGAGTGCCGAAACCAGAACCCACGGTCGCTGCTGAAGTAAGACACCAACAGATCAGGCGCTGCGGCCTAGAACAGGCCGTCGAGTCCGTCGAGGTCGTTGATGACCCGCCACTCGCCACCGGTCTTCTCGACCCTGCCCCGCCACGCTTCGAGCCGGCCCAGGTACTCGCGGGGATCGAGGTTATCGCTGCGCAGCTTGGTGACGTTGAGAGCGATTACCTCGAAACCGTCCAGCTCGATGTCGATATCCCGAACGTAACCCTCCTCGAGGTCCTCCTTGAGGTCGGAGAAGATCAGGATCTTCTTGTTGCCCGTGTCTTTCTCGTTCAGGAACTCGACCGCCTGCAACATACCACCCGTGATATCGGTGTACGGTGACGGGTCGGCGCTCTCGACGAAGTCGCTGACTTGCTGCGCGAACTGCCGCTTCTGCCGATTGACCATGCTCGGCCGATCGTCAAACGATGCCTTGGCGACGATGTCCTTCTCACTGAAGCTGCCGGTATCGATTCTTGCTACGGCGAACGCATCGGTTGCATCGAGCCTCGCGAGCGTAAAACGAATGATTTGCTCGGCTTTGACCAGTTCCTCGCGGTAGGTCCCCGAGGTGTCGAGCAACATGTAGACGCCGGTGTTTCGCGGCGCCTCGGCCGTGCACGAGACCAGCAACGAGCACAGGCCCGCGACAAGTGCCTTGTTCATCATAGCGCCCTCCCGGGAACTGCGGCTTCGTCGTCCCGATGCGACATGCGCTCCTCGAGCCAAAGCGGCACGAACAACGGGATGTCGTAGATCTGCTTGAGGAGATAGCCTGCATGAAGCGACAGATTGCCCGTCAGGCGTAACGCCAGAGACAAGCCGCGCAGCACCGCGATGCCCAGCAGGCCGACTATCGTTCGCAATGAGTGCACAAAGGTTTCCAGCGGAATAGCGACAAACGTCAGTGCGAATGGAAGAATAAAGCCCATCCCCATCTGCGCGGCCGTCGTGATCCACATGAATTCGCCGGTCGCGGTTGCCCCTTCGGCGCCGCTCCGCAGCAACGCGCTGGTAGCGAGCTCGTCCTGCAGCAACACCTCGCGCATGTAGGCAAGCCCTGCCTCGACGCTTGCGAGCAGGAACAGGATCGTGAACGTAATCCAGATCATGCGCACGCGTGTCTTGTCCGGAAGTGCTCCGATGACCGGGAACAGCCGCGTAATGCGCAGCGATTCCATCAGGAACAGGCCCATCGAGATTTCGACGAGGATGATCACCAGCGCCGCGATATCGGCAGTGCGAAAACCGCCGATCAGGTTGGTGCCACCGACCATTTCTGCCATTGGCCGGGCGATCAGCGAGAAGTTGATCGTGGCGCCGCCGATCGCGACGAGCAGTACGAACGCCGAGACAAAGAAGTTCACGAGCGATGACGATGAGAGGACCGACACGGCACGATCGTGTCCTCGGACGATGTCTTCGTATTCCTGCATGTGACGGTCGATCGTCACCGAACGCGAGAGCAGGCTGTCGACGTTCTTGCCTATCGCATCCAGTGTCTGCTGAATACGCCGCCAGTTCGGCCGCATGCGGCGCAGCAGCGTATGCCGCTTGGTGCTTGCGTCCCGGTAGGCAGTCATCGCCTCCTTATGTGCCTTGATGAGCGACTTGTGAATATCGCTCAATATGGCGCCTATGTGAGCACGGCCGTCCTTCGCATCCATTTCTGCTACCGCCTCGACCGCCTTGACCCAACCGGGCGGATCGGGCGGCACATCAACAGCTTCCTGGTGATCGTTCTCGATGCGATCGATCGATTCGCTCAGGCTGCGGTGCAAGGACGAGTACTTGGCGAGGTCCCTGCGCACCGAATCGTTGATCCGGTCGAACTCGCGCTCGATGATGCGCTCTTTCGCCTCCCGGCCAGCGGCGAGCAATACGTCTCGATTGCGTGCCTCGAGCTTCCTCTCGGACCGGGTGACAGCTTTGGATGCGACGCGAAAACCGTGGTGCAGACCGCGCGCGGCAGCGAGAATGGTTCTGTGAGCCGTGGCTCGTGCCAGGTACAGCGCGCCTGTAATCAATACGATCCACAGTAGCGCAGAAACAACTGGCCAGGGCGTGATGCCTAGCATGAAGCTCATGATGGTAACCCCGCTGTCATTGCCGAATAACGTTAGACCGGTGGCTTTGCGAAGCGCCCTTTCGAACGCCGTGCCTTTGTCATCTTCTAGCGCAGCGTTTCACAGCGCTTGTCGCACTGTCAACGCGGTTTGTACATAACGGAAGAACCCGTTGTGGTGCCGTGCCGCTCAATCCCAGCAGAGGAATAGCGTCATGTCTTTCGATAATTCTTTTGGCAGCGCAGGCTTATCGCTCATTGCGTCGGGACAAATTGCTGCCAGTTCGCCGATGTGCTCGAGCGCGCCCTGCTTTCTCGGTTGCAGGACCGCACGCGGAACTTTCTTGTCGGGCTTTCTGTTCATTTCGGCTCGACGATCAGGTAGACGACGGTCGAGTCACCGACGTTGACCACCTCGTGCCACGCGACACCCTGGCTGGAGAAACTGCTCCCCGTCGCCAGGTCGACCTCGCGTACACCGCTCGAATCAGTGATTTGCATACGGCCACCGGCAATCGCGTAGCCGAAATGCCGCGGATGATAATGGCGTTCGTGCCCTGTCGATGGAGGAAACGAACACCGCAGGATTCTGTGGTGAGAATTTTCCTCGAGGACTTCGCAGACCGGGACGCCTTTCCATCCGGCTTGCAGCGGATCCGGGAGTTCCGGATGAGTGGTGCAGGCGGCGACAATTGGAAAAACGGCCGCAAGCGTGAGCAAACCAAATGAACATACGATTCTCATGTCTGGCCTATGTGACCTTCAATCCCCAGGCA
>JAAUYH010021983.1_pt1 | contig 12308 bp, 8 predicted proteins | sample 7278061 | NCBI WGS metagenome assembly JAAUYH01 (sample SAMN14350203, study PRJNA611818) | marine sediment metagenome | isolation source: surface marine sediment (0.6m) | place: French Polynesia: Moorea | collected 2018-08
GACGCTCTTCCGATCTGTCGACTATTATCACAGAATCCTCGAAATGTATTGGAAAAATGTGGTCAGTCAAACTACAAGGCGCTTTTGAAACGTTTAAGCGCACATTTCAATGAAATTTCCGGAGACGCCATCAAGCAATTGAAAAATTCACGCTGTTTAATGGCAATGCGATTTGATGTTTCTACGAACTCCGAGAAAACAGGTGCAGAATCAGACGATGGAGGAACACCACAGAATGTAGTGATTTCATTGGAGAAAGCTTCTAATATTTGTGTAGTGGATGACGGATTCCTGCAGAGAATTTTCAATCCGCTTTGTGCTCCCAACGAATCAGATTTAGAAGAGTTTTACATCTCATTAGGTAGCCGATATATATCTAATCTAGTGAGAAAGTACCACGAAATTTCAGGCACAAAGAGAGTCAACACCTCCTCAACATCACTGCTCAAGAAACGGTTAAAAGAAAGGGCCCCTCTTCTTATTGCACCTAATATCACTCATCGACCACTGGTTGATAACGCAATATCGTTATTAGACACAACAAATATGGAAGTGATCGAAGTGGATACGATAAAAGCTAGCTACATTCTAGATCAGAAGCGAAGTTTTCAACATGTGACATGCTCTTCGAGCAGAACAGTCCCCAACTCGGCATCTCACTCACAGAAGCCTCTCACGTTTTTCGTATGCCCAGAAATGGATTTCTTCGATGTCGGGAAAACGATCAGTGATTTGATACTGAAAAGATCACACTTAGAAGATGCATTTCTATTCGGCACGCTATTAGAAGCCCCACTCTCTCAATTGAGGTCTCGAGGGTTCCCTGTTGATAGAGTGGTGAAAAGCAGAGTTCTTCCCGAACCGAAGGTTGAACGTCCAAGAATTAGTCCTACCCCTCATGCACCTCAGTCCAAGCCGAAAGAATCGTCACAGAATAGTGAACAATTATCAAGAGAGGAAGGATACTTGGCTATTCTATCAAATAAATTTCCGGATTGCAAACTGGAACATATAAGCAGTCTGTTAAAAGCAGATACTTCAGAAGATAAACTCCTCAATGTAAGTAGAATTCTGGAAAAAGGACGATACCCAACTAAGTCGGGTGGCACAGCTCCTCAAGCCTCAAGAATTTCATTAAGCTCTAGGCCATTTAAGGGTAATGGTGGATTTTCAAAGGCATGGAAAGGAATTTTTCCTAAGCTAGGCGCTCCGTCAAAACCGTCTCCACCTGGTTTACACGACTCGTTACCTGTACCACCGACAGAAGGGCCTACCAAGCCGAGGGAACCTATAGATGAATCCGAAAATCAAAAGAATCTGGAACACTCATTAAAAATGGCGGTTGGGTCGTCTTCAAGAGTAAGCTCATCAGGCGTCAAAGCACCTGATCGAAGGGCGCCTATAGTTCCAGATATGCAGCATGCAGCCACATGTGAAATTGTGGAAGGGAAAGATTTGAAGCTCTCGTCCGGCCCGAATGGTACTACCAAAACTAGAAACGGTATATTTGTGTTCACTGCGAATAGGGGAGAAGAGTCACAAAAATTTTGCAAGGACCCAGACAACTGGAAAGCAATCGAAAGATTTTCTTTGATTATTGAACTTCTCACTAGAGTATTTTCACTTGACCCTAAATCGGTCGCTATATACTACGATCCAAAAGGAAGTACAATCGCATTCAATTCCGGGAATTCGTTGTATTTCAATGTTAGATATTTCATTAAGCTCCACGATAATTCTGAATCCAAGTTTACGATGGCAACTATATCGTACTGGTTTGTTGTCTTCTGCCATGAACTCGCACATAACTTGCAAAGAAATCATGGCAAAGAGCATGGCTATTATACGGAATCATTTTGTCAGAAATACCAACCCATTTTGTTCGAGAAAACGACTGAAATGGGATTTTTTAAATAGTTCAACTTCGTAATAAATAGTTTAAATCTACAAGCGTGTTTAATCGTTAAAAATTGGCTGATTTAAAGTAGATGGAATAGCGGATTTCTTTCGAATTGTAGATACGCAAAATAATCGTACAGTAATAGCTGCAAATCTGCAATTTGCATACAGCTGCAATTCAGAAGTGGAATTTGTTCCGCTAAACTGGAACTCAATGTTTCCAGATTCCAAAACTCGTCATTGTGGTGCTCCATCCTAACTGACTCGCACACAATCCGATTGACCCCCACCCTCAACTTCTTTGCGTCGGGCCGTGCCGCGCGCGCATCAGCGTCAGAACAAGATGCTGGAATGGAACATGTTTGTGAAGCCGGTGGTGTATGTAATCGAGCTGATATTCGGGATGGTGGTGACGTTCGGCACGGCGGACAAGTTTCTGATTCCCAACCGGAAAGGATTTGTATGCAAGTTGAATTCGCACAGAAACGCGGTATCAATCTGTATCAGCGTGATAATCCTCGGGTTTATCGCGGTTTGCATCTTGTTCATCACACTGCGACGTCGCCTTATTGCGGCGTTCGACGTGGATTACAAATTCACGCATTCGGCTGAGGCGCAAATCTGCCTCCTCGTTTCGCTGCTGTGGCTCGTGGTGGCGTCACTGGTGAGCTCCGTGACAAGAATCGACAAGAATGACAAGCTGAACGGGGAGAAGATCGTGACCCTCGTGTTTTCCTGGCTGCTCGTATTCTTATGCACCGGCAGTGCGGCGGTGGCGTGGCTCGTATTCGAATACGATGAACCACCGCCCCCGCCGCCCACTACGAAATTCAGTTCTCACTCGCCCACGCCGTCGCCGGAAACCTCGGGCTTACAAATGATGCCATCGCTGCCACGTACGGTGGATGAATTTGATAGCGAGACAAGCACATTGATGCGACGCGACGCGGCACGTGAAAAGGATGAACCAGATACCTCAGTAATCAATTCGAAACTTACTGAGTGGGAACGCGTAACCGATGGACCACCACCCAGAGACCATCACGCAGATGCCTTGGCATCCGCCGAACGCATCCCACTCTCTGCGATGCCCCCGCGTCTAGGATTACGTCGTCGCCATACCGCAGCGTTGAGAACAGAAAACGTCGAGGATGAAATCACGCCACTAGTAACGCCACCGAAGCCGACATGAACGAAGAACGACCTAACTAAACATTTACGCTCTACGACCACGACGAGTGGCACTACATGTATGTGCCGCCTGAATCCGCCCCACATCCTTCGGACCCGCACGCGCCAGGAAGAATCGTTTCGTAGCTTCGTACGCCAAGAAGAACACCGCGGAGCTCGGGCCGATGAGCAAGCAGCGCGGCGTAATGCCACGAAACATGGCCTGCACGCCCTCCTTGCGCACGGTCTGAGCCACACAATCGAAGGCGTTTTTGAATGCCGCCTCCGCACCCGGCGCCTGCGACATCATTCGCGTGCGCACCACATCCAGCGGGCAAGTGACGGCGGCCGCGGCGGTGCCCGCTAACGCGCCTATGAGCAGATTTTCGATGGCGTTCGTGCGCCGCTTAAACCGCCGCTGGAACGCCGCCAACAGTCCCTCGAACACGCCGAACTGCACGATTCTGAAGGGCACATCACGCGCCAGCGCCGCGCCATAGCCCTGGTAGAAGCCGGGGAGGCCACGTTCCCTGAACACCGCACCTATCGTCGCACCTGCACCCGAATAAACGCCAGCCTGTGTCTTTTGCTTGATCACCTCGCTGGGTACCAAACATAACGAACCCAATGTGTCGCCGATGGTCGCCGCCGCAGCCGTGGTCGCCCATTGCGGCGAGTCGGGGAAGCGACGTCGCAGCTCGTTGCGCGACGCCTCCAACGCGCCGAACGTGATCATGCCGTAGGGGATCTGCCCCACCAGACAAGGTGCCACGGCGCGATACAGCGCCCCCTGCCCCAGCGCGCTGCGCAGCCGCATGAACGCGGTTTGCGTGACGGTGCGCGAGTACTGCACGCGCGTCTTGATCGTGTCCACCGGGTACATGGTGAGAATCTGCACGGTGCGCGCCACCGCGCCGCACCACAGCGACTCGGACACGGTCAGCGGGCGCATCAGCGCGGCCGCCGAGGCCGTGGGCACCGCGCGCACAGTGGTGCTCGCCACCTGCTGAGTGGGGTAGGAGCGGCGGGAGAAGCGCGGCTTCATCTTGGCACGGCCGGATCCTGCGTGCGTGTGTGTCGGTTCGTTACGGCGAAACGATGGGCACTGCACTTGTGGAGATCATAAAATACGAAGCCGTTCGCGCATGAGCACAAATGCCACAAAAACCCTGCACCCGAGAAACCGCTCGTATACTCTGCTTCCTTCCCACATGTGCGCAATGAACTTGGTCGCATCTGCGCCACAGTAGCGCCATTTCGATTCACTTCGCTTGTTCTTAGAGAACGTAGAAAACGATATGTGTCACAACATGATATCGTTCATTGTGCATTGAGTACAAGGCGGTCTCATTCGACACTCGTTTTATTGCGGCTGCATGTAGGTTGATGCGTGGTTCGTTTCTGCGCGTTTCACCATAGATCGGCTACCAATAATGCTAACATTAGCAATACCCTCAAAATCCCCGGTTGTAGCACAAGACATAATCCCACTAGAACTAGTTGTTAGTGACATAGATTCTTGTGGGCTGCACTCTGAAGATTGCGATGTTTGTTCACAGTCAACCTCTTCAATACTATGAACCTCGAAAGGAGGAAGGGTCACGGTCCTACAAATATCGGCAACACTGATTGCAAGCATCGATGTCTTGTAACTTTCAGCGTAGTGCTAACGTCTAACGGTAATACTCCTGAGTCGACCACATTTCACGATGTCGTCAACGTATCACACCTCGACTTGCTGATATTCTATACCATCAATGTCACCACCAACACGGTCTGCAGCATCTTGTCCAAGTTCTTCCACACCCCAAGTGTGTTCTTCACTCGCAATACACTGCCCTCTGTGTCACCGCCATACCTGCGGCGCATGGACATATGGCACATGCAAGTGGGGCATACACGAATGGCACAGAACATGCACATGCCGGCCGCCCTGGTGTCGCACCACTCCGCACTGCACCACGTGCGACACGGCAACACGCTCTCGAATCTCGCGTCAAGAAAGTTGTGGCAAGGCTGCAGCGGGCCTCGTACTAGCGCCAAGGCGTTTTGAGAGGAGAGGGCCACCATGGACGATCGTGTGAGCTGTCTTGTGCCGTCAGAGTTCCACTTTTCCAGGAACACTAGGAGAGTGCCATTCACGTACCACGTGAATTCGAAGTACAACAAGTGTTCTTAACACAACCCTTGGCGTCACTACTCGACACACACTCACCTGGTTTCTGACAAACGCACTGTCGTGACAGCTAAAAATTTGTGACGATACTTGTATGGGAGCGGTGTGCAGTCCGAAGCCGAGATGAGTGCCATCTGCATGTTAATAACAGTTGGAAATGATGTACTCGACCTTACCTTGTTCGTCATCTTTTGAAAACGCCTGGTTGTAGGCCTCTGGCGGTGGGTTTACCAGGCATTTGCGTAGCATGGGGCCATTGTCGATCCCACACGCCTACTCCGCTGACGTCGGCTTGCTCCAGTTGAACGCCCACCTCCTTGACTTCGGGTTCCGCGTCACCTTGTTCCAAGCTTGATGAAATTCTATTACTCCACATTGCTCTGTGTTCATCGTGTTATTCAAATCTACAGATAAGTAGAAAAGAATGTTAACTTTGGTAGCTATTCCTTGACCGTCAAGCACATGTAATAAATTGGATGAGATTCCAGAATCCTATTTTCACCTCACCACAACCTGTACCCAGCTTCTAAGTTCTATACATGTTTTACCGCTGTTACTGTGAAGGCTCACTGAATTTACTTCGTGCCGAATTTTAGAATAAGTTCTGACAAGGCTTGAAATCCGCAGTCATCACCTGAGAATGGCAATAACGCGTAGTTGGAAAACACATAAAACATCCAGCGAGCGTCAGATTTCAGATGACAACTATAATGTTTCATGCTTGCAGCCGAAAATCAGTCGACTTACATTGAAATAAGCTCACGGCTCAGGATTCTGGCGTTAACTATCGTTTTAAACAACACAGCATTAGTAACACTCCGTCGTTTATAGAACAAGCAATAGTGTGGTAAGATTTAGAAGGATGAACATTTCTAGTGTCGAGAGAACCACTTGAGCTCATATATATAAGCAAATGAGACATTTGCAAGCCTAAATGAGGTTGCCATTCACCACAAACACAAAAGAGTGCGTATAGTTCGATTCGAAATGCAAAATTGAGATGTAGGAGTGAATCGAGACTAAAAGAGCGCTAGGTTGGACGTACATGTGGCTACTGTGTCGAACATCCATAGAGTACTCATTCTACCCAGTTTCCCAACGAGTAGATAAGAGGTGAGATGGTCAGAGCATAAAACGTGCGAACAAATGCTTTGCTCAACCAACATAACATGTCGATTTCGTGTGGACCATTGAGGGATAACGTATAGGCTCAATGACATGGAATGAGATATCGTCGAGCCTGAACCTGCTCCACAATCGAGGTGTTTTGTCTCCAGTTGGGACAACCATATCGATGCAGTATCAATACAGTATCAGGATCAATTATTGAGTGCCTCATTTTACTTTTCGCCACTTTGTCCTCCACGCCCCATCGCAATGACCAACATAACATCCGATGCACCACTATACATAGAGGTTTGCAGTTTGCTTGTTTACATTTCTCCTAGATCCGTTCATTGACATTCCATGTCATCACTATTGAGACGCCAGAATGATCATAGCCCTCTTCGGGCTTCTCCAGGGTACACGTCCTCAATTGCACGCGGTGACCTCTATATAAAGCTGTACCCATGCAGTACCTAACAATAACGTAAATCTACGGTGGAATTTGTTCATTGATTGCCTCTTAAAACACTCATTGTAGTATCCACGCAGCGGATTTCGTGAAATTATCCTCATACAGCGCACCGAAGTGTTGAATTAGTATCTTAGTATCATGAACTGAAGCTTTACATAGATGAAGGGGAGGTAAGCCTGTAATACCCAACTCATAGCGAGCATTGGGCCTTTGATGTTCTCTATTTATTACAAAACAATGATAGAGTACTACTGGTCCAAGTTAAGTCATACTCTAGGTACGAAAAAAACGAGAGACAATTTCAACTAAACACGTTGGTGTACTGGCACAGTACTGTACAGTACACATATTCCTAATGCAAACTTGACGAATCCTGGATTTACTGTTACCAAATCGTGCAATTAGAGTGCCGGGTCTAGGCATATCACGAGTTGGTAGCCAACTAGAAAAACTTTTATCATTTCGTAGATCGATGCGCTTTACAAAACCCTACTCTTCTAAAACACCCCGTAGTGCTCAGTTATGCTAACCCTAGACTCGACAGTCTAGTTACACGATTTGGTGTAGTGAGTTGTGGATTTGTCATATACTTCACCGGTATATTGAGCACCACTGTAGATTGACTTGACGTACCGTACACATACCAGTATGGTGTGGTCGATTGAGGAGCATTAACTGCCGATTTTTTGGTACAATGCCACTTTAATTTTTGCTAATTTGAGGAAAAGATCAAGTAGATGTTTGAAAATGTTCATGCAAGTCAACACAACTGAATTCATACCTTGTTGAGAGGTATTTGTGCACTGTAGGAACAACAGTAGAAGCGCGGCTTCGTTTTGTCGTGCTTGGATCCTGCCTGCGTCCGTGTCCACTATACCATCGTATCGATTCATTTCACCTGTGCTTAGGAAACCAAGAAAAAGAAATGTCACACATGATATCGTTCATTTTGGATTGATTACAAGGCGGTCTCATTCGCTACTCGTTTTATTGCGGTTGCATGAAAGTTGATAAGTGGTTCGTTTCTGCTTGTTTTACCACAGATCGAACATCAGTACTGATTGCTCAATGTCACATGGAATGCTTGCATTTACAAAACCTTCACAATCTCCAGGTGTAACAGGTGACCATGATTCTTGTGGGCTGCATTCAGAAGATACCGGTGGTGGTGTTCGTTCGCTGTAAGAACCATCAGCACTACATATTTCGAAAAGAGGCAGAGGCAGAGTGGTGGAGATATCAGACACACCAGATTGGTCGAGATGTAATTGCAAACACGGATGTCTGGTAACTTTCAGCGTAGTGCTAATGTTCAACGGTAATACTCCTGAAGCAACCACATTCGACGACGTCGTCAATGCATCACACTTCGACTTGCTGATATTATACACCATCGACGTCACCACCGGCACGGTCTGCAGCATCTTGCCCAAGTTCTTCCACACTCCAAGCGCGTTCTTCACGAGTAACACACTGCCTTCTGTATCAGCCGCATACCTGCGGCGCATGGACACAGGGCACATGCAAGCGGGGCATCCACGAATGGCACAGAACATACACATTCCGGCTGCCCTGGAGTCGCACACCTCTACACTACACCATGTGCGACATGGCAGCAAGCTCTTGAATCTCGCGTTAAGAAAATCGCCATAGGGCTGCATTGCCTGTCGAACCAGCACTGAGGCGTTTTGAGGCGAGAAGGCTACTATCGACCAGCGCATAAGTTGTCTTGTGCCAACAGAGTTCCACTTTTCCAGGCGCACCAGCAGCGCGCCGTCCACAAACCACGTGAATTCGAAGTAGAACAGGCGTTCTTTACATAACCCTGTCACTATTCGACAAACACTAACCTGGTTTTTGTGAAACGCGCTGTCGTGGGGGCCAATAAATCGTGACGATACATGGATGGGAGTGGGATGCAGCCCGAAGCCGAGATGAGTGCCATCTGCAAGTTTATAACAGCTGCAAACGATGTACTCGGCGATTGCTTGTTTCTCATGATTCGAAAACGGATGGACATGCGTCTTGGGCGGCGGGTTTCTTAGGTATTTGCGTAGTATGGGGCCATTGTCGATCCCACGCACCAACTCCTCCGTCGTCGGCTTGCTCCAGTTGAACACCCACATTCTTGACTCCGGGTTTCGCATCACCTTGTTCCAAGCTTGATGAAATTTTAGTGCTCCTCTATGCTCCGTGTTCATCGCGATGTTGATAGCTAGAGATAGGTGGAAAAGAATGTGAACTTTGCTGATGATTAAGTACAGTATCAATGACATTAAATAGGGTGTCATCGAGCTTGAGCCTGCTCAATATTTGAGGTAGTTGTCTCTGGTTGGGTCTCCGGCATCACCACAGTATCAATACCAGGATATGTTATTGGGTGCCTCATTTCATGTTCTGCCACCTCACCAACAAATGACCCGATGTTCCACTGTACGTTAAGGTTTGCAGCTAGTAGTTTGTTATCTCGTACATTTCTCGATGAGTCGTTCATTGGTGTTCACAGTCATCACTACGGAGGCGCTACAACAGCACTAGCCCCCCAGCTCTTCTCAAAAGTACACGCCTAGGATTGCACTCGATATCGTCTATATCAAATGGTGGACTATAACAGTAGACTACTGTATCGGTGCTATACCGGAGTAAATAAGTACATCAAGGTGGAATTTGGTGGTTGATTGTCTCTTGCGACATACATTCCAGTACAGTACACCCGCACGCAATTTCGTTAAACTGACCCTCATACATTGCTTCGGTACTGATCGTGAAGTCGTAGACGGAGCGAGGAGGATTTTGTCCGAAGAGGTACGCTTATTACTACTGCAAACAGCCGTATGCTCCGTAGAGGAGTATGAACTGTCCATCTTCTCGATTGTTCCTTGCTTGCTGTTCCTGCTGTAATCGTCCCGTTCATACCGAGATATTAAATCTGCTCACCCTATGATCTTCTTGAGTATTCTTTTTCTACCTCAAAACCAAGCAGTTCAGTTCCGATGATTTCGCAATATATATATACTTTCCACTAGAACCGAATCAAACTAAACTGGATAGAATCTAACCATAACTATTCCAAGGAAATAATCTTAACTAACAAAAATAAATTTGGTTTTGTTCTTTAAAAATTTTGAATAGTCAGAGTGGGACCTGATACGCCGCAATTCCAATTATTACATAGATGTTTCAGTTAAATTCTTTACTTTACCGAATCATCTATCATTTGCATGCTGTTTACTACCTCCGTTTCTTTCTTATAGAAACCTTTCAGATTAAGCGCTGTTCCTAAAATACAGCTGCAATACTCAGAAGATAGTTTAACTACAATCATGCTAAAGCGATTAGCCTTGCTGGTGATCTATAACATTTTTAGCGTTCTCAACGTCCTACTGCTCTACAAAAATTGTAGTAATGGGCTCTCCTTTGCGCCGAAAACCCTGTTTGTTCAAATGAAGTATTTTGAATACGTTACCCGCATTCAAATGCAGGACTTCACGCATTACTGCTCGAAGTGTAATGAATGTATCCGCCAGAATAGTGTGCGGCATAGAATGAAATGCTTTTGAGACCACATCTACTAGCTCTTTGATAGAAGCAGCGCATGATTCGTGCTGTACGCTTTGAATTGCGTTGAAAAAGCCGCGATCTAGAATATTCAAATCAGGAGATTTGGCGGACTGGTTCTTCATAGTAATATTCCAACCTTCTCATGTTCCACTATGCATAACTTCAGATTTATTTTCGCCGACAGGAGGTCTTGCGTTATCTTATTGAATGGTTAATTGCATAACTCTCCATTATTCAGGAAATTTTTGTCTTATAGCAGGAATTACTTTGTTCAAAATGTAGTCCCTGTAAACTACTCGGTCCACAGTTTTAGCCTTAAGTTCGATAGTTCCCGCTGGCCGGTTCCTAGAATTCATCACATCATTCAAACACTCAACGAACGGCCAAATGCTTAGCTTTCCATCAAACCACTGCCGCTTTTGCGTGATCCCGTCGAGGTCGTGCAACTGCGGATAAGAAAATTTCTTTAGATATAAAGCATTTGCTTTTTGTTTGCCGATGAGGAGGGAGCTCTTCTGGCAGTAAAATGTAAGACCGGTTGACTTCCATTAAGTAAAAACACTCCTCATCGGCATGCACAATGTCCAGCATATCTTTGAATTGAAAACGACTCACATTCTCTTTCACAAAGGAAAGTGAAAATCGAACTCTATTTCGTTTGTTCTTATCTGTGAGTAAAGATTTAACCGAACTTGAATGCCGCTTTAAATCTCCAAGAAGTACAGCACGAAATAAAAAGATTTAGGAATCTTGGAAGCGTGGGATAGAGATCGAAAGGTTTGGCGTATAGCACTGTGTAAATCTCCAAGCGTGTATCCACTTCTTCCTCGATTACATGCCTTGGGTTTTAGGACGGCTAGTAGTTCTTCAGAATGTTTCAATACTTGTGTGACCTTGCGGATTCGAGAGACAATGTTTCTCGAACAGTTGAACTCTTCTGCAGCACTCTTAACAGTACCTCGAGATAACTAGCCACCATTAGTTTTCAACGTTAGGAACAAGTAGATAGAGAGCTTTCGCTCCAAACTAAGCTCTTTCACACCTGAAATACCAATTGGGGCGAAACAGAAAAAGCGTTATTGGATCAGAAATTCACGCCGGACGTGGATGATTTATTCCGTGAATCAAATCAAACTCTCGCTCAATGGCACTATAACGCGGCCCAATTTAAAAAGAACTTTAGCTCATCAATAGTAAGCATTATTCTGTCGGAGTTAACTCTAATATTTTACTTGAGCTTACTTTGTATGGTCTTGTTTTCTCAACCAGTTCTAGGAAATATGGTTATAAAAAGAAACGGAGGTAGTAATAATTTAATCATTATCTCAGAAATATCTATCAAAATTCAAGCAGAATTAGAGCTATAACAGATTTATAACTTGGCTTTTTCGCTTTATGTCAATGAGACTTCTTGTTCACGAAAATGCAGACTACCTCGCCTTCAGATAAAAATATGACCCGTTGAAAATCGGTGATTACTTTTGAACAACCCTTGTATATGAAGTAAGACAATGCCTTGGCAATTTTAGTATTCAAGCTGGGATTCTCAGTAATCTGACGTATCGCCGATTCTTGGAATCAGACAAAGTAGTACTAGATACCTGATTTATGCTGGTTAATAAGAGCATGAATAGTGAGATTCTTTGATTTAGGGCTAGAACTCTAGCTTTCTTCTTGACTCGCGTCATAGTAAGTATTTGCTAATGTGCTCACAGACAATATCGGCAACGGAAGTTCTTGTTACTCTTTTTCAATCAAGAATCAATTACTTGATTATCTAGAAAGATTTTAGAGCGATAAATAATTTCCTTATTTCTGTTGCGTGTTGGTTCACGAGCCAGTCAGTCGATGGGATTTGTTCTTGATATTCGACTCGTCGGCGGGTTGTCCGCTTTTCCAGTCGATGCCTTGGTGTCAGCGCTA
>JAAUYH010180764.1_pt1 | contig 12305 bp, 8 predicted proteins | sample 7278061 | NCBI WGS metagenome assembly JAAUYH01 (sample SAMN14350203, study PRJNA611818) | marine sediment metagenome | isolation source: surface marine sediment (0.6m) | place: French Polynesia: Moorea | collected 2018-08
AGCGGTTAATTTCTTGTCGCTGTCGGCACGTTGGCTTTAATTTGTACTGATAGGTCTTTCTCATGTTAAGATTATATCATTAACCGTACACAAAGACTATGAGTTGAAAACCAAATATAACAGCAGTCGTAGGGCAGTATTTAACTTAACCGTTCACGCTGTCTTCGGGACTAAATACCGACGTAAAATCATTAATACTCAAATGAAAGAAGAGTTAAGGCTGGTTTTTGAATCTGTACTTAAATCCTGGGATAGTCAACTTGTCGAATTCAATTGCGAGGCTGATCACGCCCATTTGCTTTTTTCGTATCCGCCTCACAAGCTTTTAAGCAGCTTGATAGCTAATTTAAAAGCCACATCATCTAAAACAATGTGGCGCAAGGAGCGAACCGATAGTTTCTAAGGTTTACTATGGTAAGAAAGTTTTTTGGACGGGTTCATATTTTGTAGCCAGTTGTGGTGGGGTCACTATAGATGTCCTGAAAAAATATGTTCAGAGCCAAGATTCTCCTCCTCCCGCTAAACCCTGACCGCAATTCATCCCACCATGCGACATGGGGGTCTTCTTGCGGAAGAGAGATAAACTCGCAGAGCGTCTGCGTTAGGATGAGACTCTGCATGAAAAACTTTCATCGCAATTACAGTCATTGCGAATCACCTCCTTGAGGTACATCTAGTTAAATTCTCTTACATCATTTATATTACATATATAATACAAAAGTCAAGAATTAACATTATGGGTATAGGGAATAGGGATTAGGGATTGGTGATTGGGTCAGGGGTCAGAGGTCAGGGGAATTGGGGAATTGGGGCGGGAAGGAGACTTCACAACAAAAGCGATCTCTTTTGGCTTCAATACCTAGATTTATTAAGTCTCCTCCCGGGGGGAATTGGGGAATTGGGTAAGAGCTTAATTAGTAGGTACATTATTACTAAGACTGGAGAAAAATTAGAAAGAGCGTAATTATTACAGGTAAGAGGTATTTATCGTTCCTCGTATCCCCCACCCTTCATGTTTTATGCTTTATCTCACATTTTGCATCAGTACAAATCAACTCAATAATTGACCTTAAGAATCGACAACATTTGTTGTGCAAATATTTTTTCCAGTAGCGATACTATGAAATGGATTGAAATAGTAATTTTTATGAACTGTTTTAATTGGAGAGCTTAATCATCTATTACCTTGAAATAAATGTATTTTCATAAGAATTGAACCTTAAGGAATGAATTTTGATGACATTATCAGGGATGTAGAAAATTTGTATCAAGTTGATATGGATTGTATATTTCGACTGTTAGCCATAGCAAAGCATGGTGAAAAAGCGAAATACACTGATAAAAATGGTAAAACTTTTGAATTAACTACGACAGAAAAAGAAATATTTTGTTTGGGTTGTAGTCTTTACTCTGCTCTAGAGCAAAGTTTTATTAGAGAATATAGAAGAAGATTGAATAGTGAAGAATTACAAGCATACATTGAGATGCTTAATGATTCAAATATTAATTTAAACAAGAAAGAGTACGCTATTCAATCCAGAGAAGAATTAAAGCAAGCCCTAGCTAAAACTAATAATTCAGTAAATCGAAAAAAAATAGAACTCAAACTAAAAATTGCCATCTCAAACGTAAAAAAATTTGATAATCGCGCTTTCTGGTCAAGGGAAATAAAACCATTAATTTCCTTGGCATTGGGTATAGAACAAGCTTTAAAACCGCCAATGATTATGACGCTGTTTAGGCAAAAATGTCCTCCTAGATTTTAATTATGAATAGAGCCAGGATAGTGGAACTACAAAAATTTATGGCAGTCCTTAAAATTAATTGCCCTATTCCGAATGAAACAATAAGAAGCATTACTCAAAGATTAGGTTTAACAGAAACAACCGCTAGTCAAGGTCAAGTAAAAGTTTATATTTTTCATGGTAATATATCTGACTTATTCTCTAGGAAAGAGAAGTTAGAATCTGCTCAATTTAAGGATTATCTGACATTAATTGATATAGGTTTAGCTCCAGAATTTAAACTTGTTCCAGTTTCGGAAACTGATAAAGATTGTTTCTCAATTGTGCAATGGTTGGACACAGGGGTAAGTGCTGTTGCAGCAGAAATAGGATGGGTTTTAGACAATGGAGCTTCAATAGTAGAAGGGGCTAAATTTGTTGATGTTAAAGAAAAAAAAGATTCAGGTACAACAAGTAATAAAATTGTCCAAAGGTATAAGTTGCCCTTAATCATAGCTGGTACTAATTATGAATTAATTGTTTCTCTGGTAGATGAAATAAATCATGAATGGAAAATCGCTTTGATTAATGCTAAAGCTGGAGGACAAATACCCCCTGGTTTTAAATTAAGATTGCTCGATCAAAACGGAAAAGGTTTTGAAAATAATGAAGCAGAAATAATAGAAGTAGGAGATACAGAAATCTATATAAAGGTGCAATTAGAAGCAGAAGAAGGATTGATTTGGGAAGTCGAGCCAATGCCTGAAAACTATCATCGCTATGTCATGTATTTCTAATTAGAGAATTGAGAGGAATTTCTGATGCCTACAGTAATCGAAACCAATAATACAGTTAAGGATAAAAATAATCTCCTCAAGAAAAAAAAGCTCTGGGCGATTATAGTTGGAATTAATAACTACCAAGATGAAGAAATCACAAATTTGGAATTTTGTGCCAATGATGCTATTGGTTTGGCTCAGGGACTGCAAAAAGTAGCAACTCAAGAATTACCAACTAAAGGAGCTTATTTCGATGAGGTGGAGATAATAGTTCATTCTCATTCTTCTGAACTCTATTCTTGGTCGCCAATCATACTACCGCAACAAGATAAGATACTGGCTAGTTTGGAAATATTAAGTCAAGCACGACCACAAGATACAGTCTTATTCTACTTTAGTGGTCATGGGTTTTATGAGGAGAGTATAAAAGATACTATTCTCTATTTAAAAGAAACTAGTAAAAATAATCTTGCTGGTACTGGGTTATTAATCAGTAGAGTGTTAGATAAAATAAATAATTCTCCAGCAAAACAACAATTAGTTTTGCTGGATGCTTGTCATAGTGGAGGGGTAGCAAGTCAGTTAATTGATGCTATTTTACGGGGGAAAAAAAATAATCCTCGCCTCTACTGTATTACCGCTTGTGATAGAGACGAAAAGTCTTTTGAAACTTCTGATTATAAGCATGGTATATTCACTTACTATCTACTAGAAGGATTAAAAGGAAAAGCTAGTTCTAGTCTGATAAAAACTGATGACTTATACCACTTTATCGCTAGTAAGACTCAAGACTATATTAGTGATGCTAATGCAGTATGGAGCCTAGTCTACCCTTGTAGTACAGAGAGATTTTCCAGCTTTACGCCTCATCGTTTAGTAGCAGGATATGGAGAGTTTATTCTGGGAGTAAGCTCAAATCTAGTTGAAGATAATCGTTCAAGGGGTGCATTAGTACTGGATGCCTTGTGTCCTTCTGAAACTATAGTTAAAATTAGTCAGAAACTAGCTATTCAAGGAAGATTTGCTTATCAACCCTATCCCAATAAGTCAGAATCATTAGCTGATAGTATCTCTGCGTTATTAAATTCTTCAGCTACTACTACTGCTTTACTTTATCTGAAGGGTAGATTTGAAACTGATGAAGAGGGGGTTTGGTTTGTTTTTGCTGATGGTATCAAAATAAGTAGAGATTGGTTAGCAGAACAATTAAGAGATTCTCCTGTACCACAACAGATTATTATCTTAGATTGTTACCAGACTTCTGAGATTGATAGCCAAATTAAACCACTGAAGCAACTAGATAAATCTCAGTGTATCGTAGCAGCTTCGATGGAAAATGATTGGTTGAGTCAGAAATTCTTAGAAATTATTGAACAGCATAGCCAAGATGGTTTAACAGCCACCAATTTTATTAAAACAATACAACAGGCTTTTTCTCAGCTTGGTATTGACAGTTCATCTCAACGAGATTGCTACCGTTCTAAAAGTGGTATTTTAAATTTAATTCTAGAGCGAGGACAGCATTTAGAAGGGATAATTATAGACCGTAATTTTTGTCCTTATAAAAGTCTAGAAGCTTTTACGCGGAAAGATAAAGACTTCTTTTTTGGTAGAGAGAGTCTGATAGATGAAATCATCAACAAACTAGAGACAAGACATTTTCTTTTAGTAATGGGTGCTTCGGGGAGTGGTAAATCTTCATTAGTGCAAGCTGGAGTAGTTCCTAGACTATTAAACAAGGGATTTTCTGACTCTGAAAATGCTTGTAATATCTGGATTTTGCGCCCAGGAAAACACCCCATCCGAGAATTAGCTGAAGTCCTCAGTCAACAGAATTTATCTTCACAATTAGAGGGACTTTGTAAAGCCTTAGAACAAAATAAGCTTTCCCCAAAACATTTAGAAGGTATTGTAAACTTGGGTATTGAAAATTTAGTGACTTGTTTACATCAACAACTCCAAGCTACAGGAATATTAGTAATCAACCAATTTGAAGAATTATTTACTAACAGTTCTGATGTCGAACAAAGATTATTTGTACAATTAATCCTTGGTGCTGTTCAATCTATGGACGGTAACTTAAAAATTATAGTTACTCTACGCAGTGATTTTTTGAGTTCTTGTTTGGAAATTCCCGAATTAAGAGAAAAAGTTAAAGAAGACTCAATTTTGGTACCTTCTTATCTCACAGAAGCCGAATATCGTCAGATTATTATTAATCCTGCCAAAAGAGTAGGTTTAGCTGTAGAACCAGAATTAGTAAATCTTTTAGTAGAAGAAATTGTACAAGAGAAAGGTGCATTACCCCTATTAGAATTTACTTTAGGACAGTTATGGCAAAAGCGTAAAGGCGGTAGATTATCTCTAGAAGTTTATCGTCAAAAAATTGGAGGCATTAGACAAGTTCTTCAAGATAGAGCAGATAGTATTTATCAAGAGTTAACTAAATCTCAACAAGAATGTGCAGAGTGGATATTTACCCAGTTAGTGCGCTTGGGAGAAGGAACAGAAGACACTAGACGCAGAAGAAATTTATCGGAGTTAATTGTCCCCAAATACCCCCAGAAATTAATTGAATCTACCCTCGATGTCCTTATAAAATCAAGATTAATTGTGATGAGTAACCTTGATGAGGATTTAATTAATAACAGACAAAAAAAAGGACAAACTAGGGGAAATAGTGAAGCACCAGAGCCAGTGCAACTATCCCTTAATTCGGAAGTTACAGTCGAAATTGCCCATGAAATCCTAATTCGCACTTGGCAACAACTAAGAGAGTGGCTGAAGAACAATCGAGAGTTTTGCACTTGGCAAGAACGGCTTAATACGAGAATGCAGGAATGGAAAGAAAATCAAGGAGAATTATTGTCAAAGACAAGATTGAAAATAGCAGAGGAGTGGAGGCAAAAACGTGGACAGGAACTTAGTTCCGAACAGGAAAACTTCATCAAAAAAAGTCAGCAAAAGCAAATGAGACAGTGGTGGTTAGGACGGGGTATTGCTAGTGTGATTATAATAATTAGCTTATGGACTGGTGCTGAATTTTATAAACAATCTTGTGAGGTTGGCGAAAGAATAGGACAAGATTGTTTTAGATTTATAATTACCAATGGCGATAGCCTCTTATTTGTGGGAACTACTAACCAGTTTCTTCAAGATGGGGTTAAAAATTTTGCCAACAAAAAATTTCAAGATGCAGAGCAGGATTTTGCAAAAGCTCAAAACGCAGCTCGTTTCGATCCAATTCCTCTAATTTACTACAACAATGCAAAAGCTCTAAGAAAAGGCAATCCCTACAAGTTAGGAGTTACTGTTCCTGTTGATACTCACGAAGAAATTGCCAGAAATATGTTACGAGGAGTAGCCTATGCACAGAATGAATTCAACGAAAACAGGAAAGGTTCGGAGCCTTTATTAGAGATCATTATTGCCAACGATAAAAATGATGAAAAAATCTCGAAGGAAATTGCTAAAAGGCTAGTCATGGAAAATATTTTAGGAGTTGTTGGACATAGATCTAGTACTTCTAGCCTAGCTGCAATTCCTATATATGATAAAAAAGGGATTCCAATGGTTTCTCCTACTAGTGCTAGTACAAAGTTAGATGATGAAGATGAAAATGGTAGTTTTATTAGGGCTGCTGCTTCCAATAAAAAATTGGCGAAAATTATTTATGATTATGCAACTAAAAACTGCTTAAATGAAAACAAAGATAATGTATGGCTTGTGTATGAATCAGAAGATGAGTATAGTAATAATTTTAAGAATGAGTATTTTAGTTATAGTAAAAAATCGAGGGCAAAATTTAAAACAATTAAAACAGATTTGAATACTTTAGCGAAAAAAGAAGAAGAAGACATCAAAAATGAAATTCAGGCTCTTATAGGGAAAGATGATAAGAGAGTAAAATGTGCTATTATAATGCCAAGTACAAAAGGCACTTCTGCTGCTCTTTCTATTATTTTGGCATATAAAAAGCTATATGAAGAGGAAAAACTGCCAAGCAAAGATCAAATAAAATTTTTAGTTGACCTTGATCTACATAATAACGAAAATAACGAAGTTTTAAAGAAAGCTCTGGTTGAAGACGACATAATAGTCCCCGAAACTCAGCCTAATTTAGATAAATACGAAGGGGAATGTCAGATAGATGGCAAATTGACAAAAAAAGTAAAAGAATGTATTGATGACAAATGGGGCAAAAATGTTAGCTGGCCTACTTATACAAGTTATGAAGCAACCCAATTATTAATTAAGGGACTCAGACAACTAGATAAAAAAAACGAGCAAAGTACCAGTGAGCGGCGAAAAAAAATCCTTAATTTTCTGAATCTGAAAAAAAATACTTTAGATGAAAAAGATGACCTCAAAGCTTGTCTAGTTTCTTTCAATAATATTCTAAAGGATGAATGTATATCTGGTACTCTTGAATAATAGCTTCAGTGATTGATCGCCATCGCTGTAGATACTATGATAATTCCTTCATTAACTTGCTCCAGTAGATATTCTTCTGTTACTGCTCACCGCAACAGAGCAGTGTTATTGAAAATGCTTTAGGGGCGACGCTCCCTCGTTCTGAAGCGCACTGAAAAGTAGAGATGTTGCAAAGTGCGAATTGCTCGCTTGTAAGTTACGCCACGATCGCCGGGGTCAATCCATTGATATAGAAGAGTTACAGATTGGCGATCGTCATTCTTCAAAATCAACCCAATAAATCTTGTTTTTCTGACAACAGCGATCGCTCTTGACCTACTTGAGAATTATCAATGCGATCGCCATTTTTCAAAATTAAGCCAATAAATCTTGTTTTTCTGACAATAGTGATCGCTCTTGAGCTACTTGAGAATTATCAATGCGATCGCCATTTTTCAAAATTAAGCCAATAAATCTTGTTTTTCTGACAACAGCGATCGCTCTTGAGCTACTTTAGAATTATCACTACCTCAATATTATATTAAGTCTCCTCTCGGAGGAGAAAAAATTGATTATCTTGCCATCAATTATTGAGTGTATCCTTTCTCTACAGTGCTATATTTAATGGCAAAACCAACTTTATTTGTATCTTGATAACGAGGTTATATTTCCCTCTTGCCTATCTACACCAAATATTAAATTAATTTTCCACAGGTACTTAGTTTTTATGGAGCAGTGGTTTAACTTATTAATTCAAGTCGCCCAACCAATTTTGACGACTTTGGCTTATACGGGAACTAATATTTTTTTAGATACTGTTCAAAGCGAAATCAAAAGTCAGCAAAATAAACAAGCTAAACTTGCTTTAAAATCCTTGGGTTTAAAAGCAGAAAGTGTTGCGATCGCAGAACAGGTAATTCAAAATACAAGTTTAATCTTTGAGTCTAATGCAGGGGAAATAAATTCGGTAGCAGAATCAAAACAATTAGTTGATGGTTATTCATCAGTAACTAAGCAGGATTTATTATTACAACTAACCCAAAAAGCAGAAGCAACAGCCTTAAAATTACCAGAAATCAATAAAACTTTAGAATATTGGCCTCTCCGCCTACTACCTAGTCAATTAATTCATTCTCCCCTCGATGATTGCCCAATTCCGTTAAAGATTTTAATAGCTCCTCCAGAAAAAATCTTAGACGAGTTTAAATCTATGGGAATAGAAGTTCAAGAAATAGAACAGATATTTGCCCAAAACTTACGAGAATTTCTGGGTCAAAACTATTCTTCTCAATGTTCAGTAAGACCAACGGAATTTTTAGGAGGAGCTTGGAATCATAATAATTTTCATGGTGAAGCTAGTATTAAAGTTTTATTTGAGGTGTTACAAACAGAGCCTACTTTAATTTTAGAAACAGGAATTGAAAGTAATTATATTATTTTTCGTTTAGGTTATTGGGGAGGTCAGCAAAAGCAATATTGCTATAAAACTCTTTTAAAATTACCTTATCGCAGTCTTCTAGAAACATCGATCGCAGCTAGAGCCTTAAGATGGAAAGAAACTAAACATAAGCTTTTAGCACTGGGGAAATCTCCTGAAGAAGTAGCAAAATTAGGGGGAGATAATGTTATTAATCTGGCTATTGTCGAAGAAATAGCCCAATTACAAGCAGCAGGTATTGAAACTAAGGAATTAAGTTTTGCTTACCAAGTTAATCGCCAAGATTTTGAATATATCTGTCAATTTTTAAGTATCTGCCAATGTCTTGTTGCTGGTTGGGTTACAGATATTCACTTTTTAATCGAAAATAATATTTCTCCTCATTTACCTGAATGGCTGCCAAAGTTGTTAGGAGAATCTGGGAGTGAATCTGAATTTTTGCCCGCTACTATTCGTGCTAGTATCTCTATCTATCAAAAGGTATTGGAAGTATTAGTTCCAGAAAGTCCTAATTGCATTCCTCAACTGAGTTTAAAATTAGCTTGCAGTCTGCTCCCATTAGATTTCTCTCTAGCAAAACAACAGATAGAGTATTCGTGGCAGAATTGGCTGCAACAGCGTCAACTATCTCCAGCACTAGTAAAAGAAAGATTAGATTTAGATAGAATTCAAGCTACCATTACTACAGAAGATTGGGAATATCTCGTTAGCCTTCAAGCTTGCTTATCTTTATTAGATGACCAATCTGGTATTGCAAATATAGAAAAACTGCTTGATACTCTGTGGGATAACCAGCCCATTTCCTCTCCTCAAAAGGTCGAGCATTTTGCTCTTGATTATACTGTTACCGAAATTTCTGGTCGAGTTTGCTGCTTGTGGCTAGACTCAACGAACTGTAAGCTAATCAGTAAAAGTGGCAACAAAACCCTCGATCTCTGGCAGCTAAAGCGAAGACAAGTTCAATTATCTCCCACCCATCAACTGAGAGGATATTCTGGTAAAGCAATCGCGACTGCTCTCAGTCCCGATGGAGATATACTAGTCTGTAGCGACACAACCACAAAAAGAAGCTACCTCAAAATTTGGCATCTGCAAACAGGAAAATTAGAACATACTTTATTTGGTCATAAACAGATAATCCAATCTCTGGCTATCAGTACTGGTGATCGCCCTTTTCTTGCCAGTGGCAGTCATAAAATTAAATTGTGGGATCTACAAACAGGAGAATCTTGGCTTACTCTCTTCGGACATAAACAATGGGTTTATTCTCTGGCGATAGCGAATGATGGTCAAACCATTGTTAGTGGTAGTGAAGATAAAACCATTAGAATTTGGGATTTAGCAAAAGGGGATTTAGCACATACTCTAAGAGGACATCAAGCAGCAGTGAAAGGAATTGCGATAGCGAATGATGGTCAAACCATTGTCAGTGGTAGTGATGACCAAACTATTAAACTTTGGGATATCAAGACGGGGAAATTATTGCGTACTTTAATCGGACATACAGGAGGAATTCGTACTCTCGCGATCGATCCTAATTGTCAATATTTAGTCAGTGGTAGTGAAGACAAGACAATTAAAATTTGGCATTTAGAGAGTGGAGAATTGCGACAAACCCTTCTCGGACACGAACAAACTGTCAAAACCTTGGCAATTCATCCTAACGGACAAACTATAGTCAGTGGTAGCGACGACAAAACAATTAAATTTTGGCGAATTATTTAACGTTAGTTCGCAGTTAATGGCTGAACTTATCCACAGTTGTTCGCTTTGAGGTATGACAAACAGCCTATCCTATGTTCTGGTGCAGTGATTTGTTAGAGTACAGTTTCTCCTTTTCTTTCATCGGATAATTTTTCTAAGCTAGAAACCAAATAACCACGATGACCCCCAGGTGAGCGAGTATATTCTATTTTTCCCTCTTCTGCCCATCTAGCCAATGACTTAGGATGATAGCCATATTTTTTGTAAACTTGATTAGGAGTTAAATACACAGCGCGTCGATTTTGCTACGATTTACTCCATTTTATTACTATTTAAGGTTACTTGATTGCAAGACTGTCGCTTGATTGGAAGTTTGACAACTTTGTGTCCGCGAGCAATTTGCTTCTTTCGTAGATCGCTAAATATAGCCTTCAGGTCATAGTTGAAAGATTTAGCATATTCCTCTCTGTACTTGTGGATTTCCTCCAGAATTTCGTCCTTATACATAGTTATTCTCCTCAAGAATCAAATCCCATTAACTCATAAGGTGTACAAATGAATGGTAGCTTATATCCCAGATCGAAGCTGATTTGCGATCGCTTCTTCTGGATTTGGGCGTTTGCCATATGCTTGCAATTCCATGTTAGCAGGTAGTCTAAACCGTAAACTGCTGCAAGTGCCATATGCAAGGCATCGTTAGAGGCTTTGGGTGGTAGGTTGCTCTGCTGCAAAAATTCTTGTGCAAGTTCTATAGCTTCTTCTGTGAGTCTGATGGTCAACAAGATAATGGGAAGAGTCCTCTTGAGAGGACTTTTCTGTAAAGCGCCAAGAAATTTATTTCAGGCGTGAAAATCGCGGATGGTGCAATATCTAAGGGTTAGGCTAAGAGCGGGATTTTGTCAGTTTCTTCCCAAGGTACTAATCCAATATCTGTCCTACCTACATGACCGTAAGTTGCTAGCTTTTTATAAAATCCTCCTTTGATGAGTGCGGGCAAACATCTGAGATTAAATTGTTTGATTATTCCTGCTAGTCGGAAATCAAAATGTTTCTTTAACAAAGCTTTAATTTCTTCATCGGGGATTTTTCCTGTACCAAAGGTTTCTACTTGAATACTCACTGGTCGCGCCAGTCCAATGGAATAACTAAGCTGTACTTCGCATTCCTCTGCCAAGCCTGCTGCCACTACGTTTTTGGCAGCATAACGGGCAGCATAAGCTCCTACTCGGTCTATTCTAGTAGGATCTTTGCCACTGAGGGCTGCGCCACTGTGCCGTGAATATTCGCCGTAGGTATCGATCGCGTTTTTTCGACCAGTCAGACCAGAATGGGCAGCAGGACCACCGATAATGAAGGATCCATCTGGATTAATAAATATCCTAGTATCGGGGTCAGGTTTGATAATCTCTGTCTCAAAGACAGGTTCAATAACTGTGGCGCGAATATCTTGTTGCAGTTGTTTCAGGTCAGGACTAGCTAAGTGGTCGAGGGGGTACTGACTGGCAATAATGGTAATGCTGTGGATACGGTAGGGTTGGCGAGCGCGATATTCTACTCCCACTTGAGTTTTACCATCGGGAGTGAGATAGGGAAGAATATTTTGTCGTCTTACCTCTGAAAGTCTTCTAGCTAGTTTATGTGCCAACCAAATAGGTAGAGGCATCAAAACTGGGGTTTGATTGCAAGCAAAGCCAAAGACAGTGGCTTGGTTTTTGACTACTATCTCTTCTATTTCTGCATCGGCAAGTTTTTGTTCGTCAAAGTAACGATATTTACTAGGAGGTAATTCTTTAAGGCTAGTGACAATGCTACAAGTCTTGGCACTAAAAGAGGATTCTTCGTAACCTACTTGTTTAATTACCTGTCGGGCAACTTTGGTAAAGTCGATAAGTGCATCTGACTCAAACCTCGCTGCAATAAAAACAATAGCTGTCGCCACCGCACATTCAGTAACTACTCGGGTAAAGGGGTCATGTCGCAGAAAATGATCGACGATCGCGTCGCTAATGCGATCGCATAGTTTGTCTGGATGTCCTTCGGTGACGGATTCGGAGGTAAACATAAAATCTTGTTTCATAGTTCTTTTCCTAATTGAACAAGAGGCTACTAACTATTAACCACTAACTACTAACCTTTTTAGTCCCTTCATTAAATAAGAGTGGTAGTACAGCACTATTGCTAATTACCACACCATCGAGCGGATTGAGAGGTGTAACCTGTAGTAAATTCCTCAAACCAGGAATAACC
>JAAUYH010184788.1_pt1 | contig 12304 bp, 6 predicted proteins | sample 7278061 | NCBI WGS metagenome assembly JAAUYH01 (sample SAMN14350203, study PRJNA611818) | marine sediment metagenome | isolation source: surface marine sediment (0.6m) | place: French Polynesia: Moorea | collected 2018-08
GTACAGTAGAAGAATCGAGAGGTGAGCGAACGTCATAGTGAGGAACCTACGACTGCGTAGAAGGAGCAAGCTCGACGACAACCGAGTGTTTATGATTACGGCGGTACGAGATGTCAGGAAAGCGGTGGGCGAGACACGGTGTTAGCCGGCGCATTACTGTATTTCAGCACTTCGCATTTCATGCATTATTGGCTGGGCCCTGTTGCAAATTATGAAGGAAAACAGGGTGGACTCGATTGTCTCAGCTGTGGCACTAAGCACAAAAAACGGGGGATTCTCATGACGTCATTGCGCTGCTGTACCTCGATGGCGCAATGCTTTGCGGAGCAATATTACAGATGCAGGTTGCTCGCACACGGCGTTCGGCGGCTGTGATTGGGTGCTGGGAGTTTAAAAAAGCAAGCCCTCCACGACTTGAGATTACCATTGTTTCGCCTTGCTGCATGCTGTAACCTCATCCTACAATATCTTTTTTTTCCGTGCTGCGCCGTGTATCACGCCTCCTTTTTGCCAGGCGCTGTTGCTGCCATCTCCACGTCGCTACAACACGCGCCCCCGTACGACCATAAGGCGCGCCGTCCACGCCGCCAGCAGTGATCTTCGCCCGGGTAAACAAGACTTATCGCATGCCCCAACGAGCACGAGCGACGCACCCTTGTCAAGCGCAGCATGGTACTTCTTAGCGAGACCCTGAGTGTGCTCACCGCCGTGCTCGCCACCGCGGGGCTATTCCGCGCGACGCTCCTCGACATCTTCGTGGAACATGGGCGGCGCCGCGTGCGGCAGTCCGGGAGTTACGCGCTTCTCATGCTCGTGTCGTACGGCGCAGTGCGGCTGCTGCTCGAAGTGGAGCCGAAACAAGCCGTCGGCCCCGTGTACATCGCCGCCGTGTCCCTAACCTATTGTACGATGCCGTACGGCGCGTGGACCGAGCTCGACTGGTTCCTGCGCAGCGCAAACACCACGATTTGCCTCGTATCCATTATTCTATTCCTCGCGCTCATCGGGCTGAAGCAAGTCGCCCAAGCCGCGAAATCGGTCAAGCTCGACCTCGAAGTCAAGTGGTATCACGTGATCCTCGCCAACTTCACGTCGCTGCGCTGGCTGTTTATTCTCATCTTCTCGTACGCGCACCCCGCGTTCCCGGATCTGTTTGGCGGCAGAGTACGAGGCCGAAACTTGGGCGTGGCGTGGCTGCCCGTCCTCGTCGCCGTGCTGTGGGTAGCGCTGAAAGCCACGGGCGCCCGCTTCTTCCCCGTGCCCTGGGGCATGTACGACGCGATCTTGGTGGAGGGCTCCGACCTGCTCAACCTCATCTTCGCACTCCTCACCGTCACCCTGTGCGTCGACCACGTCTCCGACTTCTACCGCGACCCCCACGGCGCCGGCCGCATCATGAAGTACAAGGACTTCGTGGAGCACATCCGCGACAAGCTGCCCGCGTGGAAACGGAAACTGTCCTGCGTCAGCCTCTCGCAGAAGTCGCACGGCATGCAGTCCACGCAATCGTCGCAAACCACACCGGCGTCACCCGCATCACCCACATCACCCCTGCAGACGGTGTAAGGACTGTGGCGTAAGGCGCACGATAATTTCCTTCTTCTTGGCTGAACAATTATTGCGATACTGTGCGGTCGCACGCTAAGCAAACACGCGGCGTTCCTGCACATCGCCCTGCATCCCGACGTTGCTTTGCATCGTCGCAATATGCGCCCGCTTAATTTTTTTGGTGCTCCTCCGAACTCGGTGCAGTGCGTCAGTTACGCCGCGGGTTGTGATCCGGCACGCGGTGCGGGGATTGGTTCACTAGAGATCCTATAATATTATTAAATTTAACGCGGTTCGTCCTACCTGTTTTGACGCCGAGCTTCACGCGACTACAGCTCAGCTTGGAGTTGCCACATGGTACGGAGCGGGTTCACGTAGCGGGCTTCGTAGTACGGCCGCGATGGGCGAGCAAGACGCCGACGGAGACGCGCAGATGGCTGCGGGGGCGGCGCTGCCGCCGCCGCGCTTCGACAAGCAGCTGAAGTTCGCGAAGCCGTCGCCCACCCCGCACCGCATCCGGCACGTGCAGTTCGGGGTGCTGAGCGCGAGCGAGGTGACGCGGGCGTCGCACATCGAGGTGAGCGCGAACGTGATCTACGACGACCTGGACCGGTCGGTGGTGCGGGGGAGCGCGCTGGACCCGCGGCTGGGCGCGCTGACGAAGCAGCACACGTGCGAGACGTGCGGGCGCAAGCAGGACCTGTGCCCGGGGCACTTCGGCTACGTGCGGCTGTGCCTGCCCGTGTTCCACGCGGGCTTCTTCAAGGCCACGCTGCAGATCCTGCAGATGATCTGCAAGGCTTGCGCGCGCGTCATGCTGCACCACGCCGAGCGCGTGCACTACCTGGCCCGCCTGCAGCGCAAGGCCGTGTCGGCCAAGAGCCACATCCGCGGCGCGCTCCTGCGCGAGGTGTGGGAGAAGAGCCGCAAGTCCAAGCGCTGCCCCCACTGTGAGGCCGTCAACGGCACCGTCAAGAAGGTCGGCGCCCTCCGCATCGTCCACTACCCCCTCGGCAACAAGCCCCCCGCCAAGAAGCGCGACGACGACGACGACGACGACGACGACTTCAACGACCGCGTCGCACTCTACGACCCCGTCTTCAAGGCCGCCATGGCCGCCAACGCCGAGATCCGCCGACACATCACCAAGGCCGCCGACGACCTCAACCCACAGCGCGTCCTACACCTCTTCGAGCGCATCCCCAGCGAGGACGTCCTCCTCCTCGACATGAGCCCCGATATCGGCCGCCCCGAGCGCCTCATCGTCCGCAACCTCCCCGTGCCACCGCTTTGCGTACGCCCTACCGTCATGCAGGACGCCAACCTCGGCTCCACCGAGGACGACCTCACCATGGCCGCCACCGAAATCGCCCACCTCAACAACGTCCTCGCCGCGGAGATGGCCAAGGGCTTGTCCACCCACCGCGCCTTCGACATGTGGGACCAGCTGCAAGTCGAGGTGGCGCGTTACTTCAATTCTGAAACCCCCGGCCTCCCCAACCCCCAAAGCTCACAGAAACCCATCCGTGGCGTGAGCCAGCGACTCAAGGGAAAGGCCGGCCGGTTTAGAGGCAATTTGTCGGGCAAACGTGTCGACTTCTCCGGCCGTACCGTCATCTCCCCCGACCCCAACCTCGAAATCGACGAGGTCGGCATCCCCGTGCATGTGGCGAAGATTCTCATCTACCCCGAGCGTGTGACCAAGTTCAACATCGATAAACTGCGCGCGGCCGTGCTCAATGGGCCCGATAAATACCCGGGTGCGAATCACGTCTATCCGAAAGGCGGCTACACGAAGGTGCTGAGGTTCGGGAAATTGAAAGACCACGCTAAAGCCTTGCAGATTGGCGATGTCGTCGATCGCCACCTCATCAACGGCGACATCGTCCTGTTCAATCGGCAGCCGAGTCTGCACCGCATCTCTATCATGTGCCACCGTGTCCGTGTGGGAAACCATCGCACTTTTCGCTTCAATGAGTGTGTTTGCTCGCCGTACAACGCGGATTTCGATGGCGATGAAATGAACTTGCATGTGCCGCAAACCGAGGAGGCACGCGCCGAGGCGCTGGAGCTCATGTCCGTGCTGCGCAACTTAATCACGCCGCGAAACGGCGAGCCCATCGTGGCGGCGATCCAGGACTTCATCACCGCGTCCTACCTCATCACCAGCAAGGACGTGTTCATGGACCGCGCGGAGTTCTACCAGGCCATCTGCATGATGAGCAACGCCGACAAGAAGGTCACCCTGCCCGCGCCCTGCATCGTGAAGCCCATCGAGCTGTGGTCTGGGAAGCAGGTGTTCACCACGCTCGTGCGCAACGCCGCGCTGCAGGGCAAACATCGGCCGGCGTCGGACAGCGACTTGCACATGAACGCGTTTTTCGCGTCCCTCACGGTCGAGGTGAAGGAGAAGGGCTTCTCCGCCAAGCCGCACATGGTCCCGCAAATGTGCCTGAAGGATGGCTATGTGTACTTTCGTAGTGGCGAGTTGCTGTGTGGGCAGCTCGGTAAGAAGTCCCTGGGAAGCGGGTCGAAGAAGTCCGTGTTCTACATCCTGCAGCGTGACTATGGCGTCGATGCCGCCGCGTACGCGATGAGCTGCTTGGCGCGACTCAGTGCGCGGTGGCTGGCGGATGCGGGCTTCTCGATTGGTGTGGACGATGTGTCGCCGTCGGAGTCTTTGCGGATGGAAAAGGAGCGGTTGGTGCGTGAAGGATACAGGAAATGTGAACGGTTCATGCAGGAACTGAAAGACGGTACCATCAAGCTGCGTCCGGGATGCACGCCGGAGGAGACACTGGAAAGTCAGCTCAACTCGGAGCTTTCCAGCATTCGCGAGGAGGCTGGAAAGGCTTGTTTGGCGGAAATTGACCCCAGCACAAACGCTGCCTTGACCATGGCGTTGTGTGGGTCGAAGGGTTCGAACATTAATATTTCTCAGATGGTTTCTTGTGTGGGGCAGCAAACCGTGGGTGGAAGTCGCGCGCCAAATGGGTTTTTTGGAAGAGCACTGCCCCACTTCGAGCTTGGACTGAATGCGAAGAGTCCGATTGCGAAAGGCTTCGTTTCAAACAGTTTCTTCAGTGGCATGACACCCACCGAGTTTTTCTTCCATACCATGGGTGGCCGAGAAGGGCTCGTGGATACGGCGGTGAAGACGGCGGAGACGGGCTACATGCAGCGGCGCCTCATGAAGGCGCTGGAAGACCTGAGTGTGCAGTACGACAACACAGTACGGTCGAGTGGGGGCAAGGTTGTGCAGATGCGATATGGCGATGATGGGCTGGATCCCTCCGAAATGGAAAGCGACTCGGGGCGACCTGTGAACTTTGCGCACTTGTTGGAATCGGTGAAATGTGCGATTCCAGTGGATTACGAGAAAATGTTCTCTGCAAGCGAGTTGCGGGAGTACGCGAGAACGACGCTGAAAGCCAAGGAAAAGAAATACCTGATGGATGACCTCTTGCCCAACTTTGGAATGCGATTCTTCTTGAATTCGGCACTGGAGTTTCTGCTTGACGTGGCGAAGCAGCAGGAAAAGGAAGAAGAAGACGTCCGATTCGCGGGATTGACGCAAGCCCAAGTCGATGAGTTCATTCGAAGAATGGACATGAAATTCGCGAAGGGCGAGGTGGAGCCTGGATCAGCTGTCGGCGCGATTGGCGCGCAAAGTATCGGCGAACCCGGAACGCAGATGACGCTGAAAACATTCCATTTCGCGGGTGTGGCGTCGATGAACATCACGCAAGGTGTTCCGCGACTGAAAGAAATCATCAATGCAAGTAAAACGATAGCGACGCCGGTCATTGATGCGGCGCTGGTATCCGACAGAGATGTCAAGTCGGCGAGAGTCGTGAAGGGCCGAGTGGAGCGAACGTTTCTGGGCGAGATAGCGGAGTATATCAAAGAAGTGTACCGTGCGGGCAGTTCTTACATTGCAGTGAAAATCGACATGGACTTGGTGCTGAAGCTTGGGCTGGAAATCGATCTCATCCAAGTGGCCACGAGAATTTCGGAGTATTCGTACTCGAAGCTGAAGGTGTTGCCGGAAGATATTGTGTTGATTCGGCCCGACAAGCTGAGAATCTGTGCGCGGCCGAGAGGGGAAGGCTGGAAGTCGATCAGCGGCGTGAAAACCACGCGAGAGATGCGGAAGAAGATTGAGCTGAACAGACCGTTTTATTTATTACAAAGTCTCAAGTTACAATTGCCGCATGTCGCGGTGCAAGGTGTGTCGGGCGTTGGGAGGGCGGTGATTCAGGAGGAAGGTGGGAAGTACCGACTGTTGGTGGAAAGTGACGACCTCGCCAACGTCATGACCGTGCCGGGAATCGACGGGGTGCGTGCGACATCGAACCACGTCATTTCGGTAGAGAAGACGTTGGGCATCGAAGCTGCGCGCGCCACGATCATGCTGGAAATCATCAAGACGATGCAGGCGCACGGCATGACAATCGACGAGCGACACGTCAAGCTGCTGGCAGACTGCATGACGTCGGGTGGAACGGTTCTGGGCATTCAGCGCTTCGGCATCCAGAAAATGAAGAGCAGCACGCTGATGCTCGCCAGTTTTGAAATGACGGTCGAGCACTTGTTCCACGCCGCGGTGTTCTCGAAGAAGGACGAGGTGGTGGGCGTGTCGGAGCGTATCATCATGGGGCTGCCCATCCCGCTGGGCACTGGGCTGTTTGAAATGATGCGCAAGGCGACGGGTGAGGCGCACAACAACTCTTGGGAACGGCGCCCGACGCTGCTCGCGGATAGGATGCCGAAGATCGTGGGACTGTAGCGCGCGAGATTGGGACAACAATGCAGTGGCGATGTAAAAGTAAAGTCAAGGTTTATTTTGTAAATCTTTCCTTCCGTCCCCGGAGATAACGCCGCGGCGAGATCGTAGCAACCCGCACCGCATCGGCGTCGTCGGCAAGCAAACACATCCCACGCAATGGCGTTCGTTCCCTCGGTATTTTGCGCGTCCCGATCCAGCATCTCGGTGAGCAGCCGATGCACCGCGTTCGGTGGGCGTGCGCTGATGCGCACTCCCGCGACGGCGCGGGTGCCCGCCGGATTGGGCGGCGTGCGGTGCACGGCGTCGACCGCGCCCGTGGTGACCACGAAGACGTACTTCGACATTGAAATCGGCGGCGAGAGCGCGGGCCGCGTGGAGTTCGGGCTGTTCGGCGAGGTCACGCCGAAGACGAGCGAGAACTTCCGCGCGCTGTGCACGGGCGAGAAGGGATTCGGCTACTCAGGGTCTAGCTTCCATCGCGTCATCCGCGACTTCATGATCCAGGTAAGTATATGCGGCTTGTGCGGGTGCATGTGTACTGACGTTGGGTGGTGGCGTAGGGCGGGGACTTCACGAACCACAACGGAACCGGCGGGAAGTCGATCTATGGCGAGCGCTTCGACGACGAGGACTTCAGCATCCCTCACGCCATCCCCGGGCTGCTCAGCATGGCCAACGCGGGCCCCAACACCAACGGCTCCCAGTTCTTCATCACCACGGTAAGTTGAGGTGTTCTGTTTTTGGTAGTGGTTAGTGCTGACGAAGTGGACGTGCTGCAGGTGCCGACCCCGTGGCTGGATGGCAAGCATTGCGTGTTTGGAAAGGTGCTGTCGGGCATGGACATCATCAAGAAGATCGAAAACGCGCCCACTGGCTTCAATGACAAGCCCAAGTCGGACGTGGTCATCAAGGAGTGCGGCGAGCTGTGAGTGTAGCGGCTTTGGTTCTGGCCTGTGCATCGACCGATTTCTGTCGCGCTGTAGCACCGCCGACTTACTACCATGTCTCATCTCAGTAAATCGTGCTTGCGCGAACCTGTAACTTGGACTCGTTGTACTTTGTTCTAAGTGTAGTGTGGACCTTCTGTGATAGGTGCTTTTCGATTCAGTTTGATTCGCTCCGAGGGTTGTTCAGGAAAACATCGGTGACACTTTTGGGTCAGTGATTTCATCGCCCAGCACTAGATATTTTATTGAGTTCGCATCATGTCCCGTTCGCTGAGGAACAGATCTCTACATTCTCGTTTAACAGGTGCTTCAAAGATGCAATACAGCAGGCAAGCTGACGTAGTACTGTAGAGTTACCGACTCTGTCTTCATGACTTCGGTTCTACCACAAGTGAGTTTGGACGATTACCACAATTCTTTTACAAAGCTACATGTCCGACGCGATTGTACCTCACGCCTTACGACCCTCGACATAAAGGAGATGATACCCATTGGAACCTTTGAACGGTCCGATAATTTGGTTCATTTCCGAATTGAATGCTTTCTCCTCGAAAACCTTCTCCATCTTTCCCCTCGGGAACCAGCCCAGGTTACCTGTTTCACAACACCAACGTAGTCAGTACACACACGCACATTCGATGACGCCGAGCCAACGTACCGCCCGAGTTGCCACTCGAACATTCCGAGTACTTCTTCGCGAACTCGCCGAACTTTGAGCCCTGGATCTTACCGGGATACTCCTCGCGAATCGCCTCGAGGCACTCGTTGATCTTCCCGTACTTCTCGCAGAGGATGTGGCGCGCTACGCTCGGTCATGTTAGAAACGAATCCCGAACACCTCTCCGCATTCGCACTCACCCTTCACATGGTTGCAGTTCTTCAAATCGCCTTTCCCGCCGCCTTTCCCGCCCTTGCTGCTGCTGCCCGCCTTGCCGCCGCCTTTCTTTCCGCCTGCCATTACTCGCACAAGTTCAGGTGCCACCTCTTGGACTGCCCGGACGAATTGGACCGGTTGGCCGCAATTAATAAAAATTTACATTCCTACTTTTCGCTTGTTTTCGACGCCTCCCATTTTTGCGGATCTGGTGCGACCCTGGTCCAAGCCGATACCGTGGCGTAGGCGTTGCTTGCGCTATTCGTTTGTTCGTTCTGCGGTAGCGCGGAGAGTGCACGCACAACTGTTGGGCGACACGATCATTTTGTATCGGTAGACGCTGCGTGGTTGCGAGATGTATCGGTTTTCAGGGCTGGGCGTGCGCGCGGCGGCGCGCGCGGGGCTGTACGACGCGGCGCGTGGGAGCGCGGGGTGCGGGGGTGCGCGCACGCTGGTGACGCGCGGGGGGTCGAAGGCGCTGCCGGAGGGGATGGACCGGGAGACGTTCATCCAGTCGGGCGTGAACATCCAGGCGGGCGAGGTGGGGCTGAGCCAGCTGGAGCCGCACGAGCTGCGGCGCATGCGCGCGGACCGCGAGAAGCAGCTGGAGCTGAAGAACTTCACGATCAACTTCGGGCCGCAGCACCCGGCCGCGCACGGCGTGCTGCGCCTCGTGCTGGAGCTGGATGGCGAGGTCACCACCAAGCTGGACCCCCACGTGGGGCTGCTGCACCGCGGCACCGAGAAGCTCATCGAGTACAAGACCTACCTGCAGGCACTGCCCTACTTCGACCGCCTCGACTACGTCTCCATGATGGCCCAGGAGCAGTGCTACTCCCTCGCCGTCGAGAAGCTCCTCAAGATCGAGGCCCCCCCACGCGCGCAGTACATCCGCACCATGTTCGGGGAAATCACCCGTATCCTCAACCATTTGCTAGCCGTGGGCTGCCACGGCATGGATGTCGGCGCACTCACACCCTTCTTGTGGGCGTTTGAGGAGCGCGAGAAACTCATGGAGTTCTACGAGCGTGTGAGTGGGGCGCGCCTCCATTCGGCGTACGTGCGCCCGGGTGGCGTGCAGAGCGATATCCCACTGGGGCTGATGGACGACGTGTACGCGTTCTGCAAGTCGTTCGTGTCGCGTATCGACGAAATCGAGGAGATGCTCACGGGCAATCGCATCTGGAAGCAGCGTCTGGTTGACATCGGCGTGGTGACCGGGCGCGAGGCATTGGAGTGGGGATTCTCTGGCCCCATGTTGCGCGGGTCGGGCATTAACTGGGATCTCCGAAAGGTGCAGCCCTACGACGCGTACGACAAGGTCGACTTCAAGATCCCCGTCGGCATCAATGGCGACTGCTACGACCGCTACCTCATCCGCATGGAGGAGATGCGGCAGTCGCTCGCCATCATTGTGCAGTGCATGAACCAGATGCCCGAGGGCGAGATCAAGGTCGACGACAGGAAGATCTCACCCCCGTCCAGGGAGAACATGAAGCAGAGCATGGAGGCCCTCATCCACCACTTCAAGCTCTACTCCGAAGGCTACTCCGTCCCCGCCGGCGACACCTACACCGCTGTTGAGGCGCCCAAGGGCGAGTTTGGTGTGTATTTGGTGTCGAATGGAACAAACAGACCCTACCGATGTGGCATCCGCGCCCCCGGCTTCGCGCACTTGTCGGCGCTCAACATGATGGGCCAGGGCCACATGGTCGCCGATGCGGTCACCATCATCGGCACCCAAGATATTGTCTTGTACGTGGGCGCGTTGTGAGGCGTTTGCGCAGCGTGGCGTTTACTGACTTTGTGTATTTGTGTTTGTTGATTGGGTTTGATGTTGGTTTTGTGTACTATAGCGGCGTAAGTTTCTCACGATTTGCGAAGGGCGGCGCGAGAGAATTACTAACGAGAGCGTTGTGTTTTTGGAATGTAGGAGGTCGATCGTTAATGGAGAGTTGCGTTGATTGTAGATGGCGAACAGACGAAACGTGGTTGAGTAAATTTTGCGTTCACTTTTTACTTTTTTCTTTGCCTTGATGAATTTCATTCACATTTTTATTCAGGTTGCGCAAGATCCATAGTGGGCAATGGTGCAACCTAAACACCACCACCGCTTGAGGTAGGGTGTCACGACAAAGGCGCGGGAAGAAATCGCTACCTCTGCGATTATCTAACCGGAACACTGTGCAGCGAAATGATGGTGCCCTGGGTGTGACGAGGTACCTACTATCATGTATCTCCCCCAGGCCGACCAGGAGTTTCAAGCCGGCGCGCCAAAGCGGCGTCGTGCAATGCCAAAACCATCCCCAGTGGGGTAAACAAGGCTAACAACCGCGCGGGGTTCCAGACTCTTCCCTCCCTTCCCTCTCAACAAATAACTCAACCATCTTGTGCCGTGCAGGCACGACGTCCCCTCGTCATCTTCTTGTCTTCTTCCATCGCGACATTTCTTGCCTCCTCTCCGCGCACCATGCGCGGGTCCTCCCTTGTAGAAAACGCGCACGGTGCGTAGGCGCGCCCACAGCCACGCTCGGCAACAAGCGTGCTTGCGCCGTAGAACCAGGGCGCAATTTAACCTGCTTTGCGTTGATGAATCATCCAAGTTGAGTTTTGTTCGGTTGTTGATGAATCGAATTGCATTCGTACGAATCTCGCTCGACCTACCTGATGTAGAGCTCGAACTTAAAATCTGTGTATATGTGCAATTACAGAGTATTTGCGCAATCACCGTCTTTTTCGGTACGAATCCCCTGATTCTGTTGCGACAACCAACATTCAACTTTACCGAATTCGATTCAATTAGACAACGACAATCATTAGAAATCATGCTGAAATCCGCAAAACCATGCGCTACAACACAATTACCGAGTCACCTCACAGTCGACCAGCGACAACCAAATTTCCATTCATCCTCGCTCGTTTCCGTAGAGGCAGCTCCTCGGTAGTTAATTTCCAGGCAACGTATTCTCTTCATCCGATACTTCGACTGCTGCTCTGAGCTCTTTCAACTTCTCGTTTGGAAGAATAGCGACGCAGCTCGTTTTTGCGGTCAGTGGAACATTCTGAAAGCTGCCTTAGAACTAGATTGACGTGATTACTGTCCATCGTTGGTGTTGTTGTGGTGAGTAGAGTAGTAATTATTCATGATCTAGTCCAATACGTTTATGTGGCATAGATAATATTGGCTCATGACCACCACAGTTGTCTAATAGTAAAAGCCAAAGTCCATTTGAACGATTTTGTTCAATGTCTGAAAGACATGGTTACTGCCGAAGTGGAGATTTGGAGAAGTGTAAAATACTCATACGATTTCTGAGACTTTTTAATGATGTTAACTGGTAAGTTACAAGTCATCAAAATGATGTTTTAGCAGTTTCCAAGTTTTTACTCTATACTCGAGATTCAAAAAATACTTTTACTTCTCAGCTCCTATTAGGTGCTAATATTTGAATTACAATTTAAAAGTATCGTACTAATGAATAGGATGACAGGTTAAAGCTTTCAGAAGTTACACCGTTTTGATGCTGTAAACAGATGCAATGCTTGCTAGTGACTCCTCACGCTGCTTACAACTAAAGTTATATATGTTGTTCTAATTCGTTCCAGAGGTCGTTATTATAGAAAAATAAGTCCTTTTTGTACCATTTCATTGACAATTAATAAATTCATTCCAATCTATTCTTTACAAAATCTTTTATTTCTTTTTATCTGAGATCTTCTATTTTAGAATATTCTTTCTATTAAAAGTGGAACTAAATGAAGAATCATCCTCTAAATAATTCTTCAGAAAGATGTGCTTTTATATGTAAAATTGTCTTAATTTCGAATGTAGTATGCCCAAATCTCATCCAATACGTTGGAGATTTAGGGAACCCAACAGTTCTGATTCTCTTCTCCTAGTCACAGATCTTGATGCGGTTTATATTTATGAGGTAAATTATTCACTTGTGCCTGGAAAACTCTCGATATATTTTAAATATGCATGTATGAAGGTATTTGTAATATTTACAATAGTAAATCAATCTTCCTTACCAAGCATCTAAGATTGCGAAATATCCTTGGTCACGATTTTTTTTCATTTGATCACATTAATGCGATAAGCCATTTATTTGAGCTTTGAATATTCCCAGGAGAACTTCAAACGGA